>Ga0115006_10002065_pt1 | contig 12988 bp, 9 predicted proteins | sample ArcOceMetagenome_3_FD_88943 | JGI IMG/M metagenome (GOLD analysis project Ga0115006, IMG submission 88943) | Marine eukaryotic phytoplankton communities from Arctic Ocean - Arctic Ocean- Svalbard ARC20M Metagenome | ecosystem: Environmental > Aquatic > Marine > Oceanic | place: Arctic Ocean...
GTGAGAGGAAAATGTAGGAGTCTCGTCTCAGCCATTGAGCAGTCAAGTCCGTAGACGACGTTGCCCGGGCGAGATTTATTACAGAACAGTCTAATCCAAAGATGCATAAGAGAAATACAGTGATAGCAACCCTAGGAGCAGATCCAGAACAGGTGGAGATACGAAGCAAGGGGGGGAGGCAGGGGGGGGGAGGGGGAGCTATGTTGTAGTCATGCTGGAGATCAGAAGCGTTGCCATTGGAAGAAAAACTCGAGATTAGTTTCGTTTTGTTTCTTTGGGTCGAGGCGGCCGGATGCCTTGTGGATGTTTGTGTTTTTTGGCTTGTTGTCTCCGAGGTTTCTTGCTGCCAGGAGGTTGGCAAGGAGGTGAGGGACCGGATATATATATGGAGGACGACATAATAGTTCGTGGAATTTTTTTCTAACGCACGAAAAAACAGCCGATGCGGGTCGAGGTGGAGGGCGAGCACACGGACGAGGCGTGAGCAGACATGGAGGTACTACGCTGGCTGATGCGTGCGTGCAGGCATACGCGTATGCCTGAGACCAAGCAGCAGGTCGACGCTGCGCAGCGCGGCTGACCCGACCGCCGTGCTCCAGGGGTCGGGCAAGAAGACACGCACCGCTTCCGACGGGGGGGCGGCAGGCTGGTCGGTTCGAGAGGCGTCTCCTCTCCGAAGCCCGCTGCGGGCGGCAGGCAATGCTGTCGTGGCAGGAAACCGGCTGGGCCGATCGGCACCGAGACCGCTGGCAGTTCCAGAGACGCGCATAAAGGTCTTCCGCGTGCTGTTCCAAAAATAATACTGCGTGTGCAGCACCGAATAGAGACGGCTCCAGAGCGGGTGCATTGCAAGCGTTCGGCGTGTGGTGTGGTGTGCCTTTGCGTTGCAACGCGATTCGATCCGATCCGTGCGTTTTGTTTGTCCTGCAGGATGCATGGCGAGAGGCCAGCCAGACTTCCCCGCCCGCACCAAAGATCGGAGAGCTCAGGGAGGACGGCGTGGCCAAAGATCGGCTCGAAAGGCTGGAGGAGCGAATCCAAAAGCTTCATCAGCTCGAAGGGAGGATGATGACTCAATATTCGTCGCAACGCGCACGAGAAGCTACCGTGGGCACACACTCCGGGTCGGTTGTGCAGGAACCGCATGGGTTTACGCTCCCCAACGCGCCCGTGCACACCGAATTCCTTTCCACCGCCGCAACGGCAGACATCGTTGGGGACAGTTCTGGGGGGACCTCGACAATACAAGAGCTCTTTATGAGCCAGCCTCCAGCCACGTCACAAGGCTTGCCGATAGGAGGGCACGATGGCTTTGGCAGAGGCGATGCGCGCGCTTTCGAGCCACGGCCAACGACCCTAGACTCAGGGTTGCAGCTGGGTCCGCGAGATCCGGCGACCCTGTCTGACCTTGGGTCCATTGAAATGCTGCGCAATATCATGCGCGATGAGCTTCAATCGATTCGCAAAGAGTCAGGCGAGGTGAGCAGCCCGAAGAAGTCGATATCATTTGCACTGGACGACAGCAAAGAAAGTGCACGATCGAAAGCAGATTCTGACTCCACTGAAGAGAGCATCATCATGCCTGCCAATAGGTCAGGCGCCGAGGACGACTCGGACGATGAGGATAAGGAGATACAGCCGCGATCTAACCCGATACTGCACTCTGAAACCAGCAAAGCACTGCATGAGTTGGTACAGGCAGAGGCGAACCTCAAATTGGAAGAAAAGCACAGGCTCCATCGCGAGAATAGATCCAAGCCGAAATCTTTACAGGATGCAATACCAATTGCCTGCCCTTTTCTGTTCGGAGGCTTTTCGAGGCGAAGTCCTATCCGGCAGGCATGCTTCATGGTACAAAATAACGTATACTGGCAAGCTCTTTTCATGACCATCACGGCCACAAACAGCGTATACGTTGCAACTGCTCCTAGCTACACGGATGAGTATTCAATCAGGGTTAGTTGGTGGTTCGATCTGGTGTGCGCATGCATTTTCTCCTTCGAAGTCTTGTCCGGATTAATAGCCTACGGGGCCTTTATGGGCAAGACCACGTATGTGCACAACGACTTCTTTCATGGTGTTGACCTGATGTGCTTGTTTTTTGTGATCCTCGAGTATGCTCTCACTACGTGGGAGCTCTGGCCAGATCTAACGTTACGGCCCTTCCGGATGGTGAGAATTTTTAAACCGATTACCATGAGCAAAAGCTTTTCTGGCATCAAATTCATTATCTTCACCCTGAGAGAGGGTGCACCCCAGCTCGGCATAATTTTTGGCTTTCTATTCCTGACCATAATTGCTTGGGACGTGCTGGCCATGACCATGTACGGATCGTCATCTCGCCGTCAGTGCGTGACTGTAGACACGTTGGTTCCGGCATGTGCCTCGGATTTCAGCACGGGCTTCAACGCGACGTGCGACTTCAAAGATGGTCTTGGATCTGTAGTGCAGCCTGGTGGTGCTCTTGCAGTATCTGGAGGCTACCCGTTTAAGACCTGGTGCAAGATTGTCGCAACAGAGCATGAACAGGACGCAAGCGGAAAGTGGGTTGAGCCCAGGCCGGATGGAACGCTGGTTACAAAAGGTTACTATGATTACAGCAAATCAAGCCGAAGGACGTCCTGGCCAAAATATAATGGCGTCTACCACTCATGCCAAGCATCAGCCTGGCGAAACGCGAAGAAACGAGGCGAAGACTTTCAAGTCACTCAAACGTGCGCAAACGTTGGCAACCCTCAAATGGGCTTTTCCCATTTTGATAATGTGTGGGGATCTACTACGACCATGTTCCAATTGATCGTTCCTGATTCATACTACGATGTTTGGTTTCGCTCGATGGAAGGTGATCCCAACTTAATATTGGCAACATATATTCTATTTCCGCTGATAACCGTGATTGACACGTTCCTATTGCTCGGTCTGTTCGTGGCGGTGGTCACTGGAACTTTCAAAAGAATCCGCAACGAGCAGCAGTATTCACAGTTTAGCGGGCAAAGTCTGGAAGAAACAGATCCCAACCTGCTGCGCCCTAAAACTCCGCCCTCCCCGGCAAAAATTTCGATCGAGGATGAAGAACAAATAGAAGTGAAAGATGAAGTGACTCAGATTCTGCAGTCAGCACGACACATAACAAATCATTGGGCCTTTGATATATTCATTCAACTAACCATCCTTTGGCACATAATTTCGTTGGGTGTGAATGATTTTGCTGCCTCTGACCTTTGGAAAACTATTGGTTATTGGAGTAACACTTGTTGCAGCTTAATATTTGTTTCTGAATGCATTTTGAATTGCATGTCGCGCAATTCTGTGAGGCGATTCTTTCACAGGCACAAAATTGAACTTGTCATGGCAATCATAAGTGTAATTGGATTAGCTACAGATATCACAATCTGGAAGGCGATAGGTGCTCTTCGTGGGTATCGTCTTATGAAGTACTTCAAGACTCTCGAAGCCCTGCTGACAGCTGCCCGAGCAAGCATTCTCGCGATTCTGAATGTATGCATATTCACCATGCTAATCGGGCTTTGTTTCACCGTCACAGGACGATATTTGTTTGGAGACGCCATGAACGAGCTCACTCGGTCAAACTTCAGTTCGCTGTTTTTGGGGGCTCTGACTATGTTCCAGCTTATGACTGGAGACTCATGGTCGTCCGTGATGTATGCTTCAATGCAATGTATGCCGCCTACAGACTGGATGTCACAGGGAGCTGCAGCTTTTTTTGTGCTTACGTGGTTCGTATTTGCGTGTCTCATCGCAAACAATTTGTTCGTGGCCGTCATTTTGGAGAACTTTCGCATCGCCGAGACTATCGAGGGTATTGCTTCGGATGGAAATATTGCATTCTGGAGGAATCAGCTGAAGCTTGCATACTCTAATTTGTTCAAGAAGAGCGACGCTCTTTTGGGGGGTGCTCTGACCGTCGAAAAACAGATTGATGCCCGACACAAGGCAAGGCTCGCTTACTTGCAGAAGTTAGGCGGCAAAGCTGACCTCGTTGACACTCGAAGTCTGAAAACGCTGGAAAAGGGATTGGTCACAAATCCTGAGAGTCTCTACAATAGACATCGGAAAAATTATGTATCGCCCATCATGAAGGCTCTCGCTGCAGTGGCGCTGGATAAACCATTCGTGCCTGAAGAGGAGAGAGACATTCCTCCGCCAGAGCGCGTGCTTTTTCTCTTGGAGCCTGAGAGTCTCATACGTCGAGGTGCGTGTGCGCATTGCCTTATCGGCCTTGTCATGTCATTTGCGACGCCCTGCTGCTTCGAAACTTGATGCATTTGATTTTCTTTTTTGTTTGCCTGCGCAGCATTTGCATGGTTGGGACGACAGGCCTTCTTCGACAATCTCGTTTTGATCTGTATTTTGATCAGCTGCTTTTTCCTCATGATTGACCCGCCCTATCGCGACCTGAATCCGAATCCTGTGGTGTCATATTACATTATGGACCTGCTCAACCCGATTTTCACTTTTGTCTTTTCTGTGGAGTTTGCAGTTCGTGTATTGGGGCAGGGTTTGCTCTTCACGCAAGGAGCTTACCTGAAGTCGGGCTGGAATCGAATTGATACGGTAGTTCTGATCTTTGCTTGGCTGGAAGAGATGAGAATTCCTGGAATGGAAGGAGGAGGGCTATCAAAAATCTTGCGTATGGGTAGAGCTATGAAACCATTGCGATTGATGAAGAGAAACAAGAGCATGCGGCACGTAATTGATGCACTTCTCGGCACGCTACAACCGCTCGGGTACGTGATTATTTTCCTGATGTTTACTTTAGTAATCTTCAGCTGCATTGCGATGGGTCTATTCGGAGGAAGGCTATTCAAGTGCAATGACCCAGCTAACGTCTATCCCAATGGCAAAAGAGAATGTGCTGGAATCTGGTTTAGTGACAGTGGCGTGATGATGCCGTCTTCGTGGGAAAATCCATATTTCTTCGATTTCGACTCTTTTTTCTCGTCGATGTTGTCTTTGTTTCAAATGAGCTGCTTCAAGTACATCAGGTATGAGAGCAGTTCATCCTTGTCAATGTGTTCAAACAGACCTTCGTCTTAGTATAAATGAATGCACGCACTGACCGTTTGAGTTGTTGTGCAGTATTATGCACGCTTGCATGGACATAACGGAGTTCGAAAAGGCACCAAAGGAGCTTGCTTATTCTGAAGCAAGCGTGTTTTTCATTCTCTATGTTCTTATCGGTGGCATGTTCGTGATGAACTTGTTCATCGGTTTTGTTGTCGACGGATTCAATGCAATGAAGGGAGCGACCGATCTTGAAATCATTTTTGGCAGATACAAGAGACAGCTAGATCAGACTGCACCCTTTTATGACACATTTCGACCGCCTACCAATATTGTCAGCAAGCGTACGAGGCAATTGATCACCAGCTCTGCCTTCCGGACTTTTTCAACTCTCTGCTTGATCGCGAACGTTACATTTATGCTTGCTGATAACTCGGACTCGGCAGGTACTGAGTATGGTAGGGTTCAAGATGTGCAGAACTTCATTTTTTTCTGGGTACTTGTTGCTGAAGTCTGTGTCACAATCATAGCCTTTGGTCCTGGTGGCCTGTATGACTTGTGGCGCTTTTTTGATTTCACGGTTTGCCTTGCCACGGCTTTGGGTTACATCTCGCAAAGCAGCGCCCTTACTTCTGTTGCACGTGTCTTTCGTTTGGGACGCGTCATTCGGCTAATGATCAAATTTCAGCAAATCAAGATCATTATCGAGACATTGGTTACTACACTGCCACAGCTAGGAAATGTTATGATTCTCTTGGCTTTGGTTTATTCCATGTTTGCTGTCTTAGGTGTTCAATTATTTGCTACCACCAAACTAGGTCTTCGCATGGGCCCTACTGCAAATTTCTTCGACTTTTTTAACGGCCTAAAGACAATCTGGTCAATCATCTCAGGCGATGAGTGGATGATTCTTCTGGCCGATTGTGCTGTTCAGGCGCCTTCGTGCACAGCCGTTGTGGAAGGCAAAGCATGGAATGATTGTGGGTCTAAGAGCATGTCTTTCGCTTATTTCGTCTCGGTGAAAATAGTCTGTGAGTTCATCATGCTCAATCTTTTCATTGGTCTTATTCTCGACAACTTCGGCTATATTACTGAGGACGTTGGCCATGAAGAGGATGACAACTGGACCGAGGGTCCGTCCTTAGATCAGCTTAGAAATTTGTGCAGGATCTTCAAGGATTATGACGGTTCTACTGGTTTTGTTCCCATCCATGCGGTGCATTGTTTACTCTGCGATATCCCCGTGCCTTTGGGCTATCGGTAATACTTTTGCTCTCAAGTTTTTAGAAGCTGCCTGTTGTGCTTTCACATACAGGAATGCATGTGCATATCTTGTTTTCTTGAGCTGACGCATTCATTTGCAGGAGAAGGGACGATACTTTGAGGTTTACTTGGATGGACAGACTACTGGAACATATGATCAGAGCCGAGCTGAACGTTCTGATGCAAACCAAGCGGGAGGAAGAGAAGGAGAAGCAAACCAAACTGTTGTATAGACTCCGACGTTTTTTCAAACCAGAGGGCCGAAAATTGTTTATTCAAGGTGTCTCGTACCAAGATCTCATGCTCGTGGCTACATATTGGCGTCTTCCGAGGCTTGTTCCCGATGAAGTCAAGTTCCATCGCCAAGGCATAGTACAGGATTGTGCGACCACTGCGGCAGCTTTGACAATTAACGAGGCCTTTCGGCTTGTTGGAGCTAAACGAAAGAAAGCTCGTGTTAAGAAACTTCTGACGAAGAAGGTGGCCTTCGATGCTTGGGCCAGGGAGGAGGATGTCCACCGAAAGAGACACAACGACACGTTTTTCGAAAAGCGGAGAAAACAGAGAGACATGGCAAAGCAATTCAACATGACTGTTGGTCTATTGCTGCCGGAACCCGTGACCACCCATGACATTGTTTTGGAATATTTGATCAATTTCCCTCCTGAGATGCCAAAGGAGTTTCATCCACACAGCAAGATGGTCAAGGAATTCCAATTACACAGGGTCCCGCAACCAATCAATGGAATTGAACAATTGAAAAAAATGATCGATACTCACATTCTCGTCCTGAAGCCCCTGGACCCGCTGATGTTGGAAGCGCTGACATATAAGGACCAGGATGGACAGGAAAAGGTGAGCAGTGCTTTCACAACATTCTGCGCAAGTTGTGTGCGTTGGGGCAGTGAATGTTAGTGTCTGAGTGGACCTGTGAGCGATAGCAGGGATAATAAGGAATGCACGTCCTTATAGATTCACCCGCTGCGCAGATTGACCTGCTTGCTGCGGACTTTGGCGGCATTCGCTGGAGGGGATGGCATGCTTCAAACACGCAAGTCGAGACATATTTTGCGCCAGCGACCTTTTCAGGATTTGATGACAAGGGCCGGCGTGTGGTGCCTGAGCCATGGGAGCGGATGCAGATGTGGATTCAACCTAAAGTTCAACGCACTAACAACAAGAACAGGCGCTTGGGCAGGTGCGCCTATTTGTATGTATCAGTTGCACTGTCACTTCGATGCGGATTTCATTCAGCATTCATTCCCAAAAAACATTTTGTGCTGGTCACCTGTGATTTGACGTGATGTGGCCATGTCCTCACTGGTGCAGTTGCTTGAACTTTCAATCCTTCATCACGGACGACCCCACCAGCAATGAAACAAAACCAGTAGATCGTGCGATTTGCCATTTAAGATTGAACCTGGGGAGTCACGAGTATACCTCTGCCAAAATCAAACATGAAGCCTACATTTGGAAGTTGCGCACGAATCGCACCAGCGCAATGCTGGACCTGGTAAGTGGGCAGCGCGTCCGATACCCCGCCTGCGCAATACCCTGTCTTTCTCTCAAGTGGCGCGCTGCTGCGTGGGGTGGTTGTGGGGCACATTACCTTGGCGGCAGTCGGTGTCACGTGCCTCAGAGTGGCGCCTTGCCCTGCGCCCCCCTGAGGGCGTACACCGGTCCGGGGGTTTCCTCGTCGGAGGAGTATGGGGTGTGCTGCGCCCATTGGCGTGCTCTTGCTTCTTCCTGGCTGTTCTGTTGTCGTGACGTTGCTTTTTGGCTCTCTCGCAGGCAAAGACAAATCTGGCAAAGAGAAATCAGGGAAAGAAAGGCGACGATGCCAAGGCTGGCGCAGAGGGAGAGGGTGCTGAAGTGGACACAAGTGACGCCGTGTTTGATGTCTTGGGCTATCTTCCGCGCACAATCTTTGAAGAACAGTGAGTGCCCATGATCTTTTCCCCGGCATGTTGTTAAACCTGTCTTGTCTGCGTTTTGACCCAGATGTTGAACGATATGCTCGCGTTTCTTTACTTGCTTCGCAACCACAGGTACATGGATCACAGACTGATGCCTGTGAACGACGGAGATGAAGAGAAGGAGTGAATCGCCAATGATCTCTTCTAATTCGCAGGATTGTGATCGCCCACGGCGATGATATCATCTTGCGCTGTACAACATGATCAACAGCACGACGAACCAAATGCACGACAAACCGAACATTGCACACATGACGTAAATCCGTGTATATTATCGCAATGCTTCCAGAAACTGCAGGCAATGCATCATGTAACATAATAAATAATAATGTAGCGTTTCCCACAGCGGATTTCAGCATCATCGAAGCAATCCCGTGATCGGTAGACAGAACAGCAGACGACTCGAGAGGAAGCAAACAGGAGACCTCTCCTCGGAGGAGGGGGAGGAGAGAGAGAAAGGGTGTGCCGATGCCTGTGTCATTTGCCACATCCTTATGCGATCAGATTGAGAGCTCGAGACTACGCGTGTGGGTGTCCAAGGTGCGACCAATGAATTTTCAGGGTGGAAATGCCGCAAGTTGGTGCAAATTCCTCGTTACTCAACGAGCTTCGAGGTGAAATGCTCTCGCCAATCGGACAGATCTATCTGCACACGTGCGAAGAAAGAGAGAGTTGGTGAGCTCGGCGCAGTTGGGGCACGCAGGGAGTGGCACGGGGGTGAGAGCGGGCGGACGAACGTGAGGGAATTCATCTTGGAGTGCAGCGATTTCGGCGAGCTGCCGGACGAGAAAGGACTGATGTTGTGGGCTTGATGCCTGCACGGCAAAGATATTGTAAAGTAGGGATTGTGTGGGTCAGTTGGCGTAGAAATTCATATTAGGCATAGGAATTCCTAGTAGGCGCGGTAGGGTAGTAGGCTCAGTAGGCACCTCAAAGGGCCTATGCTGCACTGCCCGCGCCACGGCTTGAATGCGATGGAGGACGGGCAGGCACGCATCATTGAGCATCGCCTCCTGCAGCTTGTTCCAAATGTAGTCGACAGCAACTCCCGAGGGATGCAGCATATCGGAATCGTAGAAGCGGTAGTCTCGCAGGTCATCCATCATGATTTCGTAGGACGGGAAGTAGCTGAATCTTTGCGGTGCGCGCTCACACAACGCCTGCGCCGCGACGAGGAGGATCGCTTTGCTTCGCATGTTTTCCACTGCCCCTTCGCGCCAGTGGCGCACAGGCGAGACGGTAATCACAACTCTGAGGTCCGGGTTGACCGCGACACATTTTTCCACAGCTGCGAACAGAGCCTCTTCAGCCTGCGCCGGTGACACCTGCGTGCGTGCGTGCGTGCGTGCGTGCGTGCGTGTGTGTGTGTGTGTGTGTGTGTGTGTGTGTGTGTATGTGTGTATGTGTGTGTATGTGTGTGTGTGTGTGCGTGTGCCTGTAGGCAAAGGGGTTTTGTGCACTGGTATGTCTGTGTCATGGTACATCAGGAGGAAAAGCCAAAGCAGCGGAAGCAGTGGCAGAGGGACAGCTTGTAGGTACGGCGGGAAATTTGTTGTTTGGATGCCAGAAAATCTTGTCAATGGACGTGACAGTGCGTAAACACCACACACACACACATAAACACACACACACATAAACACACACACACACACACACACACACACACACCCACACACATGTAGCACACACACCCTCACACATATTCATATAAATGCATGTATACATGTATGCGGGCATGCGTGTATACATGGGGCGTGTGCGCATGGTAGAGTCGGGAGGGGGGTCGAAAGGTCCATGCAGACCCACACACGCACCAGGGTCTTTTCAAACAATGCAGCGGGCTGCTTGTGGCAGTTGGCAACGAGCATACCGCTCTCCTTCAAGTGCCACGCAAACGCTGAGCCCAGCGTCAGGAACAACACCTTACTCTGTGCCAGGCTGCGTTGTGCGCGACCATGCGCAGCGTTGATCGCCGCCAACGTCTCCGCTGCGTCTCCGCGGGTGAAGCTGGAGTGATGCTTGTAGCTGAAGTACCGGCCCATGCTGCAGGTGACGTCGTCGGCGGTAAACGGAGAGTCGTCCAGCAGGCGCTCGAGGTTCCACGCCAGCGACAGGGGGTTGTAGGAGATGCCGAAGGGGTTCACCTCTACCTGGGGGCACGCGTTGCCGGGCCGAGCAGCGCGAGAGTCATCGCCCGTGGGTACTCTGGCGCTCTGCGCTGTCTAGCCCGCAAGCACATGCGCACCTGAAACTTGAGGCTCGCGAGCCGGCCGCCGATGTTTTCGGAGAAGCACGAGCCCATGAAGAAGAGGCGGTCTGCGAGCTGGATGTCCACTGGCAGCCTCGGCGCGTGCACCTCTGTCCGGAACGATGCCGCGGCGCGCACCAACGTGCCGCCGCGCCGGGGTCGCGCGGAGGGCAGACGGCAGAGGCCTCGGGCGGGGGCGAGCGGCGCCGTCTGCCAGGCGGCGCCGCTGGTATGCAGGTATGTATGTATGTTTGTATGTATGCATGTATGCATGTATGCATGCATGCATGTATGCATGTATCTCGCACACACACACACACACACCTCAGAAGCCGAGGTCCGACGCCGACGGATTCTGCCTCCGCTCTGGCCCCCGGCGCGGCCACCTGCGCGAGCAGCACGACGCCGGCGAGCCTGCTCCTCTGCACCCGGCGCACACCTTCCATCCCCACCCCCCCGCCCATGGAGGCCTAAAAAAAATGGTGCGTTCAAAAGCATGGTGCGCAGATTTCGCAGACTCGAAAACGCGGGAAGCTTCAAGTGCGGCGGGCAAGGGGGCAGGGAGGGCGAGCCGCCCAGCCGGCAGGCAGTATGGCGTCGAAAGGGCTGGGCAAAGTGCGGGGACTCACGCGGCCTGGGAGCAAGCTCCCCGCCGCGGCCGGCAGCGCCGCCGCAGCGCCTGCGCCTGCAGCAGTCGCAGCCGCGGGAGTGCGCAGTGCGCTGGTGGGCCGCAGCGTGCGGAGGGCGGGGTCAGGGAAGAGCAATGACGACGAACGCGGCGAGGTTACGCATTACTCCGCTTCGTCAGACACCTACCGGGTGGGCTGCCTGGCGAGGCGCGCGCGGCCGCGTCTACCGTCCGCCCGCCACGGGTGCCTGTGCTCGCCAGGGCGGGGCGCGAAGCTGACCCGGCGGGAGGGTGGGCAGGTGAAGTACAGCAACGGCGAAATGTGCAGGATGAGCCTCGACGAGCTGCAGCCGCTTCTCCTCGAGAGCTCGTCTGCGGGCAAGCCCGGCACTCAAAACGGCGCTGCCGCGGCATCCCCTGCAGAAGCGGTGAGCGCGCGCGAGTGTCTGCGCATGCACGCGTCTTCGGCCCGTGCCTCTTTGCTCGGGGCCTGACTCGACGCAAACGGCGGTCGTCTTGCGCTGACGCGCCGCGTGTTGCCCACCTCCCCGTGCAGGCCGAAGCAACGTCCAAGAAACGGGGCCGTGGGCGGCCTCCAAAACAGCCCCGAACAGAGTCAGAGGACGAGGAGGACGAATCGGAGAACGCCGCGAAGAGAGCGGACGAGGCGCCAGCAACGCCTGCGAGATCCCGTGGCAGGCCGCCCAAGACCAGCAAAACTGCGCCAGATACCAAACAGCCGGACACCGGCGAGTCTGCTACCAGGGCAGGAACAGCAGAAGAAGCAGCAGGAGCAGGAGTGCAGGAGGTGACAGGGGCGAAAATTGTCTCCACCAGTGGCATGTTGTGCGACAATGGCTGCGAGGGCGAAGATGCCGAGGCCACACACTGGTGTCGTGAATGCAAGGCTGCGATATGTGACTTTTGTGTGGTGGGACACCGTCGTCAGAAACAATGGATGGGCCATGAACTCACTGAAATCTCTCAGGCCACGGCTCCTGACCCTGTGCCTGCCGCTGCCTCAGCCGCCAATGCGCCCACTTTGCGCAAGGGAGCGGACAAAGGCGGGGACGCGCCTGCCCGGGAGCCGAGCCCAGAGGTGGAAGTAATCTCGTCGCCGCCGCCTGCAAAGCGTCGAGGCAGGCCGCCAAAGAGCAAGCCCGTTGTGACCAAGGACCAGATTGTGATTGATGGTGACGACTCCGAGGAGGAAGCGGCAGCATCCTCCGTAGAGGGCAAAAAGGCTCCACGGCGTGACGAAAGAGAGGAGGCCGCTCCTAAAACATCCAGTGGTGATGGCGGTGGAAAATCCCGTGGTAAAGACAAGGTGGAGGATAACGGTGGAAAGTCCCGCGGTAAAGACAAGGTGGACGTTGAGGACACGGAAGACGAGGATGAGGAAGAGCAAGAAGAGGATGATGCAGAAGCTGAGGATGGCAACAATACCTACTGTGAGGTGTGCAACGGGGATGGAGAACTGGTCTGCTGCGACTTCTGCGAGTGTGCGTACCATGGGCCAAAGTGTCTCAACGCCAACGCCGAGGACTTGCCTGATCCGTGGAAGTGCCCGAAGTGCAGCGGGAACCTGGCGGAGGTGAAGGCGGCGTACCAAAAGCGCAAACAAGAGCGAAGGATGGCGAAAGAAGGGAAACGAACCAGGGGTAAGAGGGTCGCCTCGGACGAGGACAGCGGCGAGGATGGGGAAGTTCGGGGTGTCTCCGGCAAGGGCAAGCCAAAGGGCAAGGGAAAGAAAAGAGTAATTGTAGATTCTGATGACGAGATGCAGGACGCAGATGCGGATGACGACGGGGATGAGGATGAGGAGGATGATGATGATGATGATGATGA
>Ga0115006_10002066_pt1 | contig 12980 bp, 11 predicted proteins | sample ArcOceMetagenome_3_FD_88943 | JGI IMG/M metagenome (GOLD analysis project Ga0115006, IMG submission 88943) | Marine eukaryotic phytoplankton communities from Arctic Ocean - Arctic Ocean- Svalbard ARC20M Metagenome | ecosystem: Environmental > Aquatic > Marine > Oceanic | place: Arctic Ocean...
ACTACACCGCCTCCCCCTCGCGCGCCGACGACGACTCCTGCCCCTTGAGCATCTTGACCTTGTCGTCGCGCTTGGCTCTGCGCTTGCGGCCGGCGCGCCACGCCGCGAGCCGGCGGCCGCCGGGGCCGACGAGGACGCCGCCCTCCCACAGCACGATGAGCGTGCAGTTGAGCATCGTCAGGCACCACAGCCGCATGCGCAGCGCGAGGCCCATCGCCGGCGACGCGGCGCCGCCGCCGCCCCACGGCAGCGGCTGCTGGTAGGCGAGCCAGACGGGGTTGGCGGGGCAGGTCTCGCAGCCGGCGCGCGAAAGGTCGAAGCCGGCGAGCGTCACGGGCGCGTCGGTCGGGTAGCAGTGGGCGGCGCACGGCGAGTTGAACTGGTCGCTGGCGATGTGGAAGACGCGCGAGGCGGCGGAGGGCGGCAGCAGCAGCAGCAGCGTCGTGAAGAGGTACAGGCCGAGCAGCGCCGCCGAGAGCGCGATGTTTCGCGGCAGCGGGCGGCGGAAGGCGCCGCCGATCGAGAAGGCGGCGGCCGACGCCAGAAAGGGGACGTAGACCGAGACGAAGATGGTCGTCGCCTCCCAGTTGTCGCCCAGCAGCCACCACGACGCGGCGGGCGAGAGGTGCGCCGGCCAGCGCACGTAGCCGTCGTCGGCCGCCATCAGGCAGAGGTTGAGCACGAAGAAGGCCGTGTTGCACAGCTGCGCGCACAGCACCGACGACGCGGTGGCGGGGCCGAGCAGCGAGGCGGGCGGCCGGCGCGGCGCGAGGGCCGTGAGCGGCTGGCAGAGCGCCATCGTGCCGGTGAGCGTCATGACGGTGACGGTGTCGATCAGCAGGTACTTGGCGTTGCACATGATGATGCCGTAGTAGTAGCATGTCAGCTTGAGCACCGAGAAGAACTGAGGAGCGAGGTGAGGCGAGGGAGGGAGGGAGGGGGGGGGGGCATGAGCACCTACGGGGAGCGGGCAGAGGCACCTGGAGGGAGGAGCGAGAGGGGCAGAAGCACCTGGCCGTAGATGATGAGCAGCTTGTACGACGCGAAGCTCGTCGCGAGCGTGGCCCTCCCCTCGCAGAGCAGGTCCACCACCGCGCGCACCGAGCCCGTGTTGGTCGTGAACGGGGACACGACCGACGCCTCCGCCTCCGAGAGCGCGAGGCCGGCGTGCGCCGTGCGCAGCGCGCCGCAGTCGTTGCCGCCGTCGCCCGCCATCGAGCAGACCAGCCCGCGGGAGATGTGCATCTCGATGACGCCGACCTTGGTGTCGGGCTTGGCGCGCGCCCAGATGCGCGTGTGCGGCAGCAGCCGCCCCATCGCGCCGCTACCACGCAGCGCCTCGAAGGCGTCGCTGCCCGCCACCGCCAGCTCGACGCCCACGGCCGTGTCCGGCCCAAACGGGCGCGTCGCGTGCCCGCTGCCGCTGCCGCCGACGTCGCCGCCGCCGCCACCGTTGGCAGGCGCGGCGCGCGGCGGGGCGGCGCTCGACTCGGCATCGCCCCTTCCGCCTCCGCCTCCGCCTCCGCCTCCGGTGCCACCGACGCCATCTCCGCTGCCGCCATCCGCGACACCTCCGCTGCCGCCGCCGCCGCCGCCGCCGCCCGCGCAGAGCTGCTCGACTTCTGCCGTGGAGAGCGGCGGCGCGTCATCATTGCCCATCTCGGTCCACGTGACCACACGCCCCGCCTCGCTCGTGTCGTCGCCATCGCCCTTGGCGCCGTGGTCGCACGCGGCCAGCAGCACCCTCGTGCCGGGCGTGAGCATGCCGCACTGCCGCGCAATGTACAGCCCGCACTGCGCGTTGTCGCCCGTGATCATCACGGGCCGCACGTCGCCGCGCTTGAGCTCCGCGATGGCGCCGGCCGTGTCGGGCTTGAGCTCGTTTCGGAAGAGCAGCAGCCCAACGAAGCGCAGCTGCTGCTCGAGGCCGTCGCGCGCGGCCGAGCCGTCCCCCGGCAAGCTCTCAAGCGGCTTGTGCGCGAGCGCCAGCACGTAGCAGCCGTCGAGGGCGTGTTGGGCGGCGACGGCGGCAAAGTCGGGAGGGAGCGACGACGCCACGCAGCGCGGCGCGATCTTCTCGGGAGCCCCCTTGCAGTAGCCGTGCAGCGACCCGTCGGCCGTCCGCACGCAGACCGACATTGTCATCCGATGATGGTCAAAGTCGAAGCGGCGCGCGATCTCAACGACCTCGCCCTTTCCGTCGCTGCTGCTGCTGCTGCTGCCGCCTCCGTTGCTGCTGCCGTTGGCGCCGTTGGTCAAAGGCGCGGTCACGCACGGCCCCTGCCCCGCCGCGCCGTCGCTCAGCTCCCATCCCGTCGCGCGGAGCATCTCCACCTCGACGCCCAGCCCCACCAGCTGCCGCTCCTCTCCCTCGCCCAGCAGCGAGACCGCGTGGCACGTCGCCAGTCCGAGCAGCAGCGTCCGCCCGCACGCCTCGCGCACAAACGGCACGCCGCCCGGCACGAACCGCGCTTCACCGCCCTCGCCACCTCCGCCAACACCACCCAGCAGCCACGGGTCCTCGGGGCCGTCCTCGTCGTCGCCGCCGTCGCCACCACCGCCACCGTCACCGCCACCGCCGCCCTCACCGCCGCCGCCCTCGCCGCGGACGACGCCCACAAACTCGAGGCCCTCCTTGGTCAGCGTGCCCGTCTTGTCGAAGGCGGCGAGCCGCACCTTGCCGCAGATGGCGATCCGCTTCGGCGTCACGCAGAAGACGCCGCGCTCGCGCAGCCTCTTCGCGGCAATCGACTGCGCGCGCGGCATCATCACACAACCGATCACACAACCGAGCAGCAGAGCACAGACTCAGGCCGAGGCACAGAGGGTGGCGGGCGCTAATGTGAGGGGCGGGAATGTGGGGCGGGGCGCATGCCACCTGCCCCGCGATGAGCGCCACCGGCAGCAACGGGTTGAGGATCTGCGAGATCGTGAAGGCGCCGTACGCGAACATCGACGTCCACACGCCGTTGGCGCCGTTGGACTGCAGGAAGTGGACGGCGAGGCCGAAGCAGAGCACGGCGTACCTAACGTATAGGATGGCCACACAAATGCAGCGAGATCGGTGAGGTTGGCGGGGCGGTTCCAAGCCTCCAGATGTTGCAGTCCGACGAGCCCCAAGCCTCCAGATGCAGTCCGACGAGCAGCCCGTGGTGGCCAGCTGTGGCTATGCCTCCGCCACGACGCCTCATCCTCCTGACCATGCCGCTGCACAGCGCGAGCACGAAGACCACAATAGGCAGCTCCTCGTCGTACTTGAAGACCATCGCTGCCGGGTAGAGGATCGACGCGATCAGCTCGCCTTTGCCCGTCGCGATGCCCGTCGCCACCACCTTGGCCAACACCTCACCCTCGTCGCCACCGCCACCGCCATTTCCATCACCTCCACCGCCGCCGCTGCTCCCGCCCTCGTCGTCGGTGGATGCAGCGGCGGCAGCCGGCGCGGCGGTCGAGGAGGAGGAGGAGGGCGTGGCGGCAGCGGCGACGGCGGGGTCGGGTGTCAGCTGCAGCACGGCGGTGCCAGCGAAGAGCGTGTGCCGCGCATGGCGACTCGTCTCGTACGGCGCCTCGTCGGTGGCGGGCGCCGCCGCCTTGCGCACCGGCATGCTCTCGCCCGTGAGGGAGCTCTCGTTGACGATCGCTGTGCCGCTGAGGAGCAGCAGGTCCGCCGGCAGCAGCCACCCGCCCGCCTTGAGCCTGACCACGTCGCCCGGCACCAGCTGCGTCGAATCGGCCTCGGTCCACGCGCCGTCGCGCCTCAGCGCCACCTTGGTGCTGTACGCGGTGAGGGCGGCGATCTTGCGCTGGTTTGCGCGCGTGATCGCGACGTTGGCGGCGCCCGCCACGAGCACGATCGAGCTGAGCGCCGCCGCAACGACGAGGTACCTGAATTAAGGGGCAGTAGTAAGACTTCATACCTGGATGATGTTCAGACGCAGCGACATCGGCGAGCCTGGCTGAGGGCAGCCCACGCCTTCGGATGCAGTGTCCGATGAGCCCCGTGGTGGCCACCTCAGCCGTGGCACCGCCAAGACGGCGAATTCTGACCACGACGAGGCACGAGAACCAGAACCACACCATGTACAGCTGGAACTGGTACAGGTAGAAGGGCGTCGAGAACTCGGCCGCGAGCATCGTGCCGAGCGGCTCGAGCGCATACCTGTGTGGTCGACACAGCGGAAACGGCGACGTGGGCGGCGTGTGGCTGAAGAGCCATCGCTTCCCGCAGTGATCTGAGGCTCCGCTAAGACGGCCTTCTGACCATCGGGCGCGTACGGGATCACGTTTGGCCCCACAATCTCGAGCAGCGCCCGCTGCCTGGTGGACGCGAGGCCGTCCGTGCCGCTGAGCTCCGCGAGCGGCGAGCCCACCAGCTGCGGCGCCGCGCGCTGGAAGCCGCCGTGGCGCAGCATGTACCGCGCGCAGCGGAACTCGACGTACGCGGCGCCCGAGGCGGTGCGCCGCACCGGCACCGTCTGCCAGCGCTTGCGAGCGGCCGTGTCTGAATGGTCAACCACGGCGAGCGTCGGTGAGTCTGGTGGGGCTGGCTCCAAAGCCACGGCCTCTCAGTCGCCAGCTGTGGCCCCATCAAGACGGCAGCTTTGACCGCGCGGCGGTACCACCGGCGCCTTTGGGCGCGAGGCGCGCCGCGAGCCTGCGCGCGAGGAGCACGATGCGCAGCGGGTCGGGCGGCAGCTGCGGCGCCGCGCCGGGCGGCAGCGCGATCGAGACGTGCGTCGCATGCTCCGACGCGTCGCACGGCACGCGGAAGAAGTTGCGCATCCGATCCTTGACCAACAGCAGCTGCGCGTACCTGGGGGGGGTGGTCGAACGCAGCGGAAATGGCACAGCTTGGGCGGCCCTCAGGCCTTCGGGTGCAGCCACAGGGGCCCGTGGTGGCCCGCTGTGGCGCCGCCAACACGGCCAATCCTGACCATGCTGCCGTACGAGAGGAGCGAGCAGCACCAGACCACGAAGAAGGCGGTGGAGTTGCGCGCGTAGTTGCCGAAGACGGGGTACGAGCCGTAGAAGCACATGTTGTTGAAGCCCTTGAACTCGCACTGCCAGTAGTAGCCCGCGATCACGATCACGTACAGCGCCACCCACATGAAGTAGAAGGCGGCGACGACGCCGAGCGCCGCGACGCCGGCGTAGTCCTGCCGGTAGCACTGCGCCTCGAGGCCCTCGCCAAAGTCGATGAAGAACGAGCGACGCAGCTTGTCCTCCTTGAGCAGCGCCGACACGCGCACCTGCTCGCCGGCGACGGCGCCCGGCGCCGTCAGCAGCCGCGTGCCGCCGCGCATCTCGATCGACGGGTCGACCTGGCTGCGCCGGCGCCGCCGCCCGGCGTTGAGCCCGCCGCTCTGCACCTTGGGCTGCCGCCGGTACGCGCCAAATGCGAGCGTCGCAGCGATGCCCACGCAGGCGAGCGTGTAGAAGAGCGCCAGCAGCGGCGCGCCAGCCGTCGGCACCACAGGGCAGCTCTCGTCGGCAAACGTGCCAAAGAAGGCGCTATCGGTGTCGTCGGCGCCGGCGACGCACGCGCGCGCAGGGCCCTGCGGGTAGAGTGGCATGGTCGGCGAGCTGCTTTTTCTCAGAGTTGCCGGGTCGATGATGATGAATTTAGGTTGTTTGCAGATGATGCAACATTGAGGAGGCGGGGGGTGAAAACACGAAGCACACTTAGACACCACACCAAAGCACGCTAAGTAAGTAAGTAAGTAAGCACGGCGAGACTGGCATACACTGGCACACACATCGGATATCCCCGTATGCCCCATGCAACGCTACGATCGAGCTTCGCCTCTCGTGGATGCCTCAAACCCGCATGTGCCCGCTCCTGTCGGAGCGAGCATCTCAGGGGTGGGCTTCATTGATGACCAACTCTCCGACGATTGGTGATGGTGCGACTGTGGTGAGGGTGCGATGAGCGAGTCTGACCCAAACCCGGCCTGCCTCAGTCAGTGCCGACTTCGGTGGCCGTAGGAGCAGCGCCTCGAGACACGCCTGCGCGAGGGTGCGATTGATCGGGTCTGCCGTCTGCGCCTCAAGCCCTCCCTGCCTCAGCCAGTGCCGACTTCGCGATGCGAGAACGCGGCGATGCGGCCACCGACGAGGCGGTGCAGGCGCTGGGCGTCGCGCAGGCCGAGGACGCGTCAATGCGAGAACGCGAGTGGAGCAGCGCCTCGAGACGCACCTGTGTCGTCGCGATGCCGTCGCGCATCGCCGCGTTCTCCGCCTGCGCGACGCCCAGCGCCTCCACCGCCTCGTCGACGCGCCGCGCCGCCTCCACCTCCGTCTCCACCTTCTCGCCACTCGTGTCCGTACCGGCATCCGCCGCCTGTTGTTGGTCGTGCGTCGACGCGCGGACGCGAGCCATGTGAGTCGCGGCGCGCGCTTGGATGTCCATGCTCGGGCCGCCGGGAGAGGGTCGAGGTACTGCCGGCCGTCCGATGCCGGGGCCCTTGTTGTCCATGGCGCCTGGCATCGCTTCAATCTTCTCCTGGAGCGCATCGATCTTGTTCTCGAGCCGCTGGACCGCTTCCAGCTTGGCACTCATGGCGCGCAGCTCGCCCAGCAGCATGTCCTGGTCGCTCGCCTTCTTGGCCTGCTTCTTGGCCGCCACATCGACATGCACCTCGAGGACGCTGACCTCGCCCTCGTCGTCGTCGCCCTCATCGTCGTCGTCGTTGTCGTGAGCGAGCTTCGAGAGCCGCGACACCGCCTTGAAGACCGATGCCACATGGCGCTTCTTGCCCACCCTCGCGAGCGTTGCCATCGAGTGGCGAGCCGTCGCGCCCGCGGCGAGCGCCTTCTCGGTGTTCATCTTGCCCCAGCCCTGGAAGCGGCGTAGGGCGTACATCCCAAGCCCCATGAGCAGCAGCGCAGCCAGCCCCCACGGCTTGAGGCCGAGGAACCAGATGGCATACGTCGCGCCGTCGTTGCCGAGGGTGCTGAGGTCGTCGGTGATGTTGAACTCCTGGAAGAGCATGCCCGCCGCGCCGAGCACCGCCCACGTCGAGACGAGCGAGACGGCGACGCCGACCGCGAGCAGCCTCTGCAGCCACTTCGGCGCGTCGTCAAAGTCGCCCACCTCCGCGAGTACCGACTCGAAGAGCGCCTTCTGCTCGTCGAGCTCGGCGACCTCCTCGTCGACGGGGTAGGCGGCGAGCGTGGCGCCCTCCTCGGCGACGACGCGCTTCATGCTCGACGAGATCAGCAGCAGCGACGCGACGTTGGCGACGATGATGACGAGCACGCAGACGGCGTCGAGGTTGATCTCGAGGTACTTGGCCTCGGTGAGCAGCGCACCGAGCATCGTGCCGGGCGTCGTGAAGAGGATCACCGGCAGCAGCCCGCGCAGCATGTCGAAGACGTCGAGGTGGAGCAGCCCGCAGATGACCGACGTCGGCCAGTCGGGCCCTCCGCAGAGCAGCGCGCACTTGGCGACGGTCATGCCCGGCTGCGACAGGATGAAGCGCGTGGCGCGCATCTGCTCCGAGTTGGGCCCGACGAGGGCGCGCACGCCGACGCGGCCCGAGAAGCCCTCGCCGATGGCCTTCTGCTGCAGCACGTGCGCGATCAGCTTGAGCACGTACGACAGCGCGCACGCGAGCGCGCTCGCCGCCCAGAACGACCACGCCTCGGTCTGCGCCTCGTCTCCGAAGGCCTTGCGGCCAAGGGGCACGAGGAGCACGCCCGAGGTGAGGTAGATGGCGGCGGAGGGGATGACGGGGATGAGGAACATGAAGAGCGCGATCACGCAGAAGATGGCGATGACGGCTGCGGTGCACACACGAGGGCACACACGCGCGCGGTGGTGAGCATCGCACACACGCACGCCTCATGCGGTCGTGAGCCTCGGATGTTAGACGTGGGCTCATCACACCTGCAAAGGGCAGGTCGCTCAGCACGTTGACGAGCACGTGAAGAGGATGTTGGTCTCCTTCTGGAAGAAGATGTTGAGCCAGAGGAAGGCGCAGACGTCTGTGTTGGGAGGAATCCCTCAGTCGAGTGCCACGCTCGAGCGGCTTTGGGTCTTGAGGAAGGGAGCTGGGGTGGGGCGGGTGCGCACAGTAGGTGTACGTGTACAGCTTGCCGCGGTCCCAGTGGCGCACGGTCTCCATGAACTGCCATCCGACCGCCGTCAGGTGCAGCAGGTGCTCGTCGGCGTGGACGTCGAGCGGCTTGCACATGCCGCAGCGGCACGCCAGCTTGCGCACCGCCTGGTTGAGGTACGAGAGGACCACGAAGAGCGCGAACGGGATCGCACCGAAGACGAGCGCGAGCGCGTGGATGATGGCGTTCTGCTGCATCCCCACCAGCCCCTTGGACGCGTAGTCGTCGAAGCGCTCGGCCAGCGCGTCCCACCCGATGGTGGCGCCGGCGACCATCACGACGCCCACGAGCTGCACCGCGAAGAAGGCCGGCGCCGCGTTGGCGAGCTGCATTCCCGCTCCTCCGATGGTGACGCTCACGTCTGTCCCGGCATGCGGCGCGGGCACGTGAGTCACTCACAGGTCTGGCGAAATCTGTGTGCTGTTCAAGGGTTTGAGCCGACGGCGGCATACACATGCCAATGAAGGTGACGGCGACGGTGACGCCGAGCATGCGCACCTCGGAGAGGTCCTCGCCCCTGCGGCGCAGCACGCGGCCTAGGACGAGCAGCACGAGGCCGAGCACCAGCAAAACGCAGAAGAGGATGAACGGCGATACCCACAGCATGAAGGCCGCCGTGCAGACCACGCCGCCGTCGTCGAGCACCGTAAAACCGGTCGGCGGCTCGTCGCCGTACTTGTCAGTGTCGTTGCAGTGCGCGAGCTCGGAGTAGTGCTGGCGCACCGTGCCCCAGCTCTGCTCGCTGCCGCTCCACACGCCCGCGATCCACAGCGCCCATATCAGAAGGACGGCGATGGCGGCGATGAGGAACGCAGCGCCGAGCTCGAGCGAGCTGGTTGCGGGCAGGTGGCTGCGCAGCGCGGTGATGCGGATGGCGAGACCGGCCAGCGGGAACATGAGCATGAAGAGTGCGAGCGGGAAGTACGGCATCTGACGCGCCATCGAGATGCCGAGGATGCACACCAGACAGACCATCGCCAGGCAGCTCAACCTGCGGGCGAGTCGGCCGACGGCACCCGACCAGTACGAGATGTCCGTCAGGTAGAGCCCGCACGTGGCGAATGCTGCGAGCCCGAGCAGCGGCTCCGAAGTGTCACCGAAGTCGAGGAACGCGTCGAGCACGTGACCCCCAGAAGTGAACGCATCGGAGCAGACCGAGAGCACGACGACCGAGATGGCGATCATGACCAGGGCCGACAGCAGTATCCAGGCGACAGAGAGCTTGGGCGGCGCCCGAGGAGAGACACGGCCACCAGAGGCGCGGTCGGTGGGAAGCGTCCAGCCGACGGCCATCTTGTCTTGAGTGAGCTCGTGTGATGGAGAACTGGACAATGATCGACAGGACGAGGAAGGACAGCCGCCAACCCAGCGCGTCCAAGTGTCTACAGAACTGTTGCGGTCATGTCGCCCCCGGGGCACAACTCAGGCTGATTTCTAAACAATATAAGGGCCTGACTAACACCGATGTCACCAAACTACGAGCACCTTCGCCATATCACGCCGCCGTCTTGCGGCGCTTGCCCGAGGAGGACGCCGACGCGCTGGGACCGCCGGATGCCTCCGACGCCGCCAAGTCGCGCGCCAACTCCTTGAGGGCTCGGCCCTCCTTGGTGCGCCCGTCGATCTTCTTCGCATTGCAATCCTTGGCTGCATCGGACGGCTTCGCGCGGGGCTTCGCGATGAAGTTGAACGTGAAGGTGTTGGCATACGGGCCGTGGTGCTCGCGGCTCGCCTTGAGGTAGCGCTGCAGAGAGCCGTTCATCTTGATCGCCAACTCGCGATGCGCTGCGCTGATGCCCTCGGCAGCGAGCCTCTCCTCGGGTAGCGCGAGGAGCTTCCTCCACTCCTTGCCAATCTCCAGGAAGATCTGCTTGCCATTATCCGGGTCGCCCCGCTCCAACCACGACCCGGCGCCGTGGCTCACGATCGCCAGCGTCAGCCCCAACAGGTGCTCGAACCGTGGGCCCACGACACGAATGGTCCGTGATGGCGCATCTTCCTCGAATATCGACAGCGCGTCATTCGCCGCGGCAACAAGCACGCTGCTCATCCTGCAGGCATCGCCGCCGATAGAGCCCGACTCGCAGGCGTCCAGCATATTCCACAGGAACATGGCAAACCTGTTCGTGTCCGAGCCCGTCTTGAACGGATAGCTGTCAGGCAGCGCCGCCAGCGGACTGGCGAAGTCCACGCCCATGATCTCTGTGGCTAGGCCGCTCACCGGCCCGGGCTCACCGAAGATTTCCGGACCTGCCTTCTCGCGGTCCGAGAGGTGTGTGTAGACACGATGGAGCTCAGGGTAGCGAGCCTCCAGGGCGATGAGCGACAGTGGTGCAACGCCCACTCGCGAGGTCTTCGGCGGCGAGGGCGGTTTGCACATGATCTTGGGGCGCCGCGCGCCAATGCACCTGCCCGAACCGTTTGGCGCGGAGCGCGCGAAGTCTGCACCTATGCTGATGAACAGGTGCGCAGGTCAGCCAGATCCTATCGACCTCGGCATGTCGGGCGCGAGCTACTACGCCTCCGGCGCCAACCTCGGCGGCTGGCTGGTGATGGAGGACTGGCTCTTCCCCAACGTGCCGCTCATGCGGTTCGGCACCGAGGGCATCCGCGACAACCAGGAGCACGACTTCATCCGGCGCATGCAGCGGCGGGGCATCGATCCGGTCGCGACGATGCAGCGCCACTGGAACAACTACCTGTGCGACGACCTGCTCGGCACCACGGAGCCACCGCCGCTCTTGCGCCAGCTGCGCGACGCGGGCGTCACGCGCCTGCGCATCCCCGTTGGCTGGTGGGCCTTCGAGCCACCCGCGGTGGAGCCGGAGCAGGAAGGGCCAGGGCCGCTCCTCGCCCTGGAGCAGCGGCGTGCGGCTGCGGACGCGCCGCCGCGGCGGCGGCGGCTGGTGTCGGACGCGAAGCACAACGACGCGGGCCTGACGGCCGACGGCTTCGTCACCGGCGGCGCGCGCTACCTGCGCGCGCTGCTGCGGTGGCTGAAGCCGCTCGGCATGCGCGCCGTGCTCGACATGCACTCGCTGCCGGGCGGCGCGACGAAGAACGTCGGCTACACGGGGCGCTACTTCACGAACGCGCGCTTCTTCGAGGGCGCCGACCTCTGGGCCGCCGACGGCAACGCCTCGTCGCTGCCGCCCGCCGCGTACCCGCACCTGCGGCGCGGCGTGCTGACGCTGCGCCGGCTCGCGGCCTTCATCGCGTCGGTCGACGCGGCGGAGGAGAGCGCGGGCGTCGTGCTGGGGATGGCGCCGTGGAACGAGGCGCTCTTCGCCGACGACGACATGGCGCAGCGGCTGATGCCGCCCTTCACGCTCAAGCTGCTGCCGCAGCTGCGCGGCCTGCTGCCGCCGCGCGCCGAGCTCTACCTGAACTGGTTCAACCACGGCCGCGACTGGGCGGCGTGGATGGCGGAGAACCGGCGCGCGCTCGGCGCCGACGTGCTGGCCGAGCTGCACGTGTACCACGCCTTCGACCCGCCGCTCGACCTCGCGTCCGGCCTCGCGCCGGGCGGGTGCGGCATGTGCTCGGGCGGCGCGGCCGCGATGCGCTCGCTCATCTGCAAGACGTGCGGCTCGGACGCGGCGGCCGTCGACGCGTACTCGTCGCGCGGGATCCGCGTGGTGGTGGGCGAGTGGAGCCTCGGCACGTGCGGCATGTGGGGCGCGCACCCCGCGACCATCGTCGCGCCCGACTTCCTCTTCGCCTTCTACGCCGCCGCCAAGAGCATGTTCGCCGCGCACGGCGTCGAGGCCGACTACTTCTGGACGGGCGTCGTGCGCACGGGCGGATACGACCCTACACTCTACGTCGCCGGCGACGACGACAAGCGCACGCTGCTGCGCGAGATGAAGGGCCTCGAGTCGCACGGCGGCTGGGCCGAGTACAACCGGTACGTCATCGACGCCGGCACGCCCGCGCCGCCCGACTACCTCCTCAACTGGCACCTCCTGGGGCTGGCGCACACCCAGACGAGCAGCGGCCACGCCGTCGCGCCGCCGCTCGCGCTCGCGCCGCTGGGAGGCGGCGGCGGCGGCGGCGGCGGCGGCGGCGCCAGCGTCATTGTCGAGGGCGGCGGCGTTGACGGCGACGGCGTGACGCTGCTGACGCTCAACGGCAGCTGCGGCTTCGTGCCGGCGGTGCCGGCGGGCGTGGCGCCGGCGATGGAGGGCTCGTGCGTCACGTGCAGCTCGCCGCTCTTCCTGCTGTCGCTCGGCGCGCTGCTGCTGCTCGCGCTCCTCGTCGGCGCCGTCGCGCTCGCGTGCTGCTGCTGCTGCCGCGCCGGAGTGGCGCTGCGGCAGAAGCTGACGGCCGCGATGGCGGGGCGCGCCGGAGCTGGGCCGCTCGCACCCGCCGCCGACGGACCGTGGCTGGCGGCCACGACGCTCGGCCAACCACTGCTCGAGGCGCCGGGGGGTGGTGCTCAGCAGGGCGGTGGGAGTGGGCTGTGACCCTCGAGTGTACCGGGTTTCCGGTTTTCAAAAGCTACTATTTTTCACTCTTCTGCAACGGCGAAGGTAACCGTGAAGGGTACACGCACATGTACGGGTTGTTCCCGATCAGTTCACCTCTGACCCACTAAGTACATCCGAAAGAGCATCGAAAACTGTGCCTAGGGTCACGAGTGGGGTGCGAGGCGTGAGGAGCTAGCCAGCGGCCGTCACAAGACTTAATTAAAGTATGCATGCGCATGCATGATTGCATGCAGTATGTCTTGATTAGCAGTTACATGGCTGGAGGACCAACGCACGTACCACCTTCCAGTTTTCCTTCTTGGCTCGCTGAGGTCTGGGCCGACGTGCGACAAGCATACCCGAGCATACATGATGTGAAGCAGCTACTGTTGG
>Ga0115006_10002067_pt1 | contig 12979 bp, 11 predicted proteins | sample ArcOceMetagenome_3_FD_88943 | JGI IMG/M metagenome (GOLD analysis project Ga0115006, IMG submission 88943) | Marine eukaryotic phytoplankton communities from Arctic Ocean - Arctic Ocean- Svalbard ARC20M Metagenome | ecosystem: Environmental > Aquatic > Marine > Oceanic | place: Arctic Ocean...
CGTGGATGGGGGCAGGTGGACCTGACATTCAGGAAACCGACCGGGGAGATAGTGACAACCAGTGTTACCCGTATCAGCCCGCTGTCCATCCTGAACAAAAGCAATAGAACGGTGTGTGACTCGGGACTCCCTTGGTGCTTTATCTCATAGCGCGTGATCTGTCTCGCGTCCTCGACATTTCTTACCCTACTTTACCCTACTTTCATTCCGGCTGCCACCATTCTCGCCGCTCGCTTGCTCTCTTGCGCGCGCGCGCTCTCTCTACCTCCCCCGCCCACCTCCGTTGCTTCCGCTTTCGCGCGCTCACTCGCGCACTGCCTCCTTCTCATATTTTTGTTTTTGCTCTCTCCGGTGCAACAGTCGTGGCAGTCACAAGCAAGCTCGGCATACAGCAGCACGTCGTCGGCAACCGGGAGCAAGCCTGGTGCTGCCATGTTTTCCTCCTAGAGCGCATGCAGCCCGGGAGCCACATGCGACGCAGCGATGAGTGGACTAGAGCTCTCGGGACTCGCTACATGAGAGCGTGCGCATGCACCAAGGAGCGCAGGTAGAAGTGGGCGGTATGCTGCACGCAGATAGCATTAGGGTTTCGCGGAACCGTACTGGCCAGGCGGGTGAATTCAATCAGACTGGCAAAACCCCCTCTGGGGGAGGTTTGTGAAGGTAGGTACCTTTGGGCATTCTGACCGAGGCCAGTACGGGTATGATCGTGTTCTCGTCCAATTGCAAGCGCGCGTGCGCGCTTGACCCCCGCTGCGGGCCCCACCACCACGCCCATGGGCACGCGTGAGTTGGAACACAACAACATGCGTGAGTGTAGTTGTTGGCCAACAAAACAACACGCGTAAGTGTAGTTGTTGGACAACACGCGTGAGTGTAGTTGTTGGCCAACAAATCACGCGTCAGTGTAGTTGTTGAATGTATTAGCGCTGACAATCCGAATGATTTAATGTTTTCGAGGATTCGGGACAAGGGTAAGGGCCCCATGCCTTGATGTCACGCGCTGGTGTAGCGCGTCAGATGCAGACAACGTGCTGCGGTGTCACACACCGAGCTTCCGAGCCAGGCGCGGCTCCTTGCTCCCGCCCCATCGCTGAGCTCCCCTGGGCGTGACACGCCGTGCTATTCTTGCTGCGCATTCGATCGCGGTCGAATGCACCTGCTGGCAATTTGCCATCCCCTAGTAGAGGTCTACTTAATGTCCGGAAGCTTCGTGTTCCAGTTGTCCTTGTCAACCATGCCCATCGCCTGAAATTTCTTCATTACACCTGTCCACGCCAAAACCGGACAACACGAACACAGAACGAAGCGCGAGGTTCAGTGCGCCTTTTTGGGGAAGGCTCGCATCCACGGACTCCTGCCTGACCAGCCACCTGTTCACCACATTGTCTTCCAAAGCAGCACTCGCTCGCTCTGACCTCGCCACCAACCGCCTTACGGGACGCTGGGGGAGGCTCCGTGCGGAGCTCAAGCACACACTCACCAAGCACCTCCGCCTCTGACATGCCCTTGACGCTGACCTCCTCCACCTTGCCCGCAGCAAACTCGGCCTGGATAATGGGCTCAAAGTTCGGGTCCGAGCGCTCGCGCACCAGAAACCGCAGTGAGGGGTTAAGCCCCTTGAGGAACTGGTAGTGGTTCTCGATGACGGCCCTGCGGCAGGCGGCAGCCAGCAGGCTCGTTGCGTCACCGCATGGAAATGGCCAAGCCAGCGCAGCACCGGCGGGAGGGGCTGCCGTGGGCCGCGGCATCATCCGCCCCCCCCTCGGGGAGGCCAGACGACCCGGCAGGGGGCGGGGAGGCGGAGCGACACGCAGACGCGCATCCTTCCGCCTGCAATACACAGCAGCAGCGCTCTGGGCTGCCCCCGCGCCGCTCGCACTGCGCCCTACGGCGCGGCGCAGGGCGGCTGCGCGGGGCGTGCCCCCGGCGCACGCGGCAGCAGCCAGGATCAGGGCGCAAGAGGCAGCGGGCAGGACGCCGCGGGCAAGGGGGCGGGGCGGCGCGCGCGCGCGCACCTGCAGCCGTCCGACTGCGGCACCCGGGGGTTGAGCAGGAATCGCAGCTCCTTGATCGTCGTGCTCAGTCCCGCCCGCCACGGCATGGTGCCCCCACTGCTAGCGAAGGCGGGTGTTCGCAACGCAAGCAGAAGCCTTTCTCGCCAAAAAAGGCTTCTCTTCACGGTGGCCTTTCGATCGAGCATGGACCGGGAGGGGGAGCGGCTCGTGGCGGTGGGACAGTCGCCGAGCCGGCGGCGCCTGCCGGTGGTGGTGGGATCGGTAGCGGTACTACTGCTGGGCGCGGGTGCGATGGCGGCGGCCGTCTGGCACCAGCGGCCTGTGCGCGGGGTGGGCCCCGTCGAGCTGGCGGCGACCAAGCCGTGGGGGGTCGACTTCGACATCAGATTCAGCCGGGGCGAGCGGCAGTGGCAGATTACGAACCTCGTGCTGCACCCGCCGGCGCCACCGCCCGCGGCGGGCAAGGCGCCGCCCATGGTCATGACCAAGGCGACCTTTCCGTACTACGAGCTGCAGGCGATGAACAAGGCCGACTCGAAGGTCAAGGAGAAGCTCGCGGACCCCGACGTGGACCCGGAGGTCAAGGAGGCCATGGAAGCAGGCGTGGCGAGCAACTCGGGCGCGCTGGAATCTGCCATCGGCTGCGCAGAGGGCTCGCAGCCTGGCTCGAGCATCAAGACGGCCTGCCCGGGCATGGGGTCTGGCAAGCCGCAGGTGGTCAAGCGCCAGTGGAACATGGGGTTCCCGCCGCAGGAGGGTGCAGCAGCACAGGCCGGGGCGGCGTTTAAGCGTCGGGGCCTTACTGGCGGCGATCTGGACAGGGGGCAGACTGATGAATGAAGTGCACCATTCGCTAACCGCTGTCTCCGGCCGAGCGTGCCCCCAACCCTGCGTGCCCGTGTTCACCCAATGCCCATAAGCGCGTTTGATCTGCGACCACGCATGTTAAAGGCCTCAATGCCTCCGCCCTCTGACTCCCGCCCGCGAGCGGTAGCCCGGAGGCTCAGGAGGCGAGCACACACGCTCGCACAAACCCACCCTGCTGAATGCCATGTGTGTCATTCACTCCCTCCCTTTCCACGCTGCAGGCAAATGCCCGCGGCAAACGCGCTTGCGTGTTTGACCAACCCCGCTCCGCCTCGGGATAGCCCCGCGGTCAGGAGTTGGCGCCGCCGTGAGCGGCAAGCGTGCGTGTTTTGCGCCGTGACTGTAGTTGTGCGCCGGACAGCTACAGACATGGCTCGCAACCTAGGCAACTACAGTCACGGCTGGCAACCTGGACAACTGCAGTCTCGCCTCGCAACCTGGACAACTATAGTCACGCCGGGCCGCCGCCCAACCTGGACAACTATAGTCACGCCGGGCCGCCAGTTGTCTGGCGCTGCACTGCGCCCTGCTGCGACGCCTCGCTGACTGAGCTGCGGGACGTGGCGCTCTCCTCGCCCGCGGACGCGGGGCGCAGCATGGCGCCGCCCTCGCGTACCGGTATGCTCCGCGACTTTTCCTCGGCCGGCTTGCCCTGCCCGCCTGCCTGGGCACGATGGACCACATCGACAGCTGTGTCGCGCGCGAAACGCCCTGGCCGTGCTCAAGGCCTGCCTGCCTCCGCAGCCGCTGCGGCGCCACGTGCAGGCGACAGCCTGAGCCCAGGTGTCTGGTGGGCGTGAGGGAGATACTGTTGCGCTTAATGGCCTCAGCGTTTGGCTGTCTTGGAAGACAGCCCCGCACCTTCAGACCAGTTTAATGCTTCAGAGAAACGTGAAAGAGGTAGCATCAACTGATGCGATCTTGCGATCTGATGCGGAGATCTGGTATGGTGCAGCGTGGACGAGGCGCAACTACAGGCTGGAGGAAGTGAGCTCTGACAACAGCTTGTTGAGCCGTAAGTGAGTGATTTTGTTCTGCTCCGCTGCTCCGTTAACGAGCTCCTCCTCCGGCGTGTTGTTCAGACGATTTTGAAGGATAGCCAGCATCTCTTCTGCCGACTTGCCAGTTGCACACACGATGTACCTGATCACACCAGCGCGCAACAGAAAATTACAGGCCGGAGGGACGCATGAAGCAAAAAGAGGGCGCACGTGGCGGGAACAAGCAGCACACATTTCAGGGGGAGAGGCACCTGAACCCCATCTTGGCCTCATAGTCTGCGTTGCCCTGCGCCATAGCGGCTGCAGTGCCACTCGAGGCTTGCTTCATGCCACTCTGCTCATTCGAAGCCCATTTCCCCCCGTGCTCCTTCGCCCCCTTTGAGTCTCCGATCTTGGGGTGAGCCAAAAACGCCTCCAGAATATCCTGTCACGCCCCACCCGCACCGTACTCGCGCGTGATTGATATGGATCATAGCACCCCCTCGCACTACCGTGACCAACGGTGCGCGGTCATTCACGCGCGTGCATATCCGAAACTGTGTGCGAAGCGATTGCAGTTGCAAGAAGGGCGCTTGAAGCTTGCAAGAAATAATCTATGCGCTCACCTTCCGCTCACAGGTGGACCACACGCTGTCGGACTTGCGCTTGAGCTCCTCTGCGCTCTCGAACGGCATCGCAGCCACCATGCCCTGCACCCACGCCCACCGGCACCTTCATTTAAACGTGAGTCTGGAGCCCAAAGTGTCGCGCAAAGATGCAGCGCCCGTGCCACGGGTGCTTCGCGCAGCGCAAGCACGCGCGCTGCATATCAGAGTGCGGCACAGGCCGCAGGGCGCGGGAGAGCAGCGCGCCTCGCAGCCGCGGCAGGCGCGCGACCTCGGCGTACTTGGTGCTCCCGCAGCAGGCCTTGAACGCGGCCAGGGCGTCTGCGCGCGGCATGCTGTTGATGCGGTCCATCGTGCGCCTCGACATGAACCCGCGGCTGTACGTGGCACAGCGCCGTGGAGGCCGGGGCAGTAGTACGTGGGGATTTTACCACGACAAAAAACCATCCATTCAAAATTAAAAAAAAAAACCCGACGTTGCGGTTGGGGGAGGTCTGAACAAGGGAGGGAGGAGGATGGCGGAGGTGTACGTGCCTGGGCAGCGCGGGCGGGCAAGCCGGCCGACGTCGGCCGTGGAAAAGACACGGAGCATTCGCGAGGGCGGCGCCATGCTGCGCCCCGCGTCCGCGGGCGTGTGGCGCGGGAAGCCAGCGAACCCCGTGCTCGGCTCGGCCAAGGACCGGGGACTGCTGGCAGACATGACGAGCGAGGAGAGCGCCACGTCCCGCAGCTCAGCGAGCGAGGCGTCGCAGCAGGGCGCGGTGCAGAGCCTGCGCGACCGGGTGGGGAAGGCCAGCGTGTCGCGGGCGTCGTCGGCGTCGTCAACCAGCAGCCGGCACCAGAGCGCACGCGCGGGCGGCGATTCAAGGAAGAAAGGCTCTGACGTGTGGATGGTGGCGCCGATCGAACCGCCCGCAGGCCGCCAGGGCTGGGGCGAGAACGGTCAGGCAGCACACCATGGCAAAGGGGGGAGCGGGGGTGGGAGTGGTCGCGACAGCAGTATAAACTACTTGGTCCGGTCGGAGCGATTACGCAAACTCTCGCGGCTACCGAGCGAGAAAGACCGCAACCGGCTCCAGCGATTAGAGGAGTCACTTCAGGCAGCAGCAACGAATGGCGGCAGGTCGGCAAAGCCCTATGTAGACATGCTTGAGCGACTTGGGCGGCTGTACAACTCAATAGCTATGCAGTATCTGCAGCAAGGCGAGCACAATTTCGCTCTGGACTTGCTGCAAAGCGCTGAGTCGCTCATCTCCGAGGGCGGTGCAAGCAGCCAATCTCTAGAATCGCTAAAGGGGCTCACCTACAACAACCTGGGGTGCTACTTTCGGCGAGAGGGGATGCCGATGGAGGCACTCAAGTGGCTGCGGCAAGCCCATGACATTGAGCAGCGCGTCGGCCAGGACTCGTCTCGCTCTTCCACCTTTCTGAATCTCTGTGCTGTCTACTCACTGTTGGGAAAGCATCTGGAGGCTCTGCAGTGCGCGACACAAGCGCTGAAGCATCTCAAGGCGGTGCTGCAGCAGAACCCGGATGCTTCGCTCTCAGCCACCGTGCCAGGGATGGAGAAGGTCGACACAGCCTCCATGCTCGCCATCGCCTACCACAATATTGCTGTCGAGCAGGAGTATCTCGCCCGTTTTGACGAAGCAGTGGGCTCATACCGCAAGGCGCTGGAGGTGGCAGAGACGCAGTGCGGATCCGGGTCGCAGCTTGCCGCCAAAATACGCCTGGCGCTGGCAGCTGCTGACAATGCGGCTCAGGCTGCTGCTTCCACCACCCTCGACACCGAGACTTCTGTAGCGTCACTCGAGTCGCGTGCAGTGGGTGAGGACTATCCGGCGAGGACTACACGTCGCAGGGACAGTGAGCAGGCCCAGCAGCGCGACAAAAGCAAGAGAGAAGCGGACATGTGCATCCAAAGCATGTCCATGGACAGTCTCTCGGAGGCTAGCAGTGCGGGGGCGCGACGGAAAGAGGCGCGCGAGGAGCAAGACGCAGATGACGCACCGGCTGGCATGCAGCGCGCAAGAGCGAAGGGGGCGGCAACGCGGGGCTCGGACCCGGGCATTCAGTCCTTCCAGGACTGCAGTGCCGGTCCGAGTGCCGCAGCGAAAGGCGACAAGCTGGTGCAGAATGAGAGCTCGTGGGGTAGCGAGAAGTCGCGCGGGTCAGGGTCCAGCAGAGAGCGGAGTAAACGCCCGCTCTCAGCTGCGCGTCTCCCGGCCAACGATGTCTCCTCGTCTGTCGATGCACCCGAACCCCCTCCCGAAAGTCGGGTCAAGCGGCACTCTCGCAAGACAGCGCGACCTCGGACGGCCGGGAGGGAGCGAATGGCCGATCACGATCGCGAGGAATTGCTGGCCATGACCGACCCATCCTCTTCTGATGCTGGAGAATACGAGGCGGTGGCTGATGATGCGCCCCTGTCCGACAACGAGTCGCAGGCTGCCCCGCGCGCAGGCAGCAAGGCATGGGAAAACGGGCAGGAGGGAGGCGAAGGCGCAAGCGTGTTCGGCGGCAAGTCGCATCAAGGGTCGTTGAGCAAGCGTCAGAGTGGCCGCCCAATGTCAGCGTCGCGTCCTCCTGACTCTCTCCTCCCCACCGGCAGCACCAGTCAAGCACGCACGCGTGCTTCGCGCAAGACTGCTCGGCCAAGAACAGCGGGCAGAGAGCGTATGCGGGAAACGGACCGGGAGGATTTGCTGGTGCTCAGCAGCGCTTCAGAGGATGGCGGCAGCTATGAATACTTGTCAGAAGGCGATGATGATGCTCCGCACCGCAGCGCTGCTGTTGTGCGTGTTGGTGATAGGGCGTCTGGGAAGGAGGTGCGTGTTGGACGCGGGACGAGCGAGAGCAGGTCTGAGGGCCTGAGTACGCGGGTGGAAGGCGGGGGGGAGCATGGCGGGGGGGAGCAAGGAGCAGTGGGCAAGCGGCGAGGTAATCGCCCCCTCTCGGCAGGGGTCTCGTTCAATTCCCCGTCAAACGTGGTTCATATGATCCGCCCGCAGTCTGCGCCGGCTGTGCGTCTGGACGGCCGTCCCGCTGCCGGTGCACGAGGTGCCCGTGTTGCCGGTCAGGATAGTGTTGATGAGGACCAAGACGACAATTACGACGACGAGGAGGAGGAGGACGAGGAAATCTTGGACAGCGATGCAGAGACGGGCGGACGCGTGCCTTTTGTCGGAGGAGAAAGTGGCGGGCGGAGGCTGCGGCCTCTGGACAGTGGACAGGTGCGAGTAAAGCGCGCCAGCAGCGGGTCCGTGACACAGGCAAGCTCGCAGGCGACAAAGAGCTTGCTGCCCAAGGGCTCTGGCCTACCAGCGTTGCTGCGCGAAAGCGACGATGAGGCCGATGAGGAGGAGCTTGACACCAAGGGCATCCTGCTCCAGCAGACTGAAGTGCTCACGGCAGAGCTAGAAAAGTCGAAGCAGCGCGAGCGCGACCTGCACGATCGCATCACTCGTCTTGAAGAGAGTCGCGCCGCTGCCGCGCAGAAGCCGCCGCTCCCGGCGCCGGTCCATCCGCCCCGACGTAAGCCCGCATTTGGGCTACCAGAGGCCGGACTTGATGTGCTGGATGGTGAGGATGGGCCTGACGACAGGGCAGCAAGCGGGGGTGGCATGGTGGCAGGCGGGGCGAGTGGCAACAAGCCCGTCCTGCCTGCGTCTCGAGCGCTCCCGCCCCGCCCGACCAACAGCGTGTCGCGCGTGCACGCGCGCTCCAAGACTGGCAACGTCTCGGGGCCCGATGTGCCAATGGCGGGAGATGGGGGCTATGTCGACGATGTGGCTGAGATCCGCGAGCTGACGGCCTCTCTACGCATTGCGGCGCATTACAAGTCTTCTGGCTCCATGCCGTCCTCTCCTGCACCTTCCTCGGCATCTTCAGTTGCCGGCACCCCAAGCGTCAAGAGCTCTCAGTGGAGGCCCCCTGCTGGCATGTACGACATGCTGGCCAAGCCTCCGGCGCCGGGGAAAGGCACGGCGGCACTGGCGCAAAACAATGTCACCTTCGATGCCGGCCGACGAGAGGGAGAGAGGGCTGGTGTGCCTCCCGCGCACTCGTCAAGTGTCGTCAATCACCCCTCGTCTGCGTGGTCTGAAGAAACGGGCATCAGGGTGCGAAGCAGAGCAGCGCCCGCGCCAGCGCCAGCGCCAGCGCAGCAAGCGTCAAGCAATGGCAACATGTCAGACTCGTCGCGAGCGTCGTCCGTGTCGCGTCCCGCTGCCCTCCGCCCGCTGCCTGCCAGCCGTCGACGTCGTCAAAAGGCTGAGGCCTCGCGTGCAGCGCAATTGGAGCGGGCTGCGGCACAGACGCTGCAAGATGCGTGGAAGGCACACGTGGCGCGCGCGCGCGTCGAGCGCAGGCGTGCGCTGAGCAGGCGCCGTGCTACCAAGGCGGCCTACGGTGGGGCGCAGGCGCATGCATCGCGGCGCGCGCAAGGGCACGAGGCAGGCAGCCGCAATGAGAGCAGGAGGTATGACAGCCGGTCTGCAACGAGCGAACGAGCCAGCGGGCGGAGTCGGCAGCAGTCTGGGTCTGCCCAGATGCGGTTAGTCTCAGAGGACAAGGCAAGACGTGCCGCTGCCCTGCGTCTCCAGCGAGTCGTGCGCGGCTGGCAGGCTCGGCGGCTGGTGGAGGAAACGATGGGATGGTCACTTGGTCTCCAGGCTGTACGGCGTGGGGGCGATGCAAGGGGCTCAAAGGCGTCCTGGGCGCGTGATGCCGGCCAGTATCCACGCGCTTCCCAATACGTTGCCGCTCTCGACGATTCCGAGCTGGCTTCTCGAGGCGTCGGTCGGCAGACGCCGCTGCACTCAACCGGTGTGGGCGAAGAGTCCCTGGAAGGCCTTCTCCAGGATCTAGGCCTGTAGTAAGGTGTGCCTGTGCTGCCCTGAATGACACAGGCATGCCCCTCCTTCCGGCCCTCTCTATTCACGGCACCAACTGCTACGGTAGCGCGCTGCCTCACAGCAGCCTGGGTCGGCGTCCGTCTGTTTCCACCGACAGACAGACCTCACGCAACCGCCGCAACATAGCCGCCAAGCTTTTTTTTCTCGGAGCGCCCCAAGACACTGGGGGGACGGGCTCTTGGATTTGTGTACACACTGTGGCGAGGGAACGCAGCTGCTGCGATAGTGCGATGTCGTTGATACTGTCGCTGATACTGTGACAGGACCCTGGCGTGCCTGCCTCTCTTGCCCTAATGCTTTTGGATTTAAATACATGGATTGAAGTAAGTGCTGTCAAAGGTAGTGGCGGAGTGTCTCACGGGGACGCAGCTGAGAGACGATGAGCCAAGACTGACGCAGTACCGGCAGCGCTTGCACCAACAACACCAGCACCCTGGCAAACGCGTTCCTAGTAACACCTTGCTCCTATTGTTTCGCTTTGAATGCTGTGGGGCTTTGTTTGAATGCTGTCAGGCTTTGTTTTTTCTGCTGTCAAAACGGCAGCTCTTACCGCTCTCTTTTCTGTTGGACAAAAAGGTGTCACAAAAGGGAGCTCCCTAAATCTTCCCCCCTAAATCTTCCCCTAAATCTTCCCCCATTTAGGGGAGGAGGCACCTAAATCTTCCCCCCTAAATCTTCCCATAAATCTTCCCCCATTTAGGGGAGGAGGCACGGCAAGGGCGGTTCGACGTGGCTGGGCCAACAACTGTGTACACAAGCGCCCTTGGTCTGGGCGCGCTGACTTGCCTTGTTGCACAACAAGAAGGGTGGATGGAGCCAGGAGAGGGAAAACTAGCTGTCCTAACTCGCCCTCAGGGCACAGCTCTCGCGCCAGCGTCCAGTCGTGACTGGCCAATTTTATTTTCTTGAGGGAAAATTGGCCAGTCAACGACTGGACACTTTTCCTAGGAGCGCACGGCGACGGGGCTGCTGCGCGCGCAGGTGGGGAGCTCCTTCCAGGACAGGGTAGGATCTCGGGCAGAAAGTGCCGAGGCGCGACCTAGCGCTAGGCATGCTGGTTGAGGGCTTGTGTAGCGGTTGATGCCTTGTGTATCATCAGTGTAGCCGTTGATGCCTTGTGTAGGCATGCTCCTTGATCGCTTGTGTGCGTGTGCGTCTACGGCGCGCTCCTCCAATTTTTCAGTTTGCGGCGATAGCGCTTGCAGTGGAGATGCTCCTTGAGGCAGTTGACCTGCACGCAGCAACACTCGCTGTTGCACCTCGCCCAACCCCCGCGCCCCACTGTCAGTCGTCTGCCGTCTCGCACTCGTGCTCACTAGCCACTCACTAGCCCGTGTCAGGGGGCAGTGTCAGGTGAGGCAGGGAAGGCGGTAGCGGGACGTAAGAGCAAGAGGGACAGAGTGAACCGGGTGCAGATCGGGCATCGCCAGTCAGCAGCGTCGGCATCGTCCTGGCTCTTGAACCTGGTCGGTCGAGCCAAGTGCCGCGAGCAGCACTTCTCGCAAAACGTCTGCGCACCTCCATGGCAGTCACTGTTGCTGCTGACTCTCTTGCTGCTCACTCTCTTGCAAGCACATGTCTGACTCTCTTGCAAGCACATGTCTGGGCAAAGCTTCCCGCACGCAGAGGCAGCACGGCAGAACTTGCATGTAATAGCATGCACACCTGGTCGCAGGAGGGGTTGAGGCAGGCAAAGAAAGCCGACCGCTTCGGCGCGTGCTCGCAAAAGTGGCAGTTCTTGTTCTTCGGCGCGCCTGCCACACCCCACACCCCACAGCCGCACACACTTTCACTCCGCGCATCTCATGTTGCGACGCAACCACACCGTGCCGCTATTCCGCATCAACGCAAGCGCTCGCTGAGCAACTGAAAGGCTCTGACACAGAAGTTTCGTGAGACACGGCAGCATGCGCCAGGAGAGCCGCGAGGCATTGGGGTGAGGGGCGGCTGCGGAGCACCAGGATCAACGTCTTCTTCAGCATTGCGGCGGCACTTTCCGATAGAGCGCAAAGGCGGCTGAGGACTGCGAGCTGAAGACTGCTGTTGCTGTTCGGAGAGGCCCCACCCGCGCGAGCCGCCAGAAGACCCGCTGGCATAGCTGGCCAAGGATGTGACGCTTGCCAACGCCTCCGCGGTGCTGTTTAAGCTGGCTACCGACGTAATGCTTGCCATGCCCTCCGCGTCCATTGCCACGTCGCTCTCATACTGCTCTCCTGGCCTCGTCAGATCATGCCCGTCACGGATGCTCACGCATGGTCGGCGACGGGTGTGGGCAAGCGAGCTCGCCTGGCCGTTCACTGCGCGGAGGTATCGGTGCCCATCATTTTGCGCGCTCGACACCATCTGCAAGATGGCCGCTGCCTGCTCTGCCGTGAGCGATGCGCCCGTCTCTCGAGTCTCGGCATCTGGTGGCCCTGACAGGTTGACAAGATTGGCCGACGCTTCATCTCGGTGCGCCGTGCCACCCACGCTGGCCAGCCGCAGGGCCGGGTCGAGTTTCAGATCTGCGTCTCTGCCGGATGTCGTGCTGAGCAGCCCTGCTGCCGCGGGTGTCGAGGCACCCTCTGTTGACTGCCCAAACGGCACACGCACGCGTGCGAAAGCTGAGGGCGCCTCAGGTCTGGCATCCTCTGAGAGCCGCGAGCCGCTTGCTGCCAAGCGCGCGAGCGCTGACACCGACGTGGCCTCAGCAGCGGACAGCAGATTTCCCTGGGCCAATGTCGGACGCTCCTTTGCGGCATGGCTAGCCTCGCCTGCCGATTCCCCGACGTGCCTGGAGGCCGTCGCGCCGTCGCCTGTCCAGGAGGCTGCAGGTGCAACACTTGCTGGGAGCATTGCCATGTCCGAAGACAGGGCCGTCTGCAACAGAGTCGTCTGATCGTGTGCGTTGCCTGAAACGCGATTAAGACTGAGTGTCGCCTGCTCGGCCGCTGCCGCCGCCTTTGCCTTTTGCAGCAGGTGCACACAGACAACAAGCGATCCTTCCCGCAAATCTGGCGGCTGCGCCTGGGCAGCCGAGACAGCAGAACAAAGCTCCCGCATAGTGAGCATCGAAGACTGCTGTTGGGCTATCGCTGCTAACAGCAGCTTTGCTGTGTCCGGTTGCTGCAATGCACTGATCGCGCCCTCCAGCTCGCTGCGGTCTCGCTTTCCCAAGGCAACCCCGTCCGACGAGGGTCCACCCGGGTGTCCACTGCCGGCCACCCCCGTGCCCGTGAGATGCGCACCCTCGCCACTGATTTTGCCCTCAGCCATGGCCGGCGCTGGCGCACGGAAATGATCGTGGCTCTGCACTTGCTTCCGCGCGCTTTGCAACGGCTCGACCGTCAGGCCCTGCAGGCCCTGCAACTGCATCGACATGCTCGCCGTGACCCCCATCTGCTGCTCGACGGCAGACATCTGATGGGCGAGTATGCTTTGGCGCAGCTGCGCGGATGCCAGCTCGCGCTGCAGCTTCAGCTGCCACCCCCCCCCCCGCCCCGATGCTTTCCCCCCCTGCCCCTGCTGCTGCAACTGCCCCCGCAGCCCCTGGCCCCCCTCCCCGGCGAGATGCGCGTCCATCCCACCCCCCC
>Ga0115006_10002069_pt1 | contig 12976 bp, 12 predicted proteins | sample ArcOceMetagenome_3_FD_88943 | JGI IMG/M metagenome (GOLD analysis project Ga0115006, IMG submission 88943) | Marine eukaryotic phytoplankton communities from Arctic Ocean - Arctic Ocean- Svalbard ARC20M Metagenome | ecosystem: Environmental > Aquatic > Marine > Oceanic | place: Arctic Ocean...
AGGATACACCCCAACCTCTTTCCTTGCAGTAATTAATGATTGTGGGGATTACAGGATTTGAGAGGAGGTAAGTCTCCTTGAAGTGAACGCCAGAGATTCTAGAGAAGGCAGGGGGAAGGGGAGAGGAAGGGTGGATTGTGGAAAGAAACTCTAAAGAATTTATACGGATATCTAGAGAGGATAAAGATGACTTTACAGGGATGTTATTAAGATATTTAATTACTGTTGATATTTTATCTGTACGTATCAATAATGTAGTATCAATAGAAGGTATCCCAGTGGAGAGGATTGTCGATAGGTTTACTCCTACTCCTTTATTTATTGAAGAAGGTGTTATTAAGACTAATCTATACGATAATGATGAAGTAAGAAGATAATAGAATATGATCACACGTATTATTATCCCAGTCATTAACGAATAGGATAATTGTTTGGGAAATAAACAAATTCGAACCAAACCAATTTTTTTGGCCTTCTCACATTATCTCCATTCGTTTGATCTCTTGTTTCAAACATCTCCAACCGATACGTTCTCCACCCTCTCCCCCAAATCTACCACCCTTTCCCACAAATATTTCATATTTCCTGAAATAATTGCTTCACCTCTTCGCCTCCCTCCACGAATCCGATGATATTTGCTGTATTCACTCGACGTGTGTGTCTAACCGGTCTCCTCTTCCACCCTTCATTTGCAACCACTTCCAAAATTCTCCCCCCCCGTCTCCGTGTGACCCTAATTCGTCACGGTGAATCAGAGAACAACATTCTCTCTGAAGTTGGGTCAGAAGCTTACAGGAAGGGTCGCTTTGCAGACCCGCCCCTCACTGATCTTGGGAGAAGACAGGCTCAAATAACTGCTGAGTACCTGTGCGGGGATGATTGCAACGACCTTATCAAGAAACCAGATACTATCTATGTGTCCCCTTTCCTTAGAACCCTTCAAACGTCTTTCCCCACAGCGTCCAAACTCTCCAGCGCATCAAATGTCGTGGTTTGGGACGATATATTCGAGATTTCAGGCTGTCACAAGGACGGCGTCCCCATGGGGGGTTTAACCAGTCAGGAAGTTGCCAAGGAGGTGAGGGGGGGGAGGAGCGAAGCGACGAGCTGTTATCGCAATTCATGATCGAAGCGCCGCTCGCGTGCTTATCCGACATCTTCGTTCCTAAACTTCACCCTATCCTCCTCTCCACGCATTCTAAACCCCTACGGTCGTCACTACCCTCCTCCCCGCTCACTCATCGCAGTTTGGGTACGAGGAATGGTACGACGGTCCTCCGGAGAAGGGGTGGTACAAGCTCCCGGGAAGGGAGAGCAAGGAGGACGCGCTAAAAAGGATCAAGGGGGTTGGAAGAGAGCTCACTAAAATGGCCAAGGAGTGCCAGGTGGAGGGTAAAGATAGGTGAGGACTTGAGCGAAGCGACATCAACACGACACACAGTACTATACTAACATCCTTCCAATCATCGCTTCGCTTCTATGCCCAGATGTGTCTACCTCGTGGTTCACGGTGACTTCATAGACTACCTAATGGAGACTCTCCTTGGCATCCCAACCGCGGGCGACCAATCCAAGACCGTGTTCAGGACTTACAACTGCGGACTGACCAGCTTTGACTTGTGGGGGGACGGCATGATCAAAGTTCTTTGGGTTAACTTTGTCGGACATCTCGCTAACAAGGGATTGCTGAAAGAAGGGAAATTAGGGACAGTATAATAAATAAATACGCACTAGCTTTGCAAACAAAATCAATTAATATATCTACGCTCGCTTATCCATGATATTTTCAAAATAAACTCCGCACAAAGTTGTGGACGTTCGTAGGGCAAACTGCGACGGGCGAAACGAATTGCAAAGGGAGTTGGGATAATGAGTGAGAATGGATATTTTTGCTGTCGCTTCGCTCCAGCCGTCGTCTAACCTCACCTATGTCCCTCCACCTCCACCACCTCAACCTTAACACCCTTCCCCAATTTCCCTCTCAGCACCTCCAATATCCCCTCCGTCCTCACCACGTTATCACCCGCTCCCCAGATAACAGCAATTTTGATTCCCTTCCCCCTTCCCCCCACCCCCAGCTCCGCAACTGGATCCCACACGTTGTCCCATGGCATGCTCGCGAGCGAGTTTGCAAAGCTACTCCCGAAGGTTGGTTCATGGACGAACCTGTCAAACTCCAACGCATACAGCTCCTCAAACAACCTCCGGCTCTCCCCACTAGACTCCAGCCTCATCCAGTCTGCCGCGTAGTCACGGGGTTTCATTTGGGAGTATCGGAAAATGTTCCCAATCAAACATCGTGCCAGGGGGAGTTGTGCTAGGAGTTTGATGGGCCACGGTATCGGACTGAACGCCAGCGCGACGAGCGTCAACGTCGAGAGTTTGGTGGGGTAGGCAGATGCGAAGTGGGTCGCTATTGGGCCTCCGACACTTTACCCCACGAGATTGATCTTCCCTTCGATGTTCAGGGAGTACATGAGCTCCGCCAACTGCCCAACCATGAGCAACTTATTGTGCGGGGTGTCATCGCAGGAGGAGAAACTGCGGCCATAGATGTCGTACGTCAGGACGGGGTGGGTTGCTACCAGGGTCGTGGCGAGCTTACGAATGTATAAGTTGACCCAACGTTGCCGTGGATCAGAACGAGTGGTGTTGCATCGGTGGATGCCCAATCTCCATGTAACTCGTAGTGCTTGAGACCCCTCGATGATCTTGTCACGAGTGCTCCAGCATGAGATTCACGATACGTCAAGGGGGATCACAGCGTTTTCATCGACTCCAATTCGTATACGGCAGTAGGATCGGGAGGACAAAACACGACAACAACAGCACGACACCCAGAGGGATGAAGTTTAAGAGGAGGAGGAGCTTCACGAGGATGGGGGAGGGAGCTGAGTGGGGGTGCGTGGAGAAGAGCCAGGAAGAAAAGGCGGCGGGCGCGAGGTGAGCGGAGGGCGCTGCTGCTGCTGCTGCTACCATCTTTAAAAATACCTCATGGTCCCCCTCCTCCTCCTCCTCGTCTTTCTTCTCTCCCTCCCCCATCCTACCCACCCCCAATCCGCCTCCCACGTGTCCTTTGCAGTAACCTTCACGGACCGCTCAGATTATGTGATTATAACATGCCCTGGCAACGAAGAGGCCGGGGTATGTGCAAGGAAAGCATGCAAGGAAAACGGTCTGAAAAATTCGGTGAGTGGAAATCAGACGGACGGTGTAAGGAACCACACCTCATGCTACTACAATTTCATAGTCCACCTCTAACACATCAAACATTCCCTCCCCTCCATATCAGGTCGAGGGCTTCACCTGCCCTGAGATCCTTCATGACGAAATTATCTTCCGTCGGCGGATGTCTTCCCCCCTACCCCCCCCTGGATCAACCAGAAACGACTATGGCGACGGAAGATGGTTAAAACTTGACAGTAACTGGGTGGGAGGTTCACGCTTCTGTCAAGTCCACAAGATCATCCCCTCCCAGTGTTCTGACCTTGAGGAAACGATCACATCAACCCTCTCAATCCATCCTTCTTCGATAACTCCCGGTTTTCACTACCACGTTCCCGTTATTATCGACGATTACCACACCCTAGCGTCCCCCTCCGGGGAGAATCTTGTGTTCAGGAGACACCACCACGCGAAGCAGGTCGCCGAGGTCTACTGCAACACGGTTTCAGGGGAAGAAGAGTGTTCACACGCGTCCGTGGAAGCCACCGTGCTGTCAGCACCTCCCTCCCCCCCTCCCAGAATTCCCCGCCTCCTCCTCGATGTTTCTCTCGGCAAAATAGAAGGATGGACTAACTTCACACCTCACCCTATTAACCTCCGTCGTTTGAGGATGTGGGAGGGTGAGACCCCAGTCGAGGCAGCTATGGCATTCTGCTGGTACGAGAAATGTCCGGATGTCGTTGGTATCTCTCAGGTGCTTGTTGGGGTTGCTAGGCAGTACCTTGGGATAGAAGGTGGTATACCGAACGTGGACCAGACAAACCCGAGGGTTGTCGTCAGCCTCACATCACTGCCGGGCAGACTCGAGCACCTCACACAGACGCTCAATCACTTTCTGGGACAGAGCAAGGTTCCGGATGGGATATATATCAACCTTCCGATGTACTCAGAACGAGAAGGGAAGGTAAGAGGTGGCACAAAGAGAGGGTACACGTGGGATAACATTAAGCCCCTCAGTCTTAGTGCTAAAAACCTTCTGCTCGTCACTTTGCTTCTCACCCAGATGTACTCAGTGCCCGAAAACTTGCAGCGCTTCATCGACAACCTCGACAAAGATAAGAAGGAAATTGTTGCGCTTAATTCTGTGGCGAATGACTATGGGCCTGCCACCAAGCTATTGCCGACGCTCCTGAGGGAGACTGACCCCTCCACAATCATTGTGACTGTGGACGACGATGTTATCTATCCTACTTTTTACCTCGAGGAACTCTACAAGGCAAGTGTAAGGTACCCCGATAAGGCTGTTGGCTACAAGGGTTACATTATACAAGGAGACGAAGAGTATGGCTACGTCGAGTCGAATGGATTGAAGACCGATACTTTCGTTGACGTGCTTGGGGGATTCCTTGGCGTCGCCTACAGACGGGCATTCTTTCACGCGCCGGCGATGCTTTCGTACATTTACTACCCAGCCGAAGCATTCTATGTCGACGATGACTACATATCCGGACAGTTAGGGATAGGTGAGCAAACCTGGCCCTGCTTTCCTTTGATAGATTCAAACTCTCACACCTTGCTCATCGCTTTTCCCAACACAGCTGGAAGGGGGAAGGTCGTCCTTGGAAATAGCAGGGTGGGGGACTGGATGTTCAACACAGAGGTTATTGCACCTGTCAGCCAAGTGTTCGCACTCAATGGAAAGAGGGCGTTCAGGAACAAGGAATTCCAAAGGACTGTTATTGAATGGTTCGAGGGGGAAGGTGCATGGAGGACCGTGATGGAATGGGAGGAGGAATTCTACGATTCCTTCATCAATGTACTTGATATGAGGAAGGATTCGTTCAAGGCTGTCTTTGATGTCCTGCTGAAAATGGAAAAGTCGAGGTACAACATCATCGAAACTGGGACGACTTTCGGATTCAATCACTGGGTGGAGTCTGGACAGAGTACCCTAATGTGGGACAGATTCATTAATACGGAGGGGCGGGATGGATCCGTAATTTCTGTAGACCTCGACGGGAAAAGTTGCGAAATTGCAAGGACCATCACCAGTGGCAAGGTCAACGTGATCCAAGGGGACTCAGTTGAGGTGCTCACAGATCTGGCATCAGCAATGACGTTGACTGGGGAGCTTGTGGATTTAATCTACTTGGATTCGTGGGACGTTACGACGGAAGATTGGGAGGGTGGAGAGGGAGGGGACAATACACCAGCCGTTCACGCGCTTCGAGAATTGAAGGCCGTCCTTCCCCGCCTTTCGAAGGGGGGAGTCATTTTGGTTGACGACAATATGCTTGACACCTTTTCCTCCGCTGATCAGGTTCGGGAGATGTTCTGGAGCTACGGCCACGAGAGACCTTGGGTGTACGATGACCAGGCTGGCGTCAGGGGGAAGGGGAGGTTGGTCAAGGAATATATGGATGCAAGGGATGACTGCAAGAGGATATATTACGGCTGGCAGATTGCATGGGTGTGCTGACGATGTTGGGATATTACAAAAAATGTTATGTTGTAATCCATAGCTAAAGATTTCCTTCTTCTTCTCTTAGTCCCTCAGCAATTGTTGCACTGCACTGGGCGGCATCCAACATTGCCATTTCGCCCTGAGCTTTAAGAAGCGCCCCACAGGTCTTCATCGTTGGGTGAACGGCATTCCAAATGTTCCCCCTTTCTCTGCCCCTCTTTTGTTCCATTCTCAGCTCCCTCAACCTCAAGTTGCATAAGATTCCTGAGCCCACCTTGTTGTGCTTTCTGTACATGTCACAAATGTAAACGTCGCTCCTAATATCTTGCATTTCTTCCGCCTCTTGTAAGTTCCTTCCTTCGAGGAGCCTCTCAAAGTAATCCCCCCCTCCCCTATCGTCCTCACCCGTTCCTAACCATCCGGCCACATAAAGAGTATCCTCCACTATTGTTTCGAAACCCTCCTCAATCCCCCCCTCTTCACCTCCCAAACTGTCGACATCCAACAACCAAACCCCTCCCTCATCGTCGAAGAGAAAGTCAAAGTAGAAGATGTGGAATCCCCCCCCGTTTATAGAAGATTTGTCAACGTCCGATAGATCTACCGACTTTAGTCCTCTGCTCCTCTCAGCTTGTTCTTTCTCTGCGTTTTGGAAAGAGACTTTATGCTTTTCTCCCTTGACATCCATCTCTTTCATGTTCTCTTCCCTCGACTGTCCAGTCTCTTTCTCGACTTCCGTGTCTCTGAAACCCTTCAATTCTACCTTATACCTCTTTTCGATGGCCTCGGCGTCTTTTACGTCCAACCCTAACCCTCCCCCCCTGGGTCTGCTCCCCGCTGGGATAAGAAGATCCGCCGAGTAATCCAAGTCCTCCTTCCACGCCTTCACCGAACCGAAAACAACCTCAAAAATTGCATCCGTTACGTGCTCCCATCTACTATTGTCGTTTGTCCCAGAGTACGCCTCCACTCTCCCATCCTTAGTGTACCACCCTGACTTTCCGCCATCTCCAAACTTCTCGTTTGCATACTCTGCTAAAGCGGCATCCTTCCCGATATAAAACCTGAGAGGTTCCACGGCCGTAATTAGAACCGGAACCCTCAAGCTCCATTTGTATCCGTCCACCAACAGAGGGTTGGTAATGTGTTTCTGGACCAGATAGTGACTGCGCCCCCCTGTTCCTTGATTTGATCCGCCCGATTTAGTTTCTCCCTTTGCCCCAGTCCACTCTTTAGCCTCTTCTTCTCCCACTCCCTCCTTTCCTAGCATTTCGAGGAACCTCTCAGTGACTTCACTTCTGCTCAAGTCAGTTTTTTGTCTCCTCCTCGCATCATTCTTCGCCTTTTCCTTCTTTTCTTCGTTGTAATAGTTATCGATGCGTTCCCTATGTTCCGCAACCGCGATCTTTCTCGTAGCCCTCTCCTCTTCTCTTCCAATTCCCTTGAGCCATGCAATCCCTTCGTAGGGCCTTTCCCCAAACCACACACTCCTCTGAAGTTTCTCTTGCGACGAACGTTTCGCTCGACCCTCTCCTGCCTTGACGACCCAAAAACAGCTCCTATTGGCCCTGTTCTCCGCCCTTAATATTTCCACCTCGTCCTTCTCTGTGATGAAAGTTGCCGGGTAGAATGGCGCCTCCTTCAAATTCCAGTTGAATGTGCTCTTATGTGCCACGCGACTATCGCCATATGGTATCTGATTGACCCTGGCTCCTCTATGCACACCCCCGAAAGAAGATCCAGGGACGTGGGCTCTTTCGATCCAAGGAACCGGCAGGTAGACGAGATCGGCCACCCTGCAAGAATCAGCACGGGCGAGGCCGTGCCTTTCCAAGTGGGTAGCAACATGCGAAGAGATTCGGTCGTTTGCGGGGGCACAGTAACGTAGGGAGGGGGAGAGAAAGGAGCGGACTTGTGAAATGTAATTTGGGAAGTAGAACCGCGCCACGGACCCAGCCACCACAGCAATTAGAAAGAAGGGCACGTACTGGACGATCCCCATTGATAGGCCGAGGAACTTCTTAAGAGGTTTGGTCACTGACCTTGGCAGCAGAGTGAAACCCATTCCGACAACAGTGAACCACAGCAGAGCCCAACCGACCACGTCTCCAACCCTCATCTCAGACGTAATACCAGGAAGCGTATACTTGAGGAAGGCTCCCCTCTTCGTGAACTCTGTAGGGGAGTGGGGGACAACATTGGGCAGGACGAGGAGCGAGAGGGAGAGGAGAAAGGTAAGGAGGAACAATCCTGGAGGTATCGAATAAGACGAATAGCGCGATAGTCTCGCGGATGTAACAGGAGAATGGCGTAAAGGCGCGAAATCCCCCATTTTCCCTTCAATTATCCTCTCTCGAAGCTTCCGCCGCCGGCGCAGGAATTTGATTTCAGCCTTGCTTTGAGGAGAGGGTGATAACGAAGAAGGCGGAGGAACCGTGTTGAAGGCAAAAGACGGCGCATAAGCACTCGACTGCTCCGACATCGCCTCTTAAAAAAAGAACAGGTCAAGAGACTTTCAGTTCCTGGAGGAAGAGTGCTTGGGAGCGGGGATCAAACTTTACCAATTTCAACCAACATTTTCCTTCTTTAGTTTGTCCGTAAATTTGCGAACCCTTTAACTTGGCCTGTTGAATCACCCGAACAAATTTGAGAATCGTGAGGTGCGGGGTGGCCCAAAGAAAGCAACTCCCTCCTCCGCCTGATTCAACACCCCTAGTATATTGTACTCTGCTAGTCGGTCAAGATGCAGTCCATATCGCACATGACGCACTCGTCATCAGTAATTTCACCTTCCACGCTACAGTCTGCGTCAAGATTGGGTAGCTTTGACAGTCTCCTTGTTAAGACCACCTCCCAGGAAACGCCCATGGTAATTGTTGCCTGCATATGCTGCGAGGTGAGAAGAAAGATAAAGTGTGAACAGAGAGTTGCATACCTAGCTCCCGCGACGTGATAAAGACCGCCGCGTTTTGCCGAAGTGTCATTTACGACTAAGGGCACCCCCCCCCCAGGCCCCTCTCTTACCCAATTTGTCCACTTCTCCCAATTCCTTTTGCATAATCTCCCCAGGAGGGCTGCACACTTGAAGCTCTAAAATTGACTGGGAAGACAATGTCCGCCGTTTACGATCGGCTCAGGTGCCGCATTGTTGACCTTGCTTGGTACGAGGATCCTAATTTTAAGTTGGACGACCATATTGAGGAGGTCACTGTAACGTCACCTGAAACCCTGTCTAGCATTCTCGCGGAATACTGCTCCGAACTCCTCCCGGAGGACAGGGCAATGTGGAAGTTGACCCTCGTCCATGACAAGTTGGCCTCCCGCGACATTGTGGTTTTTCGGTCTCATCATGCCATCGGCGACGGGCTCGCTTTGGTCCAGATGGTAGACTGGCTTTTTGATATAGAAACCAGGGATGTTGTCAATGACGGCTTTGATCTTGAGTCGGGTTTGTATTCTGATGAGCGAGTAGAGTACGAGGCACGGGAAAAGCATAGAAAGGAAAACCAGGACATTGCAAGCATCAGTTCGGTGGGTAGCAATGACAGGAGTGGTGGCAAAAACAATACGGAGACACACTCGGAAACGACCTTCGTCAGTCCCCTTCCACGCCACTCTTCCTTCACGTCATCATTCAGAGACCTTGACTCTGAGTGCGGAATTGAAAGCAACCACGGACCAGTCACCTCTATCCTCGGGAAGGAGACCAACTTCGATGGCAGGGCTCCGAGAAGCACGATGAATACCAAACTCGGTATTTCTAGTTATCATAGTCAATCTTCCATAGTCCCAATGAATGATAATGCAGACGCCGGGAGTGTAGGCGAATACGAGCGCCACGGTCGATTCCGCGTGGACGATACCGGAATGTACTCCCATGGGGATAGAAAGAAGAAAAAGAAGCGTTCCTACTTTGTCCTTGTCTTTCGGGTTTTGTGGCTCCTTCTACTTTCGCCATTTAGGACGTTGGCGATCTTATTCATGGCCAGTGACCCGCCAAATATTTTCAAGCACAAGAAAGGCGGCAAGGTGAGCCAAAGGAAGGCCGTCGCCATGTCTTGCCCAATTGATTTAGCCAGGATCAAGGCAGTGGGCAAGGCCGTCAAGGGGACCGTCAACGATGTTGTGGTCGCCACGACGGCCCTTGCCATCCGCAACCACATGCTGGCCCACTTCAACAACGATGAGTCCAAGTTGCCTTCGTTTGTGCGATGCATCCTCCCCGTGAGTCTAAGGGAGCCAATGTCCAAGCAGTTGGAGCTGAACAACAGGGTGTCGGCCGTGTTCGTGTCGTTACCTCTCAAGGAGCAGAACCCGAAGATTATGCTTAAGAAGATTAAGAGGAGGATGGATAGACTTAAGAGTTACCCGGATGCCTTCATTGTCTACGCACTGATAGCCATTCTGGTGAAGTGGCTCCCGAGCAGGATTTTTATGCGTGTCCAGGCTTGGTTCTACAGCAAGAACACAATTCTACTTAGTAATGTACCAGGAAGGAAAAAGGAAGCCTACATGGCGGGGAGCAAGGTCAACGACATGTACTTCTGGGTTCCCTTGATAGGGAATGGGGCAGTAGGCCTCAGCATTTACAGTTACATTGACCACGTCGTATTCAGCTGCCTCGCCGACCCAGAAGTCGTAGGCAACCCATCGGATCTCTGCAAGGAGTACCAGAAAGCCTTTGACCACCTTGAGCGGATGGTTCTGGGACAGAATTATGAAAACCAGTGCAGCAAGGGAGTCGAGGAACAAACCTTAGCAACCTTGGAAGCCAGTAAGGAAGAGGAAGCCAGGCTTAAAGAAGCAATGGAGATGGCGGATTCCGTTGACATCCAAGCTGCCGTGACGAGGGCAAAGGCCGAGAAAAAGGCGAGGCAGAGGTCACAAAGGGATGCAAACAGCCCCAAAAACAAAGAGAGGAGCGAGTGGAGTGCCGAGAAGAAGCATCTCAGAAAAGAGAAGGAAAAGGTGGAAAAGGAAAAGGAAAGGGCGAAGGGCGAAGAGGAGGAAGTGAAGAAGGAGGAGGAAGTGAAGGAAGAGGAGGCGAAGAAGGAGGAGCCGAGGGAGGAGGTCGGGAAGGAAAGAACGACCCCGAAGATATAATAAAGTTGGCAAAAATCTACAATCACTTTTCCCTTAAAGTCGCTAAATAAACAAATAAATAATTCAAGACACACCTCTTGCCTCTCTTTCAATCCCATTCCATAACATTATGGCTCCAAGATCCAAAAAATCAAGAAGAACCAAGACATCTGATGGACCATCCCAGCCCGCCTCAAGGTCCGATGGAGATAATTCACAAAATGCGCCTCAAGCGCCTTTAAATTCGTTAACCAGCGGTCAAAGTGAGTATAAATTATCCCAAAAAGCCTTCAATTTGGCGCGTTATGTTTCAAGCTCCCTAAATTACTTGGTTGAACGATTCTTCCCTCCGCCCCCGCTAACCCCTTTTATCTCCCCGCAGAGTTTCTCCTCCAAATTGTGTCGTCCCGCGTGACCTTGGACGAGGAGACAATGTGCGACGTCTATATTTCGATCAGGTCTGACGTTGGCATGGGAGTCTCTGCCGAGGTTGCTGACGAAGATAGTGCCGAGTCTAAGAGGGCCGCGCTTCTCAAGGAGATCGACAAGTGCATAGGCGGGATTAACGGTTTGCTCACGGACGCCGGCTTTGAGATCAAGTTGGCTGTCATGGGGGGCGGAAAGAGGTTCTATGTCTTTGTCAACACTCAGGCCGACACCTTGGCCAAGAATTTCGGGTCTAAGTTGACTGCCGAAGAGATGGGATTCTTTAGGGCGGGCGTTGATGCAATAATTGCGGCGGGGGGCGATGGTTCAGGTATTGGCGGCCTCGATGATAACGACAACGAAAACGATGGGGATGAAGCAGAAAAAGAAGCTGACAAGGAAAATGGGGGCAGTGCCGTTGTGGGAAGCAAGGGAAAGATCGGAAAATCCCAATTCATTGCAATCCGTACATCCATGGCGGCCCTCGTATATGTCCCTACTGTGTCGGCTGGAGGGGGAGGGGAAGAAGATGGGGAGGGGGGCGGGGAAGCAAGATCGTCGTTAGTCAAGGGAAAACCAGTCACGGCCAAGAGGGCCGAGAAGCTCGTGGAAACATTCGTCGAGGACGGCTGGCTCGCAAGACGGAACAGGGACAATCTGAGTTTGGGGGTCAGGACCTATGCAGAGCTTGGAGATTTGTGTCGCAGCCTCGGCTTGAGTTCTCTCCCCCAGATGGTCACTTTGAGGTGAGGAAGGGCAGAAGAAAAGTGCCGAAGAAAGGGCCAACGAAAAGGATGGGGTTCGGTTGGGTTGGGGCAGTCGGGAGAATGAAGTAAATCAAGTCTTCTTTTTGGTCATGCCAATGCTTAGGATTACTTCTATCTTACTTAAATCGCTGAAGTCCCACCACACGCATTCCCATTATGGCAAGGTAGCTCCCGAGGAACCCGTTGAGAGCACGAACGAGAAAAATCCCAACCCGCATCCCCCATCCCCCCGCTCTTGATTCTATGAAGGGTTCTATGACGTGCTGTAGGAGGTTGTAGCGTATGTTTGAAACGAGCGCCATGAACGAGCCAGTGTATACGCCAGCAGCCAAGGGATGAATTCCGACCATGGGGGAAACAAACCCACCAAATCGCTCCCTCAAAATGGTGAGAAATGTTGACAAGCTGTAGCCAACGGTCGCCGAGAAAACACCAACCGCGAATAAAGGAGGCATCGCAGCACCGAACTCCTTCAACCTCGCAGGAGTAGACATGTCTGCAGAGAACATATGTTTGGAATCTGGACGAGGAGCGAAGCGACGAGTGGAAGGGCGCGAGCAAAAGGAGAGCGGGAAGGGTTGTTAGTTATGCAAGAAGGCAGTATAATGCTCTTGCTGTCGCTTCGCTCCAGCCTTCGCTTCGCTCCTTGTCCAATTCCTCACCTGTCTTTGGCTTCAGAGTTCTCAGCATACTGTAGTACTTTCCCGCACACGCAGTCAATACCGCCGCGAGGATGTAATCCGATGCTGCAATCATCGCCGCGAAGCTCTTCCTGATCTTGTACTCAGCCGCAAGCTGAAGAGAGATAGCAAGGAGGAGTTCATAGAAACTCTTGAGCCAAAAGTTTGGCGTTGAAGACGTTCGAGAAGCAATAAATCCAAGTATTTCCGTCTTAAGCGCACTATCACCGCCCGCAGGTGTACAATCGCGCTTCTGAGACCCTCCCCTAGTGACCACAGTGGCAACGATTTTGGTCTGTGTCTGTATTTTGGGCGAATGGCATATAGTAGCTTGGAACGAATTAGAATTATGGATGACTGTAAGGGACAAAGTTGCGAAAATAGCAAAGGAT
>Ga0115006_10002073_pt1 | contig 12969 bp, 5 predicted proteins | sample ArcOceMetagenome_3_FD_88943 | JGI IMG/M metagenome (GOLD analysis project Ga0115006, IMG submission 88943) | Marine eukaryotic phytoplankton communities from Arctic Ocean - Arctic Ocean- Svalbard ARC20M Metagenome | ecosystem: Environmental > Aquatic > Marine > Oceanic | place: Arctic Ocean...
GGGAGTGGGGTAAGTGCGTCAGCGCGTGTCGTTCGTCCGGCGTATCACGCGCGCGGTTCCTCTACGAAAAGACGCGTGATCGGGACCGCGATTCGCGAATCGTTCGCAGATGACGCGAGTCTCGGGTGCGGCGTGCGTCGAGCTCAACACGCCTCGAGGAGGATTGGGTGAACTCGACGCGAGGCCGGGGCAGCTCGAGAACCCCGGGAGTCGTCGGCGCGTGCGCACCTTCGATCGAGTAAACGCTCGTCCGTGAGACGCGTATCGGCGGTATCTCGCGATATGAAGCACGCGGACGCGGCTCGCGTTCGGCTTCAAGACGTCACCCGCGCGCTTGGGCGGTCCGGCCTTACCAGGCGAGGGTGGCGCACCCCCCTCAGCTGGATGTCGAATCCAAGGGTCGCGCGCGAACACCCGGCGGGCTGCGCGTGGGATTCGCGGTGGATCTCCGCCGCGGATCTCTCCGCGGGGTTCAAAGAGGCTGTCGACGCGCGAGGATGTGGCGCGCGGTGCACACGTCGGGCGCGAGAGCGGTGTGCTGTGCCCGTGTCGGTCGGGTTTGAGAAGTGGCCGTGACCAGGCCGTGACGAGTCACGTCTGACTTGCACTCCTGTCATGCATTCCACCAGGTAGACCAGGGTTGCTACCAGGGTTCACAGACCTGGAAATGTCATCGATTTTTCTAACACCCCGCCGAGCACCAGCGACTCGCGCCAGACCTTCGCTCGCACACGGTGTGCAGCGCCGCGAGCTCGAGAGACCGCGCGCGCGCCCGCTCCCATACCGCGAGCGGCGATGCGGTCGTCCAGAGCCCGCTCGCGGTACCCCCACGGTGACGGGACAACATCAGCAGCAGCCGCCAAAGCAGCCGCAGAAGCATCGGCGCGCGTCTCGGATTCCTCGTCCACGATGCAGGTGCTCTCCGCGCCACTCGCCTTGGCGTCGCTCGTCGCCCTCGCCACGCTCGCGGCGCTCGTGACCGCCTCCTCGAGCGCCGCGCCCGGCGTCGACCTCTCGGCGCGGCATCCCCTGTTGGGCGGCGCGCCCTACCGCGACGTGCGCATCCCGACGCGCGGGATCTCGATGCACCGCGCGGCGAGACGGTCCGATTTCTGCGACCTCCGCGACGTCCATCCGCGAGGGAGCTGGCGCGGCCGCGACTCCGGTTCCGTCCCGGAGTCCTCGCTATCCGTCGAGTGGCCCACCGAGGAGGGCATCGCGCGAGCCAGGGCGGCGTGCGAGACCCCGCTCATCCGCCGGCTGCAGGATTCGGGCGAGTTCGTCGACGCGTTCTGCTTCGTCATTCACCCCGGCTCGAGGACGAAACCCGGCCGCGTGGACTTCGACGTCGACCCGCTGTGCGACAGCAGCTACAACTACAACAAGGACGTCGTGCCGGGTGTCCCCGCGTTCCTCGCGCTCGCGGCGACGCGGCTGACCTGCCCGGTGACGGCTCTCGTGGGCATGTACGACCTCGACGGGTTGCGAGATAACGCGGGGTACGCGCCCATGCCGGCGGAGACGCAGCGCGCGCTCGCGGCGGACGACACCCCGCTGCTGGTGCACCAGACGACGTCGTTCGATGACAGGTGGTCCACGTGGATGCCGGACTTTTATTTCCTGCGGTCCAAGGGGTTCAGGGAGGGCGGGTTTGGGGATACGACGCTGGACGAGATCGGCGGCGGCGACGATTGGGACGGCGGCGGGAGGGAGGAGACGCTCGAACGGATTCGCGCTCGATGGCGTCGCAAGAAGCGATCGGCGTTCTGGCGGGGCTCGCCCACGGGCCGGGGACGGTGCGAGGAATTCGAGCGCGTTCGCCTCGCGTCGCTCTCGCGCGAGGTGGACGGGCTCGACGCCGGGATGATTCGAGACGGGAACAACTACTTTTGCGACGAACCGGCGCTGACGCGAACGCTCGGCGCGCGGTGGTGGGCGGATGAGCACCACGTGTCCGAGCGCGATTGGCTGAAACACCGCGCGGTCATCGACGTGGACGGCGTCGCGAACGCGTGGGGCCGGTACTGGCGACTCGCCTCGGACAGCGTCGTCGTGTCGCTCGAGAGTTCCGTGCGCGGGTTTTACAGCGACAGGATGGTCCCGTGGAAGCACTACGTCCCAGCCACGCTGGACACGATCGAGGAGGCTCTGCGGTGGGTGATGGACGACGCCAACGAGGACGCGCAGGTTGAGATGATCGCCGCGGCGAACGAGCTGGCGCGGTCCATGACGTTCGAGTCCGAAGCTCTCAGGACCGGCGATCGGCTCAACACGTTGTACTGCGAGGGGGCAAAGAGGCGAGGCGAAAAGAAGCCGCCACAACGCGACCGGGGGAGAGACACTTGACCTCGGTCGAATAGCTAGAATAGTACGTTTCTTCGTATCGTCAAATGATGATTAGCTACAGGTAGCGCCTTCGTATCTCATCGTCGTCCACCTCCTCGACGGCGAATCGTCCCAAACTCTGTGAAATCAGAGTCTGCATCCGAGTCCGAGTCGGAGTCGTCTGAGTCTGTATCTTCGTCGTCCGTGTTACTGGCGCTGGCGTTCCTGGACAGCGAAAACTCCAAGCTCCGCTCCTCGAAGCACAACATGTCCACCGCGAAGCACGCCTGCAGCTTCCGCTCGTCTCCCCGCACGAGCCGCAGCAGCGACGTCTTGATCTCATCCTCGGTGATGAGCACCGCGTTCTCCCCTCCGAACATACCCGGGCCGATCGAATCCAACCCCACGCGAGCCGACGCGGCGGCGGCCGCCTCCTTCCTGCGCACACCCCGCAGGTACTCGTGCACGGGCCCGAACGCGTCACCGAGCTGCTTCGCGCACATCGACCGAAGCCTCTCCACGTTGTTCGCTCGAACCTGCAGGATGGTCCGGTCCGGCTCGGGCCGCGCGGCGGGTCGACCCGGGCTCCGAGCCGCTGGCTTCGCGTTGGCCCGGTTCCGCCCACCTTCCCCGCCCCTACTCGACTCCCGCTCTCGGTTCGCGTCGATCGCCTGCGTCATGCGCTCCGCGTCGCCGGTGGAACCCAGGGACTTGGCGGCCACGTCGAGGACCTCGCGGACGGCGGCTTCGTCGCTCTCCGACTCGAAACCCCCGTCGGAGGAAACATCCGTGTAGGTGTAATCCGAGTCGGACGGGGACGAGTCGTCATCGTTGTCATCATCATCGTCTTCGTCGTCGTCACCGTCCGTGTCGTCGTCGTCGGTATCATGTCCCCGCGGGTTGCTCGTCTCCGCGGTCCACGAGTTGTGTCGCACAGTCGCCGACCTCGTCGACGGGGGCGGGAGCATCTTCGTGCGTCCAATCCCGGGTTCTGTCCCTTCCGCGTCGCCGCGTGGGTCCACCGTGGGTCCCCTGGGCGTGTGACGCGCGGCGTGTTCCGCGACCCGCGCCGCGTCCGCGTCCGCGTCCGCGTCAATCTCAGCCTCGAGCGTGAGCGCGGCGAGAACGTCGTGCTCCGCCTTGACGTGCTCGGGGGACATCGGCGGCGAGAGCGCCGACGAATACCCCGGCTTCTCCGGCGACGCCAGCGCCCGGCCAAACTCGGCCGTGTCCAGACCCGCGCGCGCGGTGCGGAACCCCGCGGACATCGCGGATCCACCCAAGGTACCGTCCATCGTGCGGGAGAGGTCGTTCGAGAGGTTGGAGGAGAGATCGTCGACGCCGCCTCCGGCGTCGTATCGCGCAGACGCGGCGACACCCGCGGGGGGCGGGGGCGCGAAGCACGGCTCAAACGCCGCCATCGACGCTCCCCCGAACGCGCCGAAACCGGATGGCGTGTGTACCGACGCCTTCGGGGGAAGGAACGCGCCGTCACCGCCGTTCTTCAGGTTCAGGCCGAGGCCCTCCAGGCTGTCCCTCGCGGTGACCATCATGGCGACGTCCTCCTCATCCGCGGAGGGCGGCGCCCACGAAGATGACGACGCGTGCTGCCGGCCCGAGAACGTGCCGAGCCCGGGCCCGGACGTGTTCGCGTCCCGCGGGTCGTACCCTTCGATCTCCTCGTCGTCCACCTCTTCGACGCGGATCGATTCGGACCCGGAAGGGGAGCCGGATCCGTCCGGCGTCCCGGCGGCGGATGAAAACCGGGCGGGATCGCCAGACGACGCCACCCCGCGGGGCATCGCCTGCGACCCGCTCCCGTGAAAGGCGTGGTGGAACCTGGCGCGCGCGGCAGCCTTGTCCGCGACAGCCTCCTCGGCAGCCGCGCGGAGGATTTGTTCGCGCTCCTCGTTCGCGCGTCTCCGTCGCTCCGCCATCGCCTCCCGCGGCGTCATGCGTTCGAGCTCGGGCTCCATCGCGTCGGTCGGCGGCGTCATCTTCGCGCCCGCGCCCGTCCCGTCCCGACCCCTCTCCATCGCCATCGCCGCCACCGCGCCCGCCGCGCGACGCCGGTGGTGGTGCCCGCCCGTGGAACCCGCGTCCTTAGTGGACCCAGCGTCCTTAGTGGACCCAGCGTCCTTAGTGGATCCCGCGTCCTTGACCCCGCCCGAGTCCGGGGCGCCCACCAGCCGCCTCACCGCCGTCTTGGGCCTGGCGCTCTTCGGCCGCGACGCCGACGCGGTCCTCGGCCTGCCAAGCCCTTCCCTCTGCATCCGCCTCAGGTGCTCCTGCATCAACTCGCTCTGCAGCACGGTCGCGATGTCGGGACGGCGGCGGTGGTCCCTCTCCAGGCACCGGGCGACCATCTTGGCGAACCGGGCGTCGTACCTCTCCTTGGGTATGGGCGGACACGTGCCGTTGACGATCTGATACACGAGGCTCAGGAGGGAATCCGCCGCGAAGGCGTGGCGTAGCGTGGCGATCTCGTACGCGACGCACCCGAACGCCCACACGTCGCTCTTGAGCGTGTACGGCTGGTTGGTGCACACCTCGGGGGAGAGGTAGTAGGGCGTGCCCGTCACCGTGGTTGCAAAGTCATCGGTCCGCTCCAGCACCCGGCTGATGCCGAAGTCCCCGAGCTTGATCACCCCGCCGCGGCCGAGGAAGATGTTTTGGGTCTTCAGGTCGCGGTGCATCACGCGCATGCCGTGGATGTGGTCCAGCGCCAGGGCGATCTGGGCCACCCAGTCCAGCACCTGCCGCTCCGGGAAATACCGGCGCGCGGCTTTCGCTCGCGAGATGTGCGTGAACAGGTCGCCGTCCTCCGCGAAGGCGGTGACGATGCAGAGGGTTTTATCGTCGTCGTACAGGAATGACTCCTTGTACGCTATGACGTTCGGGTGGCGCAGCCTGGACAGCAGCTGCGCCTCGCGCAAGGCTTCGCTCTGCTCCTTCATCTTGTGTACCGGGATGCGCTTCACCACGTACGGGCGACGCTCGGCGACGTGCGTGACGAGGTGCACGGTGCCGTAGTTGCCGTGGCCGATCTGCTTGCCGAGCTCGTACTTCTCCATGATGACCGCCGACGGACGCGCCGATGCGCTTCACGAGCCGTCGAGCGTCGTCGGCGCCGGTGGCCTGGCGGACCCGCGGTCTCGAATCGCGGGTGCCGCCTCCGATGCGACGATGATCCCTTCGGGGCTCCTGCTCGATCGCCCCGAGCCCTTTGGGCCGCGCCGCCGCCGACGACGCTCGGTGATGCGCGGGTCTCGGGGATCGACCGAGCGGGTCTCGTGCGAATGCTGGACGGGTGAACCGTCCGTCGCTCAGCGCGCGTCTCGCTCTGAGGGCGAGTGAGAGGAGAGAGAGACAAATGCGTTGACCGTCATGTGACGCGTCGGACCTGGACTCGCGCGACTCGGGAACTGACATCACAAATCAGTCCCACCGCCTCTGGCTACGACATCCCCTCACCGCGCGGAAAATGGACCGCGCGGCGGATACGTGGACCCTGAGCCGTGTCATTGCCGCCGGCGAGGCTCTCGCGCGCGTGGACGGCGAACGGGCGCAGACCGGCGCGGGGAAAGGCGCGTCGGAAGGCGTAAAGGGTCGTGGCTTCGCGCTCGTCCCCGGGCCGCTCGTGGGGCTCGTCACCAATCGCGAGCCCACGCGCGCGGTGCACTGCAAGGGCAGCGGCGAGACGGTGCCTTGCACACGATTGACACTCGCGGACGATACGCGAAATGACGTACACGCGGTCCTCTGGCGAACCCACGCGGGCCTCGACGTCGGTGCGAGATCCTCCCCAACCCTTCGCATCCGTCGATTCCGGGCACCCCTCTTCCTCCAACCGTCGCTGACCACCCTCCCGATCCGTCATGCCGCAGGCCCCGGAGACTTGGTGGCGTTCAAATCCGTCCGCGTGAGATGGAACACGTGGAACGAACGCGCGGAGGCGTGCACGGGGTGGGCATCCGACGTGGAGGTTCTCGCGCGCGCCACCGACGTTCTCGGGCGGACGATGGGACTTTTCCAACCGCGGGGTGCCAACGTTTGGGGTGCCAACGTTTACGTCGACGCGGGCCGCGTCGAGGCGCTCCGCGCGTGGGCGAGACGCGAGCACGCGCAGCTCCTCGAGATCGCCGCGGACGCACAGCTCGGGCCGGCATCTTCCACTCGCGCGTCCCTCGGCGCGGGTGTCAGGGCGTGTGCCGCCGGGTGGCTGCTCAACTCGCCTGAAGCGGAGCGGGTCCGCTCTGTGCACTTCGTGGGCAGGTGCGTCGCGGTGTCGCGCGCGCCGTCGTCCACGGGGGTTCGCGCGTCCCGGCCGGTGGTGTGGCTCTCGCAGGGAACCGGCGAGTGCGTCGAGGCGACGCTACCGCCGGAGGAGGCGGCTGGACCCAGCGAGGACGGGGAGGAGGATGGGGAGGAGGATGACTGTCGCGACGGGTTCAAAGGGAAGTTCGAAGGGAAGGTGCTGGAGTTGACGCACGCGCGGGTCCGCGTGCTGCACTCGACGGGGCGGCGGTGCCTGGTGGCGACCCGTCCGGCGGTGGAGGTGGATCCGAGCACCGACCAACGGGCCCAGGAAATCCTCGCCAGGTGCCCGGTGGCTCACGCGTCCGCGCGGTACGCGAGCATGGGGGATTTGCTGTCGGCGCCGAGAGCGGACGCGCCGGTGGCGAGGTTCACGGCGCGGGTCTCGTGGATCGCCCTTCCCCGGATTGGGGTGCCGGGTGGTGGTCGGGGGAGGATCAAGGGCGATCGGTCGGCGGTCACGCGGGATGACGTGGCGTCGTCGCTGCTCGCGTACGGCTGCGTCGGCTGCGGTCGAACGCTCGAGCCGGACCCGCTCGACTCTGTCTACAGGCAGTGCGAGTGTCACTCCGGCACGACGGACGCGACGGGGTACGTCTGGAGGGGAATAACGCTCGGCCTGACCGACGACACGGGCGGGCCGGGTGATGGCTCGGAAGGGGAGTGCGAAAACGAGCCGCCGTGTTTGTCTGGGAAGAGAAGGCGGGGAAGAACCCGCGGAACGGTGGAGGCTCGCCTCGACGACTCCGAGCTGGTGTCGAGGCTGTTGCTCGGCGTGACTCCGGGGGATGCGGCGTGGTCCAGGGAAGCGGAGGGGTGCTCGGGATCTGAGATTGATCACCTCGCCGTCGCCGCGGCTGCGATAAACGCCCTCGCGCTCGGGGGGATGAAGAACTCGCCCATGGAGTGGCGCGTGCGGACGCCGAGGCTCGACGAAAACGGGGTACCAAAGCCGGGTCCGATGGAGGTGCTCGGTTTCAGCGCAGCGCACGGGGGATAGATCCAGGGCACGGACATCATCCGCGATGTTACCGTGTACCATCGTCTTCACAGTAGTACTACAGAGTGTCTTCACAGTAGTACTATAGAGTGTCTTCACAGTAGTACCATCTCCTTCAGCGTGTGACCGGTCACCTCCTGGAAATTCTACCCGGCAACCGCGTCGGGTCCTGCGGACCTTCGTCCAAATCCGCCACGTCGTCTCTCAGCGTCCCGAGCACCCTCGTGCCGTCCTTCACGGCTGACACGGACGCCTTGGACCTGGACCTGGCACTCCCGGGACGCGCGGATCCGGGCCTCGCGCGTCGGCGCTCGCCCGCGGCGACACCACCCCCCGACGAATCCTTGTACTGGCGGTACACACCCTTGACTTTCTCGGCGTAAGTATTCGTCGCGAGCTTCGTGGCAGCCTCCACGTCGCCGCCGTTGGCCTCTGCGATGGCGGCGACGACGCGCTCGTTTGGAGGGGGCGCGCCGTTCTTTCCACACGCATCGTTTGCCTCCTTCTCCCTGCGCTCTCTCGCCCGGTTACCGGCTATTCTCGCGTGAGAAATTCGCCACGTCTCCGCCTTGTCGTCCCACGTGGCGTGACGCGACAGGCGGTCAATCTCATCGGGGGGTATGTAAGCGTCCAGCACGAGGTTCTTGAGCTTGATCTCGCGGGTCAGAGCGCGAATGACGTCCAGCAGGTCCTCTCGCTCGGACGTCCAGTCGCGTTCCAGGTCCTTGATGTCGACCAGGCATCTCTCGTACGCCTCGTGGAGCTTCTTCGTCTTCTTCCCCTTGCTCTCGATTTCCTCCTCGATTGTCTTGTAAGAGTCGCTGGTGATGGTCTGCAGGTCCTCCAACTCCTGAATGCGCCGCTGCGCATCCTCCTCCTGTTCGGCGATTTTCCGGAGCTCATCCTCCTGCCGCCTCTGCTCCTCACGAAGCCTCTCCTCTTGGTCCAACAGGTTGGTGCCGCCGCGCATAACCTTAGCCTGCATCGCGGCGAGGCTATCCTCCAGAGCCTTTTGCTCCTCGCGCTCCCTCTGAAGGTCCTGAAACTTGGCATCCATCTCCTCCTGCTGGCGTTTGAACTGTGCCTCGAGCTCTGCGCGCTCATCCTCGGTGCGGGCCTTCTCCGAAATCAACTGGTCCATCTGCTCCTGCGCTTCCCTCTGAACTTTCGCCTGCGCCTTCTCCGCCTCCTCAGCCTCGAGATTCTGCCGCATGTTCTCTTCCATCTGCTGCCGCATCTCATCGCGGATGCGCTTCAATCGCGCGTCGGACACCTGTGAGACCGTCTTCTCGATGAACTCTTGGCGGCGACGGCCCGGTCGGCTGCCGGGCACGCCGCCCGTGAGTTCACCACCGTCGCCGAGCTGAGTCTTGAGACGAGCGATCTCCTCCTGAAACTCCCTCAACATCGCATCTTTCGGATCCTCGTTGATTTTCGGCTTGTTCTTGATGTTCTTCGCGCGGTTCGCGTACCGAAGCGTGCTCATCGTCTCATCGAAGTTGTAGTCCGCCGGACCGAGGTTAGCAATCATCACCGTTTTTGTGTTTCCGCCGAGGGAGTCCTGAAGCAGCCGCGTCAGCTTGGAATCGCGATACGGGATGTGCGAGCTCTTTCCGTCGACAAGCGCACTGATGACATTGCCGAGCGCAGATAGCGAGAGGTTAATCTTCGTCGCCTCCTTCAACCGGTCGCCAGTGGATCCTGTCTTGGCCTGCCGCTCGCTTCCCGCCAGATCGACCATGTTTAGCTTTCCTACGCGAATGTGTGCATCCTCCTCAGCCTCCCCCTCGTTCACTTCGCTCGTCTCTATCGTCACCGTGAAGATAGAGTGCGAGCGGGACGAGTCCGCGTTCATCAGCGTCGCCCCGACGCTCCTGTTCTTCTTTCCAACCTCGTGCAGCTTGCGTATCTCTGCCACCGACTTCACGACGAATGTGGTCAGGTCCTTCACGTACACGCCCTTGTCCGGGTCCTCCTTCAGGTCGCATGTCCTGCTCTGGTCCTTCCCCAACAGGTCGCGCACGTTCTCGTTATAGATTTCCAGGAAGGAGGCGCGGACGAGGAAGTTCTTGTTCGCCGCCTCCAGCGCGTCGATGTCACCGAACACCGTCTCAAACGTGTTGGGTATCAGGCCTCGCTCGTTCTCGGGCTCATCCTTGCCCTCCATCGTGTGCGTCTTGCCCGTGCCCGTCTGACCGTAGCAGAATATGGTGCCGTTGTATCCCTCGATGGCTGCTCGTACGATGGGCAGCGCGCATCCCTCGAAGATCTCCTTCTGCGTGCTCGTGTGGTCGTACACCCCGTCGAAGGTGAACTGCTTTGGGGGATCGCCCGGGGTCTTCGGGTTGTCGATGCGGACCTCCCCTCTGCGCACGTCGCAGTCGACGATCTGGTTCCGCGCCTCCCGAATCTCCTTGCCGAACAGGGGACGGCAACGCACCACAACCTGGATAAGAGGGGTCACACGTTCAGGGTCAGCTGGTGTTCGATGTGGACGAGCCGTGGGGTAGCTTGTCGCGGTGCCCACTTCAACCGCGATTATGTTTTGAGCCTCGGGCGCGCACCTTCACGCACTCGCCAGCGGCGGCGTTCTGCATCTTAATCCCAGATACCACGGCGGTCGCCGCGGTTTTGAAGCTATACGACGGCATGTCGACCGAGCCTCGCGCAAGGCGCGGTCGTTCGACCCCGCGTTCTGCGTTGTGATGCGAAGTGCGTTGACTGCGACGCATCTTTCGAACGGTAAAGAGACCGTTTTCGTTTTGCCAGATCCGAGTCCGTATCGAGACTCTCAGTGCCTACTGCGCCGCACCATGTCGAGGAACGATGAGTGCGTCCAAGTCATCGTGCGTTGCCGCCCGCTCTTCGGCAAGGAGCTCGCGGAGGGGCGTCAACGCATCGTGGACATGGACACATCGAGGGGCGAGGTGGTGCTGAAGAACCCGAAGGCTTCGCATCCCTCCGAGGCTGAGCGCAAGTTCACGTTCGACCGCATCTTCGACTGGGAATGCACGCAGCGGGAGGTGTACGATGGAGCCGCGGCGAGGATCGTGGACGCAGCCATCGAAGGCTACAACGGCACGGTGTTCTGCTACGGCCAGACGGGCACGGGCAAGACGCACACGATGGAGGGAAAAGACGAACCGCCCGAGCTGCGCGGTATCATCCCGAGCGCGTTCAACCACGTGTTCGACGCCATCGACGGGAGCGAGGGCAGGAACTACCTCATACGCGCCTCCTTCCTGGAAATCTATAACGAGAACGTGCGCGACCTGTTGGGGAAGGACCAGAGCAGGACATGCGACCTGAAGGAGGACCCGGACAAGGGCGTGTACGTGAAGGACCTGACATCGTTTGTGGTCAAGGGCGTCGGCGAGATAAACAACGTACTGAAGGTTGGAAAGAAGAACAGGAGCGTCGGGGCGACGCTGATGAATGCCGACTCATCTCGCTCGCACTCCATCTTCACAATCACGGTCGAGTGCTCGCAGAGACGCGCGGGGGATCCCTCCGACGCCGAGCCGCACATCACAGTCGGAAAGCTGAACCTGGTCGATCTGGCGGGAAGCGAGCGGCAGGCCAAGACAGGATCCACTGGCGACCGGTTGAAGGAGGCGACGAAGATTAACCTATCGCTATCTGCGCTCGGGAATGTCATCAGTGCGCTTGTCGACGGAAAGAGCTCGCACATCCCGTATCGCGATTCCAAGCTGACGCGGCTGCTTCAGGACTCCCTCGGCGGAAACACAAAAACGGTGATGATTGCAAACCTCGGTCCGGCGGACTACAACTTCGACGAGACGATGAGCACGCTTCGGTACGCGAACCGCGCGAAGAACATCAAGAACAAGCCGACAATCAACGAGGATCCGAAAGATGCGATGTTGAGGGAATTTCAAGAGGAGATCGCTCGTCTCAAGGCTCAGCTCGGCGACGGCTATGACCCAAATGCACGCGCGGACGATCGATCTTTTGACGGGGAGCCCGAGTTCATCGAGAAGACGGTCGTCGTGGAGGTTGACCCCGACGAGGATCAGGTCGCTGCGATCAAGGCGCAGGTTCAGGCGGAAATGGCCGAGCGTGTCAAGTTCGCGGCATCCGAAGCTGACCTGGAGCGCATACAGCGCCAGGCTGAGGAGAAGGCGCAGGCTGAGATGCAAAAAGTGCTCGACGCGAGGGACCACACCGAGGAAGAGAAGGCGAGGATCAGGCAGGCGATGGAGGAGAACGCGATGGACCTCGACGCCCAGATGTCCGTGGCGCAATCCGACCGGCGGAGGAAGGAAGAGCTCGAGAAGAGGCTCAAGGAAATGGAGAGTAAACTGCTGCACGGCGTCGACGACCTCGAGCTCCGCAATAAGATGCTCGAGGAGGCGGCGGCGAAGGGGCAGCGGGACATCGAGGACAGGGAGCGCGCCAAGGCTGAGCGCGAACGTGAGATCGAGAAACTAGAGGAGGCGAAGCTGCTGAAGGAGGAAAAGTTCGCGAGCAAGAAGGAGGAGGCGGCGGACAAGACGCGCAAGCTCAAGAAGATGTTCGGCAAGTACCAAACCGCAAAGGCGGATCTCGAGGAGCACGCCGCCGCCATCGGCCGCGAGAAGGACGACATGATGGACTCCATCCGGCTCCTCAGGCGTCAGATGAAGCTCAAGGACGCCATCGTCGAGGCATTCATACCGCCCGAGGTTGCCGAGAAGGTCACCGCCCGCGCCGTCTGGGAGGATGACGAGGAACAGTGGGCCCTCGAGCGCCTCGCATCCGGCGCGGCGTCGGAGAATCGGCACCCGCCCAGGCCCGTCTCCGCCACGCCCGGATGCAACCGACCCACCACCGATCACGCGCGGGTCGCCGCGGCGCTCGGCGACCTCAACCCGAGGTACAAGTCGGAGAACATCCTCAACCTCACGCTGGACGTCCCGGATCGCACCACGTTCGATTGGGATCCAAACGACCCGGGCGCGACGGATTCGGTGCAAGCCGTGCTCGACATTGCGTTTTCAGACGGAGCGGCGCGGGCGCTGAAGGGGTCGGAGACGTCGGAGACTCGCGCTTCTAGGGGTGGCGGGAGTGAAAGGCCGGGGCACGCCGCGACGGGCGGCACGGCGGCGAGGGCGAGTAGACCGTCGAGCGCACGTAGGTATCGTTGAATGTGGACGCCGACACAACCGGTGATTGTGAAATCAATGGACGCCGTTATTTGATCCACCTCGCCTCGTCTGCGTCTCGTCTCGCGCACTAATTGGGCACGATGGCGGGCAAGGCGGCGGAGCACCCGATGAGGGTACTCCTGGAGAATCCCCTCAAGCTCTATCGTGATTGCATGCGAC
>Ga0115006_10002076_pt1 | contig 12961 bp, 6 predicted proteins | sample ArcOceMetagenome_3_FD_88943 | JGI IMG/M metagenome (GOLD analysis project Ga0115006, IMG submission 88943) | Marine eukaryotic phytoplankton communities from Arctic Ocean - Arctic Ocean- Svalbard ARC20M Metagenome | ecosystem: Environmental > Aquatic > Marine > Oceanic | place: Arctic Ocean...
CGCGGTAGTGACGCTACACTATCATCATATATTCAGGGCGATGAACTCCGTTCCATCGATCCCATGCGGCACGACATCACTGACTCTACTGTGAATGGCTTTGATGTGCTTGGATTGACTTTTGAAGGTCGCCTTCACCTGAACCGTCCATCTCTTTTTCTTCTGCTCTCGCCCCACCGTGACACTCTCTGTGTGTTGCTGTGTTGTATTCTCTGTGAAAGGGCCTGACCGACGATTGTGGATGTGTGTTGTGTGTGTGTGCGCTCGCGCGCGCGCGTGTGTGTGTTCTTGTGTGTGTGTCCTTGTGTGTGTGTTCTTGTGTGTGTGTGATTGCATTACCTTGCGCTTTGAAGGCATCTGTCGTCTACTTTCCGGACGACAATCTCTGACGGGAGATAGAATAGGTGCGCTTGAATGTCTTCTTACCCCTCGCTTGTTTGTGTGTCTCTCTTTCCATTAAAGTTGATTTCCTCTCTCTCTCTTTGCTGAGATGTATATCTCTCGCATGTGGACGTTTGTGCTGCAATGCGTATGTATAGAACGGAATTGTGTACCTCCTGCGCGTCTGCACGAAATGTATTATGAGAATGGGCATGGGCAAAGGCGTAACATTTGTGACCACTTGAACGGATTCATGTGCTCATACGACTATCACAACAGAAAATGTGGAGCTTCTTCAACGTAGCCAAATTCAAATGCGTTTTTTCAATCCACCTACTGGTCGTTATTTTCAGGTGAAAGTATATATGTGTGCTGCTGCTTTGTGTGCCGAATGAACTGCGGTAGTTTGTACATTGCCGTTTGTGCATTGCGTTGTCCTCGCGTTTGCCAACATCTGTCTGGCTTGCGTGACCTGTGTTTTTGTACGGAGTGCAAATGAGAGAGAGAGAGAGAGAGAGAGGCTGAATTGTTTTTCATCTTGCGTTTTATCTTACACGGTGCACACATGCATTCAGGTTCCTGTAAATCCGGAGGACGTGGAGGCTAAGCTTGCCAAGATGCGTAGAGCTTCGGATCACCTCGGAATAAGCGAAGTCAAGGTCTCCATTTTGCGTCTTCTCTGATCCTTACCTGATTCCCTGCCTGCCTGCCTCGGTGTACCCCTGCCTTCCTGCCTCTCCCCGACTTTGCTTCCACCTCCCTTCTCTCTGTGTCTCTCTCCCCGCCCCCCGCCCCGGTCCTTCCTCCCTCCCTCCCTCCCCTCTTCTCTGTCTTTCTCTATTTCTTCCTCAATCTCTCTCCCTGTGGTGTGGCTGCCTGGCACCCTTGCGCCCTAATATGCAACCATGTGTGCACAGATCGAGAGGAATCTTTGGAGCTTGTTCGCCGAAATGGATGCTGACGGGAATGGTCATATCGACGTAGACGAATTGCGCAGGTGCTTCAGTCCCCTCCATTCTGATCCTGTGACTAGATTATCCTTGGAAATGCAGGTGACCGAAAAGATGCCGCCTATCGGCCGAATTATGGAGATACGGCGCTCATGCTCATGTTTTCTTTTCTTCACCTCTGTTGTGCAATGTCTGCAAAATCTGCGCTGGTTCCATTGCTAATGCTGCGATTGCTGCAGTGGCTTGGAAAGGATTCACTGCTACCTTGATGGTTCGGATATCCAGGAAATGTTTCGGGAAGTCGATGATGATGGCAATGGCACAATCGAATGGAGTAAGAAATGGGGTGGGCGGTATAGGGGAGGGGACGGGGGGGTGGGGGCGATTAAACAGGCAGACGCAGATGCAAGCACCTATTCTCTCTTCCGTAGATTTCACATTCGTGATTCTTCGCGAATGGCGACTTCGAAAATTGAATGTTGATTTCATGTTCTGCCCATCTATCCGTGTGCCTTGTTTTACGTATCTGTCCATAGGTGAATTTAAGGATGCAATGATTTGTATTTGCGGCGACACCTACATGCATCAGTACCCATCTTGGGGAGTCGCACGAGATCAGGTACGGTGTCGCTGCATTTCAATATTGCTTTCGTGTTTGTGTTTTTCTAAAAATGTGCATGTTTGCTTGCAACATTTGTTGTGTCGCAATTTCGCGCATTTGATTATGCAGTCGCATTCACGTTCATGCATGCAGGTGCGGCAATGGATGATGGCCACAGACCCACGGAGCAGTCTGGATGGTTATTGGCCCTTGGTCGTGGTGCTTTCGCTGATACACGTCATGGCCATTTCCGCTCAAGCTATCTTATGTCTCTTTGTGTTTCCGCGCATAGTGTTTGTGCACATGTGTGCGCGCATGAGCATTTGCGTGTGCGTGTGTCTCTGCTCACCCGCACGTGTTTGGAGGGGGAGAGAGATCACAACGAAGAATACGATGTTTCTTACTCCTGCACCCCCCTCGTCTTCTTGTATTTATTTCAGCATTTGGACTGAATTTTGGCGACGACAAGGAGCCGCCACCCAATCTGTTTGAAGATTCTAGGTAAACTAGACACCCAAAACTGACACCCGAAGCTCTCAACCATAAGGCCTGAGCCCTGAGCCCTACATCATGCTTAAGTATCCGTAGGGCAACGGAATGACGGTGCATCACACTCATACACACACAAACACACAAATACAGAACGTACAGGACGGTTGCGCTGATTGTGGCATCTGTGTGCTCCCTGATGTCAGCCTTAGCCGCCGTTCGACTAGGTCATTGCCGGGGCTCTCCTCTCCCCGCGTCCTCTTTCTTTCCGCCCCCCTGCCCCCTCTCTATGTGCGGCTCTCTCTAACGCGCACGCTCCCTGACCCCCCCCTCCGTCCCTCCCTCCATCTATCCTGGCTGCCTGTCTGCCTGCCTCTTTGCCTTTTCAGCTTTACCCATATCCATCATTCACCAGTGCACCAAGCCATTCAGTTGATTATGTTTTTCACCGTATTACTGACGACATGTGGCTCCCAACCATGGTTGTCTGTTCCAACATGATCGACAGGAGGAGTGGAGTGGCTCTGTATTGCAGGGACATGTCAAGTGATAGGGTCTGCGTTGGCGGCGATGCATGGTGTCACGTCAGCGCGTCGTGCCGTCTCCGAGGAGCAAGCCACGTGGCAACGGGTATGCTCCCCTGGAGTGGGTGTTGCACGCGTGTGCACGTGTATGCTCGTGCACATGCGTGACATTTATTTGCGTCTGTGTCAGGATCCTCTTCGCCAGCTAACACACACAATCACACACACCGCCACAGTCGTGCTCGGTGATAATAGTCCTGACCGGAAGCATGACGGCTTCGTTTTCCTTGTGCCTCGGCATCCGCCTTTCTATTTACATATGGCTCCAAAGCCTTGTACACAAGTGCCTCAAAACTCATATCAACGTCGACTTGGGAGAACGTCTCAGCCAGTACGAAGCGCACCCATTCTCCAATCACCCGCTCCCCCGCCCCCAAGCCTCCCTGACACCCCAAACCCCGCTCCTTGCACGCCGCATCTCTTTTTTGCCTCGAATCCTTCAAGATCTGCACGTCTTTGTGCCTGTATCCCTGTGTGCCAGCATGTCTGTACGTTTGCTGGTGTTTTGACCTACTCAATCCCCTTCCTCCATGCCCTCCCCTCTCGTCCCCGGCCACGCAAATATGTCAGAATGGGTTCACGCCTGGGGACAACATCCAACTCTCTCTATAACACAGCGAATTCTTCAATGTACGATTCTCGGGTATTGCTTTCTGTCTGCAAAATTGGGTGTTTGGATTCCGTTTTGTAGGCGGTCTCGCCTGTGGCTTTTCTCTCGAGATACCAATCAGGGGTGTCGATCTCAGCCACACTATTGAGGCTTGAATGTCCCAGTAGCGGTGTTTCAATGCGTATGTTTCAATGTGGGATCCGATACCAGGTGCTTCGAATGTCGGAGAGGTGCCTCTGACACGTGTTTGGATTTGTCATCCTCCTTTACGCCCCTCTCCATGTCATTCTTCCTCCTCCTCCCTCCCTGTCCCTCTCTCCCGCCTCTTCCTCTGGAGCAGGGACGGTAAATGACCTTTCTATGTTGCGGCTAGAAAAAGAAAAGGCACAGCATTCTGTGATGATGCGGCGACGAATCAGGGGCAAACAAATCGTGTGATGTTTGCGGTGCTATATCACCAGCCACCTGCGGCGAAAGCTGCGTGTCACACCGCATCTCCAAGCGGGCTAAGAGGTACACATACAGAGCGTTGGCGGTTTATTCCATTGAACGAAACACGCAGGAAAAGTGCAGGGCGGCGTCTGCTTGGTGCAGGGCATGTCTGCTTGGTGCCGATGCCCTGCTCCTCAGTTGCAGGAGGGTGGAGAAAGGCAGATTGTGGAACAGGTTGAGAGAGGAGCGATGTTGGTAGGTTGGACCGCTATGCCAGTGCCGACACGCTAGGGCTCGAAGCTAACACGTGTCACGCCCAACTTGAAGACACCCCATCGCGCTCGCTGTGAACAAGCCTTTCCTCCCTGCTAGGTTTGAACAGCCCTTTCTCCTCTCCGCCCCGCGCTCTGCCCCCTTTCCCTCCTCCTCCTCCTCCCCTGTCTCACTTGCCGTCATGGACATTGTTTCCTAATAAAGCTCCCTCTCTCTCTCTCTCTCTCGCTCTCTCTCTCTCTCTCTCTTGTCTCTCTCATCGGAGACGGCGAGTTTACAGTTTACAGGCCGCGCAAATGTCGCGGCCGTGTTATTACCGCTGCAAGATCAGGAAAAGTAGACGTAGCGGGGAACGCCTGAGATCACAGGCAAAGAAAAAACCCGGGGAAAGTTCAAGGTGCGTTGGCAGTGGGCGCAGCGCGCCCGTACTGCCACATCGAGATCAAGGCCCTCTGATGGTCCTGCCCCTGACAGCCACCTGCCCCCGAAAACGTTGCGACGGCGCTTCCGGGCGCGAGCACTTCCGGGCCCCGCATCCCTTGCAGCCTCCTTCCTCGGGCTACAGCGTCGCTGACCGTCGGGGGGACGCGCTGGGTGGCGATGCTGGCGGCTGCTGCAGATTCATCCACGCTCGTCGGGACAGCAGGAATGTGTTGGCCCCGTCTGGCCGCGTCAGGAGCAAGTGCTTCTCGCGCTCGAGCGTATCCATGACAAAATGGATGTACGACACCGTGGTCTCATCCCAGTACTCATCGTTGAACCCCTGCAAATGCCGTCGGCGCTGGGACACCGAATCCTTGAATCTGCACACGCCGTGCGGGTCCTCGGGCAGGGCCAGGGCCGCGGTCAGGTCGACCGGCGCGCGGTCGTGCTCGACGAAGAGGAGCGTGCTCGGACGGCGCGCGCTGGGCGCCGTCGGGTCCGCCGGCACGCGGGCCGCGCCGTCTTTCCGCCGCCACGGGCCGTGCGGGTCCTCGGGACAGAGCACAGACTCCCGCGAGTTGGAGCGCGAGAGGAGGTGCCCCCCCGCCTGTTCCACAAAGAGCGCCCGTCCGCCCTCGTGGCGCCGCGCCGGCGCCGCCCCCATAAGCGCCTGCACCGCCCCCGCCACCCACACCGCCACCAGGACGAGCCGCATCCACCCACCCGCTGCGCACCCGCGCCCCATCCTCCCCGCCCCCAGCAACGTTTCTGCGCGCCGCTGCCTGACGGCCCGGCTTTCGCCGCTCGGGGAGGCCCGTGGTCCTTGGAAGTCAGAAATTTGGTACAGTCGGAAATCCCTGTGGAAACCCTCTGTGGAAACTGGCTTTTCGCATTTTTTGGAAATGGCATCGGGAGCGGCGACGACAGCTCTCGCGGCGCTGGCGGGGACGGCGGTGGCGACGGCAGGGCTGATGGCGGTGCCGCGATGGAGGTGCGCCTGCCAGCGCGCTGCGTGCGGCGCGCAGTGTGGGCAGCGCGCGCCTCGCGGCGTGAGTGCCACGCGCTGACGCCGGCCGAGCTACGTGTGTGCGCAGCGGCGGCGCGGGTGGGCCGGTGGCGCTGCAAGCACAGGGCGGGTGGGCGCGGGTGGGCGGCGGGGCGGGTGCGGCGCGGCCAGACGCGCGGGGGGCGCGGATGCAGATGCTGTACAAGGCGAACCCGCCCGATCGCAACCCCTTTGCCGCCTTCGACAAGGGGTTCAAGCAGGGCAAGTACAGGAAGGCTCGCACGGACGCTAACGTGTTCAAGGACTTCGACAATGGGTTCAAGCAGCCGCCATATCGGTCGTTGGACGAGCAGGCGCCCGAGGAAAACCCGTTTGCCAAGACGCCGACGAACTACCCCTTTGATGAGACCGAGGGCGGCCACGAGTGGAAGCACTGGGAGGGCGACTCGCCAATGGATGCGCTCAGCGAGTTTAACGCGCTGGACACGGGTGTGTTCGCGCGGCGTGCGTTGCGGCACGCGTTTGCCGCCGCCACCGACGACCCCGTGTGGGTCGCTGCGGGCCGCGTGCAGCGACCAGCCCCTTCGTGCGTGCAGCGGCTGTGGCGCGCGCAGCCGCGTTTCGCCGCGCCCGCTGCTGACGCGCCACGTGCCGCGCCCGTGTGTGCAGGGGCGCCGGACGCGGCCTTCAAGCTGGGGGAGCACACGCTGGGGCGACCATTCCACGAGTACAAACCCGAGAAGAACGTGTTCCAAGATTTGAGCAACGACGGTACTGCCCGCGCCCGCGTGCTACTGTGGCCAGTCCCTGTACTGGGTGCGTGCCGGCGCAATCGCACGCAGCGCGCGCAAGCGTGCCGGCGCCCGAACCCCCACTGTCCCGCTCGCGCGTCTCGTGGCTCCCGCGCCCCGCCCGCCCGCGCGGCGTGGTGCGTGCCAGCAGGCGTCGCGGCGCTGCGAGCGCGGTCTGACCGCAGCCGCGGGCTGGCTGGCAGACGAGACGTACCAGTGGGGCGCGAGTGGCAAGTCGGTGCCGGACAAGAACGTGTTCTCCGGGCTCTCCCCGGACTCTGGCTACCCGGACGAACAATAAATGCAGCCGTGCCTCCCCTTGTTTCCGCGGCCCTGCGCTGCTGCCAGCCCGCCCTTCGTGCCTCGGATCTCGGCACCTGCCGTGCCCCTGGTGCGCAGAGCCGAGCCGCGCGGGCCTCGTTGTCAGTAGGTGTGCTTTGCGCTGATGCTGACCCGGAACAGCGCGGCGGTCGCCACTGTGGCCGCGTGCTGCTTGGGCTCGGCGGAGGCGAGCCTTCGCCGCCCAGTGTCTCAGCCTGCCACTGGCCGCGTGGCCCGGGCATGCAGAGACTCGGTCTCGTGACTAGGCTCTCACTTGACTCGGGCTCGGAGTCGGACTCCGAGCCTGAGCCGCCGCGGGCTCAGGCTCCGAGTCCGACGTCCGAGTCAGGCTCCCGGGCCGCCGGGCTACCAGGCCGGCCCGGCCGGCGCCCGGCCCGGCGCCGCTGAGGAAATTCTGAAAAACGCAAAAACAATTGAAATTTTTTCCTCCCCCGGACCAAACTGCCCCGTACCGGGACAATATCGGCGATCACGCCTCCTTTCGTTTGCGACGATTTCGGCGGTATGTTTTTCATACTGAAATTTGGCATCAAAAAGAGGCTTTGGTGCGTGTAAATTTGGACATGATGCGTCAGTGTGGACCGAAACGCCCTGCCGATATGAAATTTGTACGGCACGTGGTGGGTACGTAGCCTGAGCGTACCGCGTTCTTTCTCTGGGTCCCCCTCTGCATGTGCATTAGAAAGGGGGGCACTCGCTGAGCGTCCAGAGGAGCCTCACCCCTTCCGTCCGCCGTCGGCCGCCGCACCGCTATGCAGCGCCTGTACTCGCGTCCGGGCCTCGAGCCCGGGCAGGTTGGGCGCATCGTGTCCAAGGCGCGGGCGCTGGGCGTGCCGGTCGTCTCGCTCGACACGGAGTTTTGCTTCAACGTGCAGACAGATGCAGCTCTCTCCGCGGAGCAGCAGAAGATGGTGGAGTGGTGCCTGACCGAGAACGGCCACAGCATGGGGCAGGCGCCGACCCTGTTGGCCGATGCCGGTGCCACGCAGGTCATGATCGAGGTGGGTCCGCGCTTCAACTTCACGTCGGCGTGGTCAACAAACTGCGTCTCGGTGCTCAAGGCCGCAGAGGTCCCGGGCATCCCGCGCGTGGAGCGCTCGCGCCGCCACCTCTTCACGCTGAGCGAGCCCGCGACGCCCGAGATGCTCGCCAAGGTGCTCCCGGTCATCCACGACCGCATGACCGAGATGGTGTACGAGAAGCCGTGCGTGAGCTTCGACGCGGGCTTCTCCGTGAAGCCGGTCAAGTGGGTGCCCATCATGACGCAGGGCCGCAAGGCGCTCGAGGAGATCAATGCGGAGCTCGGCCTGGGCTTCGACGACTGGGACTACGAGTACTACATGGACCTCTACAAGAACGACCTCAAGCGCGACCCGTCGGACAGCGAGCTGTTCGACTTTGCCCAGTCCAACTCAGAGCACTCGCGCCACTGGTTCTTTGGCGGCAACATGGTCATCGACGGCGTGCAGAAGAAGGACACGCTCTTCCGCCTCGTCAAAGACACGCTCGAGAAGAACCCCAACGCGAACAAGAACTCGGTCATCGCCTTCGCCGACAACTCGTCGTCCATCACCGGGCCCAAGGTGACGGTCCTGTCGCCCGCCTACAACGCGGACGTCTCCGTGGCGGCCGGCGACCCCTGCGCCCTCGTTGACACCGATGTCAACATGGACCTCATCTACACCGCCGAGACGCACAACATGCCCACCGGCGTGTGCCCCTTCGCTGGCGCGGAGACGGGCACAGGCGGCCGCCTGCGCGACGTGCAGGCCACGGGCGTCGGCGCCTCCTACATCTGCGGCACCATCGGCTACTGCGTGGGCGCGCTCAACATGATCGGTGACGACAAGCCCTACGAGAAGCCCTTCGCGAACGAGCCCTATCCCAGCACCATGGCCTCGCCGCTCGACATCCTCATCGAGGGCTCCAACGGCGCGTCCGACTACGGTGCATGCGTGCGCCTCCTTGTTGCTCTTCTCCTGCGCGTGCGATGTGCGCGCATGTGCTGCTGGTGCTGGCGCTGCTTGGTGTGTGGTGTGTGGTGGCACGATGCGTCTCTCGCGGCGATGCGTCTGTCTGGCATGTAAGCGATGTTAGCGCGCGACGGGCACTGTGCGCACGAACTCATCACCGGCTATTTGTGCAGGCAACAAGTTCGGCGAGCCGCTTGTCTGCGGCTTCACGCGCTCCTATGCTGCCCGCACGGCCGGCGGCGAAAGGCGTGAATGGGTAAGATGCGTGTGCGCGCGTGTAGAGGAGTGTCGATGCCGTAGTTTTTTTTTTGTAGTGCCAGCAAGTAAGGAGCATGAGATTGCCTGCCAAGCAATCTCGTGGTGCACGTGTGCGCCGTGATATGTGAAAATGCCATGGTGTGTTTTGTGGCATCATTGATAGGGCAAAAGAGACCTATTGACAGGGCAAAAGAGACCTAATTGATTTGTGAAATTGCCATGGTGTGTTTTGCGGCATCGTGCGTCAGTGAATGGAATACATCATTTTCGTTTCGTATCTAGGTCGACTTGAGTGTTTGGTCTCATAATGTAATGTGTATCTGGATGCATCGAAGGTCATTTCCAGACGTGTGTTGAGTGGATTCTCTCATAGAGTAATGTATCTGAATGTATCTAGTGTCGTTTTCAGACGGGACTTAGTGTGCTACACTTTCTCGCATATCTCTCATAATGTAATGTGTATCTGGATGTACTAAGTGCCATTTTCAGACGTGTCTTGCACCATGTCTGCGTGGAGCACCCCTCTTGCGGCGACTGTTCCCATCTGAGAGTTGAGCAGCATGCAGCTTCAGTCTTCCTCCGTTTCAGTCTTACTCTGCTTCTAGATTCAGTCTTCCTCTAGTTTCAGTCTAAACTGCAAGCTTGCTTACGCTAGGCCGGCAAGTGACAACGAAGTAAAGACGTCGGGTCTTTACTGTCATGTCGGAGCGATGAGGCGGCAGCGGGAGCCATCGCGCCGCGCCCAGATCTTCTGACTGACAAGTGTTACTGCGTGTGATGGCGTGCGTGCGCGGACTTGCAGATCAAGCCCATCCTCTTCACAGGCGGCTTTGGCCAGATGGACGCGCGCCACCGCAAGAAGAGCACCCCGGAAGTGGGCATGAAGATCGTCAAGATGGGCGGGCCGGCTTACCGCATTGGCATGGGAGGCGGTGCGGCCAGCAGCCGGCCCTCGGGCGAGGTGAGCGAGCTTGACTTCAACGCGGTGCAGCGCGGCGACGCGGAGATGGAGCAGAAGATGAACCGCATCATCCGCGCCTGCTGCGAGCTCGGCGCGCGCAACCCCATCGTGTCGCTCCACGACCAGGGCTGCGGCGGCAACTGCAACGTGCTTAAGGAGATCATGGAGCCCGTTGGCGGCAGGATCGACCTGCGCGACATCGTGCTGGGCGACGACACCATGTCGGTGCTCGAAATCTGGGGCGCCGAGTACCAGGAGAACAACTGCGCGCTGATCCGCGCCGAGGACGTGCCCGTGATCAAGAAGGTGGCGGAGCGCGAGCGCTCCGGCTATTGCGTTGTCGGCACCATCACCGGCGACGGCCGCGTCGTGGTGCATGACTCCAAGGACAACACCGTCCCCGTCGACCTGCCCCTCGACAAGGTGCTGGGCAAGCTGCCGCCCAAGACCTTCCACTCCAACCACTCCGACCTCATCCCCGCAGCCGATCCTCCCGAGGTGATGCAGGCGCTGCTCTCGCGCACCGGCCCCGGCGTGCTGGAGCACTGCATCTCCCAGGTCCTCTCTAGCGTCACCGTCGGCTCCAAGCGTTTCCTCACCAACAAGGTGGACCGCTCGGTCACGGGCCTCATTGCGCAGCAGCAGTGCGTGGGCCCTCTGCAGACCCCGCTCTCCAACTGCGCTGTGTATGCGCACTCGCACGTGACGCCCGACGGCACGCCCGTGACGGGCGGCGTGACGGCCATCGGCGAGCAGCCCATCAAGGGCCTCCTCTCCGGCGCCGCCAACGCGCGCATGTCGGTGGGTGAGGCGGTGACCAACATCGTCTGGGCCAAGTGCTCCGCCCTCGGCGACATCAAGGCCGAGGGCAACTGGATGTGGGCCTCCAAGCTCCCGGGCGAGGGCGCTGCCATGTACGACACCGCCGAGGCGCTTCGCGAGGTCATGTGCGAGTTGGGCATTGCCGTCGACGGCGGCAAGGACTCGCTCTCAATGGCCGCCAAGGCTGGCAAGGAGATTGTCAAGGCCCCGGGAGAGATCACCATGTCGATCTACTGCAACTGCACGGACGTGACCAAGACGGTGACGCCCGACCTCAAGAGCCCCCCCGGCGCATCTATCCTCCTGGTGCAGCCTGCCGGGCACAAGTCGCGCTGCGGCGGCTCGATGCTGGCGCACATCTTCGGCCGCCTCGGCGACGAGCCGGCCGACTGCGAGCTGCCGGTGGCTCAGGCCCTCAAGGCTGCTTTCAACGTGACGCAAGACCTGATCGAGCAGCGCCTGCTCACGGCCGGCCACGACAGGTCCGACGGCGGCCTCTGCTCCGCCGCCATGGAGATGGCGTTCGCTGGCAACTGCGGCCTCAAGCTCGATCTCACCGGCGTCGCCGGCGCGACGACTCTGGAGGCGCTCTTCAACGAGGAGCTCGGCCTCTTGGTCGAGGTGGAGGGCTCCAACTTCACCAAGGTCATGTCTGCCTATGCGTCCGCGGGCCTGTCGTGCGTGCGCATTGGTGAGCCCATCACCGAGGACAAGATCATCATCACGGGCAAGTCCGGCGCTGTCGAGTACGAGGAGAAGATGACGGTGCTGCGCGACTGCTGGGAGAGCACCTCGTTCAAGCTCGAGCGCCTCCAGGCCAACCCCGAGTGTGTGGCGGAGGAGGAGGCTTCCATGAAGGCCCGCCGCGCGCCCCTGATCTACGCCAAGATCCAGAACCCCCAGCCGTGCTGGAGCATCACGGCGAGCGCCCCCAAGGTGGCAATTGTGCGCGAGGAGGGCAGCAACGGCGACCGTGAAATGGCGGCCGCCTTCCGCCTCGCGGGCTTCCAGCCGTGGGACGTCACAATGTCAGATCTGGCAGCGGGCCGCGCCACCCTCGACCAGTTCCGCGGCCTCGCGTTCGTGGGCGGCTTCTCGTACGCTGACGTCCTGGGCTCGGCCAAGGGCTGGGCGGCGACGGCGAAGTTCCAGAAGACTGCCGCCGGCCAGCTGTCCAAGTTCTACGGCCGCAGCGACACCTTCTCGCTCGGCGTGTGCAACGGCTGCCAGCTCATGCACAGGCTCAACTGGGTCCCCTTCGGCCCCGGCGCCGTCCCCGAGGAGGAAGCGCCCCGCCTCGCGCATAACAAATCGGCTCGCTTCGAGTCGCGCTGGATCAACCTGCGCGTGGAGAAGAGCAAGGCCATGTGGTTCGACGGCATGGAGGGCTCCGTGCTGGGCATGTGGTCGGCTCACGGCGAGGGCCGTTTCGAGTTCCCCAACCCCGCGCATCTACAAAAGGTGCAGGAGGAGGGCTTGGTGGCGCTGCGCTACGTCGACGACGACGGCGTGCCCACAGACAAGTACCCCTTCAACCCGAACGGCTCCCCCGGCGGCATCGCGTCCATGTGCACGGCCGACGGCCGGCACTTGGCCCTCATGCCGCACCCCGAGCGCTGCGTCCTCAAGTGGCAGTTGCCCTACATGCCCAAGGAGTGGGAGGCGACTGGCCCCCAGGCAGCGCCCTGGCTGCAAATGTTCATCAACGCGCGCAAGTTCTGCAACTAAGCCGCAGGACCAGGCGGCGCTGCGCCACTCGCTCTCATCTACTCCCGCATCTGTACCTAGTGTTTCTTTTTCGTCTGTCTTCTCATTCCTATTGATCTGCACGCCCCTGGTGTGTGCTTGAATTGAATAAATACCCAAACGATCGCATCTTGAAAGGCCGGGGAGGAAGGAGGAGGAAGAAGGAGGAAGGGGGGTGAGGGGGTGTTGATCAAATGAGGAGGAGGAGGAGGAGGAGGAGGAAGGTTCATTCAAAGCTGACGCAGTGAACGAGGAGGACCCCGAGCGCGACCGTGCTACCCAGGAGGAAGAGGGGTGATTCTTCAAAGCCAACGCAACG
>Ga0115006_10002077_pt1 | contig 12960 bp, 4 predicted proteins | sample ArcOceMetagenome_3_FD_88943 | JGI IMG/M metagenome (GOLD analysis project Ga0115006, IMG submission 88943) | Marine eukaryotic phytoplankton communities from Arctic Ocean - Arctic Ocean- Svalbard ARC20M Metagenome | ecosystem: Environmental > Aquatic > Marine > Oceanic | place: Arctic Ocean...
CACTTGGAGCACTGCAGCAGCGGCGGCGCGAGCGCCTTGCCGCACGCCGCGTTGCCGCACGCGAGCGCGGCGGCGGGGGCCGCGGGCGCGCCGGCTGCGGCAGACCGTTTGCTCATTGGGGAACGCTTCCCGCGGCCGGTTGTCTTCGTGTTCACAACCAAGGGCTCGAGCGCCATCGGCGCATGTCCAGCGACTGTCCCTGCACTGGCGCAGGGGGTGCAGGCAGGGGGGACAGGAGCGGGCGCGGGTGAGTGAGCAGACGCGAACGGCGCGCTGTGCGCGGCGGTCTCCCTTGTCTCCCACCTCACACCTCCCGTTTGAGCGTGAGCGTTGTAACCGCTCCACGCTCCACGCAAGATCTAAAGCGCAAGATGATGCGCAGGCTCGGGCTCCTCGCGCTCGCGAGCGCCGGCGCGGCGGCCTTTGCGCCGACTGTCCCCGGCGGCAGACTGGCGTTACGGCGCAGCCACGTCGCGAGCCAGCGGCCGACTGGCGCGCGGCATCGTGTCGTGTGTCAGGCCAACGCCGCGCCGGTGACAGTGGAGGTGGACGCGACTGAGGTGGAGCCCTTCCTGGCGTTCCCGGGCGTCTCTGACAAGGTGAGGCGTACGCAACGCGTCCGCGTTTGAACATGTGCGTCGCCGCGAGCATGGAGCGCGCGGGTGCGTGGGTGCGCGAGCTGACTGCGGCAGCTGACCTCTCTGCGCAGATCCGCCCGCTGGAGGAGGTGCAGTTGGAGGGTCTGCTGGATGAGGAAAAGGCAGCCGCCCGCACTTTCCCGCTGAGCGAGGAGGAGCTCATCAATCTCACCAAGCAGTTCCTGAACGTGCAATTTGGCGGCGCGTTCAAATCGAACCCAAAGCAGCTGACCTTTTTCGACGTGACGGCGTCTGATTTCAAGTTCGTCGCGCCGGTGGTCGGCCCGCTCTCGCGCGAGGCCTTTTCAGAAGCGTTTGGGTCCTTCAAGCTCGGGGAGGCTTTCCCGGACGGCGAGCCCAACTACTACAACTTCCACCGGGACCCCTTCGAGCCTAACCGCATATTCTTCGCCACGCGCTTCCAGGGCACAAACACAGGGCCCATTGCTGGCGTGCTGCCGGCGACCGGAAAGCGGGTGGATTCGCCTCCGCAGTACCAGAGCTGCACCTTCAACGCCATGGGTGAGGTCACCAAGTACACGATCGGCTACGTTGTGGACAAGGAGGTAGGCAACACGGGGGGGCTCGGAGGCGCGTACGGCATTTTCTATGCTATCGGGTATGGCCTCCCGTTCCCAGAAGCACAGCCCTGGACCCCTTCGCCGTTTTACTTCCTGCTCACGCGGGGCGGCAGTGCGGTGACTGGCCTCATCAAGGACCTGCAGCGCCTCGTGGGACAGTGATGAGCAGCGCGGGAGAGTGACGAGAACAACGTGTGCGTGTGAAACAGATGCGACCGGACGTGTGTGTGTGTGTGTGTGTGTGTGTGTGTGTGTGTGTGTGTGTGTATGTGTATGTGTGTGTGTGTCGTAATGTAAACTACGCCCTCCTGTCAGCCGGAGGAATAAAAATCAGACGCACACAGACGTTGACTCATCAACCCAAACACTGAGCTGCATGTGAACAGCACGTGCAGACTCTGAGTGTAAACAGACGCCCGTGCCACACAGTGCTGCTTCTTTCGTGCTAGCCAGTGTAGCTTGTGTCTCGGCAGTTTACACACTCTTCAGAGACGGTCACCGATAAAGCGGTGATAACGCCGATTAGCTCACAAACAGCTGCCGCAAGCTTGGCAAGCGTACAGACCCCTCTCGAGCGCCTCTGTTACATGTTCCACACGCTCTTTTTTTAAATAAGGAAGTAAAACAATTTGAAACACAACGGGAGGTGCGACTGCAGTGCGCCCAACCCTCACGCAAAGGAAGAAGGCACCGGCACTGTTCATGCTCAGTCGTTGAGCTGCATGAGCATGGCAGCGCCGCGCTTGATCCAATGGCTCTGAGGCCTGTCTGTAGGTACGACAAGCGTGCACACGAAATTGCTCGAGTGCCCCGTAGTGGCGAGCACGCCTCTGCGCGCGGAAGTATTGTACAATGGCGCCATGTAGACGCCTTCAACGGCCAGTGAGCCGTCGGGCTGGCGCTCTTCCTTCCATCCAGCATTCGGGTAGCCCTTGACCTTGGGCTGAAACCACATGGTCGGCATCGGCCCGTACAGGACCTTGGGTTCCGACTCGTCTAGCATCATCGTCTCCTTGTTCCAGCGGCAGGCCTCGCAGAAAGGACCGTACACGTACACGCCGTCTTCCGGCTTTTCTGTGTACGTCTCTTGCTCGAGCATGATGTGCTCGAAGTTGAGCGTGTCGACCGGCAGCGTGTAGCGGCGAGCGAAGTTTTGCATGGCTCCCGTCATGAACGCGTGGACGAAGAAGAAGCCGGCGAACCAGAACATGGCGGGCTGCCCCTGGTCAATCCACGTCTGGAAGAAGGTGAGCCGCTTGATGAGATCATCTGTGTAAGGACCGAGCGGTTTCAGCGATGGGTAACTCTTTTTCGCCCAGCCGCCGGGGACCTTGCCGGTGTTGAGGGCCGTCTGCACCTCCTCGAGCTCAGCAGACATGACAATGAGGCCCTTGAGCGCCTTGCGAAGGTTGGCAAGCGAGGTTCGGATGACCTCGATGAGCCCGTTGTAGCGGATCAGCTCCTGCGCCAGCACCGTGTTCATGCTCTCGTCGAACCTGATTGGGTACTTCTTCATCACGCGCTCCCGGTCGTACTGCTCGGGGATCTGCTCTAGGATGACGGCGACGAGGTCATCGAGGATCTCATCCGCGGACTTGCCACCTCCCGCGCTGCTCCCACTCGATGCTGACGACTCCGTCGACAGCACAGTGTCGCAGAAGTAGTTGGTTTCCTGCTGGTCCTTGGTGATGTCGGCGTTGTCGTGTAGGCCAAAGATTTCCGGCAGCTGCGTGAGCGGCAAAGCCATGTTGAATTCGAGGACTGCATCATAGCTTGTCAGATCGTCCGTCGGCGGCTTGTAAGTGCCAGAGGGTGAGAACTTGTAGTCGGCGTCAAAGACGTTGGGATTGTAGAAGTCGGCAAGGATGCACAACAGGTAGCGGCGATCCTTGTCGTCGGTCACGCGCCCTCCGTAGTTGCACTCTCCAATGAGGTAGTTGAGGGCCTTGAACTGGTCGAGGTCGTATTGGTCGAGCATCATCTTGGTCTGCTTGCAGCTGATGGAAAAGTCGCCAGCCGTGAACTCGTAGGGAATGTTCCAGCCGAGCGGCCCAAAACTGCGCCGCTCTTGAATCACTGCGTGGAAAAAGGCGAGGGCATAGCAGAGCTTGTACCACTTTGCGGGCTTTTGGCATGAGGTGAAGAACTCCTCGTTGCCCACTGGGTCCGCGAGGAACGTGCCCTTGACATTGAGGCGCACGCCCTTGGCGGGCTCGTTGGTCATTTTAATTCCGTTCTGCAGGATGCTGATGGGAAAGACGGGCGACGGATAGCTCGTGAGCCACAGTCGGAAATTCTTGTGAGCTGTTTCGGGCTTGAACTCCTCGCAAATGCGCTCCAGGCTGATCATCCAGCTGCCGTACACATGGCAGTTTTGCAGCACAACCCACCACCCGTTTTTGTAGCCCTCGTCAATGTACTGGACGGCCTTCGGGCCCTGGCCTTGCCCCAAGGACACGATCTTCATCGTCTCTCCAAAACCGCGCTCGTCTGCCAGCTTGATGAGCGCCTCGTTAGGATCGGCTCCCGGCGAGAGCACAAAGATAAGTGGCGAGCACGGGTTGGAGTCAGCGTAGCAGTCGGCCAGATTAAAGGGGGGTGGCTCGATGAAAGGCTGCCCCATCGTGTCGGCAACAAAAACCATGACGGCGGGCACGAGCTTATCGGGGCGGATGCTGCGAATGATGAGAAGGCGCTCGAAGCCCTTGTTAAACTTAGCCGCGTCGCCCGGGAGGTCGAGCTTGAAGGGCTCGGCCGACTCAAAGAAGGCGCGCCACTCGGTCTCGTGCTTGACGAAGTCTTGGTCGAAGCCTTTGGTGTGCTCCAGGTCGGACATGCGAGAAATTTCGCCCCAGCTCTTTTCAGCCAGCCATGACTCGAAGGGATTCGGAGGGGGCTTTGATACGGCGATGCCGCCTGTGAGGAGGAACCTGAAGTCGTCGCTGGCGAGGGCACCGGACGAGCGCATCATGCGCGTGCACAGCAGGAAGGAGAAGAGCAGCTTGTCCTTTTCAAAGAGCGAGCGACACACCATCTTGTACAGGAAGTAGGTGAAATACTTGTCGAGGTTGGCCAGGCGTGTCTCCAGGTCACTGCTGGGATCCGAGTCCTTGATCGCCTGGATGAAGAGCTGGATGAACCACGTGAGCGAGTACTGGTACATGGGCTCGATGGTCGCAAGCGACGAAATGGCAAAGAAAAGAATCGCTGTGTTCCACGCCATCGGCTTGTAGCCCGCTCGCGCCTCGTCGATTTTCAACTCCGTCTCCTCGGCGATCTTTTGCTTCTCGTTGATGTCGTTGGAGAGGATCTTTGCGTCTTTCAGCACCTGAATGCCTTCGGTGTTTTCTAGGATGTTGCCCTCCGCGGACAGCACCTCGAGGATTTTGTCTTCCGTCTCGCTCAGCTTCTTCTTGTTCTGCGCACCTTGCACAATGAGCGCGTTCTTCTCCTCCTCCAGGTCCGGGCGCTCCTGCGCGACCACGATGCCAAGGAGCTGATCACTCAGCCCATCCTGTGTGATCATAAAGTTCAGGAGCGTGACTTTGACGGCAGTCTCGGGCAGGTAATGGGGATTGGAGAGCTTTGTGGTGATGTAGAAGCGGAAGTCCTTGGAGTACTCGATGGTCGCGTCTCCGAGACGGATGCAGATCATGCCGCCTTGCTTGAAGGTCTGCTTGAGGAGCAGCGGCTCCAGTGTTGGGTCGAGCTCTTGCAGCACGTTTTCGAGCAGCACCGGCGTGCCAAACTGGATCGAGTTCTCAAGCGTCCGCACAAAGTCCCCGTCTGTGAGCTTGATGATTTTCATCTTGTTCTTCTTCTCGGTGTTGCGGAACCATTTATTAGCCTGCCCCTGGGGGTCTATGCACAGCGGCCAGCGCCGAGCGTTGGAGACAATGATGCCATTATCGACAGAGAAGGAATCGGACGGCAAGCCGTTCATGGACCACTCGCGAATGGCCACGGGGTCACCAAGCACCTTGGCGAGAAAAAACGTGTCTGAACGCGGGACCGCAAGCTCGCCCAGGAGCTCGATCCACTTTTCAATTGCATCGTCGCGGTAGTTCTTCATGAAGACGCCGAGGTACGCCACGTACCCGCCAGATACGAGGACATCGCCCGTGAGGTTGGAGTAGGTCACCTTGAGCTCCTCAGCCACCGAAGTCCAGCGCGTCTTCTCACCGCCGAGCCCCGAGATGAGCTCTTCCGCGCGCTCAAGCTTGAGCGCGCAGAGGGCCGCCTGCGCTTCGAGGTCCGCCTTTTTCGTCGCGCAGTCGTTGAGCTGTTGCGTGAGGTTGTCGAGCTCATCGACCACAACCTTGAGCTCCGCGCGCTTGATCTCGAGAGTCTTCATGGCCTCCGCCAGCTCGCCCTCAGACTGTGCCAGCGCCGCCTTCTTGGGTGCCACGACCTTGGCCACGCGGTCGTAGCTCTCCATGGCGAGCACCCATTTGCACAGGCCCTCGGCTGCCGACGAGGCCTTGGCAATCATCTTCGGAGTGAAGTCCGGATTATCCTTGAACTCAGCGCGGATCTTGGCGATGATCTTGGGCTGGATTTCGTCCTTATTGTAGCCCTTGAGAGAGTCGAGCAGCGTGCCTGAGTTGAGCAGCTTGACCGCAGGCGACCACCAGTCATCGATCTTCTTGCCGGGAGTGTCGGGGTCATTCTTCTTCTCGGGCTTCAGGTCCATCATAATCATGACAGCACGCATCGCAAGCTGCACCCCCTGCGGGGGCTTGCCCATGGCCTTGACCGCGTCCAGATCTTTCTTGTCAATAGTGTCCAAGGCTTTCAGAGCTTCTTTGAGGATTGGGATTGCCTCGGCGAGATCGGCCTCGCACTCATCTTTGACCGCCTGCACCTCGGCAGCCTGCTTTGCGGTGGCCTCCTCGTCCTTCATGCCAACGGCCTTTTGGGCTTCAACGCCGGGAATAGCAGCCTCGACCTTGGCTGTTAGCGCTTCTGTGTCTATTTGTGCTTGTTTAAGGCCCGGCTGCAGATCAATCAGCTCCTGCTTCATGGTGTTCACTGAATCTTCGGCGAGCGCAAGAGCGTCCAGGCCACCGGTGTATCGGCGCTGCTGGAGATTCACCTGCCCTCGGCGGATGGCCAGGAGTGTCTTGTACGTGTTGATGAGCTCCAGGTAGGAGGTGGGCGTCACGTAGTTGTTTCGCTTCGTCTCCTGCAGCAGCTTTGACGACAAGACGCGGACCGACTCATGCATCGCAATGCACGTGGTCACACACGACGTGCGGACCTCGGGCTGCATCTCGACGTCCGACAGAAACCTTTCCGCTACCGTGTTGAGCGCATCAGGAGGCCACTCTGTGAACCAGTCAATGGTGCAGCAGTTAACCAAGCTCGGGAACTGCCGGAGGCGGCTGCGGAAGGCGTCTCCGACAGGGCTGAAGGCCAGCACAATGTGCAAGTTCGACTGGCAGCGCTCCACAAAAAACTTATACTGCTCCGCAGGAGTGTTGAGCTGGCGATTCAACTGCTTGGCGGCGCCGCGGCACTTTTCAGCGAGCAAGGCCTTTTCGTCGGAAGCAAACAGATTGGGGACCTCGCATGTATTGAGCAAGTTGTTGATGTCCTCCACAAACGATTCCAGCTTAATCTGGGCGTCAGTAAAGAGAAATACAGTTGATTTGCCATCACCGCCGGCGGTTGTGAGGAGACGCTTGAGATCCTCGCGCCACTCATTTTTGCCATATGTCTTTGAAATTTCGATCTCGACAACAGTAAAGTCCATGATGGAGGAAGCGAGGCGCGTGCAAGATTGGCGTCCACTGCCGCCGACGCCAACGAGCAGCGCATTGCCACCGGGCGAGCGCAGCACACGGCAGATCCTCGTGACGTGTTCGATCATGAAAAGGAAGAGCACGAGCTCCATCGGCTTTTTCGAAATGGAGTTGTAGTCCTCCAAGTACGTGTTGCACACTTCAATGACGTTGTCTGGGTTCTTCATTTCCTCATACGCACGTTTGCCCTCTGGGAACTCAAAGTCGCCAAAGAGTAGACGGCGAGCCTGCGGAATGCCAATTGGCCCTCCGTCCTCATCTGTCTGCAGGTGATCACATATCTTGTCAAAGTCCTGGCCGAAGCGCGTCTTGACACGGTCTCGCAAGAGCTCGATGAGCCAGATCCGGTCCTTGTCGTCCGTCAGCCGGTCGTAGAAGACGCGCATGATTTCGTGGCACCACAGCCGCACAAACTGCTGGGGCTCGGTCATGGCGACGGTGTTTGCCATGCAGATGCCCATCACCACGCGTCCAAAGTCTCGCAAGTTGAAGAGGTAATGGCTCTTGGAGGGGGTGGGCAGCAGCGATTCGAGCGCAGCCTCGTAGACGTCCATGGTTGCCTGTATGGCGTTGGCCGACTGCCCCTTGATGTTGGTGGGCACGGCATTTTTCTCGAAGACGTGCTTCATGATGCTCGAAAAGATGCCCATCATCGCCTCATTGTCAAACTCTGTGACGCTGATCACGTTGAACCATCTGAGGAATCGCGGCGTGATGAAGGTGCGCCCGCCGCCTGGCGGGCCCATGGCTGCCACATACATCATGTCTTCAATTCTGAGGAACGTCTTTTCTTTGAGCTCAAACCACCCGCCATGATCCATATACTGGCGCAGAATCTCGATGGGCGGCTGCGCGCCATACGTCTCCTTGGTGGGCATGTTGAGGTCGTCGACAAAGGTGATGCACTTTTTGCCGATCGGCGGTCCGTACACGCCTTTGCGACGCTTGTCGAGTTTGGATTCGATGATGTCCTGCGTCTGCTGCGCCGTTGTTTGCGCTGAAAAGCCGAGAGATATTACATTGAATTTGTCCGGCTTGAGCCCGTTGATGCAGTGGTTGTTGATGTACACTGTCTTTCCGGTCCCCGTGGGTCCACACAGAAGGATGGCCATGCGATTCAAATCATGATCCAGGGTCGAGTTCTGACAAAAAGTATCGAAGATGAAGGTGTATCGCGTCGTGTCTACGGTAGGCACGATGATCTCGTGCGGCTCAAGACTGGGCTCGAACGGCTCGCGCGAGATCAGCGACGACCACGTCGACCACTTGCCCTTCTCGGTGTCAAAAAAGACGGAGTACATGGTGTTGTCCTTTGGGTATGGGTTTGCAATCTGATGCGTGCCCCTCTCGCCCTCTTCGTTGTACGGAAAGGGGACAGAGCCCGCGCAGCAGTCTCGCATGAACGTGTCAATACGCTGCCTTCCCTCGGCGTCCACAGAGCACCCAACGCTCCATGTGAGGGCAAATAAGAAGATACCTTCCACTTGCCCGACGGCATCCTTCTCCGACATTTCAAACTTGGCTTTGTCCACCTTGAAGGGTGTTGCCAGAGCGGAGAACAGCTTCATCAAGCTCCATCCAAGCATCACATCCGAAGAAGGCGACACCTCCCTGAGTTCGCGCCGGATAAACTTGATGAGCGGGGGCACAAGCCACTTGAACATGCTTTCAATCACGGCCTTGAGGCCATCGTCGATCGTTGGCGGGAGCGTGTTGAGCCACGACATGAGCGAGGGGTACAGACCCATCTGGTGCGGCTCGTAGTAGACCATGCCGCATCGACTGACTGTGGCCGGGGACGCGACCTCGAGGTCCTGCGGCTCGAAGATCATGTTCATCGTCGGGGACATTTGGATGATTTCGCCGCTCACGAGGCACAGCTTCTTGTTGTCGTCGAGCACGGTGTTCATGTTTTCGATCCAGATGGCATCGACAGGCCCGTCAAACATAACCCACTTGCGGTCGGGGCCCTGATCGGACGCTGCGATGCGGTAGTTGATCGCCAGGATGCCGTCGCTCCACTCATTGCTGACAGGATCGTTCTGCCCGTACAGCTGTCCCATGGTGATGCTCTTGGGATTCATGCAATAGACACGCACCTTGTTTTCATCGTTTTGACCCAGCGCCTTGAGTTTGCCGAGGGCCGCAGCCAAGGTGCGGTAGCTGCAAGTCTTTGCGCCGTAAGACAGCCCGACTGCCATCAGCCCGTGCCGAACGACAATCATTTCGTACAGCTCAATTGTTTTCTGGCAGAAGTACGCCGTGGGTTGCAGATTCGCATCTTCGCAGGCACTGGTCAGCGCCGACAGCATGTTGACATAGTCGGGCGTCGGCAGCACGGTCGTCGGGAAGAGATCCTTGGCGATGCCCTCAAAGAGAGGCACGTCGTGGGAGAGAAACTTGGGCGCATTCACGTCGCGGATTGCGCGGAGCATCAGGACGTCTTCAGGCGAGTCCTTGAGCGCCTGTTTGAGGTTGCCAGCGGCGCGCAGCACCGCCATAACTGCGCGCATGCCGTAGTCGTAGTGCGTCTGCGACGACAGCTGCTCGCTGCAGAGCTTGTACGTCGCCACGATCTTGCGCGCTAGCACGCGCGCATCTGAAAACCCAAAGCTCATGAGGATGATTTCGCCAATCATGCCGTAGTCGGGAACCATCATCGCCACAGTCCGAAAGAGCACTTTGAGGTTGTCTGGAAGGTCGCTCCTGCCGGCGTATCCGGGGTTCATGGTGATAAAGACCGCACACGTGTCGATGACGCGCAAGTGCGAGCCCTCAAAGTCGAAAGAAGACATGCCGAGCGTCACCGCGCGCTGGATGTTCATGATCTGCTGCGCCACCACAGAGAGCACCTCGAGATCAATGCGATTGAACTCATCGAAGCACGCCCAGGCGCCGCAGCTCACGACGCCTTTGAAAAACTTGCCCATGGCGAGGAAGTCAAGCCCGTCACTGCAGTTGAACACGACGCAGTAGTTGGAAATGGCTTTTGCTAGATCCTTGGTGGTCTCTGTCTTCCCTGTGCCTGCGGGGCCTTCAGGAGCGCCGCCGAGCTTCATTTGGAGGGCGCCCATAAGGGTACGGTACGCGCGGTCCGTAAGGGGCGTGACCACCAGGCGCGAGCTTACCCCCAGATACTCGTAACCGTACATGAGGCATGCGGTGATCATCTTGCAGGCGACGCGGTCTTCCTCCATGTAGTACCGGAGCTGCGCAAGCCACGAGAAATCGAGCTTACTGCTGATGCCCTCATCGGCAAGGTTGACCGTCATGTCGCGCGCATGCACGTCCAGCACGACCATGGCCCCGATGCTGCTGCGCTGCAGCTTGGTCAGGTTCCCGCGAACCAGATCGATGAGCTCGTCAAGCTGGCTGGTGCACTTCTCCGCGTACTTGCGAACACCTGCAGCGCCATCTTGCACAGCGATCTCCACCTCCGACGTCCAGTACATCTGCCCGATCACGATGGCCGTCATGCCGGGCCACTCCAGCACCCATTTGTTGCGCGGCACTTGCGAGTACGCGGCATAGGCGCGGCACGTCTGGTCGATCAGCGACTCGCGCATCAGGATCTCCGTGTCTACCAGCCACTTCTCCACCGCCCCCCGCGCCAAAGCCGGGTCCAGCGTGCGCGGCCACGGCACCAGCTCAGTCTCGCTGGAAATCATTCCGTGGATGACCTGCTGCTCGTCAAATTGGAGCTTGGCAATGGCCTCAAAGCACTTCTTCAGGTGGGGTTGCACGCGCGTGGGATCCTTGGTCTCGGACAAAATCTCGAGCAGCTCGTCGTTGGAAAGGAAGAAGAACCTCGAAAAGTTGAGACGCTTTTGTTCCAAATACGCGTTGAGGCCCTTGTTAATGACCTCGAGATCGTCAAACGCCTTTTTCAGGTCGTCCAGCAGCCCGTCCGTGCGCGTGAAGACGAGCACCTTGGTGTTCTCCAGACACTTTGCGACGGTGGCCTTGAAGACTTTGTCCACGGCCCCGAACTTCTCTGACTCCACCGGCATCTGCTTTTTGATATCGTCGGAGGCGAAGATGGGCTCAAGATAGAGCCACTGCGCTTGAACCTTGAGCCAGATGTCAATCACGTCCTGCGTGGTCATCAAGAATGTCTCCCAATCTTTGGCGCGCTCCATGAAGGGCTTGATGTACGGCGACGCAAGCATTGTCTGCGTCTTGACAATCTGGTCGTCGAGGATGGTCTGGATCTCGTCGACGCAGGCGCCTGAGAGGATGGATGTGCCGCTGTCTCTGTACGGATTCATCACGAAGATGGTCTCCGTCCACTCCTCCGCCTGCTTGTTCAGGTTCTTCTCGAGAGAGTACTCCTTGCTGGCCGACTCGCTGATTTCCTCTAGACTGGGCAGATGCGACTTGAGATCGCGGTCAATCATGTCAGTGAGACTGGTCTTGTCGCCGGGGCGGATGCTGCTGCCGACAACCTCGGCCATCTGCTCCCAATGGCGGTCGCGCATGCCCTTGTTGCAGATGGTCATGATGAGCGGCACGTGCGGCTTGAAGTCCGCCACGCTCTGCTTCATCGAGTTGGCGAGCAGCAGCAGCTCCTTGTTCTCGTTGTACACCTTGCAGAACTTGAACGCGGCACGGAACATGGTGTCCACCTCTGCCTCCACCTGCTCCGGATCAAGCTCAACCATGGCGCCGTCATACCAGCTTCCCAGGTTGTTCTGCGCATCAAAGACGGCGCGGAAGAACACTTCAAACGGCTCAATGTCCACCAGCCCCTTTGCCACCGCGGGATTCACGGTGGGATTCCACCCGAAAATCTCCTCCTGCTCGTTGATGAGCTTGAGCTCGTGCTCGAGCTCCTCAAGCGTCTTCTGCATGGCGACGACCTGCTGCAGGTAGTTTCCGATCTTCTTCGGGTCACCGCAGTCGCTGTACGACACGATTTCTTTGACAGCAGCGTTGACATTCTCCTCGAAGCGCGCTTGCCGTGCCTTGAGCTCCTCCTCCTTCTTCTCCTCGGCGATGTAGATTTCATCCTTGGCCTTTTCGACGATGGGCCGCAGCTTGGTCGGCCACTTGTACACGTCGGTGCAGTTGTCGTAGTCCTCGCCCCCGATCTCCTTGCACATGTCAAAGAGAAAGTCCATGCGTTGCGTCATGCCATCCGTCCGAACCTGAGCGGTATCACCGTAACAGATATCATCGTACTTTTTCCACTTGTTCGTATCGTCGGGATTGAATCTGTTCGCGGGCCTAGTAGGCGACCACGATCGATGATAAGAGAACATGTTCTATAGGAAGAGAACAAGTTCTATATTTACAGATATCTTGCGTGTCGTTGGGGTTGTATCCGTTAGCTAGCCTCGTAGCAGACTTTGGGTTTAGGCTCTAGGGTTTGGGGGGTTAGGCTCTAGGGTTTAGAATTTAGGCACAATGCGCATTAAGGACATATAAGGACACATACAAGGACACTACCTTGAGTTCCGCGAGCTCTTTTGGCACTTGGTCCTCTAGATAGGCCTTGAGACGTTTGACATCGGCAGCGTTCCGCGGCCGCACAATCGAGTCTTCGTGGATCTGCACGTACTTGACGATGATGTCGTTCATCTCCGTCGCATTTTCGTCAAGGATCTGAGAGAGGGAGGGAGAGAGAGAGGGAGAGGGAGAGAGAGAGAGGGAGAGAGAGAGAGAGAGAGAGAGAGAGAGAGAGAGAGAGAGATTTATTAGGAACAAGATGATCAAGGGCGTTGTCACGCGATGTGTATGTATATGTATGTATAAGGATATGTGTGTATAAGGATATGTATATATGTATATAAGTATATATACTTATCATGCATATGAGGATCTGAAAGGCGTTGTCACGCGATGTATATGTATATGTATGTATAGGGATATGCATGTGTAAGGATATGTGTGTATAAGGATATGTGTATTGTATATAAGTATATATACTTATCATGC
>Ga0115006_10002078_pt1 | contig 12958 bp, 14 predicted proteins | sample ArcOceMetagenome_3_FD_88943 | JGI IMG/M metagenome (GOLD analysis project Ga0115006, IMG submission 88943) | Marine eukaryotic phytoplankton communities from Arctic Ocean - Arctic Ocean- Svalbard ARC20M Metagenome | ecosystem: Environmental > Aquatic > Marine > Oceanic | place: Arctic Ocean...
CCAGGCACCGCTTCCCCGCCCCAGGCACCTCCGTCTTTCCACCCCACACGGTTTCCGGACTGTGCCCCCCATGAATACTCAGCCACGTCCCCTGCCCCCCACACTCCTTCCCCCCCCCCCAACCCCCCCCCCTTTCCCTCCCCCCTTCCCCCCCCCCCCCCCGTAGATCCTCCCTCACCACCTGGTGTCCCTCTTCTCCGAGACTGCTGGTACCAACACAAGGGACCTCGGGGATGATGCCCTCAAGTCCATCTCCGCGCTTTCTTTCCTCTGCGACGAGGCCCAGGAGCTCCAAGATGTCTCCACCACATTGATCTCGGGTGTGCTCATGTTCAACTGTCGCCCTTCTGCCAAAATCGCAGAGGGAGACGAGGCCTCTGAGAAGGTGAGGCAGAGCGAGGAGCGAAGCGACGAGCTAGCGAGGCCATATCTAGTCACAAAAACCGCGCACGCTCGTACTTCCGTACAAGTCACGCCTCCTCCGTAACCACCGCAATAAATCTCACCCTTAATCCCAACCCTTTTCGCGATTCGCTTCGTTCATCGCAGCGCGCGGACGAGCTAATCCTTTGTATGGGGAACTCGCTCCCCTTCTTTCAGGAGCTCCACAACTTCACCCTCCGCTGCATGCGTGTCGCCCGCAACATTGTCTGCCAAATAGCCGGGTCGCTCACCGACGACATCCTTCGTTCTGTGAGGTGAGAGGGAACGAGGAGCGAAGCGACGAGCTGAAAACACCATCGCAAGCGGCGAAAACCGCACGCGCTCGCACTTTAGTACAAGATACAACTCGACCGTATCTACTGCTACAATCCTCACCCATTATCCCAACCTCTTTCGCGATTCGCTTCGCTCATCGCAGGGTCATCCCTGTCGCCGAGGCTCTTGCGTCCGTCCTCACTATCCTTATCACTGTGGACTCGGCCATCTCCAATAACGCAGAGCTCAACGACGCTTGGCGCCTCTACAAGATGGTTGTCCGCGAGAAGTCCACCAAGAACTCTGTCGAGGTGACGCAGACCGAGGAGAGAAGCGACAAGCTAGCAACTACATATCTAGTGTCGAAAAGCACGCGCGCTCGCGCTTCCGTACAAGACGCTCCTCCTCCGTAATCACCGCAATAATCCTCACCCACACTCCAACCCTTTTCGCGATTCGCTTCGCTCATCATCGCAGAACGTCACGGATGCGAACTTCTCCACCTTTGAGAAGTGTCTTGTTGAGGTCGACAATAACATTCTCTCTGCAAGGTGCTTCCTAACCTGCATCGAACAGGATTTCTCCCTCTCCTCCACCGCACCCACTCCCATCGAGGTCCGCAATAACCCCCAACTACACAACGAGCTCAAGTCGCTCGTCTCCTCCCTCTACGATCGTTACAACTCCATGGTTGGATCTGCCTCAGAAACGACGGAGCGCCACCAGCTAGTTGGCGTGTACGGCATGTACGCTCTTTATCGTAGGATCCTTCCAGCGAACGAGATCCCTGACGCCAAACTGTTCAAGAAGCTCTTCCTAATCTTCCCCGACCGCTGCCCTGTCATCAGCATCTGCGGAGATGCCTCCTTCTTCCCTGCAAACTTCCTTCTGGAGTACGCCCCCTTTGAGGTTAAGGGCATTGACCCCTCGCAGGTCAACAAGAAGGCAGTGGATTTCGTCAAACGCTTGGACGTGAGCTTCGGACAACAAGCCGCTCAGTTGAAAACTCAGTGCGTCAGCTGGATTTCGAAAGCTGACAGCGAGCTAACTGCGAGTGCGCGCAACTTCTCAACCGCTGATGGCACTAGCGTGACTGAGGCCATCGAGTACAAGGGCAGCTTGGTCTTGAAGGGAGTCGTTATTGCTTACAGGGCTTCCGCGCTCGTCAAGACCCTACTTGCCCTCCACAAGGCTCTGGGGCTCCCATTGACCGCCAAACTCATCCGCCCAGTCCGCTCAATCATTGAGGTTCTCAAGGCCATAGAAGTCACCCTCACCAACAGGTACCGTGCGGCTGTCGCAACAATGCATCCTGTCGCCCTTAAAATTTTGGCCTCAGCCATCCTCAGGCGATTCAAGGCACTTCGATCCGTCGTCGATAGCACAAACTCTTCCAAGAAGGGCTCCGCTTCCAGAAAGATAAAGGTGAGGCAGAGCGAAGGCAGCTCGCTACGCTTGCTGCCTAATATTCCCTCTATGCGATAGTTTAACCCTCTCTACTCGTCGTTTCGCTCCTCGCCAATCCTTTCCGCAATTCGCTTCGCTCATCGCAGAAATTGACTGCCTGCCTCGCCGCTCTCGAGGGATCTCTCAAGGGAACCTCAACCTACGGCTCCGCACGCCGCTTTTCTGCTCACATTGCGGCTGCAACATGCTCCGACCCCACGATCGCTGGAGGTGTCTCGCCCCAAGACTTCCAGTCTGCCGAGGCGCTCCTCCGCCGCATGGGCCTCCTCGCCGACCTCGATTCTCACATCAAGAAGGCGTGCTCCTGCGAGTGGCTTTACTTCAACCGCGAGCTCATTCCCATTTTTATGTCGGACATCTATGCTAACGAACAGAAGTCAGATGTGGCCTCGCTACAGCTTCTCCTTAACGGAGCTTGCGATAGCGAGCAAATGCTCCGCTGCGCTCCTCAGCTAGACGCGGAAGGTGACAACGAAGAGGCCGAGGCGTACGTCAAAGAGTACCGTGACTTTATCATGGACGATGCCCTAAGCACTGAGCTCATAGATAAGATCTGCAGGGACGTCGAGAACGATCTCAGATTGCACATCCACACCAAAAACTTGGACCACATGAAGCAGACCAACCCGGTGACAGAGAACAAGATGAAGATCCGTCCTTTCATCGTAATGCCTCCTCTTCACGTCTTTGACATGGTCGTCAACATCCATGAGAGGGTCACCTTCTACCTGGAAAGCAGCTTCTACAACCTCACTACCGTTGCCCTTCACGATTGGCTGACTTACAGCGAAATGAAGAACTTGGCCAAGGAGAAGTTTGGCCTCGAGCTGGCCAACAACTACCTACCCATGGGCTCCCTCGACCAGGGTCTTGACATTCTTCAAATCATGCGCAACATTCATGTGTTTGTCGCCCGCTTCAATTACGACCTAAACCAGCAGGTTTTCATCGAGCGCCGCCCTGACCGAGGAGCCAAGTACCTCAACACTATCAGCATTGACTCCATCAGCTGCAGCATTCGTCAGCACGGACTCGGAATCCTCAACACCACAGTCAACTACACCTACCAATACCTCTCTAAAAAGTTCCACATCTTCTCACAATTCCTCTTCGACGATTACATCAGGAGTCACCTAGCCAAGGAGAAGCGTTGGTTTAAGAAGCACCACAAAAATGAAGACGTTGATAACAAGTACCCTTTCATGAGGGCCATGTCCTTCGTCAAGGACATCAGGAAGCTTGGCGTCAGTGAAAACAAAACGTTCCTCGATCGTTTTCGCATTCTAATCTCCGAAATCGGAAATGCCCTGGGATACGTGAGGATGGTCAGGAGTGCTGGGATGAAGTTCTGTTCGGATGCTGTCCAGTTCCTACCTGATTTGGACGAGATTCCAGACTTCGCCCCGCTCGCTGGAGAGGGATTGCCAGGAGACGAGAACACTGGCGAAGGGGTGGACGAGGGAGTGGAGGAAGGGGAGAAGAAGCCCGTGGAGGGGGCAAAATTGTCCGCCACCACCGTAACGGCTGCCCAGAACTTGGACGCGTGCATCGGAGTAGTCAAGACAAACCTTAATGACTCCACAGATTACTTCCACCTTCTCGTCAAAGTCTTCAAGGAGGTACTATTGGGGGGAGACAATGACCACTCTCAGTTGGACAATTTCTTCATGATCGTTCCTTCTCTCTGCTTGAGCTGGATCGAGGCCAGCCTCTACGCAAAAGACATGATGTACAAGAAAAATAGGACCGTGAGGGATGCTTACTACAGCGACGATGGTTTCCCAATGGGTATCGCTTACATCCTATCAATCTTGGAGCAGCACGGCCACTTCGACGCTCTACATTTCTTTGAAAGTCTGAGCAAGAAGTACGCGAAGGATAAGGCGGAACTGAAGAAGCAGCAGGCTGCTCAGCAGGAGAAACTTAGGAAGAAGAAGGAGGCCAAGAGCAAAAGTAGGAGTTTCTTCAGCAGAAGGAAGAAGTCTGCCGACGACGACAGCGATGGAGACAGCGACGAAGATGAGGGCAGCACACTCCAACTTACAGCAAAGAGGCTTGCAGCCCACAAGAGGGAATCTGAGATGCTCTACTTTAGCTTCAAGGGAGCAAGCATCTTTTTTGCCAATCGCAAGAACCTCGATTAAAGTAAATATGTCAGATCTATATCGTCGAAGCTTTTATCTTTACTTAAATATAATGTCAACCAATTCATTCCCGCAAATGTTGTCAGGATCGAACAATCTTCTCAACTGCATGAATTCTTCGACGGGGTAGCGTTCCCTGAGTCTCTTTCGTAGCTTCTCCAGCCTCTCCTCGTAGTCCTCCAAGCCCTTCGGAGGGAGTTCCTGTTTCGCCCAGTGCGTTACGATCTTATTCCTGTCTCCAACGTCCTCTAGCAAGTCCCTGTAAACAGTCTGGAACCTTTCCGTTACAAGGCCTCTACGCTTGGGGTCGTCATTCGTCAGATACATGATAATCCCGACCCAAGAGAAGACCGTATCGGGGGGCAGGTCCTTGGTGTTGGCAGGAGACATGAGCGACGAAGAGGAGGCCGTCCAGCGCTGTTCGATGGGCGAGGGGGCCGGGATCGACTTCTCTTCTATCTTGCTCAGGAGCCTCATCATGAAATCCATGTCTTCATTCGACGGGTTATAAAGGGAACCGGTGGGAAGACAGACCTCCTGAACGTGCTGCTGTCCGCCGCACTCGAATTGAAGAAGCTGGTCCGAGGGCAGGTATCGGTACCCTGTCGAGTTCTTCCAGAATTTGTGTTCTGCAGCGTTGACCTTCTTGACCCATTCGGTCGACAGAGGATCCAGGTCTAGCAGACTATCACGGAGTTCGCCCATTCCCATGCTGTCAATCTGGGCGTGGGAGTGGGAAGTCTTGGGGTTGGACTTGAGGAGATCACGGAAGGAGGAGAGAGGATCTTTGGGGGAGGGAGAAGACTGAGGCAGAGGAGAGACCGAGGCGTCGTAAGGGTCGTTCGTCACGACAACAACGGCATCCTCATAGGGAATCCACATGTACCTCATATGCTTGTGCCCCTTCAAAAGGGCAGGGAGGTGCTTGACAGCCTCCGCACGCGTCAGCACCGTGGTGTGCTCCAGAAGGTGATGCGATGGTATGCACTTGAGGGTGTACTCCGCCGCAACCCCAAAAACACCAAGCCCGACCCTGCACATGTCGAATATCACCTTGTTCATGCCGGTGTCTGTGGACTTTACCTCAATGACGCCGAAGGCGGGAGTGACCAGCTTCATGGATAGCACAAAATCATCAACGGGTGTGACGGTAGCACCGGTACCGTGGGCACCAGCGTTCACGAAACCACCAATCTGCTGCTCCGCAATTGAAGCCAAGTTGGGAAGGGTCAATTTGTGCTTCCGAAGCTGGAGCGAGGGGGGGAGGGAGGGAGGGGGAAGGGGGGAAGGGGGGAGAGATCGTTAGCTAAAGTGTCAGGTGGAGAGAAGCGAGAGCTGCTGGAGCACTACTGGTCCCTTCTGGAGCGCTTGCACAGGTCCCCTACCCTCACCTCCTCAATGACCCCCTCAACCCTAGCTCCGCTCTGAACGGTAACGGTCATATCATCAACATTAACATCTAATACCTTGTCCAAGAGCGACAAAGATATCGCAGACGTATTGGCAGGAGGAAAGGAAAGGCCATTCGGTGAAAGAGCGCTTCCAACTGGTCTAATCTTTCTTTTACTCCCTTTAACAAGGTCTACTAGCTCATCTACAGTCTCTGGAGAATTGATGCTTTCAAGTGATATAGAATGTGTACCACTCCAATTAGTAAGTATCTCACAATCAGACTCTTCGCAACCAGCCAAAAGCCGAGTCGCTGACAATGAAGGCAATGATAGTTTCGTATCGCTAAGATGCGTGTTGTCAGAGTAATCAAATACCATCCATGTTAGAAAAGAGGCCCCGACAGGAGGGAGGATGCGATTTAAATACTGTGTCCCTGGCATGTTTTTGGTTCCCCAAAAGGAGACGACCTGACAACTGAAAACCAAACTTCGAAATTCCCCTAAACAATCGAACAGGCACAAAGTCCGGATATTATTTTCACGGGCCCACTCGTTAAAAATATCAACCTTCCTCCAATCACCAACTTTCCAATAGGACTGTTGAACTCGCCTTGAAACTATCAATGTCTTTGCAGTATAGAGTAATCGACACGAATTCTACCGCCTCTAATTTGTACCTTTCTGTCCCTCCCGCTGCCACAATAACCCCATTGACGCCATGGGTTAGTGATAGGAGGCTTGAATACCCTGCAACACTGGCGATCGTACTTCCCCACCCTGTTAACTTACGATCCATAACATTGACGGCACACGAGGCGTATGTACCGAGTGAAATTGAGATATATCTCGGAAAATCTCCCCCGCTTCAGCCGAAAGAGGTCGATAATGGGGAGAAGAGGGGGAGCTTTGGGGCAGCAGTCTTCTCGAAGCTTGGCTTCATAACTTTCCGGGGTGCGGCGGGACCAAAGTTGGAAAGAGAGACAAGGGTAATATCAAATATAAACACTGAGTGCGAGTTTGTGAAGCTAATCGTCCACGAGCCTGTGCTTGGTTCTCACACAGTAAAGTTCAACAAGGGTCAACAGGTTGGGCTGGTGGGGCTGAGATTCAAGGGCGATCCGATCGGCGCAAACGCTTACATCGGGATGGCTCCAGAGAATCACAGTTTGCTCGTCGCGGAATACATAGGTGTGGAAGGTGTTGAGGGTTTGGGGGAAATGGAAAGGGCGCTCCTCGAGGCTGGAGTTGGAAGCAGTATCGTCGGCGGTATCGTGCGTGGGGATGACAGAGGAGAACAGGACATTGGTATCGGAGGCCTTGCGGAGGGGGCAGGGGAGGTGGATGAAGAGACGAGGAGATTGGCGGCGAGGGGGAAGGAGTTGTGTGGCGAGGCTGTCAAAAAAGAAGGTGAGATCAGAAGGGACGGGTTTTGGGATAAAAAGTGAAAACAGTCTCTAACTCTATCGTACCCTTAAGATTTTGTCCTCGCGAAACGCAGGAAGAACGCAGTTGATACAATGTTGTCCTTGGGACAAGAGATATCTAAAGCGAGAGAAGAGGAGGCTGCAGCGGTGAAAGAGGACGACTTCGACCTTGCAACGAGGAAGAAGGCCCAAGGCAAAGGACTGAAGAAGAAGAGAGACAAAGTTGCCGAGGAAGGGGGGATCGGTTGGGGGGAGGAGATTGAGGTGGGGGAGTCGGGAGGGGGAGGGGGGACTGGTCCTGAAGACCGACCAGAAGACGAGCACCCGAATGTTGAGAAGCCACCGCCGTCCTCACCGCGCTTCAGGATAAGAGTCAGAGGGAACTACAAGTTTGTTGCCAATCCGATCGTTCCACTCAAGGACGAGAAAAAGGCTGTTCAGGGTAACAAGGAGTTCGAGGAGATCGTCATCCGGGTTCAGCGCAGGAGTCAGCTGAAGGTGGAGAGCCCGCGTTCCGACGAGCTCCTCGACGTGCTGACAACAAAAGTTGACTACAAGGGGGAGGGATCCGCATCTCTGTTGCCGAGGACCAAGGAGCTCATGGAGAAGGTGTTCGGAAGCAGCTTGTTAGCTTATTTGCTGCCTCAGCAGAATGTGGGGATGAGGAAACTTGGCTTTAACGCCATTACCGCGGCGATCAAGAACAAACATCTGGACGTGCCGGGGACTGAGAACCTGCTTAACATTCTCGTTCACATTGCAAGTCTAGCTCTGAGGGACTCCGACGATGGGGTCCACGCGTGTGGCATTGACATGTGCAAGGCGATATTTTGCAGTCCAAATAGGGAGAGTGTGTTTGTTCTTGAGGGCGTAGTAATGGGAGATTTGAGGGCCTGCGTTGGGGAGTGCGTGAGGGGCATCTGCAAGAGGGCGGCTTTCGCGGAGGAAGATGTGGAGAAGGTTGCCAAGGCTACGGTTGTGAGCTTGGCAAGGCAGGAATACTTGGGGCCGGGATTCATTGCCGGTGTAGGATGGGGAGAGGGTGGGGGGTACGAGGAGGAGGCAGGAGAGTTGTTCTGTATTGAAACGCTCGTCGATGAATTCGGATTTGTGGGCGACAGCCGATTAGATTTCGAAGACGTCATGGGAAAGGTCGGTCGCAGCTTCAGCCACGTCAATCACAACGTTTGGAGGCGAGGAGCTGGGGTGACAGGGGCAGTCTTGAGGAGGGGGGTTGAGGAGGAGATAGTGAAGGACAGATCGAAGGAATGGCAAGGTTTAGGCGCGGGAGGAGGAGTCCTATTGGATGCCGAGTACAAGAAGAGGAGGTACGAAGTCGAGAAGGAGAGACAGAGAATCATCGAAGAGAAGGCAAAAGCCGAGGCCGAAGAGATTGCGAAGGAAGCGGAGAGGATCAGGGAGGAGGCGAAGAAGATTGCTGAGAGACTTGAGGCTGAAATGAGGTGGAAGAGTAGCAAGAGGGGGAAGGCGCTTTTCCAGTTCGTGGGAGAGGTCATGGTGAGGGTGAACAGCGTGGAGGAGCTCGAGGAGGAGGACATCAAGGAAAACCAGGAGAAGCTTGAGAAGCTTGAGGAGAGTCCCTTGAACATCGCCTTGTCAGTCGGTACCCCCACGCCAGTAGGCGGAGGGGAGATGGGTGGTAAAACTTGGCCAAAAACTCCTGTTGAGGCGATCAAGGAGGAAGGGAACGAGATAAGCGAGTTGCCAGAGGAGGAAGTGCTGGTGGAGGAGAAGGAAGAGGAAGTAGTGGAGGAAAAGAAGGTGGAGGAGGAGGTGGGGGGGGAGAAGGTGGAGAAGGTGGAGGAGAAGGTGGGAGAGAAGGTAGAGGAAAAGGCGGAGGCATCGAAAGAAAACCCGACGGAAGTTACGAAAGAAGCACCGAAGGAAGAGAACAACAGGAGGTATACAGAAGTTAACCACATCACGAAGCAGAACATTGAAGAGTTCGACAAAATGTTCAAGGACGGCGATGACACTGACAGGCCAGAGTTGGACAAGAAGAAAAAAGAGAAGAAAAAGGAGAAGAAAGAGGAAGGGAAGGGCGAGGAGACGAAGGGAGAGGAGGGAACGAAGGAATCTGAGGAGAAGAAAGCGGAACCAGAAAAAGCACCAGAACCAGAAAAGCCAAAGGAACCCGCTTCGGTAACACCGGCACCATCGCCAACACCAGACCCTGCTCCTAAGCCTGAAGAGGTTGACAAACCAGTTGTAGTCAAGAAGAAGAAGGGGGGAGGGTGTGTTGTTCAGTAAAACGAAAAGCGAATCGAATCGAACGAATCTAGTGCACATGTTTAGATTTAGTTGTCGCTTGATACCTGCGCGGGACCAATCGAAAAAGAAGATCATCTCCTTGGAGACCGCAGATTTTCGACTTCCTTGGTCCTTAGCCTTTTCAACAGCGCCTTATTTCTTTCCTCGACCGCCCAGTCTGGGGTTATACTTTTGTGATAATCGGAAGGCCAATCTGGCTCCTGTTCGACCCACACCGCTAGGCGTACGTTCAACCACGCCATGAACTCCTCCCCGAGTTTGCCTCTCCACTTGTGTTCGGCGCATTCTAAGATGCTAAACTTCGTCTGTTTGTCGTCATTCTCAGTAAAAATTTCTTGGTTGGATTCATTGTCCGTCTTCGTGCTGATGAAAGTTCCGAGGTATTTCTGGTCGATCGAGCAGAGGAGGACTACGAACGACAACAAGAGACCTCCGCAGCTCATGATCATGACGTGTTCGATCGCCTCTTTCTTGAATGACTCTTCATCATTATCTTTGTCGTCCATTATGAAAACCGACAAGAGGCCGATGACCATCGTTGAGACCAGACTGCGATGAGCGAAGCGAATCGCAAAGGGGGTTGGGATAATGAGTGAAAATTACAGCGCTGGTTAGATAGGGGGTACATTTCGAACGGAAAAGCCAGCGGATACAGCTTTTGATGCCAATGTTGACGATGTGAGCTCATCGCTTCGTTCCTCGCCCCCCCTCACCTGAAACAAAACAAAATTCCCCCGACCTCGTTGGGGTGACGCAGTTGGACAAGGAAAGTCCAGTCAACTAGAACCTTCTCAATTAAACGAATGAAAAATGCCACAATGTAGCCTGCAACTCCATACATTGAAGCCCAGTATAGTAAATCATGTCGAAGCGCTTTTATGATGAAGAACAAACCAATTTCAACGCCCAAAACAGCCACGACGACATTCATTCCTTTGCGTGAAAGCACCTCATAGGCGATTGACCGCGCGAGAAGATTGCATATGCTTGAAATGAATAGAGCTAACACAACAACAATCTTTCTACCCTGAAAGGTAGAGTCGTTGGGGATGTAGCTGTAAAAGCTTGATGTCGATTTCCTCCCATCCTTGTCCGTGTCTCAATCAAAGCTGATGTACGCTTACATGGAGCCAACAGTAATAATGCTGGATGCCAGCGCTAAGTTCGCCACGCTGTCGACTTCCTTGGCACTAAGGAGCACTGCGAGTTGAATTACCGTCCCTGGAATTGACTCAAAACAAAGCTCTAGAAAGCGTGTCATAGTAATTTCTGACTTTGGGTCAACCGTTGTTCCCTGCTTTCTATTTGAACCGTCAAATATTGCTGCCCTCCAAGCATCGACTCCTGGTTTCAAGAGGGACAAAACAATGAGTTCCTCCTCTATTGTATTTCACCAGGTTCTGTTCTTATTCTGTCCATAACAAAAAACAAATTGCGCTCCAAGACAAACGGACACGCTTACGGTAGTTGCCGTCGCGAAGCCCTGTTTCCCACTCCTGTGGTATTTGACAATCATAATGATATCAAACCACATGTCGATTATCGACAGAGCGGCCATCCAAAAGCTCTCGGTCTTCTTATAAAGCACATTCTCAACAACCATATTAGCAACACTTGACATCTGGGACGTCAACTGCTGTGTAAAGCTCGGTCGAGGCTGGGGCCTCATGACAGCCACTTTCCAGGTTCATTAAGGGGACATGTTCGACAGATACGGCGGTTTTCGCATCTTCCACCCCATCTACGACCTGATTGTCCCCCTTAACTGGAGCTGGGGAGATTTTAAGCGACATTTCCAAGGTAGAGAAGCGGCCTTGTGGAATTGCTACTGTTCTGTTTGTCCTGTTTCGTTTCTTAGAAATGGCTGAAATTGCTCTAGACTGATCAAATAGGATAACGAACAACTGATATCGGAGATAAACGTAACGGGGTTGAGATCTGAGAGAGAAAATAAGTACTCTTCCACTGTAAAGACAAACTCGTGAAGCACGAGATTATAACCAACCCCAAATTGGTGAAAATTTCAGAAGTGACAACCAGCTCACACATCACGTTCGGCCATCCATACCACCACGAAACTTTATGCGCAAGTCCCCAATTAACTTGTTTATAATACTTTTTTTCACCTTTCCCTCATCGATGGCGTTCAGACATCTCGTACATTCTTCCCTCCTATTGTCTCCTTCTTGTTTTCACCCATCTTATCGTCTCTTACCAACATATTCAACCCGTATGTTTGGTCGTGCTCACCACTACGGTAACTTAAGAGCAGATAAGCTCCTCTCCAACAGAGGTCTAGGATCGAGGACACAAGTGGAGGGTCTTTTCAAGCGCGGTCTCGTCTTCCTGATGGAGGACGTGTCACCACCTGAAGACGACGACGTTTCATCCGGCGTACCTTTGAAGACCGGGAAGAGCAAGGTTCCCCCAAGCTCTATAATATTGATAAAAGGCATGGGTTTAAGGTGAGGCAGAGTGAGGAGCGAAGGACGGAAGGCTTGAGCGAAGCGACAGCAACGTACCGTCCACCATTGTAACTAACATCCCTTCCCTTGTTAACCTCAGTCGTCCCATCCCCCCCCTCCTTGCCTTCAACAAGCCCCTAAATGTCCTAACGGACGTAACCTCAAACGACGGCCTCAACCGCCCCTCCCTCTCTACGCACCTCCCCCCCTCCTTGCCTGGTTACCTTCCCTTCACGCTCAGGACGTACCACCCCGTCGGAAGGCTTGACTACGAGACTGGAGGACTGCTGCTTTTCAGCTCAGAGGGGGGTCTTACGCACAGGATACTGGGGGAGAAGGTCTGGAAGAGATACAGGGCGGTCTGCAAGAACAGGGAGGGATTCGGGGTTGGGGGAGGGAAGGATGAGGTGAGACGATAGGAAAGAGAGCATTACTATGGCACGAGAGGCAAGTACCTAACCCTTTTTGGCTCCTCGCTTCGCTCCATCGCAGGGGGAGAGGGTCAGGACAATGATAGAGGATTCGGGCGTCGAGATCAAGGACAAGGGCTCGGGTGCCTTATTCAAGGGTAAGTTGAACTCTTTCACTTCCACCCTTTCAGGCGAAGGGTCCGTTATTGACCTCAGCGTTAACACGGGAGTTTACAGGCAGGTTAGGAGGATGCTGGCGAACGTTGGACACGAGGTTCTGGAGCTTGAGAGGGTTGAGGTGGGGGGGGTTAAACTGGGGGGTTTGGAGGCAGGGGAATGGAGGGAACTTGAGGGGGAGGAGGTGGAGTGGATGGAGGGCGTGAGAGGGCAGCAGTAGGCTATGTGTGTTGTATATAGAAGGAAGTCCCCCCACCCATTCTTTTCCTCAACAACAATAGCAAATCACTCCCCGTCCTTACTAAAGACCCTCGAACATCCCCCACCTCTCCATCTCCCTTTTAATCTTCTCCCTTTCCTTCCCTACGTCGACCCCCACCCCCCTCCCCTCATCCTTGATCCACTCCCTCTTCTCCACCCTAACCCAGCACTGAACGATAGTAACCAAGCACTCCAACCTGCGATGAGACGAGGAGCGAGAGGGGAGGA
>Ga0115006_10002079_pt1 | contig 12958 bp, 9 predicted proteins | sample ArcOceMetagenome_3_FD_88943 | JGI IMG/M metagenome (GOLD analysis project Ga0115006, IMG submission 88943) | Marine eukaryotic phytoplankton communities from Arctic Ocean - Arctic Ocean- Svalbard ARC20M Metagenome | ecosystem: Environmental > Aquatic > Marine > Oceanic | place: Arctic Ocean...
GAGGTATGAGGTATGAGGTATGAGGTATGAGGTATGAGGTATGAGGTATGAGGTGTAAGGTGTAAGGTATGAGGCGCTGCGTCTGGGGGAGAGCAACGCAGCTTCTAGTTGCTGGGTGCTAGATGCTGCGTGGAATGGCTTGACATTGCAGCACACACTGCAGCGCACGCGGGTGCAACTCGACAGCAGAGGACATGCCTGATATGACCACCACACCCATCAGGGCTAGCAAATGCAAGGCCTACGCTCCAAGACCTACCAACCCCCACAATATCTACAATACATACGACAATGCCTGTTACCTGAGAGCAATCCTGCACTTCATCCACAAGGATCGAGTGTATGGGCAGCTCTTGCGCGCCACCGTCCGGGCCCGCCGTCTTCCACGCCGCGAGCGCCGAGTGCGCCGCAAAGATAACGTCACACAAGTCATAGCAGCGCAGCTCGCTCTTCACTTCCTGGTACTTGAGGAAAAACGCGTAGAGCTCGGTGCGGATGCTGGCGCTGCCCGCCACGGCCCCGGCCTTGGCCGGCAGCTCCAAGTACTCCTGCCGAGAGAGGTACCCCGTGCTCGAACGCATGGCCCCCACACTGCCCTTGATGATGCTCATGATTTCCGCGAACACGGCCTCTGCGGAGAGGCTGCGCTCCACCGTCTGCCCCTTGCCGCCAAGCTTGGCGCTCGCCGCGCCTTTGCTTCCGCCTTTGCCGTGAAAGCCGAGCATGCGCGGCCAAATGCGAAAGGTGAAAACCGCGACGTCCACCTCCGCGCTGCCTTGTTCAGGCTCATGCCTCCCTCCCTGCCCTTCTGCAGCGGTCTCGGCGGGCGCGTCACTCTCATCATCGTGCGCCTCGCGGGCACGCCCAGCGGAAGAAGCTAGAAAAGCCGTGGCCGCTTGTGCCAGGGGTCCGGCGGGCAAGAAGTCAAACACAGAGCGCAGCAGCAAGCACAACCACTGGCGCGTGTCCAGAAAAAGAGGAAAGTCGTCCTTGGTGGCGGCGAGCAGCGAGGTCGGCAGTGTGCGCCCTGCCCCCCGTTGTGGGCAGAAGCCGCGGAAGTTGCGTTTGACAAAACCCAAGAGCACCGGGTTCATGGTCACAAAGACCTGGTTCAAGTCGCAGCCGTGCTGGGGCGTTGTTTCTTGCAGCACCATGCGCTGGATGGCCACAGATGTCTTGCCTGTCCCTGACCGGCCAATCACGAGGAGCGACGACCTGGGCTCTGCCATGAACATCGCTGCTAGTTTTTGCTGCTCATCATCGAGCTTTTGCAACAACGCCTGCGTGCTGACGGCCCCATTGCCCGCATCCGCGCCCTCTGCCTGCGCGCCACGCGGCCCTTGCGCGCTCACGGCGCGGCTCTGCGCTGGTACTGGCGCCACCGGCTCTCTCAGCTCGGCGCACAACTTGCGGAGCGAGTCCAGCTGCCGCGCAGCGCTCTCACGCTCGAGCCTAAGTTGCTTTTCGCGTTCAGCGACGATGCGATCCTGGCGCACCTTGTTGCGCCGCGCAAGCTCCTCCTCAAAAAACGCCTTGCATGCGCCCCGCGCCACCTCCATCGGCGAGCGCCGCTGTTCGTTCAAAGCGATGCGCCCAAACTCAGCGCCGTCCTCCACCAGCAGCTGCACCGCCTCGAGGATGCCGCGCTCCGCAAAGACGTGCAAGGGCGTGTTGAGGCGGGCGTCCGTGAGCTGCCACTTTGCCTTAGTGGGCGCGCAAAGGAGCAGGCGCACCTGCCGGTGGTTAGCGGCCACGTGCAACGCAGTTTCGCGCTGCAGAGACTGCCGTACAACATTGGGGTCTGCTCCAGCGGCGAGCAGCTGACCCAAGATTGCCTCAGCGTCGTCGCCCGCCCTCTCGGCGACAGCGTGCACGGGCAGTCCCTGCGCAGCCCCGAGGGCCTGAGGAATTAGGTCCCACTTGCGCGAGGCTAGCCAGCTGCATCCCTCTTCAAACATCAGCGCCAACTGGAGCGGAGACTTCGTGTCGCTGTCTGCACCAGGTCCGGGACAAATGCAGGCTCCGCACTCGAGCAGCAAATTTGCACAGGCCTCCCACGCATGATCCCGACCCCCGCCACGATTGGCGAGAGCGACGTACAGCGGCGAGCGACCGCGCGCATCTTGAGCATTGATTTCGTCCCGCGACACGCCGCCGACCTTGATGAGCGTGTCCAAGGCCATCCGATTGCCATTCGCACTCGCAACATGCAAGGCACTGAAATGCTTGTCGCCGAAGCCCGCCCGGCGCCGCTCGGCCCCGGCCCAATATTTAGCACCGAGGGGAAGCACCGCTAACATCATGCTGCAGCTCGTATCGCTCTGCTCGCAGCACAACCGCTCCAGCTGCCCACATCGAGGCACGCGTGGCATTGTTTTGCGTCAGTTCATCTCGGCAGTCTCCCGTGATAGTTCAGAGAGCACTCCCTGAACAATGGGGAGGGGCGGAGCAGGGAGGGGGGCGGAGGTGGGCGGAGGGAGTCGGAGGGGGCACAAGTACCAGAGTCATTTGATCGATCCTGTCATGGGTGTTGAGCATCTCCGTGACCACGGCCGCATCTAGTTGCTCGTAGCAGGCGCAGAGAAAGGCCTGCAGCTGCTCGCACGTCCCCCAGGCGGCCAAGACATGCAGAAGATCCGCGCACATACTGCGCGTCGCGCCGTAAACATTGCCCGGTGCCAGCACAAATCCCATCAGTATCTGCAGAAGCATGCCCTGTGTGGCGCCGATTTTCGGCGCCAAAAACTTGGAAAACAGATTATCGGGACGGGCCTTGAGGCAGTAATCGAACGCGGAGGCAAAGTCCTCGAGCGATGCCGGCACCATATCGTACTCCGCACCTTCTTCCCAAGTGCCGAGCCCTGGGAGCATGGACCACGGCTGCTCGCTGTTTTTCCTCCGCAGCAGGGCTTTCGTCTCGGTGCCTGGGTAGCAGGAGAGATTCAAAATGATGTGGTGGCCGGAGGTTAGGTGGGACGAAGTGATGGGCTGGAGATGAAGACGGAAGGAGCTGTCGCCATGTTCGACGGCCAACAACTTGCCGAAATTCCGCATGGGCAGCTCCTGGTCGTCGTACCACACGACGAGTTTGTGGGGGAGACTGACCATGCAGACCGTTAGAGACTGCACGTGCAGTCTCGTGCTCCCGGAGATGTCCACACAGCGGAAGACGTTGGACGCAAAGGCTAGGCTGATTAAGGTCAGGCGGCGCTCTTGGGCATTGTAGACTCTTTTGCGCATCTGCTCTTGATCGCCATCCGTGACCGGATGCGCAGCTGGAATGCAATATCCGTACAGAAGCCACGCCATGAGCTGCTGATATCGGTCAGATTTGCAGCAGGAGCCCCCGCGGCAGCGCCCGTTGCAGACTGGCACCATGCTGTCGCCGCGCATATACTCAGACAGCAGGTGACCGAGCATCTCGCTGAGATTCGGCCAGGAGCCGACAAACTTGACGCCCATCCACGCGGGTCCAGGCTGCCAGCACTGGACGACGTCGTCATAAGCGTGCCGATCGGCGACGAAGCAGTTGAGGAGAGGGGAAGGGGGAACGTCTGCGCCGTCTTCACAAGCCTGCAAGAGTATCGCCAGATCGGAGCAGGTCGCCACGTGGCCACAGCCTGCCCGGAGCATCGGCTTTAAAGAGGCCATGGAGTGCAGCAGATCGCGCGAAGCCTTGAAGTGCTTGCGCGTCAGGTCTGTGGCGAGCACCGCACTGGCGAGGAGCAGAAGGTCAGCGCGCACGGCGGCGTTGTCAAACGCATTGATTTTGATTGATTTGGGTTTGGCTTCAGGTTGAAAGTAAGAGCCACCAGCGGGTTTGAAGTACTTGTCCGCCTGATTGATCCTCACCTTAATATAGCTATCCCAGGAGATTTCTCCCTCGTCCACCTTGTACCTGTCCAAATCGGCCTTGCTGAATACCTTTTTTTCTTTCAGAGCCTTCTGAAGCGCTGGATTGGAGAGCTCCCTACCCGTCTCCGGCTTCTTCTCACCGACCTCCTTCCACTTTGAACCTAATGTGACCTCTGACAAAATGAAGTCGTCCTTGCGAAGATCCTGGATGCCAAAAGCCTCCCATTCTTTTTCCGAAAAATCAGTCTTGTACGCCAATGCTTTTGCCAACTCTGGATGCTCCAGACTGCGGCCCTTTTTGGGCTTCTCGTCACCAGCCAGATTCCATTTCAAGCCTAGTGTTGTGATATCAAACACTTCTTTCTTCTGAGATCGCAATCTCAGCTCGTCAATACTAACGCGATCTGAGATTGCGGCTTCGAGCAGATCATCTGGTTTGAAGTACTCGTCCTTCACCTTGATGTAGTCGTCGTAGGAGAGTTTTGCTCGTTCTGTTGGCGTGAGACTGAAGTGATCTAATTCTTGTCGGGAAAACTGCGATTTTTGCTGCAGGGCCGCAGCCAGCTTGACATTCCCGATTTCAGTGCCCGTCTCTGGTTTTGCTGGTCCGACCGTTTTCCACTGTAAACCAGGTGGCTCCCTAACTCCAATCTCGAACAAAAACTCCGCGATGCTCGACACGAGGTCCGCCATTTGCTGAAACCCGTCAACGTTTTGACCGTCCTTACTGTCGACTGTCGCGACCAGCAAATGATTCAGCGCAGCAAAATCGGCAGTGTAGGCGCCCACCACCGCATCTCGGCGCTTTGCACGAGCACCTTGGATCACATCGAGCTTGTGGGCTATGTCCGAACACCACTTCTTCAGCTTGTGCACCCGTCTGACGAGGTGACTGAAAATGGTGGCGCCGGAACACGTGTGGCGCGCGCGCTTGCCTGCGCAAGCCTCGCACTCATCGTCGCGGGCGGTGATGCTGCTGCTAGCGTGCGACGCAAGATGGTGAGAGTTCTGGAGGCCTGCTTCTTGCACTCCTTCGAAATTCATGGACGGCTGTGCAAGGAGGAGATCGACAGTAGCTGGGTCGGCGGAGGCGTCGATTGCAACTTCCAGCTTGTTCTTGAGCTCTTCTTCAAAGATGCCCGTGTAGCTGCCCTCGGACCCGACGAACTCCACAAACGGCCTGAGACCAGCAATGTCGAGCTCATCCGGCAGCCAGTCCTTCTCAACATCGTCCGTGTGTTTCTTGAACACCCACTCCCCTCCCTTGATTCGGTTAGCACCCGCCTGTGCCTCCGCCGCGCCATCCCACTTGCGGGGCCAGAATCTCGTGAGGTACGTCATCACATCCTCGGGGGACTTACCGCCGCCCTTGTTGAACTCTGGATTGCGATAGCAGAAGGTCGTCCAGAATTCCTTCGTCTTTTTGTCTTTGGCTCTGTCGGTGACCTCGTGAAACGGAGGCGGCACAGGGTATCCCATTTTCGTCTTCATGGCTTCCAACTTGACCTCAGCATCAGCCTTGTCCCTGAACGCAGACTCGCTCGCTTGAGCAGGCGGGGTCACTTTGGCAAGGCTCAACATCCACGTCAGCAAAGCTGACGCAGCTTTCGAAGGATGCGCCCCCCCAGCCACAAACTCGGCTGGGAAGTTGTTGGCACATGCCACGGCAGTCCAACCGGGCATCTGGATCGCCTGGAAGCAGGTTGCGTCTTGGGAGGCAAATTGGGACAGGTGCTGTTGCTGCTCCGCGGTCACGCTCACCGTTTGATTACGCTCACTGATGAGGAGATTGTCATCGAAGGTGAACCCCGAACGGAAGCGGGGCATCGTCGGAACCTTGATAAATTCGTCGATGTTCTCCTCGTAAACCGTTGCGGCCGTCAAACCGAGCCGCTGCAGCAGAGCAGGCGACTTCATGACATCCATCAGCGCGTTGACCGCCAGCACCAACTTGTAGCGCAGCTGCAAACGGCGCATCATCACGGCCACCGCAGCACAGCACACTTGGTCCATGTATGCACAAACCTCAAGTACTGGGGTGTCGTAGTTGAAGGGCTTGGCGATGACGTCATCTACGTCCGGCACACCCATACAACTGGTAGCGGCGATCAGGGCGTCTGCAAGCCTTTGCTCGAGCGTCTCATTGAACTTTCCCGCCTCCGTTTGCTGCTCGAACAGGTCGTACTGAGTCTTGAGAATGCGCTGCGCCTCTTCGAATTGCCTTGCAGAAGTCGGAAGCGGGTCTTCCTGCAAGAGACGAATGCCGGTTTGCCACTTCTGTCCATCTGAGCGCCTTTGTCCTGAATCGCCATCGGCTGGTTTAAAGTACTTGTCTTGGCCTGCGATCCTCACCTTGATGTAGCTGTCCCACGAAAGCTCGGCAAGATCGAATGTTTCCAACTGTCTCTGGGTGAAGTGAGCCGACCCTTGCAGGGCCTTAGCCAGCTTTTCATTCGTGATTTCACTTCCTGTCCGGGGCCGTGCCGGTCCGACCTCCTTCCACTTTAAGCCTGGTGCGAGTCCAATGAGGTTCTTCAGGAGGTCCACCATGCCCACGAGCGCATTTGACGAACGTCCCCTAGTAAGCAGTACTAAAAAAATGGCCACGCACGGATGACTCTCCCGTAGCCTGGTAAGGATGCGGACAGGGAGCTTTAGACATTGCTTAAAGACATTCTGCAAGCGATCCCTGATTTCGCGGGATGCCACGTCGTTTGTAAAGGCGGCCACCAGGTTCGGCGGAACCCTCAGCAGTTCTGTCACCTTAGACTCTACATACTTGAACGGGAGCAGGAGGCAGAAGACGGCCACAACCTCCTCACGCGACGCGAGCGAGGAGGTTTCGAGCAAGAACGATGCACTGCGAAGCCAGTTGCCCGCTGCACACACTCCCAAGCATCAGTTTGGGCCACCCACTGTCATCACCACGCTGCACACCGGGCGTGCATACCCTCTTCAAATGATCACTCACCGACAGCACTCAAGTGCTTGGCATCTATTCTCGTCACTTCAGCATATGCCTTGGAGTAGTGCTGACGGTGCGAATGCACGACGTCATTGCTCTCGATATACGTGGAGCTTGCCTGCGCGAGCCGATGAATGAGTTTCTGTGCCTGCTTGATCAAATCGCTCCTTTTTTTCTTCTGCTCCGCTGCTGCCGTCGTATACTGCGTGTAAGCCGAGGGAAACAAAGCCGTTTTTTCTGTCAGTTTTCCGAGGCACTCCGCTTTCGCCACGGCCAAATCTTCCATGAGATGGTGCATCGCAGGAAACAAGCTAACACATCTCGTCTTCACTTGGCTATCTCCTGCCATCGCGCTGTAAATCATGTTGGCGCGCGTGAGTCTCGCAACAACGTGTCTGTCGTCGTCGCAAAACATAAGCGCCTGCGCGAGAATTGCCTTGAGCGCCAAATCAAAACTCGTGAGCTCCTGATCTGACGCCGCTTGTGCCCCGCCTGATGGGACCTCACAGGCAAGCAGATATTCACATTCGAAGATGCATTCATCAAACTGGCGGGAATAGAGAAGCGCCAACGGCCTTGACAGCTGGAAAGATCGGTCCAGCCTGAATAGACAGGCGAGCTTGAGGATTGAGGCAGACAAGTCGCGGAATTGCTCAAGGGTCCCTCGTTTCTTGTCCCTCTCCGCCGCGGCCGCCTGCGCCTTGACTTTGCCCGCATCTTTTTTGACCTTCTTCTTGTCCTTTTGTTCGCTCTCCTGACTCCTTTCATCCTTCTTCTTGCCTCCCGCCTCCGCCTCTTCATCCCTCCATAGTTTCTCCAGGCTTTTTGCGAAGCTCTGCCTCCTATGTCCTAGCAGGGAGGACATTTGCCCGAAAATGCCGTGTTGGTTTTTAATGGCGGAGGTCATCATCTCGTTCACAGTCATGGAGCGAGTCTCGGTTTCGAGGAGGACTAGTGTCTCGAATGAGTCTGAGGCTTGCATCTCCAATGCCTTGATATTTTTCACCCCACTCTTCAGAAAGCACTGGGCGCCATTCCTACGGAGCTCCATCGCGCCCTTAAAATCGCCCACTTTCTCCTGGAATTTTTTGTCATGATCTAAAGTCAGTGTCCCAGTATTTCGCCTCTGAAATCATCAGAGGAAAGTCGTGGGAGCATTTCTACTTACCTTCTTAACAGCATTTTCCATGTGCGTCTTGCCTTGCGACAAGAATTGTTCGCAGACGTCGATTTCTTGTGCTAGGGCCTTGAGCTTCTCGGAACTTGCCTCGAGATCCATCAGGATCGAGACATAGGCTTCTGCCCCGCAGTTGTTTGGGTCCTTGTTGCTGCTGAGCGCATCATTGTTTGACTGAATCTGCTTTTCAAGCTCGGCCTTCTGTTTCGTCAGTTTTGCTCTCTGCTTCTTGGATCCAGCCTCATTCTTCGACAAGGTGTGCAACTCCGCCTTTATTGCTTGCAGGATACTTTTGTCCGTGTCAATATTGCGCCGCAGCAGCTTGCACCGATGCTGTGCGTTCGCGATCTTCTGCGCCATCCATGTGGCCGACGAATCCTTGAAATCCTCTTCGCTGCCAAAGCGTATGCAAAAGGCGAGTTCACGTTTTTCATATGTCCAATCAGCATGCAGGGGGGGAACCGAATTCCAGGCTGATTGGATGCTGATTGGACATATGAAGCCAACGCGCTCCTCAGCCCTTCTCAGCTTCTTCAGCGAGCCATCGATATCCCCCTCCGACAGATTCTTCTCGGCATTTTTCCGCGATTCATTTCCCTCCTTCACTGTTATACAAGTCGTTTCCGTCAGCGGACCTGGCCTCATCACGCACGCACGCACGCACGCACGCGCGCAAGACATGCACGCGAACACGCGCACACGCAACTGGTATGTAGGCATACCAAACTTAACGAGAGCGACGCGAGCGGTCTGCACAGCCTCCTTCCAAGGGCGAATGAACTTTCGCCCAAGCCGATTCATGCACTTACAGTGAAACCTATGAAGTTTTGTGACCATGTTTTTGACTTCGAATTTGGTCACGGGCTGGCAATATCCTCACCAGTCAGCTCTCCTCATGTATATGTATATGTATATGTACGTGTACATGTACATGTACATGTACATGTATATGTGTATGCATATGCATACGTACATGTATGTGTACATGCACATGCACATGCACATGTATACAGAAGCACTCACCTGACGACAATAGGGGCACAGTTTATCCGAGTCCATAACTGCACGCAGCAGACAAGGCCACATCAGAGGTTAGCCCAGTGGCGTTAGAAGACCTTCTAAGGCTTAGCTGTCCCTTCTATCCCTTCTAATCTATATACCATACTCATGACTGCAGTAGACAAGGTGACGTCTGAGAGGATACAGGGCACGTGCGTGCGCGTCATACATACATGCATGCATGCATGCATGCATGCATGCATAAATATTGTATATGTGCAAGTGCGCGTGATACATACATACATACATACATACATACATACACACATAAATACATATATACATATATATCGGAATACGTACAGGTAAACGATACGCATTCACCTGCCGAACCATACACACACACACGCACACTCACCCACACACACACACGTACAACTTGCATCGCTCGCACGCGCACTCTCTCGGCGCGCACTCGTTCGCCCTCATATGGACCTTGCTTCCTAATACAGCTTTCCCTTTCTCTTTCTCTTTTGCTCTCTCGCTCTCTCTCGCATTCGTTACCCTTGTTCGCGCACCCTTCGCAGACGACCATGTGCTGACAAGGAATGAGAGTGGCAACATTCGGCGCGTCCATGCACACGCAGCACTCGTCGTCCTCCTCCTCCCCGGCATCCCGTGGCTGCGGGCTGCTCGCCGACGGATCGGGCTGTGCTCGCGTCGCCACAGCGGGGGCTGTACGCGGCAGCTCATCCACTTGCGCACGCGCTGCTGGCTGGCGCTCTGTCGGCGATTGCTCTTGCGCTGGAGAGCCTGTGCCCGTAAGCCCCTGCTCCGCTGTGCCCGCCTCGTCTCCCGGCACGGCTCCGGGGCGCACCAACTTGCCTGCTAGGACTGCTCTCGTAGCAGCCTGCTGCGCGTGTTGTCGGGCAGGGGCGAGGACAGTCGTCTCATCCGTATCCGTATTTCCTGCCTCTACTTGATCCGAATTTCCTGCCTCTACATCATCCGTATTTCCTGCCCTCGCCCGTCTCTCCCTCTCCTCCTCCTGCTCCCGCACCCTGGCCTTGTGCGCCCTCTTCTCCTCCTCCTTTCGTTGCTTCGCCTCTCGCACCCTCTGCTCCTCTTCCCGTCGAGCCCGCTCCTTCTCCCTCTCCGCCGCCGCATTTGTGATGGCAGGGAACTCTTCCTCGCGCGACGCCGAGCTCATCGCGTGTGCATCTGCGCTTGCCGCGCCACCAGCGGGCGCCGGCTCTGGAGCGCTATGCTCCTCAAGCCGAAGGATCTCCGTGATGACCACATCCAGTTGGTAATTGTTGCGTCGCAAGATTTCCCGCGTGTGCCGCGTCACCTCAAATCCCATGGCCTGCAAGCTTGCCTCGGCGGCGCGGAGATTCGAGAAACGAGACTCGTTTCCGACCTCCTTGCCCCCTGCCACTGCCACTCCATCCACTGCATCCCCAGGTGCCATCGCCGTCGGCCCCGCCGATGATTTCTTTGTGGCCTTGCCCAGCTTCAACTCGGCCGTGGATTCACTCTTGGCCTGCGCCAAGAGGCTACACAGGCTACTCTTCTGCTGCGCCGCATCCACCGCCTCCCCAGGCGCCATCGCCTTGGGCTCCGCCAATGATTCCTTCGTGGCCTGGGCCAGCTTCCACTCGGCCGTGGTTTCGACCATGACGCCCGCGACCCAGTCAAACTCCTTCCCCCATTCACTCTTGTCCTGCAACAGGCTATTCTTCTGCTGCTCGGTCGGTGACGGTTGGTGCGCGGGCGACTCTGGTCGTGGGGGCGACTTCTGCGCCTGCGAAGACCGTGGCATGGATGCCGCTTTCGATGCTGCTGATGCCTGCTGCTCGACCTGGACCTGCAGCACCTTCTTCAGCTTCTTTGCCTCGGCCTTGGCCTCCTTCTGTTGCTGCGCTCTGTCCACCTTGCTCCGCCTTTCCTCCGTCCTCCCCTGCGGTTGTTTTGCCGTCTCTTCTTCTGCCAGCTTGCGAGCTCCACGCGCCGCATCCTGCTCTGCCTGCCTGTCAGCACCCCCAGCGGCCTGCCTCGTCTCTTTCTTTTGCTGCGCTCTGTCCGCCTTGCCCCTCCCTCCCTTCTCTTCTTCTGCCAGCTTGCGAGCTTCACGCGCGCCCTGCGCTGCCTGCTCTGAGGAACCCGCAGCAGCCTGCATGCCCCCCGAAGACACTGATGCTACACCAGTCTGGCTCTGGGCTCCGCCCGCGCCGGCCTCTTTTTCCCAGTCCTGCCAGCACTCATAACAGTAGAACCTGGGCGTGTGCGCGCGCGTCAAACGGGGCCCAAGTTTGCGGCAGCGACTGGGGGCTATCGCGCTCGTGCTTGTTCAGGCGCGCGCGCTTGCGCCCTCCCTCCCTCTATGGTTTTTTTTTCTGCCCGCGACCCCTGCCCGCGCTTTAAAGGAGCTCAGACAGTCACCTGTGATCCCCGACATCAATTTCGCCGTCGCACTTCGGTTTCAAGAGCTCGCATCCGCTGCAGAGTAATCGCACGCTTGCCCGTTCTGGCCGCTCCAACGCTTGTGCCGACAACCGCTCACTCTTTTTTTGCTGCTCGAACTGCCGCTGCAGCTGTTGCATCTGCGCACGCTGCTGATCGAGCTCTTTCTGAAAACATGCGGCAGCTCTCCGCTGCGCGTGGGACAGTAGGTCCGAGAGCCGTGCCGCGCAAGCCTGCTCGCGTGCAGACGAGTTAGTTCCACCGTTAGCAGCAAGTGCATGCCGGCATGCACGGGACAGCACACACATCCATGTTTGACATGCATGCATCTTGACATGCATATGTATGTGCATATGCATATGCATATGCATATGCATATGCATATGCATATGCTATGTGTATGCATATGCATGCATGCATGGGACAGCATGATGTCTGTCCCATGCACGGTGTCGTGATATACCTCCCACGCAATCTTTGCGTGCGGCAGCTGACCGCGTCGCTCCAGCTCCTCGGCATCTCGCCACTGCGTCGTCAGCGCCTGCAGCAAGCACTGCTCGGGCGCGGGCTGCGACGCCCCTCCCTGCCCTTTGTCAGCGGCCGCACACGCGGGCCTGCTGTCATCGGCCTCGGCTTCTGCACTCTCACATGACGGGATGTTTTCCTCCTCCTTCTCCCGCGGCCCCTCCCCATACAGGTGCGGAAGGAGCGCCTGGATAAACGCATCGTCCTCCATTGTGACCCCGCGCGCAGCGCGTCTGCGCCGGTCGAGGGTGGGCGCACCCGGGGGCGAGGTGGAGAGGCCTGTCAGCACGTCTTACGCCCCCCTTACTCCGGGCTGGTCATTGCAGTGCAGTTATCTGCCTTGAGCTCCCATGATCTCCGCTCCCAACCATGCCCGCGTCTTCCGCCTCCCCCTCGGCGCGGCGCCACGAACTCATTTCAAATACGCAAATGAGCTGCGTTTCCATAGTACAAAATCTTCAGCTGTTCGCTCTCGGGGATGAAATACCAGTATCCCACAAACCGGGATTACTCGGTTGTCGTTGTCACGGCATTCTCGTGCACGCCCGGGCCTGGTGCATGCGTGCGCCCGCGGTGCGCGGCGCGCACGCATAGGCGCGATCGCACCTTGCATTGCGCCTTGCGCTGCCCGCGGGAGACGTGCGCCTCGGCTCTCGAGCGCCGCGTGGCTGCTGGGCATTGTGCTCAGGGCGCTGCGGAAGAGCTGCGCAAGCCGGCGGCAGCAGCACCTGCGGCGGATGCGTGTGCCGAGGCTGCTGCCCATCTGCTTCCTGACACACTCCCAAGTACACCCCGTCTGTCTGGCGAGTCCTTACGGCAATCGATCCCTCTCTGTGTCTGCCCAGGATGCGCACTTCGAAGCTGCTGTGGGCTATGGCCGTCGTTGCAGCCCTGGTTGTGGTGTCCGCGAAGGACGCGGAAGGGCAGGGCAAGGTGTGCGCATGCAAAATGTGCCAGAAACCGTCCCAAGCTGC
>Ga0115006_10002080_pt1 | contig 12954 bp, 20 predicted proteins | sample ArcOceMetagenome_3_FD_88943 | JGI IMG/M metagenome (GOLD analysis project Ga0115006, IMG submission 88943) | Marine eukaryotic phytoplankton communities from Arctic Ocean - Arctic Ocean- Svalbard ARC20M Metagenome | ecosystem: Environmental > Aquatic > Marine > Oceanic | place: Arctic Ocean...
GTGGAGGCGTGTCTGTAATTGACTTGCCAGTGGTGCCGCATTCACTTTGCAGAGGCTGTCAGAAATCACGATATCGCTGCGCGACGAAATTTCAAACACATCGGTCACTGTCTAAGGGCCTGGGCAATTTCAAATCAGCGATCGAATGTATCGGATCCGATTGACGGGAGGACCCGGCCATTTCCTCAAAGCAAATGGTCCCAGCACGTCCGTCGGAAGCACACATTTGGCATCCTGCCCTGCTGCCGCGGTGTGCGCCGCGGCACCCCGCCGACCCTGCCATCACTACACCGACTGACAGAGTTGGGTTTTGGCGTTCAAGACCGAATATATTTGGAAACAACAGAAATCAGGCCGAGAGAGCACGTGCGAAACGGCTTTGTCAAACAGTGCCATACAGAAACAATCCTCCTGCCTCCTTCTCGGCACATTGGGTCGTAGGTGTGCTTGCCGTCTGCACTCAGACTGCACGGGTATGTGGAGAGCTGACGGACCCCTAGGCGCGGCGTTGCTTTGATCCCCCTCCAGTACCACGCGAGCTCTGCAGGAAAACAAAAAGAAGTGTCATTGCACGGTTCTCGCCAAAAGCGAGCTCAGCAAAACTGTTCCCACCTGCGTATTAGCACCCAGGTTTTCGACGTCGTCCGCCGTGCGCTTCCGGCCCTTGCCCTTCCCCTGTCCTCGCCAAAGGGTACTCAGTACTTGTATGCGCACACACCGGCTGCAAAAGCACTCAACTCTTCAATTCACCTTTGCTTTCTTCTTGCCGTCCTCGTTGCCCTCGTCGTCATCGTCCTTTGCCAACTGCGCAGCAGCACGTTGCACACGCGTCAGACCCACGCGACCGGCGAGAGCATGTGGTGTATAAAGAGGCCAACCTTCTGCAAAACGCCATAGTCGATCTTGAAGTCGCGCGCCGTGCTGCGCTTGAAGTGCTTCATCAGATCAAGCGATCTCCCATTGGCCGGCGCCTTCTGAATCTTGATGAGGTGCGCCTCGAGAAGCTCCACTTGGTATACCAGGGACGGTATAAGCCGTGATTCGTTGGTAATCTTTTGCCTGCGTGTGTAGGCATCTATTCAGATACGCACATGATCGTGCACGGGCGCACGCGCACGCTCGTGCGCACACTCTCCGTTGTTCTCACGCTCTCGCTCTCTAGCTCACGCTCGCAAACACACACGCTGAACGCACGTCTTCTTGGTACAAATCTGCACTGATCCCAAAAGCAGTTGCGCGCTCTGCCCATCCCTCCTGTTCCGCTCCCACCCAAATGGACAGACCTCTTGCCGCGCGCCTTGTCCTCAGTGGAAATGTCGAAACGAAGCAGCAGCTCATAGAGGGCATCGTTGAGCTGAGTCCCAATGCGGACCATGAGCTGAACGAAAGGCTTGCGTACGCCAACACCGCGCCGCTGCTCGACCTTTTTCGCCACGTGTTCAGCCGCCCGATAGATGCGAGTAAGGGCTTTTATCACCAGTTCCTTATTGCCATACTCGTTCTCCAGACAGCGCGCCAATGGCAGCACAGCATCCACACCGCGGTTGAGCCGCCGCAGGGCCTCATCCTCGGCGGAATTCATCTGCGTCACAAGCGCTTCGACTTCCGGCGAGTCTTTCTTGTCGTCATTGTCTGTCAAGTCCGCCCTGCCGTTGAGCTCGAGCGAGTCCCACACCCATTCCACATCCTCGCAGCACGCCTTGACAGCATCTGTTGTCAGGCAGAAGAGCAGGTCACGACTGTCCTCGCGCACGATATCGTACTCCGGCGAGCGAGGAGCCTGCGACGCCCTTCGATCCTCGTCGTCTTCCTCCAACCTGCAACACACACACACTTAGCACACACCCCCTTGTCCCCGCCGAGCAAAGCGTGCAAGGAGATCCCGCACGCAGATTTTGCCCGTTTTTGGAGCGCATCTCCCAAAGAATGGCGTGCGCCGTGCACACCCCAAAATTTCACGCCCTGGATGCATTTGAGAACAGACAGCAGGTCAGGAAGGATCGGGGCGGAGACCGAAACAGAATCTCCATGTCTTTGCCGATGGCGATGAGGCTTTCGAGGCCCTGCTCGCCTTGCATGAGCATCAGCAGGTTGGCAAGCAGTGCCCTGGCGAGAGGCTGGTGTTCAGAACCGCATGGGAGCGGCTTCTTGCACATGTCTTGCGCCCACTGCTGGTGGTCCTGCCGAGCCTGTCAATCGAGATATCGCTCTGTGCACGTCAGCATCACCCACATGCTGCGAGAACGCAATGCACTGCAATGAGGGCTGGCAGCAACCTCGAGCGACAGGGGCCCCTGCAAGGTGTAGATGATCTCTGCGACCATTGCTGCGTAATCGGGAGCTTCATCTTCCAGAAGTTGGCTGCGTGCACAAAGCACAGACACAAAACAGAGGTTGAGATGTTTCGGGCACAGGCGGTCGACCATTCAGGATGCGGGTACATGCACAGAGGATGCGGGTACATGCACAGACTAACGCGACTGAACAAAAAAGGGCGTGTTGCCTGCAAAGCTGCTGCAGCGACTTGATGCACTTGGCGATACGAGCATTCATAACGTCACAGTCCGTGTCCAGGTCCGCGTCCATCTCGTCGCCTGCACCCCCATCTGCGCCCTCAAACAGTCGAGCGCGAACGTTGCCCTCTTTCCCACTCGCAGCCGTGGTGTTGCCTCCTGCGACGCTTCCCCTTCGCTTAGCTGACACTGTCTCGAACTCTTCAACCAAGAGCGCCGCCATTTTGCCGACTTCTGTCACGTCCAGGTGCTTACATGCGAGCTGGATGCAGATCTGCTCACGCACCGCATCCAGATCAAAAGGAGGTTTGCAATCTCACAATGTTTCAAAGCGTGCTGCAGTCCAGTCGCGTGTTAGCATCTCGCTTCATTGCGACACTTTGTAAAGAAAGAGACCTGAAGGCAGTGCAGTGCGTGCAGCGGCATTTCCTCAGCCGTGTCCCTGTCAAAAGACAGCTTACGTCCTTTCCAAAGGAGGGATTGCGCTGAAATCGCCACGGGCCGTTTCCCCAACAAATTAGCGAAAAACTGACGCAGCAGGAGCGGAGCGAGCCTGATCATGTGCATGCGGTCGCCCTTGATGTCTCCGTGCTGCGCCGACGTGTTAGCAATGCTGAATCCAGCTTGGAGCAGCTGGCGTTGAGCTGTTTCGAGCGCCAGAGTCATCACATGGTCATCTTCGAAGATTGCCTTGCTGAGTGAACGTTCCGAGTCTGCAGTCAGGTCCACATGTCCGGACCGTGCTCCTGATGCCTCCTGCGCACTTTCAGCTTCCAGTAATCGGAGGGCAAAGTCCGACGAAAACAGGCTGGTGCGATCATCCAAGATGTTGCTCCCTTTACGGCCTTTCCCTGCTCCCTTTGCAGATTGCTTGGCTGCGCTCACGAGGTCAAGGAGCCTGTGCATCTTATGAACACTTTTGAACAGCCGTTTCTCCTGGCCAACCTTCACCCGCGGGCAAAGCATCGCGTGCTCGAACAGGACCTCGTGCATGCCAACCAACAAGCGCACAACACTCTGGTGCTGCGTTTCAGAGCTACTGAAGTCTGTGTCCTTGTCCATGTCAAAATCTTCTGAGTCGACATTCGAAATCCACTCGTGCAGTTTGTCCAGCTGGCTGCGAACCGCCTCAATCACTCCATCTTCTTCATCTTGCGCGGCCTCCTTCCCTTTCGAGCTGCCTCCGCCGCCACCGCCGTCACCGCCGTCACCGCCGCCCGGTGGCACTGTCGTTTTGGTCTTGAGGGCAACGCAAAGTGCGAGAACTCGCAGCAACTTGCCGATAGGCTCAACAATGACAAACGTACTGCTGTCTATGCACCTTTCGAGTGCGATGTGCATGCCACTTCCATCTTGGTTGCAGTACTTTTGCAGCTGCGGAAATAGTGCCCCAGCAACGTCGTCAATGAGGTAGGGCTTGGCTCGCACAACATGGCACAACCCATCATAAAGACGCTCTCGCATTTGCACTTGCTGTGTCATCGTGCGACGCAGCTGGCCGATCATTTCCAGCGCGAGCGGATCTTGCTCGTGCGGCATCCCAGATGCGCTTGGAGCGCCTAGATTGCCTTGCGCCAACAGCAGGAAGCCCTGGACTGCCACCATGCGCGCGTCCTCCTCCCGGCTGAATAGTGCCTTCCTCAGGATGATAACGAGATAGTCGAGCAACGAAGAAGACTGGCGAAGCACTGGCTCAAGTGCACTGATCAGCCCCACGACAGTGGCTGGTGGCATGAACGACACGTATTCCAGCGATTCCTTGATTTTGGGAAGGCAGTCGAGCACGTCCTTGGAGCAGCGGCTGGTAATTCTAGCAAGCAGGTGGACAAAGTGCTTCACCGACTCGTCACGCGTCAGCACGCGCGAAAAGATCTGTCCCAAAATCTCGTCACGGACAGAGTTGTGCTGCCGGAACAGTTTTTCGAGCATCTGAGAGCAGCACAGCACCAACTGGGAGGCAACCGCACGCTGCAGTTCAGAGGATATGGACGCAAAGATGCCGCCATTGGCGACGCCGCTGCCAGCCGCTGCAGCACTGTTGGAAGCCCCGCTCAAGCTGCAACTAGCATCAGCGCTCGAGTTTTCGCCGTTGGAGGGCCGGCCAAGGTTGGAGCCAGACGAGCACCTTTTTGCACCCCACTCCAGGTTGGACAAGGCAAAGGTCACAATACCCGGTACAACGTGATCCCAGCCCTTGGCACTTCGGCGAAGAACGCGTGCACACAGCTGGCGCATGTCAGAGGGCGCGCGAAGGCCGTCGATGGTTGACACCCAGGCGCTGGACTTGATCTTGTGCTGGTGAGCAAAGTCTTGGAGGAAGGCCTTGCGCAGCATGTCGCAGGCTTTGCTCGAGTAGCGATCAACGCGCACAAGCGACAGCAGCAGCGCGAGCTCGAAAGGCGACAGCGAGCACTGGCGGATGCGCAACACATTCAACAGCTCCTTGGCCAGCACTGTGTCTTGACGCACAGCAAACACAAAGTGGTGGATCACTGTGCCCTCCACGTGGATCACCTCGTCCTCCTCCAGCCTGGACTCTGTAATTTGGCTCATTTGGTTGGCCATGTCCAACTGCAACCAACATATATACATACATACATACATACATACATGCATACATACATACATACATGTGTGTATGTATGCACATGCAGCAACGTCAGCACACACCAGGCCCGAGAGGTGACATTGGGAGACATCTCAGAAGACAAAACGCTGCAGGGGGGGAGACGGGGGATGCACAGGCAAGAGACCGCACTCTCGGACAAGCATGTGCTGTCGAGGACATTGAAGAGGTCCAAGATCATTTCCTGCCGCCACACACTCACGCCCATCAGCTACCCTCGTCCTCCGCAAAAGGAAGGCGCAGAATGACTGGAATATATGAAAAGGAAGGAGCAGAAAGACTGGCACACCAGGATAGTCTGGCGCTGTCCGTGGGTGGAGAGAAGCAGAAGCTGGTAAACGAGGGGCGGATACTCCTGGAGCTCGAACTGCGGTGTCTCGCGGCTCACCTTTCGCACCTGCAATGCAACACCACAGTGCACAGGTTCAGGGTTTAGGGTTTAGGGTTGCAATGCAACACCACAGTGCACAGGTTTACGCGACACACAGCACTTGGGCTCGTGTTCCAGGCCACCGGGGGGCAGGGGGGCGCGGAGTGTGAGCGTGACTTACGGCCATCTTGAGCTCCTTGTCGTCCGGATGCAGATCCTTGATGGCGGTGATGAGTGGGATGACCATAAACCGAGGCCATTTGATGCTCAAATTGCCGCACAGGCGCGTGAAGATGTAGTCGCGGAACGATGTGCCCGAGAAGCTGGTCACGACATTTGTCGCGCCATGCACGCTGCTGTTGTTCATTTTCTTGACCTTCAGGCTCGTCTGCTTGGCCGCCTGCAGCCGAACACCATCCGTCACTGGCCGCACATCTCTGCGCGCGTAAGCGCGGCCGGCAGCACGGCGGCCTCCGCGCGGGACCGCTGCTCGCGAGCACGCGGGAAGGCCGAGACCGAGAGCAAAAGCCTGGGCAGAAGCTCTAGGACCCTGGCGAGGTTCTCGTGCGCGCTGCTAATGGCTTCCAGGATCGCCATCACGATGGCGGCGCCGTCGTTGGCTCCCAGCGCGTCCACCTGCAGGCGTCGTCGGATGCCCGCGTTGTCAGCACGTCCCGTGGTGGCGCCCGCCCGGGCGCCCCCGAGGGATGGGGCGCAGGCGCACCCCGGCCCACGCCTGCACAGCTTGCACCGCACACGCGCTGGCAAGGCGCGACCTGATTGGAGACAAAGGTGAAGACTTCGCGCCCGCGGCGCCCGGCTGTCGCGGTGGGCTCTCGGATGAAGACCTGCGCGCAGTCGTGCGACCGTAATATAATGTGCGCACATTATACTACGGTCTCGCCCGCCGCGCGGGGAGGGGGTTGCAGGGGCGCGCGCGCCGGGGGCGGGGGCAGCGACGCGCGGGGGGCAGGGGCAGGGGCAACCGACCTCGACGAGCGAGAGGCACAGGGCGCTGCCCCGCATCGAGCCCGCCGGGCAGGCGTGCTGCAGAACCTTGAGCACATCGCCCACGTCGCCGTCGCCTGCCTCCAGCACCAGCGCGGGGAGCTGATCGTCGCGGAGCTGCCCGAGCACGTCCTGCACCTCGGAGAGCCACAGCGAGTTGCCGCCCGCGCGCGCCGCCGGCTGCTGCGACAGCGAGACCTGGCTGCAGCTCAGGTGGTGAGAGGCTCCGTGCCCACCGAGCGGCTCGGTGGCGCGGCTGCGAAAGGCCTCGAGGACGCCCGTCAGCGCGGCGCCCGTCTCCATCGCGGCGCCGCGGCTCGCCCGTCTCTCCTGCGCCCGCGCCTGCTGCTGCCCTCCCCTCACCACGGAGCGGCACCGATCTAGAGGAGCGGCACAAGGGCGGGCACTCCGTTCGTGGGCAACAACACGAACTCAAAGCCCGTCCGCACACACCCCGGCGCGGAACCACAGTGGAGGCGCGGTGTGGACCGACAAGCCGCCCCAAGCTCTCCGCGGGCGCCCAATGCAGGCGGCGAGCCACGCCCGGGGCGACGCCGCGCCGCGGCTCGCACAGCTGGAGCAGCAGCTGCGCGCCGCGCTCGCGGGGGCATCAGAGCTGCAGCAGCGCGTCGCGGGCGACGGAGGCGCGCGCTGCGGGCGGGCCTGCGCGGCGCAGCAGCGCTTGCAGAGCGCGCGCAGCGACCTCGCGGCGGCGCGCGAGGAGCACCGGCGCGACGTGGCGCAGCTCTCCGGGGAGCTGCGGCGCCTGCGCAGCGAGCTCAAGGCGCGCGACGCGCAGCTCGCGCGCGCGCGCTTCCTGCACAGCGAGACTCTTGGCCGCCTGAGCGCCACCGTGCAAGAGTGCGGCACGGTGTCGCAGCAGCTCCGGCGCGAGGTGGTCATGCTGCGGGGCAACGTCGCGCGGGGCATTCGCGCTGCCTTCCTGCGGGGCCGGGGCGGCGCCGAGCGCAAGGCGCTGGACGAGGCGGAGCGCGCGCGGCGCATGCCCGTGGCGGCCGAGCTCGAGATGCGCGACGAGCAGGTCAAGCTGCTCTCCCTGGAGCTGGCTGTCCTCTCGCACGAGGCCAACGCCCAGCAGATCAGGTGAGGCCCTGCCTCGGGTGGCGCCCAGTGTTCGCCCTTTGCGAGACACTGAATCCGCGGGGCGGTGATAGTGCCAGGGAGGGCGCCGGGTTGAGGATTCGCTGGGCTGCCGGGGCGCCACTGCGCCTTGCTTTGCTGCTGCCGCGACGCGCACAGGGCGCTCGCGCTTTGGACGGGCCAACGGACGGTGCGTGCTGACGGGGTGCGATTGGGTGCGGCAGGATGGAACAACGACTGAAGCAAGAAAGTGAGAGGAGGCTGCAAGAGCTCAGCGAGCAGCGCGAGCGGCACAAGCAGAGCCAGAGCATGAGCGGTGAGGCGTCAGACTCACATTTTTTCAAGGCAACTGCCCTCGGAGCCAACGGCAGCCACATGGCACCCAGGCGCGCGAGCGTGAGCCCAGAAAGCGCACGCGCGGGTAGCCAGCAGCACCAGCACCAGCAGGCGCAGCCCGATGTGCAGGCGGCGGGGCATACAGGTGCACACGCCAACGGTCTCGGGAATGGAGAGCCGTGCAGCGGTGTGGATGCTTCTGACGTTCATCACAGTAGGGCGTCGACGTCTGATGGAAAACATGCCGCCACTGTTGAATGCCCGCAGTGCGGCAGTCGCATTTCCGAAGGACGCGAGGGGCTCACCGATGGGCTGGAGTGTGGAACAGATCAGCGTGTCGTTGCTGATATCAACGAGTGTATCAGACGAGCTACGGGCCAGCTAGAGACTGTTTTGTCGTTGTTGTATCAGGAGGACGACGATGGCAACCACGCGCAAATAAGAGCTGACTGAGTCAGCCCTATCTCAAGTGGTTGATGCATTTTTATTTACACGTGGGAAATTCTGTTGCATCCGTAAACTTTCAAGATGTGTCGGCAGGAAGTTGGATCGCGACTTGCAGACACGGGCTTTCCAGTTCAGAAATATCCCTAAATCGCAACCCAGGGTTGGTGAGTCTTAGACTACCCTGGGTTGACTTCTCGGCCGACACCAAAGCGGGATCGAAAACACCACCTAGTGTTCTACGCCCTCCGCCCCTTACTGGGCAGCAACCCCCAACTCCTCAAGTTTCTTCTCAACATTGCCGCCTCCACCTGCGTCCTGCTCCCATTCGTTGCTGGTAGCCTCGATCTTCTCGCTCATCTTGTCCAGCGTCTCCTTGAGCATTTCACCAAACTCTTGCGACATATCCTCCATCTTCATCTTCAAATCTGCGATCTGCTCTCGTGCGCACATGATGATTCGCTCAGTCAGACGCATTGGCTGCATACCGGAGCTGCGTAAGGGAACATTGCTGGCAGGTGTCTGCATGTGCCATGCTTCATTCCCATGGACTAATGCAAGCGGACGGGATTGGTGACGCTAGCAAACGCCCACATGTGCAAGTACCGTAGCATCCTTGAGAGCGAGCTCCTGATCCTTCTGCTTGGTCAGCTCTTCGTTGGCCTGTATGTGGACCAATGGGCAAAGGGGCAAAATGGCATCAGTAACATGCTCTCGCCAGTTGCAAAAGACGGAACAAAAAAGTTCGCGCGAGTGGTGCACAGCATAGCAGATCCCGAGCTGCGCAAAAACGTGTGCCACTCAATGCAACGCGTCGGAGCCTCGCAGCATGCCGACACACCACTCGCTATCCTGACCGAGAACACTACAGACTACAGACTCCGCGGGAACCATGGAGAAAACGTGCGTGGGAGCGTGTTTTTGGAACACCTGGCGCGAGAGTTCTAGCTGGTCTTTCTGCTCCATGATAGTAGTCTCCAGCGTGTTAATCCGGCGCATGAGTTCTTCCTGCATGCTTTTGTACTGGCGCGTCATGTCCGCAGTGATGGCAAACGTGGTCTGTTTCTCGTCCTGCACGACCATTTTGCACGTCACTGCGCTGCCCCTTTGTCCCTCCAGCACGCTTGGACACCACGATCTCGGAGCGTGGAGAATGATGGCTCAATGCGCTGTGTGCAAGATCAAGTCCACGCGTGCGCGCAGGGCAGCAGCGAGCAGGCTTCACGGGGGAGCGCGGACGACCTCAAAGTCCTTGAGGAGTTCAGCTTGTCGCTGACGCATGTCATTGTGTGCCTGCAGCGCGCGGTTCACCACGTCTTGTCGTTGCACGAGCTCGCGCTCGAGCGCCTCGATGCTGCCCCCCGTGCCAGAGTGTCACGAGCGCGGCCGGCGCGGCAGGGCAGCGCCGCCGCCACAGCGGGGCACAGGAAAGGCCACGAGTGCGCGCCGGTCGCAGCAGCGCCGCCCGCGCAGCATCGGTTTTTTGAGGCAGTGCGGGGCGCACGCACCGGAGCTTGGCGCGTGCCTCGCGCTCTTCCGGCGTCAGCTCCACGCCCTCCTCGCCCTCGCCCTTGCCCTTGCCCTTTTTGCCGCCCTTTCCGCCTTTCTGCAGTGCGCCGCGCGCGGGCGCAGCGGGCGTGCAGCAGGGCAGACGCCTCGGTCATCCCAGCACGCAGGAGCAGGCGGCGGCAAGCGCACTCGGCCGCCGGGCCGGGTCGCGTGGCAGGCAGGGCCGCGCGCAGTCGTGTGTGATCGCGCAGCGCGGCCGCCGGGCGCGCGCACCTTTGGCATCGTGCCCTGCTGCCGTGTGCGCCGCCCGCCGGCCTGCCCCTCCTCCTGGTGAACGAACGTTGAAGTAAGGATGCCCGAAGGTCAGGGTGGTGGAATTGAGTAAAGCCACGAAGGCCGAAGAGGGCACTGGTAGAGTCTTTCGCCTGTATCGTCCCAGACCACTGGGGCCATCGTAATCCCACTTTTCTACAGTACAAATTCGAAGAAAAATTAAAATTGGTACTTACATATATTGGTATGGGGAGCGCAGTACTGGCTGCGGGTCGCTCCGCTGTGCCGGCGGGTGATTTTCTGCGGTCCTTTGGATGTGCTGCTCCTCTAAGCTACGACCACAATGCACCGCCGCGTCGTCATGCTCGCCCTGGCCGGCTCGGCCGCCGCCTTCATGCCGGGCGCCTTCGTCGGATCCACACCGGCCCTGGCCAAGGCCACCTCGGGTGAGCCGCCCCGCTGCCTTGCCCCATCTCGGCGCGCTCTGCTTCCACGCGCGCGATTTTCTGACGACCAGCACGGCGCGCGCCCAGGCCTGCGCCTGCGCAGCGGCCGCACCAGCATCAAGATGGTGGACTGGGACTGGGACAAGAAGGAGGAGGAGGACAACTACGACGGTCCCGGCTCCGAGCGTGGCCAGGTATCTTTCCGCGCCCCTCTGCTGCTGGCACTTGCCTGCTCGCGGCCGCCGGGCCGTGTGCCAACACGGCGGCCGCCGTGGCCATGATGGTCGAAGGCCAGGCGAGACCGGCAGCGTGCCACGCGTTGCAGGCTGTTGGGGGCTCCCCACTGGAGGCACGCGCTGGGGACGGGCCCGCGGCTGCGGGCGTGCGGCTGAACCTACACATCTGCCGGCAGATCAACAGGTCGGATGAAGTCGGCGCCCGCTCGAGGGAGCGTCTTGAGAACGCCAAGAAGCAGGCCACGGACGCAGGTGTGCACGCTTGGCAGTACCGTGTGTGGGTACGCGCTGAGCAAGAGGGCCAACGCCCGGGCAGCCAGTGTGCGCCGCGGGACCCTGCTGCGCGTTGCTTGTGTTTGCGGTTCTGTCTTGGCGCGTCAGGGATGGTAGAGCGGAATGCTAACTGGGCAGTGTCGCGATTTGCGCCGGTGGCGCTCGTATCACGCTCGTATCACGGTCATGTTGCATGCGATCTCGTGCAATCACGTTCTGCGTCGCGGCGTGTGTGGCTGGCTGTGTCCGGGTGCTGTATCCGCGTGTGTCGCGTTTCTCGATCGGCTCTCTCTTTTGCGCCCCACCCAACGTGTTGTGCACTGACGCCCACAGCCAGCACTGATACCGGTGCGGGGGTAGAATGCATCTAATGTGCTGTGTGCTGTGCTCACACGAAAAGACCCTTGCGCGTTGCACGCAGAAAGCCGCAAACGCACAACGCGCGAAACAACCCCTTTCGTAGACATGCGTGACACAACCACTTTGTAGAGACCGTGTGCTATGGGGGAAAACGCTGGGGGCCGTGCTTTTGCCGTGTAACCTTGTCCTTGCATGGCCAAGATGCGCTGCGCATGCCTCCCCTGCCGACGTTCGTCTTGCGAAGTCTGGCGATGCGCGATGCCGTGTCAGACAACACGACACAAGCGCCGTGTGAGCTTCCGCCGGCGCGAGGACAGCGCCGTCCAGATCTTGTGCTGGGATCAGGGCGTGGGCCTGCGATGACTCGGGATGGGTGTCGTGCGTGGTGTTCTCTCTGGTCTGGTGTGGTGTGTCTGTATGTGTCTGTGTGTGTCTGTGGTGTGCCTGTGTGTGGTTCCATGTATGGTGCCCTGTGTGGTCTTGTCCTGGCGCAGGTTACGGCTCCGTCTCTGGCCTGGCAGCGGGCCGCTCCGACCTCAAGGAGGGTGACCGAGACCCCGTGACTGGTCGCCTCATCCTTGACCCGCTCAAGATCCCGACTAAGGACCAGGGCGCTCCGGGCACGTGGGAGGAGTATCTCAAGATGCGAAAGGAAAAGGAGGGCGGCACGGCCAGGGATGTCATGGTCTCCTTCTCTTCTCTGTGTTTGTCCTGTGCCTGATGTCTCTGCGTGTGTATCGTGTGTGTGTCTTTGTGTGTCTGTGTGTTTGTGTGTGTGTGTGTGTCCCGTGTGGCCTCTGCATGTGGTTGACCGCGTACCTCTCTCCGTGGTCGACCACGTACAGCGTGCACGTGGCTACGTGGCTAGGGTTTAGGGTTTAGGGTCCTGCAATGACAAGATTGCTGAGGGGTTAGGGTTTAGGTTTCGTTTAGGGTTTTAGGGTGCTACAATAAGAAGATTGCTCAGGGCGCTGCGTGCAGCTTGTTGGTTATACATGTGTGTGTGTGTGTGTGTGTGTGTGTGTGCTTGTGTGTGTGTGTGTGTGTGCGTGCGTGCGTAGAACGCTCTGCGAATGCACGCGCCACAAAAGCTGTGAAGAAAGGAGTGTGCAGTGTGTGGAGAAAGGAGAGCTGCAGAGGATTGTGTGTGTGTGTGTGTGTGTGTGTGTGTGTGTGTGTAGAACGCTCTGAGAATGCATGCGCCACAAAAGAAAGGAGAGCAGTAGAGGATTGTGTGTGTGCGTGTGTGTTTGATTGTACATGCATGTAGATGTGGGGTCCAGAGAGTGCTTCTGCATAGGGGCAGAAGCCACGGCAAACGCGTGACCTGACGCATGTGTATACCCATGTGTATGCATGTGTGCATGTGTAGGTGTGCATGTGTAGGTGTTTGTGTGGGTACATGTGTACGTACACACACACACACACACACACACACAACACACACACACACACACAC
>Ga0115006_10002082_pt1 | contig 12949 bp, 14 predicted proteins | sample ArcOceMetagenome_3_FD_88943 | JGI IMG/M metagenome (GOLD analysis project Ga0115006, IMG submission 88943) | Marine eukaryotic phytoplankton communities from Arctic Ocean - Arctic Ocean- Svalbard ARC20M Metagenome | ecosystem: Environmental > Aquatic > Marine > Oceanic | place: Arctic Ocean...
CGTGTCCGCTTGCGTCGACTGTGCTGCTGACACCTACAGCAACAGCAGAATGACGAACTGTTTGCCGTGCCTCGCGCATTCTAGTTCTGCCCCTCAGAGTGGTAACAATACAGATTGCAAGTGCAACGCTGGCTACTCTGGACCCGACGGCGTGTCCTGCACGGCATGTGAGGCGGGAAAGTTTAAACCGGCCAACGGATCAGCGCCCTGCACGCAGTGTAAGGCGGGCAAGGCATCACCTGCGTTGGCAGCGGTCGACGTGTCCACGTGCAGCAACTGTTCAGCTGGGACATACAACACCACAGCCAATGAACGGTGTCAAGCCTGCCCAGCCTACGCCACTTCCCACTCGGCAAGTGATGAAATAACCGATTGCACATGCAAACCCGGATACACTGGTCCAGATGGTGATGATTGCGTGGCTTGCGAGGTTGGGAAATACAAACCTATCAACGGCACCGAAGCTTGCCGTGACTGTCCGCCGGGTTACACTTCGCCCTTAGCAAGTACTGACGCGTCATCTTGCGTTCAAGAAGCTCCGTACTTGAAGAGTTGTGGTTTATGGTGCGTTGTTGAACTCAGTGGTGAAGAACGATGCTACACGATTTGTGGCGATGGAATGAAGACAGAAGATGAAGAGTGCGACGATGGTAATGACAGTGATGACGACGGATGTTCCAATTGCACCATCGTCGTCACGACAGAATATAAGAAAGAATGGGCGTGTGGCTCAAGCCCAATGAACCTAACAGCGGAATTAGAGGCATCTGGGAAAGGGAAGCAGACGCACATTGATGACGAAGAATCTCAGACTGAACCTCCGCCCTCACCGCCCGGACAGGAGGGAAATGGGAAATGGATCTGGACGGAGGGCCGTAGGGCTGCATCATCCAACTCGACAGAATCTGATGCCACCAACTCAACAGAATCTGACACAGAATCCAACCCACTGCCTGTGTGCAACGTGAGTGCATTTGCTGAGTCGGTGCTCACATCATTTCGTGCACGCGTGTGATCGATTGCTCGTCGTGCAGTGCAATTTCTATGATTTCAGACCATTTCATCACACCTGGTGTTTTTTTCTCTCGAGTTTCAGGTGTCTGAATGCCGTCTCATGACAATTCCAGAGCCCGGAAACTCGCCAGAGGATGTTGCCAACGCCAAAGCTCTTGGTGATGTTCGTTTCACATGCCTTCTCCATGCGTCTATTTTGGCACTCATCGTCGCGGTGCGCTCTGCGGCCTCAGGAACTTACATGCTTGTGAACCGATCTGCAGGCGGCTTGGCTTCTAAGATCGCGTTGGGGACCATAGCGCTGGCAGGTTCATCCCTCGTTCTTGATCCTTCCGTCATTGCTTTGCACCGCTTGCGACCGGATGCTGCGTGAACTGCCATGACAAAAAGTGGAGGAATGAAACAAGAGACTGATTCAAAATTTTATTCAGCCGTGTCTGGTGCAGCTGCAGGCCCGGTAATGATCATGGTGGACCAAATGCAATATATGAGCGTGATTGGCCGTGTGGGAGGGGGTACCAGCGCAGCAACCCGCGCATTTTCTGAAGAGTTTGCCATTTTCAACTTTGATATATTGCCCAACGTTTTCGACAAAAAGCCCGCCAAAAATCCGCTTGCTCGGCGGCATCGCCAAGTGCTTCGAAGAGGAGAGTTAGAAAATTCAACCAGCGATTCACGACGGCAAGACGAAGATGGAGGAGAGGTACTGATCTCTGCGGGATTTCAAAGCATGCACGTTTTCCTTTCCTCGTCACCCCTCATGACATTGGTTTGACGTACAATCTGTGGTCCGGGTACATGTGTTGCGAGCGATGCTGATCTGCAGGACCCGGCAATGGATCTGAATGAAGACACCGATTTTGGTACCAATTTGACTCTTATCCGTACCGGAAATGCTGTTGTGAAATAATCGTCCAACACTGTTTTTCATGTCCAGCAACTGTGTACAGTATGCTGGCAACTATGTTGCGCTTGCCCTTGCCCGCCTGGTGCAAGTTCTTTGCAGTGCTGACCAAGACACCTACGCTCACACACCCGCACACCCGTCCCCACCCGCGTCAACACTTACGCAAATACATCACACATGTGTGCAGTTGGAGCTTCCAACGCAACAGGTACATTTCTGATTTTTCATTTGTGCGCATCGGTGGCCGTGCCAAAAAATTACTTCGTTTGATAATTAGTTTACTATGGAAACAAACAATCTTGAATGTTAACACTAACTACGAATTGTCGTTGTGGCTTGTCGGGATCGATGATAATCGTGAACGTCTTGACTTCACCTTTCAAAGATGGTGTTACAGATGGTAACAAACATGGTAAAGGTAAACATTTGATATAATTGATATAATTGATAATATGATTGAGGTCAGAACTGAATTGTTGATTGAATTTTTCTTTCTATTCTTCTTTCAATTTGAGCTGCTGGTGTTATATTTACAGTTTCATAAACAAATTACATGAAATTTTTGCGTAGAATATATGGAATTCAGACTCCCGCCTGTGTAATTGGAGTAATGTTGACGAAATTTTGAATAGTTGAAGTGATTTTGTCTCCGAGACAATACTTTGAACTTATTGCACACTTTGAGACGTTTCTGTCCCTGCCGACCTGCAATTCTTCATGGTTCTCATTTGAGTGATCATACCCGTGGGAATACTGTCATTCCAGTTGTCGATTGCGGTTGTGGTATTTGTGTCGGCAACCAGATCTACGCGAAATTGTACAACTGTTTCACAGGTATACAGAATTGTGATGTGGCTGCAATGATTCTCTTCGCCATGCGGGGGTCACTGAGTTCGATATTTCGCTTGTCATTCTTTCGCCTGACTCTTCCGTACATACGTGTTTATTCCTGCTCTCCCTTCCTGATGCCCATGTTCTCGCTATTAGCCCTCTCGATGATGTTCGGTAGTCGAACGGCTATGTTGATGCTCCACAATTGGCGGTATCCAGACGCCCAAAATCCACCTGATTTGGCCTTTCCCTGTTGGGAGATTCCGGTAAGCGCCAACAAGCCAAACTTCTTCAAATGCCGTTTTTTTGGTCACACACCAAAGGCTGACGTACGTACGTGCTCGCTGCACATCACATCTTCAAACGGACTCGCAGGTGTTGGTAGCGCAAATCTTTGGATTAGCAGACGTTTCAAGTGGTGTCTTGAATTCTGGCTGCGAATTTTGGATAATCGTGGGATGGACTCTTTGTCTTTTTGGGTAATTCCTTCTTTTCTCAACACTGTGCTGAAACCCGTTTGAATGTGTGCTGATGCAAATACATTATGATGAGTCTTTACCTTGACGTTCTGTGGTTCTTTTCCTGCCACAGGCCGCTGGGTTTATTGGCTGCTGGTGTATATCACATACGCAAGCTTGTTAAAAATGGGGATCTTGAGTACAAAAAGGCCCCAAAAGTCAACTTCCAAGAGTTGAAGAAATCGATCCTGGAAGAACCCTCATACTTCCAACGTTTCGCGATGGCATACACAGCCTGGCGCGAGTACCGTTTTCCAGGTGTCTGGGCCAAGAAAACGGAAGCGGCGAAACGTTGGGGTGTCCTGATAGGCAATACTTCTTTTGCTCTGGGTGGCCTCTTCTTCAGTTGGGGTGTGAGCAAGAAGCTCGGAAATGCATTCATAGTCAACGCAGTAGGCAAGGCAATCCCGGCGTGTTTTTTCAGCGCGCTCCATGTCACTGATTTCTTCTCAACTATTTGCTTGCTTGGTCATCGCGACCATGTTGCCAACTTTCAGGCGTGTCAAAATGCTGTGTCGAATGCTCTTGGCTCCGTGATCATTGGAATGCAGAGCTCAATGCCTGCATCGTACTTGCCCGATTCTGTCAAGGGTAGTCTTGTCATAATACTTGCCACCGTGGCCGGACTCATATCAGCGTTTACGGCGCTGGTTGAGCCAGTTTTCAATATCTACAACAAAATTAAGTCGCCTGTCTCATTCATTTTGAGCAAGCTACCCCTTTCGGCGTTGGCAGGGCCTGCCACGACATTTTTTCTGAAGGCCAAGGCTTTCATTACGAAACGTGTGATTATGGTAATACGCGCACGGCTGATGAAAACTGGAAAAGATGCGCTCAATGCCCAAAAAAAGCTAGACAGTGACAAAGAAAAGCTTGCAGTCCTCCAAAAAGAGATCGAGGAACTCAAGCCAAAAATCGAGGCAGAACAAGACCAGAAAGAGAGGAAGGACTTGGAGGAGAAGCTGGATAGTTTGCTGACGGAAGAGGCTGCGCTCAAAAAGGAAATGGGTTTTTTGGAAGAGGACATCACTAGGGAAAACAAGAAACTAGGCAAAGACCCGTCGCTTGTGATGATAGAGGAAGCGGAGCTGAAGAATTCGCCAGAGGAGATCGAGCGCCAAAAGTTGAAGGATTTGCTCAGGCGCGAGATACAAATCGCGGATGCGCTCGGACATCTGAAGATTGAGATGGCTTCCATCGATGCCGACGGCTCAGGTGACGTGACTATCGACGAGTTACGCACTGCCATGCGTCAGGCGGATCCTGGCGTCACTGAGGCGCAGGTACAGAAGATTTTCACAGAGATGGACGTCAGTCGTGATGGCAAGATCTCGATATCGGAATATACAGACTTCAAAGAGGCTGAGAGGCAGAAGCTGCACGATGAATTGGCACAGCTCAAGCAAGACGTGAAGCTGCAAGAAGCTTTGCTGGAACAACTCAAGAAGGTGCCAAGCACAGGTCCGCTTGCACGAAACCTGCATACATCCCAATCGCCAGTTGATGAGGGTCCGCGCGATGCACAGATCGGTGCTCCTGCGCATGCTGGCCCGGTTGGCGCGGGTGAGACGAATGCCGTTCATGGGGAGAAGATGAATGGACATGACCTGTATGAGACATCCTCGTCCATGTATAAGTCAGGGGCGAGGTTTGATCAGGATATCGAGTTGGTTCAGCTATGGCTGAGAGACATGGGAACAAAACGCACGGTGATGAAGGTCTTTCGAGAACAGCATGTCGACGTGGAGGCGCTGGCAGCGATGAACAACAAGCACCTGATGCTCTTAGGCATCACAAAGGTCGGACTCCAGAACAAATTGATCAGCCGAGCTGCGAGAGAAATGGAGAGTAGACGCAAAAACCCCGAGTTCCTGTGGAATCCGCTTTACCAGACCAGCGAATCTAACAAACTGATGAAAATAGCCTCATCTCCACAAGTTGTCGTCGACTCTTCCTTTGTCTACATAGATGGCCCTGACAAAAATGCGTATGACCCTGCATTGAAAAGGACCCATCAAAGCAGGTCTGTATACCTTCCCCAGCCAAATGCTTGAACCTTAATCTATTTTCAGTGGCATTTTCAAAAGCGTTTATTGCACACTCATGCACGCTGCCCTCTGGTGGTCGTTTTTACTCAGCCACTTAACGATGCAGTATATCTAACTTGAGCGAGGCATCCACATAGGACTGGAAGTTTACGTACGATCGAGTCCGTGCAACAACAACAGCTGCAGCAGGTATTTCATTAATCCATTCGCATACACACACAATACGTCCCTGACATGTTCGCCGCCAGGTTGCGCAGAGCATGCTTCGCGCGCAATCTCTTTCACCTTCTGCAATGTTTTGGAGCAAGCCGCAATCATCGACCGCCTCAAGTGCAAGAAGTGAGCGCTTCAAAGCCAACCTTGAGAAAGTTCGCTTGTTCCAAGTGGCTCGCGGTGCCTACCAAAATGATGTCGAAGACCAAGCAAATGGAGTTGCCGTGATTCAGGTCTCTCTTGTGTGAACCCTGTGCGTTGTGCGAAGAGACACGCGACATTTCTGCTCACTTTTCCATCTCTTTTCCAACCCTTCGTCTGCACAATGCAGCGTAAGGTGTCAGACGAGGATTTCAGCGGCGCGCCTGACGGTGCTGCGCTCAAGGAGATCGGTGTCAGCCCGCTATTCTGGAAGAAACATGAGGCCAGGTGAGTTAGAAACCGTATGTGTGTGTGTTGATACGTGCGTGTGCGTGGACACACGTGCTGCGTCTTTGTCCATAATGAATCACGTCTGTCTTTGTTCGCATGTCATCTACTGGTCCAGCCTCAGTTCTGGAGATGTTCGCGTATCTCCTGCACTCCTAGACCTCAATCCAGTATCCGAAGACTCTGCGGCAGACAAGATCGCAACGGCAGAGCGCGCCCTGAAAACTCTGATTTCACAGCGTTCTCAATCAACTGGATCTGGAGAGGGCTCAGTACCGTCGCAGCATAGCAATAGCGCGACTCATGGGGGATCAGCTGGCAAGGAGGGGGGGACAGGCGGGCCTTTGGCGCGCCATCCATCAGAGAGAAATCTGGAACAAAAGCACACCGCACATAACTTGAAAAGTGCTCACGTTTCATCAGCTGGGAGGCAGGAAGCGTCGTAAGGAGTCGAATTCATAAACACGGACAGCAATGCCTTCCTTGTTGCCAATCAATGGCGCATGGTTTTCCAACGCTGAACAACCTGCGATTTTTCACCCTGACAGACATTCCCAGGCATCCTTCGCCACATCTTTAATGATTTTAAATATTCTCGCTCAAACACAATCCGCAATAACCGGATTGGCGCGGTCCTTCGCTATGCTCCCACATTTCACGCAAGTGGCCTCAGATAAACCACCAAACTAGAATTAGACTTGTGGACGAGGAAAGATGTACACCCTAGGAACTCACTTCCTTCCGCCGGCCGCAGCCCCTGCAGCACCGCCCTTGCCGTGAGTCTCCCGTCTACTACTTGCACTTACATTCCTGCGGGTCTCACTCTTGTCGTGCTTGTCCACGAGTGCACCAAGCATCTCTTGCTCGCGAGACGTGAATCGCCCGAATTCCTCCTCGTAGGCTTCCAACTCGGCTCGAAGCCCCTGCCCCAGACATGGCACGAAAATGTGTCAGCCAAATCGTGACATGGGCAGGCGACAGGACGGGAAAGCATACGCAATGACGATGAGGCCTTGAGCATCAAGAGAGGCGTTTGCGCCCAGAAGCAACAGGGCGCGTGTATGCGAGGTATATCATCTCCAACTGTCTCGTATGTGTCCGTTCCCGTACAATGGGCACATCAGGCGCATGGCAAAAACACAGACTCAGGGACGCGGCCCTTTGCCAAGTGCATGCACACCTGTAAAAGAGGTAGAACAGCACCCTTGTGCGAGCCGAGCTCATTTTCGAGCCGCTTGAGCATATCCAAACCATTACCGCGGGTCTTCTTCTCACCGTTGTTGCCAGCCCCAGTGAAGTCAGTCTTTTGGAAAAGGCGCGCATTTCGCCGCTGCTTCACCAGGTCTCGGTTCACCTGGAACAGCGCAGACATCTCAGAGCAGACAGGAGGAAATGAATGGGAAGATGGACGCCACGCAATCAGCACACAATCCAAAAATCTTTGCCGTTTGAAGCTCTGCACACTCTTACACGCACCTCCTGGAGACGGCAGAGATCATCGCGCAGCGGCTCGAGCTCGTCTTTGAGGCGCCGCTCTTTGATGTTTGCGTCGTGCAACGCTGCTTCCAAGCGCGCATTGCGCTCATGCGCTGTGACAGCGACCAGCGTACTACTTAGTCACAAATCGCCTTGTCGACGGCAAAGGGTACAATAAGCACATGCGCAGCAGTTTAGATCATGATCTAAACTGCTGCGCATCCAGAATGCATTCTGGTTTCCGAAAGTGAAACACGGTTACAATTTCTACCACGGATATAGTATAGTATAGTCAGAGTGCTTCAGAGTGCGTCCGGAAGCACTCCGGAAGCACTCTGCCGGCACCAGAGTGCTTCCGGGCTTCCGGAAGCACTCGGAAGCACAGTAATCCACAGTAAGCATGTGTTGTGCACAACAGGACACAGCGCAGAGCAGTTTGGCATCAAATCATTCACCTTCGGCGAGGCGGGAGCGCTCGTCCTGGCTCTCCTTCTCCTTCTTCGTCATTGCAAGTGTGAGAGCAGCCGCGCGCTGCGACAGGTTTTGCAGAAATTGCTTTTGCTTCACAAATTGCCGCTTTTCCTTTCGCAGCGCCTCGTTTTCTTTGCTGATCTTTTCAATCTCCTTGTGAGCGCGCATGAGATTCTTGCGTTGCAGCTCTCGCACCGCACGCGCACGCTCACTGCCAGCAACATTGCCCTCGCCCCCCGCTCCCGCAAGTTCCTCTTCCGCCGCTGCCTCCGTGGCTGCCTGCACCTGGCGCGCCTGTTTCGGCCGTCCGGAGTGTGAGTCGCGTTAACACACACACATTCACTTGAGACGACCTGGTCTCATGTTGTTCCACGCGTACTAACCCTTATAGCGCTACTGCGCCGACGCACCTCAAGTATCCCTCCAATGCACGCAACGCATCCTACTTATAAGGAGACAGAACTCAGGCTCAGCCAAGTGTGGAAGAGGACAAGGCAGAAGAGAGAGAGAAGCAAGGCGGAGTAGGGGAGGAGCCCGGGTACAGACATGGGCCAGGGCAGCGTTGAGGCGGGCAATTTCAGCCTCATTCTCTGCCAGCAGGAGGCCACTGCTGTCCTGGTCAGCGTCATCAGCCCTCGCATTGTGGCGCAGCTTGCGCTTGAGCTCCAGGATCTCTTGCCGCTGCGACGCAATCTGCAGTTCATACTCTGCCACCAGCTCCTCCAAGTCTTTTTCTCCAATGTCTTTGCCTAGCTTGCCGACTCCTCTGCCTCCGGAAGGTGGCGTTGCACTAGCTGGAGAGCGGCTGGGCGCAGCAGCCTTGTGCATCTCAGCGCGCTGCGCCGTGAAGTGGCCGCCGGGGCCCGTGGCCTTGACCTGCGTGTGCTCGAGCTGCCGCAACATCGATTCATATTGGAGATCCATCTCGTCCATGGCTTCTTCTTCCTCCCTGCCGCTGCCACCTCCCGAGTTCCGGGCCCCGTGCATTCCGCTAGAATGCTGCTCCATTTCCTCCATCACCTCGCGAAATTCGTCGCGCAGAGAGTTGCCCCCCGGCACACTTCCGCCATAGCCCCCACCACTCCCAGATGGGGGCGAGGCTTCAAAGGTCTCCTCGTCCTCGGCCCCCCCAATCTCATACGCCTCCTCTTCTCCCGCACGCAGAAACTGCGCCTTGACGGGCGAATCCGAAAACAAGTCTTTCGCGCCTGCCCGTCTTCCCTGTGGCCCGTGCACTTCTTGAGGCGACAGGCTCTGGCCCCCGCCACGCCTGCTGCCTCCGTCTCCGCCGCCGCGGCCACGAATGTAGTGCTCAATCTCTGAAACTTCGTGGGACGCCATGTCGAATTCTGCATCGCCAGCCCCGGCATATCGTCCTCCTGTTGCACCGCTGCCGCCGCGCGTACGGTCGTCAAAGTGCACGCGCTCTCTGCGCCGCTGTGCCTCCTCCTGATACGTCGGGCGTTGGGCTGGCGAGCTTTCCCGAACCGGCGACGCAAGTTGCTGGCTCTCTGCCTCGTGCCCCCGGCTTCCCCCCCGGCCGTGCAGCAGCTGCTGGTGCTGGTGCTGCTGGTGATGTACCATATTCGAGCGCGCTTTGCGAGCCTCCTCTTGCATCCTCGCATGTCGCTCGTGAGGCGGCCCCGTGTGCGGTGCGAGCTTCTGCGGCGAAAGTGTCGGGCTCTTGCGAGGGTCTAGCGTTGTTGCCTGCCCGCCCGCGTGCGAGACGGCTAGCAAATGCGATAGCGGCTCTGAGGCTGTGTGCGAAAGGCACGCGTCAGCACGTCAGAATCGAGAAGACCACGCAGGCTGCACGCCATTCCCAGACGCAAAGACAAACGGATTACTGTGCAAACGGATTACTGTACATAAACAGACGGCCTCTCGCTGTTGTGTCATTTGCGAGCTTCGGTTTTGTGCGCTCACCTATTTCGCCGGGCGCGACATTCAGGCGACGGTGGCAGGCGGTGGAGATGCTTAGGGCACGTGACGTGCAGCGGAGCGTGTTGAGGGAGTCGAGCAGGTCATCGGCGTCGGTCGAGACTGTGGTGAGAATGGTAGTCTGGTTGTTGCCGGCAATGAGTGGGGCGATAAACTTGTTGAGCTTCGAGTCCTTGTATGCACCGACCTTAAGCTCGGCGGGGCTCATGCTCACGGCAACGCCTTTCTTCTCGTGCTTGCTCGCCAAGTCAGATATGATGCGGTTAAGAGAAATAATTTGCTGGCTGTGCGCACGTCGCAGTCGGTCGCTTCCCGGGCGCTGAGTAAAAGCGTTGTCCGATGATTTCGCCCCCGCCAGCGGGCAGCTGCCAATCAGATCCTGTCCGCCGCGCGACGCGTGCCGTGCATTAGCAGAGATATGGCACAAGGAATTGCGGAGCAAAGAGCAAAGAGAGCAAAGAGAGCACCCCGCTCTGACCCAGCCCCGACAGATTCTCGCGCTTCGCACCACTAAGTGAAGCGCCGACACCCGGCGGCGGCGCGCGTCGTACAAGGTGACTCGCACAAAGGCGTGCGCACGGTTGGGCAGAGCGGCGTAGGTGCCCTTGACCGGGTCCTGCGTCCAGTTTTCACTGCGTGACCGCCCCACTGCTATCGCCTGGAGCGCATCGCTCAGCGACTCGATGGCCACACACGCCTGTCCGGCACCCCGCCGGCAACAGCCGTGCGTCAGGAGAGGACGAGACAGGAAGGGGGCGTGCGTGTATTCTGCACTGGTGGTGCGTGAGGTTACTCGGAGCAGAGCGATGCGCGCCGTCTGCACTGCCAGCAATGGGGCGTGGGGGAGTGACGCCGGCAGGCCAGGGGTCATAACATCCAACAGGGCAGTAAGGGAGGGCGCGTTCGCACCAAACTGTTCTCCACGTGCGAAGGGAGGGAGTCGGAGGGATCGCGCAGCAAGTCCATCACGTCGGTCACCCCAGAGTTGGCATCTGTGACTATATCCCACATGGAGATGAGCACGCTGAAGTCTTGCGGCGTTTGTGACTGCCGGATGCGCCTGAAAGGCAAGACATGTCGGAAAATGAATCACTGTTCCGTGTCCTGGTGCTCGCGCGCAAAAAGGCCGGGCAGCGAGGTTGCGGTGGACGCGGGGCACCCACGAGAAGAGCGTCGTCAAAAGCTGCGTGCACAGGTCTTCGTCGTCCGCCGATATCGGCGAGCCGAACAGGCAATGCGTCTTCCCTGTCCCCACCTGGCCCATGGCTATGATTGACGAGTTGAACCCGTCCCACAGCGTGTCCAGCGCGCCGACGCCGACAGCGTTGTACAGATCGCGCTGCGTCGCGAACGCAGGGAGGGCAGCGCTGACATTGTACACCCTACTGCCCACGCGCGCGCCCTTTTCCTTGCTGTCTGCCACGTGGATCTTGCTGCCCTCCGCCCACACCGCGCCGTACCCGCTGCCGTGCCGCGGCGGCCGCAGCCGCACGACGACAGTGTGCTTGCCGATGCGCGTGTCCCCGCCGCCCATCATCTCGAGCTCTTGGCTGGGAGACGCGTGCGGTCGTCAGCGCCCCCCATCCGCGGCGCGCGGCGACGCACCGTGCGCCCGCTCTGCCGCAGTGCGCGCGTGCGGGACAGCGGGCGGCGGGCGCGCCCCCCGCGGCATACCTCATGTCGAGGAGCTCCATTGTGAGCGCCCGGTACTCGTCGGGGTCCCCGCCCCGGCCCTTGGACGTGTAGCCCGCCCATCGCCCCGATCCCTTCATGCCCCCCGCCGTCATGGCGTGTGCTCACGGGGTGTCAAGCGCATACCCTGATACACCATTTTCAAACGGGAAGGCTTGCCCACGAACTTGAAGCTCCACGAACCATAGTAGCGGTGCTACGCCTCATCCCGACGAGGACGTTCAACGTGGACGGCTGACGGCACCGGGTAAAGCGCAGCCGCGCCCCCGCTCTGCTCGCATGGCCGCGCCCTGACCGCTGCCGTATCTGCGGTGCGTGGTCTGTGAGAAGGCTCGTCCGCCCACGCGCTCCCCCGCCGCGCCCGGACGGCTTCGCCCATGGGGCCCAGCGCCGTCGCCTTGCTGCTGGCCGTTGCCTGCGCGCCGTTTGTCGCCGTCGACTCCTTTGCGGGACCGGCCGCCGCGGTGCGTACCGTGTTTGCGCGCGCGCGCGCATGCACGCACAGGTGCCAGGAGCAACGCGGCTCGCGCGCGGCTGCATCCTGTGCGGCGCTGCGCCAGCGCGAGAGCCTATGTTTGGCTGCGGTGTGGAGGCGGCGCGTCCGTACGAGCGCGCGCGGGCGAAGACGCGCGTGCGCGCATGGGTGCCAGAGGGTGTGTTTTCACTCGGCTCTGCAGGGGGATGCTGTTCGGCAGCATATCTGCGCGCGGGTGGGAGGCGCCAGAAAACTCACGCGCGCGGTGCAAACCCAGCTGCGACAAAGCACAGGCCCCGCGACATCCGGCCGCGGACCCATCGCAGGGGCGGGCGTATGCGCACTCTTTCCCGCCGCCCGACAATGTCGGTGGATGCTGCGGAAAGCAAGCGGGCGCGCGGGCTCGGGGGTGCGCCGTGCGCGGGGGGGCGAACCGGGGATTGCGGGGGGGTTGCGGATGAGTTTGAGTGAAGGTGAGCGCGACAGTCTGTGGGACCAGATTGAGGATCTTCAGGAGAAGATGCAGACGGCTGTTGATCAGGTGGCGCGTGAGAGTGTGTGTGCATGCGCTCACGCACGCAGCGCATGACGCATGTGTGTGCGCGCTTGTTCTGCCTGGGCGCGGTGAACCTGTCGCCGCAGCAGCGCATGCTGGACTCACGCCCTGCACGAATGTGCGTGTGTGTGCGTGTACGTGTACGTGTGTTTTTTTGTCTGTGTGTCTGTGTGCGCGGCGCAGGAACATTATGAGGATGCGGCGAAATTGAGAGATCAAGTGCAAAGTCTCAAAATGAAGGACCCCTACACCAAAGCGGAAGCCGAGGTCCCTTTCCCTCTCTTGCACACCCTTAACTTGGCCCTCACCACCATGTTGCCGCGCAAACCCCTTGCACTCGAGGCCCTCAGGCCCCGCAACTGCCCCCCCCCCCCCCCC
>Ga0115006_10002083_pt1 | contig 12944 bp, 9 predicted proteins | sample ArcOceMetagenome_3_FD_88943 | JGI IMG/M metagenome (GOLD analysis project Ga0115006, IMG submission 88943) | Marine eukaryotic phytoplankton communities from Arctic Ocean - Arctic Ocean- Svalbard ARC20M Metagenome | ecosystem: Environmental > Aquatic > Marine > Oceanic | place: Arctic Ocean...
GAGCAGCCGGGGGGGGGTGTTGGCAGTGGAGTTTGACGGGCCTTCGCACTTCCTGGCGAGCTCGAGTAGGGCGCCAACGGGTGCCACCCTGCTCAAACGACGGCACTTGCAGTTGCTGGGCCGCTCTCTCGTCAGCGTGCCATACTGGGAGTGGGACGCGTGCAAGAGGCCAGTCGAGAGGGAGCAGTACCTTAGGCGCAAGCTTGGCACATGCGGTCCCTCTGCCGGACAAGGTGACGTGTGAGAGGGAGCTCGCCGGGACGAGGGAGCGGGTGACAAGCACCCCGCACCTTGTGACATAAAGACAGACCAAGCTTGACGTTGCGCACGCATTCAATCTTTTCAAATGGCAATAAAATCTCTGTTTAGATTGACAGTCAGCGAGTGATTGAAGGGTTTAGGGTTTAGGGTAAGGAGGAGGAGGAGGAGGAGGAGGAGGAGGAGGCGAGGGAGGAGGAGAAAGCAGCGTGGCGGGAGATGAGGCACAGTTCTCAAACGTACCCTCTGTAGTGCCATTGTATACTATGAAATGTATTATATAACTATAGAAAGCAGACAGGGACGCTGACTTTTACGAATGTCTGAAAGGCTCGAGCAAGAGCGGGACGCGCTTGCTCAGCGACGGCAGGTGTATGTGTGTATACACACAGAGACAGACAGGCACGCGCACACACGCGAAAACACAAGCACACACAGACACACAAACAGACACACGCACACTCGCACGCACGCACGCACGTGTGTGTGTGTGTGCGCGTGCGCGTGTGTGTGTGTGTGTGTGCGTGCGTGCGTGTGTGCACAGTGTGTGTGAAACATTCATCATTTCGGGGTGATTCAAGGATTAGAGGGCACCTGTGAGTATGCGTCGTACTCCCTTGGGCTCGTGTGCTGCTCCCCCTGCGCCTGGAAGCTCAACATCAAGAGCGAATGCAAGCCTTATATGTATGTATGCCTTCAATGTACGCTTTACATGCATTCCACGAACATGCATACACGCATCAGGAGCGGATGCAAGTCCTCAAGGTTTGTGATTTCGTTGTGGCAGGACAGGGACACACATACACACGTGAGCACCGTGACTTTCAGCCCCGACATACTGGCGTCGCCCGAGACCGGATGGACCATAGGCGTAGGATTCCTCCATATAGACTGGTTGGGTGTATTCCGGTTTATTCAAATGCTAGGTCTATTCTATGTCTCTTTCCCTTTATTGCCCCGCGTTTGGGGTTTTCTCTAAGGGTTTATTTGGGCGCCTTTTCCAATATTTTTCGGGATGTCGCACACTCAGACAACAATTAATTTAGAGACAAGATCAGCTTTTGCCTTCTCGTGTTCTTCCTCGTCGAGAAGGCCTTGTTCAAACCACTCTCTGAACGTTTTTAACATTTCCCGTGCCTCTGTGTACATGGAAAATCACGACGATGAGTACAAAAATTGCATGCGCAAGCACATACATGGTCTAATCAGTGTGCATAGCGAAAGGCCTGTGCGTGCGCAAGACCGAGCTGAGACCTGCTGGTGCAATGCCGGAGAACGAGGTGCCGTCTTCGTCAAAATGCAAGAATGGAGACGTGGTGGCATTGGCCGGCATGGCCCCGAGCACGCTTCTCGGATGTGCTTGTGCCGGGGAAAATGCACCTGTCTCTGCCCTTGTCCTTGCATTTTGGTTACTCGCCTGTGACCCCTCCATCGTGCTATGGTCTGCTACTCCTGCCATGTCCATCACCGCTGGTATCGTGTGAGAAAGGATGGGCGTAGCGTGACAGCAGACGCTTTCATCTCTGTCCTGACTCGCATGCATTTTGTCGTCTATCTTGTGCGTCCCCAATGTTTGCTCGAGACTGGCACAGCCCCCTCGGCGTTCGCCTGGCCGGTTTCTTCGAGAGAAGGGAATGCGCGAGGAATGGCCCTCTACACGCTCTTTCTCACCACCACTATCATCAGTGGACTCTCCAGCAGCGAAATATTCTGCCAGCGCTACGAGCTTCCCCTTGCACAGGCGCGTGAGGCCTGGCAGATCCTTGATCCGTTCCTCGGTGAAATATGCCAGATCGCTGGGCTGCTCGAGGCCCACGCTGGCAATCTTGTCAGCGTCCCGATGCAGGCCAAACTCCTTTAGCATCGCTGCCAACCGCGCCTTCTCCACACCCTCGACGTCCTCGCCACTTGTCTGCGACCTCATGTCTTGCGAAATGCGCGTCGAAGCTGTTGGCTGAGCAAGATTCCTTGGTCGTGCACGGGACCCGTGCATCGAGATCGTCACAGTCTCTGCTGGCCGAGTATCTTGCATCTCCTCCACTTGAACCACAATCTCGTCTACCGAATGGGAGGACGCTGCCGCCCCAACGCCACTTCCAGCCTCTCTCAGCGACCTGTCAGCACGAGTTTGCGTGCGGGGAGCAAGAACGCTGCCTGTCTGCCTACTTTCGACACTTTTCAAGTCCTTGCAGGGCACTTCTGGACTCCGTTTCCTCGTGCCATAGCCCTGCTTTGGCGTTGGGGTACGCAATCCAGTCTTTCTTGTCTCGAGGGCGAATCCAAGTGGCCACCGCTCCTTGTGTGTTTGCTGCGCCGTGAATTTCATGCACGGTATCAACACACGTGCCCATTTGTGCAACGTTTTAAAACGCTGCTGCGCTGTCTTCCTCAGGGCATCAAAGACGCCGTTGTCACGTAGAGCCAACCAACAGGGAAGAACGAAGACTGCCGCCTGCAGGAGCGAGAGAACGGTCTCCATGATGACATCATACACATCCTGTTGGGAGCACGTGCCTTCTGTGCCGTCGACGCAGACCTGTGCCACGCTGGACAAGTCCTCAACTTCCAACAGCAGGGCGTAGAAGAGTGTGATACACTGGACTGAAAGCGACATCAGGTGCAGCTTCAGCAAATTCTCATGAATGTACGGAGAGGTTCTCAAAGAGACAAAGAGCGCGATCATGGTGATGAAGAGGGCAAACGCAATTTGCCTCCCATTTTCTGCCGGAATGAGGAGAATCGCGCCAGCCAACATGAGCTTCCTCCACATCTCAAACACCTCCCACCACCACGCGTCCTTGTGGTACGCGTCCAAAAGAAATCCCGTCATTTCAAGGACACGAGCTTCATCTGGGTGCTCTTCTTGCGTCCACGCGAGCTTGGGCAGCGCAAACACCCCTTGCCGCATCAAAATTGCCCCCGTGCTTAAGAGCTGGTTGATCATGGCGTCTCGCCCGTCGATCCTCTCAGCTATGTCACTGTCGCCTGCATCTTCAGAACCCACCAGCAAGCCGGAACTCTGTCGGAATTTCGCTAGTCGACTCACGGAAGATGCTTCAGTGGTGTTGTCCTGCCTCTGCTGGAGTTGAGGCGGTTGTGGCCCGGACTGCTGCCTCAGCTGCTGCAGGAAGCTGAACCCGTTCGACTGGGCCTGTTCCTCTGGACTCAAGAGAAAAACACTCCAGTCGAAGTTGTACACGATTTTCAGGTCGTATGTGCTGATGTAGCGCAGCGACAGCCCCTGGTGGATACGCTGGTTGGCGTCGATGAGGAATTCCAAAAGCTTAACATGCATGTGCGTCCACCCACACCCCCCCACACATGCCTGTCAGCACAATGATGTGCAGCAACAACATAGGGGTTGGGAGGTGGTGCATCGCCAAACCGCAACAAGTGTGTTTGCATAAGGTATGCTCACCTGCAGAATCTCACTTTCGTCCAGCGCTCCATTGCCGTCTTCGTCAAAATGCAAGAAGATTTGTTCCATTTCCTCGCGGTCGGAGGACGAAATGGAGTAGTCGCCAGTCACATCCCCCGTCAGCCAGTCGAGAAACCTGGTGCTTGTCACTGCGTGCTTGCCGTGGTCGCTTACATCCCGAAACAGTTGAGCAGCTCGTTCGACTAAATCAGCCTGCGGTTGAGCGTCATCCTTTTGCCCCCCCACCCAGGTCGCGATCCGGCAGCACACCGTCTGGTTGCGTTGCTTAATGTATGTCGTGATCATTTGCTGAAAGATGGCCTCTCCCTGGGCAAACCGTGCCAGCCGAGGAAGCTCGAGATGGACCAACAGCGCCAGAACAAGCACAGGCATTCCAATCGGGTAGAGCACCACGCTGACTGTGCTCCAAACGAAAATCCAGGACTCTCGCTCACTCCGCTTCCACGGACAGGGCTCGTTCAGGTCTGCTCTCAGAAGATGCATGTCCTCCACCCTAACGCACTGGTGGCAAGACAAAGATTGGGACACAACAACGATATAGATTGGCACGCAACAACGAAATTAGCCACACAGCATGAATCGCCATGCATGCATGCCGTACATATGTATGTATATAGAAAGGGGTGACTGGCTTGTCAGACCTGAAAACCTTGAATCGTCATGAGGCACAGGAGCGGGTACATCAAGTAAATGATCCACATCACAGAATTGATACACGCATCGAAGACTTTACTCCTGCGATGTTCCATGTAGAAGAAGGAAGCGATCCACGGACAGATGAAGATGAAGATAACCACGATGGGCACAGTGGTGACGAGGATTAGGCGCCCGAGGTAGTCAATCCCTGTAGGTTAATAGACATTGTATGTATGATAGGGATTGTATGATTTTGTAGGCCTTATCGTGCTGGTGGCAACTGTATGTGCTGCAGGAATTCTCTTCAATACATACAATATAGATTACCGCCAAACAAGCAATCGTAGCCGTGAAGCTTGAAGATTTCGAGAGTCAGAAATGAAAAGGACTTCCAGATTGATGTGATGGAATCCGGCCATTGGACGTCGATGTTGCGCGAAAAGGCTGTGGCCACCTGGTAGAACGAGATGATGATCTTCGTGTAGTTGTGAAGATATTTGTTGTTGACGAAATGCGTGGTGACTTTGGATGCAAGAGCCTGCGCCGGACCTTCGACCCATGCCACTGTCTTTCGCCACATCCGGTGTTCATGAACACGCCCAAGCCAGGAATATAGGCGCGCCTGGACTCGGCCCCACATGCTCGTTCTCTCTGGCCTGCTTGCAGTCTCTTCCTCAGGCCCACTCACCAGGGGGCGCAGCGCGAAGAAATACCACACCACAACAAAGATCGGGACGCCCATGATGGCTGTCCAGACTGCGATCTCTGCGGTAGACCTTCGTGTCGCTCCAGCCTCGCACTGTCTACATCCGTCTTTTGATTTTGCGTATCCAGCTGTCACGTTGCAGATTCCACACAGCGGGCCGTAGGCCCCTGGCATGCACAAGCCGCGGGGATGCGATTCATTGCTGCCGACACACGCTGTCGGCGGATAGCATCGGTAGAGGTCAATGGTCCTGCCGCCAGCAGTCTTGGCGACCTCCCGGCGGTTTTTACTGCCAAGGTCTCTTTCGATGAGGGGTGACCAGTAGCCGGGAAGAGGCCGAATGTCGCTCCCACCACCGCATTTGGCTTTTGACCGGGGACAGGGATGGCAAAACTGACGGAAATTTTCGATGGAGCGGCCCCACAAACGCTCGCCAAAAACCGCCTCTTCGACACTGTAAGTATCAGCAGCACAGAGAATGCAGCGATCAAGGACAGGCGCCTGCTCGTCTCGAATCAGCACGTAGCCAGGAGGGCAAGAGACGATGCGATACACGCCACCCGTGGCGTTCCATACGGAGTCAGTGGGGCTGCTGGGCTTAAATGCCCCTTGTTCACAGGTTGCGCCCTTTGCACAGGGTTGACAATCGTCTTTGTTTGAGTCAATGATATACTGCTTCTTCCCGCACTTTTGGCACGTCCATAGAATGCCAAGGGGAGGTCCGCTGTCACGTTTCTTAAGACTCCAACCAGCTCGGCACGGCTTACAGGTCACAGTGATGATTTGCTGCAGCGTCGGCGCATGCGCCGGTGCGTCCAAATCTGGGCCCCGACTCACAAACATGTGGATCTTAACGTCCTCCACACCGACCTGGCAGTACCTTAGTGGCACTTCATGTGTAAAATCCAGAAGCAGAGAGGTTGTCGTTTTGGTCGCACTCGACCGAAAGGCCTCGCTTGGCTGTAGCTTGTGGGCTTCGCACGATTCGAAGGTGACGCAGTCGACGCTAGACGGGAGCACCAAAATTTGCACCATATGACTAATAGCAGCAGTCGAGGAACCCTTCACCGCTTCCCCCTGCGCGTCTCGCAGTGAGAACGTGAGATTGAGACTGGACATGCCAGGCACATATTGCCTCTGGTAGTGCTCAACAATAAGAGAGGAGGGTGCGGTTGCCACACTATTTCCGTATCCTCCCGCCTCGTTTGAGAGAAAGGAGAGAATTTCGCCACCAACACCGTTCATTGTTGGCAACCCTGTCGTTTTTGTTATCACTGCTTGGCATTTTCCAGTGCTGTAACAGGTAGAGTAGGCTGCCCCCCCCGCTGATCCAGCCTTGTTTCCCGCAAACGATAGCATGAATGACGATGACACCCGCTCGGAAACTCCTCCGACCCAACAGAGCCCCTTTCGCTCAAGTCCAATGTCGCACCCGGCTTTGAAGGCACCGCCCCCGAATCGCCCGGCCCTGTTCGCACGCACCAGCACCGGCACACTTCCACATCCCTTATACTCAGCAAATAGCTGGGCTTGGGACAATGCGAGCAGGCGGGTGAGGTCCGCAGGTTCGTAGTTCATTGCAAGAGAGGGCAAGCGCGGCTTGTCTGAACAGACTGCCCAGGCCTTGCCCACAGTATCGCATGCGCCCGCACTCGGAGGAACATAACAGGTTAAGCCGTGGGCAGGGACTTGCAGGACCTGATCGCTGCCGAATCCGATCGTGTCGCACCACTGCTCTCCGTTATCCAAATCTCGAATACCAGTCATTGGTGGAGGGTCGTCTCTGCACACAGCATTCACACATCGCCCGATGCCCTGAGCAGGTTGGTACGGAAAAGGCTGTCCGCCGGTTTTGACAAACGGGGGAGTCGTGAACCCCTTGCCCTCTTTCACGTAAACCAGGCCTGGCACGGATGCGACCGCCTTATAAGTAACAGCGTCGAACAAAGGACATTTCGCCAAGGAATTCCTCGTGGCTTTGCACATTTCACCGTACGGCACCCAATCACAGGAGGCACTGAAGCATGCAAAATCCTTTGAGGTTTCATCGCATTCGGTAGTGGTGATTTGTGATATCCAAAAATTGAGCGCGCACCCGCAGGGCTTCAATGCATCAGCGCCTGCGCCCAGAAAAAGCTCATTGCACTCTCCATCGTCCCAGTTGCAGCCTGCTGTCAGGCACACGTGGTCGCACCGGCCATTGTTCCGAAAACTGCCCAGACACTGTGCTGAACACTCCGGTGGTGACACCAGAAATTGGGCTCCCTGGTCGAGGCCGATTCCTCCGCCGTCGTTGTCCGCTACATTCCCCTGAATTGTGAGCCTGTGCTCAGATGTCACCTTCAGTCTTGAACTGCTGCTGAAGCCCCATAATCCTCCCCCATTTCCGGTTGCCACATTATTAGAAATTTGAGTTTCACCCTCGCCACCAAGAACGACTAGCTCCATGAACGCAATCCCACCGCCATCTCGCGCCTTGTTGAAATCGATCAAAAATCGCTTGTCAACAGTAGTATCCACAATAAGATTTGCACCGCCGGCCAAAATTCCCCCCCCTAAGCCCCTGGACAGACAATGGCGTATGTCAACGTCATCCAAAATGTGCAGCACTGATGAGAGTGCTGTGCAGATTCCGCCCCCATTGCCCAACGCTTTGCTGTTCAATATTGCAGTGCCGTTGAGCGTAAGAGCAGCGAAGCCTGTCATTATGGTATATAGGTTAGAAGGCATCGTAGTCTAAGTAGGTATAGTTTAGGGTTTAGGGTTTAAGGGTTTAAGGGTTTAAGGGTATAAGGGTTTAGGGTTTAAGGGTTTAAGGGTTCAGGGTTTAAGGGTTTAGGGTTGAAGGTTTAGGGTTTAGGGTTTAGGGTTTAGGGTTTAAAGGGTTTAAGGGTTTAAGGGTTTAGGGTAAGCCTGGTAGCCTTACCATGCGTGGTAGGCCTTGTGGTGTTAGAAGGCCTTTCAAGGGTTAGCTTTCCCTTCTATCCCTTCTAACCTACATACCTGTCACGAAGACGGCCCTTCTATCCCTTCTAACCTACATCTAACCTTCATTCTTCTATCCCTTCTAACCTACATCCCTCCTTCTATCCCTTCTAACCTACATACCTCCTTCTATCCCTTCTAACCTACATACCTGTCACGAAGACGGCCCCGCCTTCGTTAAATGCAGAGGAAGAATCCACTGTGGTAGAAACAGCCTCTAACCTGGCCCCCTGGCCATCGCCATACAGCGAGCCACCGTTGAATGCCGTGTTGTCGAAGAAGGAGCAGTTGTGCATGGCCACGTCACTGTCACTCTCAAAGACGGCGGCCCCTCCGTTGCGCGCGGCAGTATTGCTGACAAAGGCAGTACCCTTCACCACAGTCATCCGGCCACAGATTAGACCTGTTTAGGGTTTAGGGTTTGGGGTTTAGGGTTTGGGGTTAAGGGTTTAGGCACAGTAACACGCCCACAGATTAGACCTGTTTAGGGTTTAGGGTTTGGGGTTTAGGGTTTGGGGTTTGGGGTTTAGGGTTTAGGCACAGTAACACGGCCACAGATTAGACCTGCACCGTTGCCTGCATAGGCCACATTGCTGATGAAAGTCGACTCCTCGATCACAAGCAACCCTTGTTGGGGCAACAATCCGTCATCGTACAACCCTGCTCCAGTGGGAGCAGAATTGTTTCTGAACATACAGCCATGCAAAAGGGCAGAGGCACCACTCAAGCCTAGGCCCCCGCCACCCCCGCCACTGAGCATGACTCCATCCGCATCCGAACTCAGTGCTCGGTTATGCTCGAAGGTAGCACCTCTCGCAAGCAGCACGGTGCCAGAATCCAATGAAAGTCCTCCAGCACCGTATTTAGCGAGATTGTTTGATATGCGAACTCCCTCGTGGAGTTCTATGACTACTCCCAGGGCACCAAATATCCCGCCGCCGTTCCCGTTCACGTTTGCTCTACCAAACACTTCATTAGATGAGATGCTTACGCCTCCAGATAAGATGACGCTTTTCGAATACCAGGTCATGATGCCTCCTGCAAGCGCCCCGGCACGGTTGCTGTCTATCTCAACATTGTTTGAGCAATCAATGGTACTACCCACTAAATTATAGATCCCCCCACCGTAGAACACGGCCAGGTTCTCGACCACGCGTACGCCGCCTGCCAATCCGAGCACAGAGCTAAACTGGATCATAATGCCGCCACCGCGAGTGGCGTAATTGTGTGCCACGGTTGTCAACGAGGCATTCAAGATTGATTTGTCGTCGACAAGAGCCGCCCCGCCCTTGTTCACAATCGCCGAGTTGTACGAAAGCAGCATCGCGCGCATGGCCATCCTGCTCATCCTCACATACACCCCTCCCCCGTCAGCAGCGGTGCAGCGCGTGATTATGCTGTCCGTCACGGACGCGTTGGATGCTGCCACAACTGCCAGCGAGCCGCCGCTTTCCTGAGCGCTATTCTCCTCGAAGTGGGACTTGGACACTACCAAAGTGCTGTTGCTCACGAAGATGGCTCCTCCCATCTGGTCGCTTGCGCATGCTGTGAAGCGGCAGCCCATAATCACTACTCGACTCCCCAACTCTGCTCTCAGCACCCCACCACTGCCTCCGCTCCTCTGTGACTGCCTAAAATGAATTCGCTCGAGGCGGAGGTGTGTCCCAATGAGGCTGTTGTTTATCACTGGCCCTGCGTTGTCGCAATCAACCACCGTAGTGAGCGAAGCGCCCTGCGCGCCGCGCACGGTGATGGGCCGCCGATCTGCACCGTAAACTGACGGGACGTTCCACCCGCAGCTACCGCCCGCGAAAGTGCCCGCGACGAGCGCCACGGTTGCCCCGGGCGCGAGCGATCCAACTACAGACGCCAGGTCGACCGACAGCGATACGGTGAAGCTGCACGGATCATGCTCACACTGACATGACGGGCTGCAGCCGTCGCTGGCCACCTGCACATCGGGGAACAAACGCGGCACCCTTCAGCAAGACACTCTGCGCGTCAAGGAGCAGTGTGCTTTGTTGCACAACACGGCCGTACCGTGTTACCGTCCTCGCACTGCTCGCCCTCCTCCTGCAGTCCATCGCCACAGACGACGGCGGACACCCCAGACCCCTTGAGCAGCAGGAGGAGGACGAGGACAGAAAGACGCACTCTGCGCTCCGCCATTGTATCCCGGCGAAAGCTCTTCCATGCAGAACCGGCGACAGCTCTTCGGCGACAGCTCCGTCTGTCCTCGTCCTCCTCCTGCCAGTGCTGCTTACGGGTTCGGGGTGTCCGCAATTAGTCAGTGTGCAGCCATTTATGGCTGCACAATACCTGATTTCGAGCGTGACCACTCCGAGGCCCGGGATGAAGACCAAAGGATCATGATTCCGAGTCGCGGCCGCGGCACTGCCGCCACTGCCAGTTCCTAAGGTCTAAGGTTCCAACTTGAACACTTGGCGGATGTCTCCGGGGACACGAGGCCTCGTAACCCCTTCTAAGGTCTAAGGACGGATGTGGCGTTGTCGCTCCTCCTGTCCACTCATCCTTGCGCGCCCCTCTCCTCCTCGCCAAGCTTCTTGCTCACAACCTCCCCCTCCCCCGCGCCGCTCACTAGTGTGAGAGAGAGGGGGGAGAGCTTTATTAGGAACAATCTCCATAACGGGGTGGAGGTGGCCAGACTCGAACGCACAGGCCGCGGCTAGTGTCCCTTAGCACATGTCCTCCTTTTCCCCTCTCTCCCCCCCCGCTCACAGCTTTGTCATAGGTCCTACAGTAATAAACATACAATACACTTTTTTTTTGAACTCTCGAAATTTCATCATCGACACTGCCCGCACATAAAGCAAAGCAACACACACACACACACAAGATGCGAGTAATCGCAGTTGAATCGCCCTAAACTAGACTATTCTCCTTGATTTTTTGACAGTGCACTTTTAAGTAGTACCTGTTACGACACAATTACCTGAAACGTCGCGAGCTTGGTGTTCCCAGACCTACAGCAATCCTCGCTGTTTTGATGTAGGTCCGGCTAAAACGTACATGGCAAAATGGGCCCCCGGGTATGCAAAGAATAAGGTGCCGCTACCCGAATCTTAGCCTCTTAGGACTTAGGAGTGGTTTCGATCCCTCGGGTCTCGACAGGCCCGGCAGGTCAAGCGGTGGGCCCGGCCTAAACACACCTAGGCCCACGGTTCGAAGGGACAGACCACGCGCCCTGTGTGCGTATGCAGAGCGGGCGAATGCGTGCACGGATGCAACTGAGAAGGCCGAGAATCTGGCACACTCTCTCGACGTCACCCAAGGACAGGTGTGCGGAACGCTCTCAGTCATTGCTTTGTTGTACACAAGAGCGAATGACTTTGGATCTGCTGACCCCCCCCTTCCCCCGGGGTACACAGCTTTTTTTCAGGTACTCCGACATACATACTGTAGTTTTTGCGTCTCCTCTTTTTGCATAATCTGCTGGGCGACTTTGCACTCGGCGGCAGAAGCGTCGCGCTGCAACCGATTCTGTCGCGAGTTTTCGGGCACGTGCTTCAAGAACTGCTTTGCTCGACAGGGTGGACCCCTCCTTCCGCTACTGGACGGACCTCGAGAACACGTTGAGAGTGTTTGGGCGGAGCGCGGAGGTGGAGGTGGAGCAAAAAGAGAGGGAAGAGGCGGGACGTCCCAAACACCACATCGATGTTGGGTGGCAACGCGCACCCTTGAACAGACACACTGTCCCATGCTTCTCAAGGTTGCCCCCAACCCCCCACTATTAAAGCTCTCTCTCTCTCTCTCTCTTTCTCTCTCACTCCCCGCCGACTCATCCTCCTATCTCTCTCCCCCTGCCATAGACACACAATGGGAGCCTCCATTGCAACCACTCTTCAGTCATTTGTTGATTGTCAATAAACCCCTCCTCCTCTGTGGTCGCGCTCGGAGTCCTCCTCTCAGTCCACTGCGCTTGCTTTGAATAAACCTCCCCTTCCCTCCCCATCCCCCTGCTCCTCCTCCTCGGCACTAAATACACACCCTGAGCTACCACTCAGGAATGAAGTCGTCGTCCTCGGCCTCCGCAGTCTTAGATGGAAACAATCCCTTTGTCCTTAACCACTCTACGCTGACCCCTGCCCACCATAGAACAAAATCACACCACTTGATACAGACTTTAAGTGTCTTACTAGCCTTCCACTAAACCCGAAACCCTAATAAAGTCTCTATCTCTGTCTCTCTCAGACTTGAAACGTCTAGCTAGCCTTTCACTAAACCCGAAACCCTGATAAAGTCTCTCTGTCACTTGTTATAGGCAGTCAATAAAACCACCACCACCTCCTCCTCCTCTCTCTCTCTCTCTCTCAGACTTGAAGCGTCTTGCTAGCCCTGCAGCGGTTGCACTCAGTCTCGTCGCAGGTCCGTGTCCGTGTTCGTGTGTCCGTGTCCGTGTCCGTGTGTGTGTGAGAGTGTCTGTGCGAGTGTGGGTGTGTGTTTTCCAGCCGTTGCACTCTGTCTCGTCACAGGCCCTGCGAAACACACACACACACACACACACACACACACGGACACACACCCACACCCACACCCACGGATCCACACACACACGGACAAGGACAAGGACACGGACACGGACACGGACACGGACACGGACGTACGCACGCACGCATGAATGCATGCATGCATGCATGCACGTAAAAAAACTCTTACGGGTAGCCTCGTGTGCGGCAGCTTCGGATTTTGAGAATGTCTTGCCGTCGGGCATTTTGAATGTTCCGTCTTCATGCTGTGTGTGTGTGTGTGTGAGAGAGAGAGAGAGAGAGAGAGAGAGAGAGAGTGAGTGAGTGAGTGAGTGAGTGAGTGAGTGAGTGAGTGAGTGAGTGAGTGCGCGCGTGCATACGTGAATGATTGTACAGTGTGTATGTGTATGTTTGTGTGTGTGTGTACGTGTAC
>Ga0115006_10002084_pt1 | contig 12938 bp, 12 predicted proteins | sample ArcOceMetagenome_3_FD_88943 | JGI IMG/M metagenome (GOLD analysis project Ga0115006, IMG submission 88943) | Marine eukaryotic phytoplankton communities from Arctic Ocean - Arctic Ocean- Svalbard ARC20M Metagenome | ecosystem: Environmental > Aquatic > Marine > Oceanic | place: Arctic Ocean...
CGCGTTTCCTGGCTTCCCCCCCCCCCAAAGGGCCGTTTTCTTCTCCCTCTTTTTTTCTTGGTGGTGTGCTTGCGGCCTTTTTTCTTTAAAAAACTTCTCCTCTCCCCCCCCCCCCCCCCCCGGGAGAGAGAGAGAAGCTGTGGGACTTAGGACTTAGGAGTGGCTTTCGAGTCCCCGGATCTCGATAGGCCCGGCAGGCAGCTGCATCAAAAGGAACTATACGAGGCGGGGCTGGGGAGGGAAAAGGGAGGACATGTGTTAAAGGACCGTGACACCACTAGCCGCGGCTCAGAAACTCAGGCTCAGGCCCGGGCTTGAAGTCTTTGGTCCGAGTCTTTGGCCCGGGAGGGTGTGTTGCTTTGTTTTATTAGAGCCCACATAGGGCCACGCAACGCCCGTCCGCGGGCCGCGCCCGAGACCACCCCGTTATGGAGATTGTTCCTAATAAAGCTCTCTCTCTCGCTCTCTCTCTCTCTCTCCGACCAGTGTACTTTTTGGACTTTGGAGTTTTCGCTTTCCTCTCGTTCTCGGTAGGACCGGCAGGCGACTGCCCGTGCAGGCACTAGGTGAGAGGAGAGTCTTGGTTTCCGTGCCAGTGACAGGTTACCATACTTTGAAGTTGTGCGACCTTTTTTTTTTCCTCACGGTCCGGCCGTGCTGACAAAAAAAACAGGTGGCATCTATTTATAGCACCGTCCCAGTTCGCGCCGGAATCTTTTTACTCCTGCCCGCGCCCGGAGTCTGCTCCGAGGGTGTCGTTCCAGCGATGCGGCTGACTTGATAGGATTCGCAGAACTAGCAGCGATGCGGCACGTGGGTACGCTGCTGCTGCTCGGCCTGCTTGCGCTGGCGCTCCCGCGCGCCGTCGCGAGCACCGTATTCTTCGTGGACCCGGCGAATGGTGCCGACGGCAACGACGGCCAGTCGCTCGAGGGCGCCTTCAAGACGGTCCAGCGGTGCGTCAACACCCTTCACGGGGCGCCCGCGGGGTCCCAATGCCGTCTGCGTGCGGGCATCTACAAGTACGATTCCTACATCCTCGTGGAGCACCTCGCAGGGCAGGCCGGCAACCCCTACGTGGTGGGCAAGTACGCGGGCGACGAAGGGGAGGTGATGTTCGAGGGCACCGTCGACGTGCATGCGCACTGCGATCCAGGCGGTGACGTGTGGCGGGAGGTCGCGCCCGACTTCGCCAGCGGCGGTGCGTCTGCAAGGCACTGGGCTGCGACGCTCCCGGTTGGCGTGGAACCCTGGCAGCTTTTTGTCGGCAAGTGGGGGGAGGAGGGCGAGCCTTTTGTCAACGCGCGCTGGCCTGACGGTGGCTACAACGGGCGCCACGACGACAAGTCCATCTTTTTGGCCAAGACCTGGAAGCACGGGAACGAACGCAGCCAGTACGTGGACATCTCAGAGGATGGCGCGCGCGTACCAGGCCTCGAATCAATCCTGGTCGACGACGGGGAGGCGCCTGCGCTCTCCTCATCTGGCATCAACGCCACTGGTGCGAGCGCCATCTTAAACATAGGGCACTGGAAGAGCTTTGCCACGACAGTCGTGAGTCACAGTCCTGGATCTGACAATTTTACATACTTCGACATGAAGCACTGGGGGACGCCAAAGTACAAACCCGCGCACGACCTGTACTACCTTGAGAACAAGCTGCAGTTCCTGGATCAGGAGACGGAATGGTTCTACGACACGGGCGCGCATAGGCTCCACCTCAAAACACGCAACGACGAACATCCCTGCGGTCTGCGCGTGCAGGCGCGTGTACAAGCATACGCCTTCCGCATCATAGATACCTTGCACCTGACGCTCGAAGACATGACGTTCTGGGCCACGACCGTGTGGGCCGCGTCAATTGGAGCCGCAGATGATGTTAATGGTAAGCGTCTTTACGCATGCGCAACGCAGTGTTGTCTGAGTGGCCTGCACGAAATCGCAGCAACGCATCGGGCGCCTGGCAACGCACTGACTCGCACCGATCCTCCCGGCATCTAGGTATCACATATGACTCGCTGCAGTTCAAGTTTCCGCATGCCCAAAAACGAATGCTTGGCGATCATGTACACAGTTTTCCCACAACCCTGTTCACAAAAGATCTGAATGCGTATTCTGCAAACGCGGTGGTGAATTGCTCGTTTACTGGAGCGGAATCAGATCCTGTGCTGCGCATCAAGAGTGTCGGCATCTTCATGGACAATAATGAATTTATTTGGAATGATTGGAGCGCAGGTGCGAAAGTGAAATTTGAGTGTGCGTGTGCGTGTGCGCGTCTACGCGTAGTGTGGGCGCCCGCTGAATCGGACTAATTTTTAACTCTTTGACTTTTCTTCTTCTCATTTATATCGACACACAAATCTGCATATGCGCAGTTTCTACATATCCCTGCATGCCGGTTGGAACGTCATTGCAAGCATCAGAAACTCTCAGAGACAGGAATCCTGATACACAATGCGATGACTCATGGTCTGGGATATTCATGGGCGCATTTGCCCTGGCTGTGGATGAAGGCACAGGTGTGCCTGTCTCATTCGATTATTAGCCTCTAGCAGCATGCCGTATCAATCGCAAGCAGCATTTGTTGCGAGAAACACGCATCGTCACTTCTCTTCTGATTCTTTGTGGCCCCCTACCGCCTCTGCCCCCACTTTCAGTTCAATATCCGACCACACTCAAGAGAAATAGCATTTCAAATTTTGGGCCCAGTGCTGGGGTCAATTGTCCAAAAAACTGCGATATAAGCCTCAACGATGTCTCCTACCCGAAGGATATACAGCTTGGTAAACTTATCGTATATTCCTTTTCCCGCCGTATTTTATCATGCCACACATCTCATACAATAGCAGATCTTTTGGAGCTATCGTGCAACTCTAGTTGATAAGAATTAAATCAATGTTATGAACGGGAGCCTATCCAGATGAAATATGCGTAAATGGGAACCCCTCTAAATGTTCTTGCTTGCTTGAATTCGTGATTTGTGTCAAACAAACAAATTGGCAATAGATGGAAGCATGTTGCAGTCGGGGGGACACGACCTGTACGAGTATGCTGACAACAAGGGCTTCAGCAAACGATGGACGCCGCAACTGTGTATTGATTTCTCCGACAGCAGTGGCTGTTCATCGCTGACTGGATGTTCTTGGGCGAATGGAGCATGCACTGGATTCCCATCAGATGTGATGGCACAGAAACCTGCCAACGTTTTTGGGGTCGTCCAAACTGGAGACACTCCGAAGCCAAGATATGGGGTGATGTATCGGTACAATTGGGTCCACAACACGCGGAACGTGCGTACAAGTAAGAGAGGGCTGAGATTCGACAGGTCACAAGACATTTGCAACGGCCGCTTCGGTGATACCTGGCCCAATCACATGGAAATGTCTAGAAACGTGCAGTGGGATACAGCAGGCGCGACGGCTAAAGGAACGAATAATTTCATTTCAAGGAATACGATGCTGAAGACTGGAGGTGGTACGCATGGTGGAAAAGAACCACAGTTAGATGATGAGGGATTCGACTTCTCTAAAGTGTATGACTTGTCCGTATACGATGAAGAAAAGGAGGGGACCTGTTTCTGTGCCAAGCAATACTGCATCGACCATGCAGACACGTGCTGTGTTACGGGCGTGGACAGTACATTCGAGGGTCGAGGTACCACTGTGGTGAAGAATGGGATGGAAAGGTTTTATGGAAAGGTGGGAGGGGGGGGAAGCTATCCGAGTACCGCTCACATCGATGACACATATCCAGTCGCAATGCAACCACTTGTTTCGGGAAATAGCGCTGGGGTGCTCTTTGAGGAGCTCCGCGATCCTGCAAACCTTGATTTCCGTCCCAAAGCGGGGTCGATCTGGGCGCAAACAGGCGTCGGTGCATATGATGCGGCAGATGCTGGAACTGGGGAGTACTGGATTCCTGGGCGACAGACATATCGAGCCTCTAGGCCAATTCCAGACGACGGTGCTACAAATGTTTCCGCTTCTGCCTGGAGCTGTGGTGCTAGCATGTGTTTTCCTGCCGATCTTATGTTTCTGCCCGGCCGCACTCGGAACACATATCCAAAGGCGCACCGCGTGTTTGTGTCTTGCAGCAAAGTTGAATTAGAAGCGACGGCAAACGCGGCCATTTACGAATTGAGCTTTGCCGGGGACATTGAATGCTTCTGCGCAGATGATGAGGATCCTCCTCTGCCCGGTGTTGCTGGGACGGCAGTCGATGAGGCGTGCGGGGCAGGAAGGCGCTACAAGTGTCCAAACATCGTACCCGTGCCCACGGCTCTGATACGTCCGGGGAAAAAAGTTTTTTGGAGGGTGGATTCAGTCATGCACGAAGGTGATAGTCTGCGAGTGGTGCCTGGACAGGTTTGGTCCTTCACATTTCAACCATTTTCAGGACCTCTCACAAAGCCAATAGGTCTTTGTGGTGTGGACCACACGTGCATCTCGCGCTACTATCCCAAGCCTGAGAATCTCAATTTTCCACTTCCGTCGGAGAAGCAATCATCGTATGTCACGGACACTGCTCCCATCTCCATTGACGAAAAGTACTCGATAATGAAAAATTCCTCCACGCCACTGTACACGATAAAGTCTGTGAAGATTTGCCTTTCCATGAACTACTCTGCTGGCATCGGCAAACTTGGCATCCGTCTACATACTTCAGTGCACGATGAAAACATACAATTATGGGTAAGATCTAGCTTTCCCCCTCCCGCTCCCCCCTCTCTCTCTTGTGTGTGTGTGCGCGCGCGCGCGTGTGTGTTTTTTTTTGTGTGTTTTTGTGTGTTTGTGTGTGTTTGTGTGTGTGTGTGTGTGTGGGTTTGTGCCTGTGCACGCGTATGTGATATATGTACACACATACTCACACACATGTACACACGTACAGCATGCAGAGAGAGAGAGAGAGAGAGAGAGAGAGAGAGAGAGCACTTACACACACGTACACATACGTATGTGCGCACATGAGCAGCTGTCACAAGCGTGCAGGTCATTGTCTGGCAACTGCCCTTCCCTTAGCTCGAGGTGCGCCTGTGTCCGTGCCCGCCTCTGTGTCCATGAATGAATGTCAGCAGTCTCAGAATAGATTCTGTGGATGTCAGGGGTCTTATTGTGCTTGCTTCTGATCACCCACAGCATCACTACTCTGGAGGAGGTATGCTTTGAAGACGAGATAGCTGACAGCAACGGTGGAATGACGCATGGATCCGTCACTGGGAATACGCTGGGGCCTGCCTCCTTTGCGCCACGATGCCCGCAACAATCGTCCTGCGCAAATACCCCGACGCTGAAACAGCTATTTCAGGATGATTCGAGCGGGAAGCACCTGGGACAAGTGCCTGGCATTGTCTCCCTCTCCGCTCAGGTCCCCGACGATTCTCTATCAGGCGGTAGTGGAGTTGTGAAGAGTTGGTTTGTAGAGGTGGAATACGAAGGCGGGGATCATAGTCTGGTTACCGATTGGCAAGCAAGGGAAGTCGAAAGGCAGTCAAGAATTGCCCAGGACGAGTCAACGCCGTGGTGCCAAGATCCGATGTCATATGTGCATGGAAAAGACGTATTTTATGTGGATCCGGTAAATGGGGACGACGAAAGCACGGGTCTTTCGCTTTCGCAGGCCTTTCAAACTGTCCAGAAATGTGTTGATTCCCTGCACGGTTCACCTTCTGGATCGGAATGTATGTTGCGTGGAGGCAAATATCCCATTGAGAATTCGTCTTACATTCTCATAGAGCATCTCCGTGGAGAGAGGGGTAAGCCGTACGTGGTGGGGAAATACGCTGGTGATACTGCAGATGTAGTCTTTGAGGGCACGGTCAATGTGCATTCTAATTGCAGCAAAATCAACGGTCCTTGGGACGTGGTTGCAGCCGACTTTGCAAACGGCGGCGCAGGCGCTGAACATTGGGCGACAACACTTCCTGCTGACATTGAGCCCTGGCAACTCTTTGTAGGCGAATGGGGAGTTGAAGGCGAAATGTTTGTGAATGCGCGATGGCCAAATGGGGAGCACAATGGACGGTGGGATGACAAGTCCATGTTTTGGTCCCGGACCTGGAAGGGAGGCGACGCCAGCAGGTAGCATGTAGGTCAAAGTCTTCAAAAGAGTCAAATGAGGAGTATACCAGCATCGAGTATACAGTCACGCACACTTGCATGGCAGGGTCACGCACACTTGCGTGACACAATCATGCAAGGTTGCAGTTTTGCAGGGCTGGGTGTCAACTATTTTAAAGACTCGCTTGCCCCTGTATTACAGTATCGGATACCGCTCTGCTGACTTTTGAGAACCAATATTAGCACCTTTGTGGATATACCAGAGCATAGTCATCCAGTGCCGGCAACAGGAGAAAGTCATGTGCTCGGTCAGGAGTCGACGCTCGTCGACCTAGATGCCGAACCTCGACTCGCATCGTCTGGAATCAAGTGAAATTTCTCAAATGTCTGCAGAAGAATGTGCTTAATATGATTCTGGCATCAGAATCGGGCAACTGAATAAGACTGACTCCTGAACTTTTCTTCAGTGCCACGGCCGCCACTGCCATCCTCAATATAGGCCACTGGGAATCGTTTGTAACACGTGTGGCGAGACATACCCCGGGAACTGATAGATTCGAGTATTATGACCAAAAGTATTGGGGGTCGGTCTTTTACAAGCCTAACCATGAACTTTACTACCTTGAGAACAAGCTGCAATTTTTAGACCAAGAAACTGAGTGGTTTTACAATAAGGACACTCGGCGGCTCCATCTCAAGACTCGCAGCAATCGCCATCCTTGTGAACTGCGTGTGCAGGCACGGGTGCAAGAATATGCCTTTCGTATTTGCAATACGCAGTATCTGACACTAAGGGATCTTACCTTCTTCGGCACAACCGTCTGGGCTGCGACGCTGGGCTGGAAAGATTCGCTACTCGGTATGCCTCTTCAACAGTGTCATGACTGTAGCTGACATGTGGCAATTTCTATCCATCTGACTTGCGAAAGCTTTTCTAGGTATCACGTACGACTCGCTCCAATTCAAGTTTCCAAGCACTCAGAAGAGGATGCTGGGTGAACATCTCTTCTCTAATCCAACCACACTTTGGCTAAGAGATTCCAGAGTCGAATGGTGTCAAAATTCAGGTAGGATTCTTTACATTCGACCCAATTCCCCTCTGAGCTCAGTGCAGTACAATATGCGCAATTGAGCTGACGTTGAGATTGTTTGCAGTGATAAACTGCACATTTATGGGCTCCGAATCGTATCCTGGGCCGCTACTGGCCAGAGGCGGTGGTTTGGTCGTAGACAACAATCGATTTGTCCATAACGATTGGACAGCTGTGACCACGTATGCCTGCTTTCCGAAAGACTATGAAACAGGAACTTCACACGAGCCAGGTACAACGCTACGCAACAAGAATATGGACTGCGAGAACTCAGGCAAGTACATTATGTCCTTCGGGGGGTCAAAGGCTCTCACATTGCCAGCAGGATCCCCCTCACATCCTACACTTGTAAGGAGAAACACGGTGGCTAATTTTGGGCCGAGCGAGGGGATCAACCCCGCCAAAAATACGCTGGTCATCCTGAATGATGTTGGCGGTGTTACTGATATTCAGGTACGAGTTTTTTTATCACTTGCGTTGATGAGCGTGTTATGCTCACCAGGTGTTGCGGCTGAGCAAATGGTATTGTGTCTGTTTTGCGCAGCTTGACGGCAGCCTGATACAATCTGGAAGTCACGACTACTACGAAACCGGTGTTTCTCCTTGGAACTCGAACGAATCTACAGCTTGGAGTCCTCCATTGTGCGATAGGACCCTGCAGCCGCTATCATTTTTCTCTCCGACTCTAAACAGCGAGGCAGATTGTCTTGGGTTGACGGGCTGCGTATGGTCTGACGGGAAGTGCTCTGGCTTTCCCACGAACCCAATGCAACCGCCAGACGGCGTATTCGGCGAAGCTACTCCTGGACTCCATCAGCTGCCCAAGCCCAGATACGGGGTGAAATATCGGTATAATTGGGTGCATGATTCCCGCAACGATCGCACGAGCAAGAGGGGCTTGCGGTTCGACAGAACTCAGGAGGTTTGCAACGGCCGCTTCGCCAACACTTGGTTATCACGTCTTCAAACCAGCTCGCAGCTTTGTGCATGATGTATTCTACCATTCGGCTGACATGGGTTCGAATTGGGCAGGGGTGCACATGGTGAAATAACGCGGAATGTTCAATGGAATACGGCAGGTGCAACCGTCAAGGGAATTCACCATGTTTTCAGGTAAGATGCTATTAAAAGTCAAAATGCTCAATGTGCAATGCTCATGGTGCATGACGCTTATCATCGAGCGTCTGTCCAGTCGAAACACACTGTTAGAGACTGGAGGTGGCACGCATGGAAGCGGACCGGATGTTGACGCGGAAGGTTTCAGCTGGGACTCGGTTTACGATCTTGCTATTTACAGTGCCGAGAAAGATGGGAGCTGCCAATGTGGCTCAGACTTTTGCAATCAGTACAGCACCACCTGCTGTGTCCCAGGCATCAACAATACCTACGAGGGCTTCGGAAACATAGGTGAGAGGGTAAAGAACGTGTGTAGGTGGCGTGTTTCAAAACGTACCCTCCTTTTGCATTCGTGAAGGACGCATTGATTTTTATCCAGCAGTATTATAGAGGGACCCATGGGCGCCTGCGGTGCGTGATGGAAGGATAATGTAGATAGTGCGGGTCACTGAATTATGCGTGCCGAACTTGCAGTGACAAAGAATGGAATGGAGCGTTTCAATGGACTGGTTGGAGGTGGAGGCGGCACTCCAAGCACCGCCTCAGTTGACGGGTACTTCGCCGGGACCAACATAGAGCATGATTCCAGTGGAAATTCTGCGGGAGTTCTGTTTGAGGAGCTGCGCGCAGCTCGTCATTTGGACTTTCGTCCGCGTGAAAACTCTACATGGCGTCAACAGGGGATAGGCGCATATGACTTTGCTGACGCGGGCACGGGAGAGGTAATGCCTATGCTGCATCATCATATCAATCGAGTCAAGGTCCAATTTAGCAAGCTTGTTGAATGCGAATCTCACATCTCATGTCCGTGTGTGCCTTTACTCGCAGTATTGGATCCCCGGTCGCCAGGAGTTTCGAGCGTCCCGTCCCATTCCAGAGTTTCAAGCAACCAACATTCAAGTCTCTACGGATCTCATGTTCCTGCCAGGACGGGCACGCTTGACGTATCCAAAGGCTCACCGAGTTTTTGTGGCTTGCTCTATGTCGCAGCTTGAAGCTGCTAGCCAATCTACAGATCTTGAATGCTTCTGTGAAGATGATGCGGGGGATGGGTTGTCTTTGCCGGGTGTTGCCGGGCAGCGCATTGTAAACCAGGAAACGGGAGAGGAAGCAGATGCTGCATGTGGGACCGGAAAGCGCTATAAATGCCCCAATGTGTTCCGACCGCCGGCTAAATTTGCTCGTCATGGCAGACAAGTCTTTTGGCGAGTGGACACCGTGATGACAAGCGACTTCATAGCAGGCGGCAACTTGCACGTGGTGCGGGGGGAGGTGTGGTCATTCTCGTTTGCTCCTTTCCCTGCAGAGGAGCCCAAGCCCATCGTCTGCCCCGGAGATCCAGCCTGCATAGCTCATTACTATCCAGCGACAGGGAACATGAACTTCAGTCTGCCGGGACCAGATGTATGTATACACACACACCCTCTCTGACACACACACAAATACACCAACCATCCACGTGTACATACATGCCCACATGCATACATGTTTACACACATCATATGCATGCTAGTGTACACATACATATACGCACATAAGTCAATGTACACACGTGCATAAGATTATATACATACATGCACAAGCACTCTAAATCAGCACACAAATCCTGTTCTTTATACCTCAAGGTTTTTTCATTAACGTATGTGTGGTGTGTGCGTTTGTGCAGTACGTAGATTATGGAGCACCTGAGTATGCTCGAATTGCCTTTGACGATCGACTGGGCGGCCATAATCTCACTCTGAAATCGGCAAGGGTGTGTCTCAATCTGTCGTATTCTGGCAGCGTGCATCAAATCTCGATGAGGGTCAGAAATTTCCAAACTCCCTTTGCATATAGATATCTTTGGTATAAGGGCTGGCCCAAGGGCAGTATGGGTCAGCAGACAGACCCTTGGATGAACGAACAATACGCTCGCATTACGAAGCTGCAGGAGGTATGCTTTGAAGATGGAACGCAGTACCAGCAAATCAGCGCCGTTGGTACAACAGGTGATACCATTGGACCTGCCACGTTCCTCCCAAGGTTAGACACCGATGCCGCGACGGCTCCGAATGAACCAACAGGGACTTCGCATTGTAACTCCTGCAGCCTCAAACACATTTTCCGCAAATCAACTGGAGAATATTTTGGAATGGCCACGGGGGAAGTGGGTCTCGCTTTCAAACTCCATGATGTGGAAGGCCGCGGCAACGTGATTAGCTGGAGGGTGGAGTTGGAATTTGTCGGCGGCGACCTTACAGACCTGCTGGCATGGCAAGCTCGAGATAATGCAAGGAAGCAGAGTTTGACCCAGGATCTCACCACACCGTGGTGTGTTGAGGCAAACTACACATCTTCAACAACGCCTGACAGTACCACGTCCGAGGCTCCATCTTCGACATCTCCTGTGACCACTCAGACACCGTCGACATCTCTCGCGCAGGCGCCCGCAACAAGCACAACGACTGCTTGGCTGACAAGCAGCGTCGCCACCACTCCAGCACCTGTCGCGAGCGGCGCAACCTCAGCAACCGTTTCAAGCGCTATTGCGGCAACGAAAATGAGCAGCACAAGTCCACATGAGATTGCAACAACCACGAGCTTAAGTGCTGTGGACCTGATGACGAGCGGTGAGATGGCAACAACCACGAGCTTAAGTGCTGTGGACCTGATGACGAGCGGTGGCGCTACCACGTCGCCAGCCGAGAGTGACGTGTCTAGTACTAGTCAGCCATGGATTACTACAACTCCCGCCCCCAGCGCAAGTAGTGTCTCGTACTGCGACGGGAGTTCTCAGGCCCTGCCATCAAGCGGCGTGCTCCAAATACCTGGCTCAAATAATATGGTGGAAGTTCCGCCTGATTTCTCATTCCCTCCAGGATCTTGTCTTACGTTTACAGCAATCTCCGCATCCAAAATCTCCTTTCAAGACCCCGGGATGGAGCCAGTATTGACAGAAGGAATTCAGGTCCAGCTAAGCGTGGGCATGCCGTCTATTACCCTGGTCTTTCCCACGGCTGCCCACAACGGTAGGTCCACGAGACGTTTGCTCGCCTCATGTGGCAGTGGAAAAGAAATCCGTGTGGGGGAGGAGCAGCAAACACCCCGCGATGTTTGCGGATGCTCTGCATACTGCATGGGCGATCTCGTCAAGTGCACCGTCAGCGCTTCGGGTACCTATGCACCTGTCGTTGTTCTGAGCACGGCTTGCGATGCGAAGGCTGCATCTGATTCCGATGTGCGGGATAAGGAGTCCACGCCCTGGTACCGTCGTTATCTTTGGGTAATAGTAGGGATTGCGGTGGGCTTTGTGGTGTTGCCATTCATTGTCTGTTGCATCTTCAGATCAAAATGGAAAGTGTGCCACTCGGAGGATGAGCAGAAGAGGTTACGACGAGTCGAACTCGCAATCGCGGGTAGTCTCACACGTTTTCCACCGAAGGATCCACAAAGAGAAAGGGCAAAAGACGATTCCTTCGCGCTTCCCCAGCCGGCTCGAGAATTTTCAGCACAGGATGAAGCGATAGCGTCATTCAATGATATGGATCTATATGATAAGGGACCGGAGCCGAGAAGCGGAGTCACTGCGCATGTAGTTGAGTCAACCGATTTCAAAGCACGCGGCAATTCGCACGAGGTGCGGGGGGAGGTGTGGTCGCATCAACCTTCTCCACTGTCTCAACTCAAGTACTTGGATCTACTTGAGCGAAAGCAGTCACTGCAGCTCCCCAAGCCGATTCGAGAGTGGTCAGCGCAACCTCCGAATCTAGCAGAGAGCGAACCGGGTGCAAGGATGCAAACGTTGTCTCAACCATACTTGGATCCCCTTGCGCGAGAGCAGTCTCTGCAGCTCCCGCAGCCTATGAGAGAGTGGTCTTGGCAGCCTCAAAATCAAACATGGATTGATGAGGAGAAGGAGATTGGTGTCACCGGGCCAGGCGATACCCCACAAATGACACACATGACGGCATCCATTGTGCACAGTGACCAACCTGATGCCGGGAGCAATCAAGTCAGGCAACTGAGCAGAAGAAAGTCGCTTCTTGATATGAAGCCCTTGCCGTACAAGGAACCAATCGCAAGACAAGACCTTCCCCACCATGATCCTTAATCCAGATTTGTACCAATAACAGATTAAAATTCCTTTCGAGTTCACGTCCCTCCACCTTCTGTCCTGCCTCCATCGACCCCGTCTATTTGAGCGATCATCTGTGAACTTTTGGGCTGTGAGCCCTTCAGGAATATGAATGCTTGGCACATGAGGAGGAATCTGAACTGATTTGGTGATCAAATACGGGTTGCTATGATGCAGATGCGGCATGGCGGAGGCGTTCTTTTATGCACAGATCAAGGACACGGGAATACGGGTGGAGATCTAGGCGTGTTAGCGGAATAAAACAATGGATGCATGTTTGTTGGTGAGATTTATTGTCTCATGTGTCACCAACTTTACGCCTCTTTCTAGCTTGCAACAGCGCCTTCTCGGCCTCTGTAGCAGCTTTGAGCCGTGCAATCGAACTCCCCGAAAGCACTCCTGGCAGCGTACGCACGTCTTGTTCTGCGCGTGCGAGTCATAAACTCACCCCACGCACGCGCAAAAGTTCATCTGGAAATTCTTGTATCCGAGGCACGTCTTGAACCCCCTCCCGCCCGTGGCCACGAACGTCACACACACACACACACACACACACACACA
>Ga0115006_10002086_pt1 | contig 12933 bp, 14 predicted proteins | sample ArcOceMetagenome_3_FD_88943 | JGI IMG/M metagenome (GOLD analysis project Ga0115006, IMG submission 88943) | Marine eukaryotic phytoplankton communities from Arctic Ocean - Arctic Ocean- Svalbard ARC20M Metagenome | ecosystem: Environmental > Aquatic > Marine > Oceanic | place: Arctic Ocean...
CGCCCTGGTGTCCATGATCGTCAGCAACAAAATGTCCCATCCTGGTCCTCTTCGTGTCTTGCGTCTGTTTCTGTGCGAGCGCCTAAGTTGATGGGTGGGTGGGGGTGGGGGTGGATAGAGATACGAGCGTGTGAGGGGAAAGCAAGGCCAAGTTTCAAAGTCTCCGCCGGTGGTGGTGGCTCATGTGTGGCGGCATGGGGCGTGAGCAGGGCACAGGCTGCGGCACGAGGCGCTGGCCCTGCTCCAAGGCTCTGACATGCATATGTATGGGGGCTGGGGAATGGCAGGCCTTCGCTCGTGAGTGTCTCTTTGCATCCCCGCTCGCGTCAGCTCGTGCGTGTGATGGGCGCTTGCAAATGTCTCGCTGCTTGTCCTTCTCTCTGTCTGTTTGCATGTCTTCCTGTGTCTTTGCCTGTGCCCGTTGCTCCCACTCAAGCGTTGCGGTGTGTGTGTGTGTGTGCGCGCGCGTACATCTTGAAAGGTTTCAAGACAAGCAGGACGTGATAGCGGGGTACATGTTTCATGTAGTCATTGAAAACACCCAGACAAACTGCTACTTCACTGAAAAGGTGCGGCAGCGCGGCCAAACTGTGGGCATGACTGCGCATGCATGCCTGCCCTGCGCCCCAGCTTGCTCCTTTGCTCTTTCCTTGCTCCTTTGCTCTTTCTTCCTTGCTCCTTTGCTCTTTCCTCCCCCCCTCGGCACCCGCCCTCCTCCCTCCCTCTCCCTGTCGCGCCCGCCCACGCGGGCACGCACGCACTGCTAAACAGGACCTTGCGCGTGTGCCCTGGCGGCAGGCGCGTCTGTGATGCGCGAGGCGTTTCGCCACTAAGTGCTGCCGCTGCACATGCGTCGTGCTCGTTGCATCTAGCTGCCTCCCTCCCTGCCTGTTGCATCTAGCTGCCTCCTTCCCTGCCTGGCGTGCATCCCCTGTCATGGCTCACCTGTCATGGCTCACCTATCCGTGAGCGACGGGGGGATGAGAGGCGTTGAGACATAGGGTCAGTTGCCGTTGACGTAGGGAGGGCACGCACAGCTGCTGGATGCCATCGTGCTCAAGGCCGTACCAATCTACTGGGGCTGCCCGCGCATCAACGACATCTTTGACACGTCTGCCTTTCTCGTCTTTGATACTGCGGCCGAGCTTGCGGCGGTCTTCTCCTTGCGCTGCGTCTTGCGCTGCTTCTTGCGCTGCTTCTTGCGCTGCTTTTGCGCCGCCGGTTTTGGGCCCCTGTGTCTCTGACGCACGCCAATGGTCTCTGACACAATGGTCTCTGACACGTGAGTCGTCTCTCCCACGCGCACACCGGCGCACTTGTCAACGACGGACGTGGCGAGCAGATCGTCAACGGGCTGACGAGGGAGCTGTACGAGGCCATGCTCCCAGGTGTGCCTCCAGCCTTCTCTCCCTTGCAGCCCGTGCTCCCCGCACGCGCAGACGAGCATGGCGGGGGCCAGACGGCAGGAGCGGAGGCAGGCTCATGGCGCCTTTCGCCCTGCCTCGCCCAGGAGCGCGGGCGCGCTGCTAGGCGCGCGGGCAGACAGGCAGACAGACAGGCAGACAGGCAGACAGGCAGGCAGCGGCAGAACGTAGTGCCGAAGCGCCTCGCGCATCACAGACGCGCCTGCCGCCAGGACAGAGACGCGGGCAGAGGCGAGGGCAGCGTGCAGAGGCGGCGCGCAGGCGGGAAGCGACGCTGACAGCTGAGCCCTACACCGTACACCTGGACTGGCACGGCAAACAGGCGTGGAGCGCAACTTCGAACTGGCCGTGTTCGCGTACAGGAACATGAGTCCCTTGCACCAGCTCTGGCTTGTCGGTGCGCGCCCGCTGCTTCTGCTTTTCTTTGCGTCTCTTTTCCTGCCTGGTGCGTGCCTAGTGCTGAGCGTGCCTGCTGCTACCGCGGTGCCTGCTGCTACTGTGCTGCCCCGAGTGCGGTGATGGCCGTGCGGGCCGGCCGTGCCTTTGCCTGCCCTGGGACAGGCCGCCCGCACCCTGTTTGGCCTTGCTGCTCGAGTGGCGGCGGCGAGAAGCAGGGCCGGCGTGTGTGGCAGCACGCTCCTCTGTCTTTTCCCGCGCCTGCATGCGCACACCCACGTCCACGCGGCAACGACCTCACACGCAGGGGGCAAGAGGCTAGTGGAAAGGCTGCCGAGCATACGCATTTTGTCGCCCACCAACTTGGCGCAGCTGCCAATAGGAAAGCACGTGCACGTGCACTTTGCCGTCCGCCGCCGCGCGCCAAGCAATCAAGGTGGCGGCGCAGACGCAGGCTGCGTGGTCCTCGTGACCGTTAACGACTTTTTTGTGCGCTCCGTGTCTCAGGTCCCTGAGCCGTCGCCTGCAGCACATGCTGCATGTTGCAACCTCCATGATGTGCTGCATGTTGCAACCTCCTTGCCTTGCCACAGGCGCAGGCGTCGTTGCCTCAGTCTTCCACGCGTTTCTGTTCTCCCTTGAAGGGAGAACAGGCAAGCAATGTGTGTACCTTTGCGCTCACTCCCTCCCTCCCTCTCCTCTTCCCTGGCACTTGCACACGCGCACACACACAGTGTGAAGGGACATTGGTGCTAGAGAGAGAGCGATCAAATCTACGACCAGGTACAAACACTATCGAGCTGATGCTGCAGTCGAGGGACGCGGAGGATGCTGATGACCAGCAGGAGCTGGACGCCCTGCCCCATTCTGCCGAGAACGCAGCAAGTGGGCACACGCACATGCATCTTGGTGGAGTTGGAGCAGACACACTTGGTCGAGTTGGAGCAGACACAGCGCCAGGAGCCGACGGCGGCGGGGGAGTGGATCGTGTGACTGTGACGTTGATGCACGCGATAGACATCCAGGAGCATCCGTATGCAATCACAGGTTTCTAGCCCCCGAGCACACCTCGACGCTGCTTATCGAGGCAAACAAAACACGCTTGGCGATGGCAGCCATACACCAGTGCGCTGTACCAGTGCAAGCCTGCCGCTACCTGTTTTCATTCGTCTTCTCCTCATCTACTGAGCCACCTTTAATTTGAATACACATAATAAAACGATGAAAGCGTGGCTGGCGGGCCGGAAAGGAAAGGGATCACGCGCAGACAATGTCATCATCACGCGCAGGCAATGTCATCGACACCGTCGCACTTGCGCACCAGAGCTTTTCCTTGGCCGCACTGCCAGGTAGCAGGACGAGCGCCAAGAGTCCGTTGCCGGGAGACGCAGGGGATCGGGGACGGGGTTGGGGAGCACCTCAGTCATGCATGTGCGGGCATAGCACGTGCCTGCCAGCGCTATCCTTCCTTCTGACAAATCCAACAGGTGGGCACACGTGCGTCTCTGTTTCGCAGAATACTCTCATCTTACTTCCTGCGTCAACGCACCTGGGCAGCGCAGCGGAAACATAGGCCACCGCCCTCCCTGTAGTAGCCCGGCTCACACGGATACACCACTCTGCTTACGTCCCCCTGCCAGTGTGTGTGCGTGTGAGTGGAAGCGCACGAATCGACGCAGATGGGGACAAGGCATACCTGGGGCGCTTCCTACCACTACCATACCTGCGGCGCTTCCTACTACTACCTACGCCTGCGCCGCACTCTACCCATCCATGGCTCTGCGGCACCCGAAGAGAACAACGCAGGTGCAACACACACGACAAGGTACTCGAGGTACAGCAGTCACGTCTTGGACACCTGCGAAGCAAGGAACAGCGAGTCTATGCGCGCAGCTGTAGACAGATCTGTCAAGTCTGTCAGCGCTCCTTGCCCGCCGCTCCCAGGCCCCTGCAAAAGCAGGCCGACGGTTTGTGGAGGCGTGGGCATGAGAGTGCTGACAGCCCCCGACTGCACTTCTATGACCCTGATGTTGCTGGCAGCGTAGTCTGTCACATAGAGGCGCGTGTGGTCTGGCGTCAGCGCCAGAGCGAAGGGCGATATGAAGCGAGCCTTTGAACCCACCCCGTCCTCCATGCCCTGTTTCCACGCATAGCCGGCGAGTGTGGAGACGGCCTGCGTGGCTACGTCTATCTGCCGCACCCGATGCCCTTTCCAGTCGGTTACGTAGATAGTCCCCTTGGAACCAAGCGAGTGGGCCAGGACCAGGGCTTTAGGAGCGAAGAAGGCGGCCTTGCTCCCGATGCCGTCAGCATACCCGGCAGCCAGCTGTCCCGCCACGACTGAGGTCACATAGGTGCTGTCCAGCGACACATTAAGCACGCGATTCCGGTCCAAGACGTAGAGGGTTTCTTCTGAGCTGCTCAAGGCCAGGCCAACAGGACCATGCAAGAGCTGCTGCTCCCCTCCTCCCCAGCCCCGGGCCGTCAAACTTACGGTCAATGGCAGGACAGAGGCGCTCCACGGCCCTGCAGAGCGGTGGAATGAGCGAATAGTCATGCTCTCGGTGTCGGCGAACAGGACATGGCCGTGCTGCGTCACTACCAGCCCGGCGGCCGTGTTTACTGGGGTCTCCAACACTGTTTCACACCACTCTGTCGAGAAACTTCTTTCGTCCCGGAGCGACAAGGTGCAGGCAGCGGTCACGGTGTCAAGGCCTATCATCTGCCTGGCATTCGGGATGGAGAGAAGCAAGGACGAAGCATCCAGAAGAGCCATGCCCGCAGGTAGCAGTTGCCCTGCGCCGGCGCTGTGCAGTTGCGGGGATGCAACGCTCTGCCAACGGCAGGTCGCTTGCGTGCATGCGGATACATCGTCATTCGGCGGGCACGCAACTTGCCCAGTGCGATTGACGTAGCGGCCAGCGGCACACTTGAGACACGCGCTTGATCCGGGCGCGTCCTTGTAATACCCCGCGGGGCACGGCACGCAGGCCAAACTCTGGCCGGCAGCAACGGACGGATCCTGCGCAATGGACCAATCCTGCCAAACGCTCCCCGCTTCCTCGCCGTCCTCGCTCGCTTCCGTGTAGCCGCTGTTTGTATGCACCATTGCATGAGGGAGTGCAGAGGTGCAGCACACAAGCGAGGCGGGGTATGGGGATGCTGACCTGATGCACATGCAGGCCTGGATGGATGAAGAACCGCCGGGCGAGGTGCTCCACTGCATTCAGAAGACGTGTGGTCATGTCAAGATGGCGCGTTTCTAAGTACTAACCTACTGGGGCGATACTCGTACCAGGTCACATGCGTCAGAAGGCAATAGAGGTGTGACGGAAGAAGAGAGGTGCAACGGAAGAAGAGAGGTGTAACGAAACAATAGAGGTGTAACCAAGCTGATCAGAAGTAGGAATACGAATATTGACGGTACATACGCTCTCGGTCAAGTGCTGGAGCGCGCGTTACGCGTGTTGGTGGTAATATGAAAACGTCATGATCGCACACTGGCAGCAGACACAGAAGGCGAGGTGAGGGCAGTGGGAGAAAGGCAGGCACCTGCGGGCATGGCAGGCATCTGCGCGTGTAGATGCCGAGCTTGAGCTCGACGTCACTGTAGAACGAGGCCGGGCATGCAAAGGTTGAGAGCGGATCCTGAGCAGGCGCCCAGATGGCTCTGCTCCCGAGCTCACACGTGTCAATCTGTCTCTCCTCGTCGAGCTGCAGCACGAGAGAGAAGGCGCCTGAAGGGCCCGAGAGCGGCGCGTTCTGCAACCCCTGCACGCGGATCGACACATTGTGCGCCGCGCTTGTCGGCGGTAATGGCGACAGGTGGATGGCACCTTGCTGGGTGTCTACATCTACAGCCATGTCGCTTTGCTGGTGCGTGTCCGACACGACAGAAGCGTGTATGCCCAGACGCAAGACCATGCTGCCGGCGGAAAAGACCAAGACAAGGTCTGCCGCAAATGCATTGCGCGCCGACGGAGCTATGGTCAGGGTCAGATTCGTCTCGTCGCCCGCTCGCAGCGTGGAGAAGCTTGCGGAGCAATGGCCGAGACTGCCCGTGATAACAGCGGGGCCGGGCGCGTACGCCTGGTCGATGACGTGGAGGAAGGACGTGTTCAGGCTGCCCCCGCCCAGCACCCACCCCGCATGCACCCAGTCACTCGCGCGGCCCCCCGCCATAGACCCAGCACATGGGCGCATGGCATGGGAGCGTGTGGTGCAACCTCAAGACTTTGCGCAACCTCAAGACGCGTGCGCCTGCACGCGCCAGATGCACGAGCAGCACGCACCTCCGGCGCAGCAGGACGGAGGAGGGGCCCGCCCACTGCCTGGCCTGGACGTTTGCGAGCCACAAGACAAACTCCGAGGCGCCTACCGCGTCCTCTGACAGCACCACAACCTCGAGACTGCCCGTGCCGTGCTTATTGGCTGCCGTCCTCACCTTGAGCATGTGCGCGTGCGCGCCCGGCGCGGAAAGGTTGGCTGGGGCCGTCAAGTTGCCGGTCAGGTTGCCTGCAGCCGTGAGGTTTGTGGTCAGGTTTGCGCCGCCCGAGTGATTGCCCGAGGACACCTGAGAGCTGGGGCTGAAGGAGTGGGAGTGGTTGAAAGCGCTGCCGTTGAGCACGCTTGTCCTGTTGAGCCCCCAGTTGTCAAAGACCACATGCAATACTTGGCCGTGTTGTAGGGGTGAAGAGATCCTGAAGCGCACCTGTCTCGCAGCCGCCGCCGCCGCCGCGTTAGCTCATGTATGATAGGCAGGAAGAGCAAGGAGTGGATGCTGGCAGCTTGGGCATGCTAGGCAGGAGAATGCCACGCTGTCCCGCCCAGGCCAGGGCCACCGAGGACAGCGGCGACCAACAGCCCCTCGCGCACGGAGGCGCAGACGCAGAAACGGATGGCGGACGGCGACACCGACATGGTGCCTCACAAAAGCATACCTGGACAGTGAGCATTTGGCCAGTGAGCACTTGGGGCAGGGCATCCGCTTGCGGAAGCGCACTGCCATGCGACGGTGACGCGGCAAAGACGCGCACGGCGGGCTGCAAAATGGCATCCATGTGCGCGATGAGCATGGTGGTGTTTGAAAACTCGCCGCGGCCCATGTCGTTGACAGCAGCGATCCTGCCATAGAGCGCCTGCCCGGCGCTGGCGAAGGCGGCGACTGGCAGCGAGTAGTTGAGCGCCGCCACCTCCGCCTCATGCACCACCGTCTCGGGAGCCATTGACTCATTCGAGGCCACCTGCAGCAGGAAGTGCCGGAGCAGCGGCGAAATCCTGTGCGGCGAGGCCGGCACAAGCCCGTCTCCCACGTCTTCTGGCTGCTGCCACGCGGCCGAAAATGCAAAGGAACCCTTCTGGAACGGCAGCCCCAGCCGCACCACACGAGGGGGCGAAGGAGAGGTGACGGCCGTCAGACCCACCGCAGCCGCGTCCCCTGTCCCCAGTGCGCTGACGGCGCGCACTTGGAACGTATACGCACAGCCCACGCGGGCTCTGAAGACAAGCGGCAAAAGTGGCGCGGGTGAGATGACTTTGTTCTCCGTCGACGCTTCTGGCTGGCACACCGACACTGTGGTCGTGATGGAGTACCACAGAATGGGCTCGCCTTCTGCTGCCTCACCCCCTCGACCGGTCTCGGCAGGCTCGGAAAAGAAGAGGCGCAAGGCCACATACCTGGAGCCCACGGGCTTGGTCTTGGCCGCTTGGTCTCCCTCGAGATAGACCGAGACGTTGCGCGGAGGCGACGGCATCAGGAGTGGGACAACAGGAGTGCTCCACCGCGTCCAGTTGCTGCTACCAGCCGAACTCCGGCTGCGCATCCGAGCGCTCAGTGGCACGCCCACAGCCAGCGCCCCAATCACCGCTTCTTCTTCCGACTCTGCCAGCTCGTGTGTGACGTCGAAAGAGGTGTAGATGGGGTTGAGGGTATGGTTGAGGGCGGAGAGTTGGACTTGATAGCTGTGCAGCGGGTAGCTGTCGTCGCCGGTGCCGGTATCGGCAGGACGCAGCCACGTCAGGCGCAACGCCCTGCTCCCTCCGCGGGCCAAAACTAAATTTCGCGGCGCGTGCGGCAGGTCGGCGCTGATGATAGCCAGCGGTTCACTCCACTCAGACACGCCCTGCGCCGCCGTGTTCTCAGCGCGGATCATGACCCATAGCCTCTGCCCCTTAGGCACGTTGCTCAAGACGAGCGAGGTGTTGTCGGTCCATATGCTGTACGCCGATGCCGGCGTGAGAACAGGAGCTTGCGTGCCGGGCACCAGAGGAGCTGTGGCGATGCTGTACCATATGCTGCTGGCCTCTTCCTCGGCTGCAAGGGAGCATGGCATGGAAGAGCCGCAGCCGAGGAGACGCGGCGGTAGCCACGAGACGTTGACGGCCAAAGGGGCCACGCCGCGCCACGTCTGGTTGCGTATGGCTGAGGGCCGCACCACCAAGGTCTTGGCTACCGTGGCCGACCAGTTGCCTGCGCCCACCTCGGTCACCGCTCGCGCTCGTATGTAAAACGTCTTGCCGATCTCCAGAAAGCGCAGCCTGTGCGAAAACAGTGAAGCGTTGTGGGGCAGCATGACGAATTGCGAGGCATTCATCTGCAACTGACAGGCCGGCTGCCGAGCCGCCATGCCCGCCTCGCTCACTTGCACGTCGAATCGCACAACGTGCAGGCGCGGGTACGTGTGGTAGGACGCATGCGAGCTGGGGCGTAGGTCGAGCTGGAGGAAGCCGAGACCAGGCTCGTCATGGGGGCCCTGCCCCGATGTCACATGCACCTGCGGCGCGTCCGCCACGCCTGGCACCGTGATCGCTGACGACAGATTCGACCACGGCCCTCGCCACCCCGAGCTGGTCACGGCTCGCACGGCAAGAGCAACACGGCGGCCCTGCAACTGCTGTAGCCCGCCCATTGCAACAACCACTGCCGCCCCCGGGCCAGCGTCCGACGTATTCACAGAAACGCGGCGGACGACCGAGTATCCTGCCGTGGGCGCAGCGCCATTGCTTACACTGCTTGCTGCCAGCAGCTGAGAAGCGTTGGCGGTCTCGAGGTACAAGACCAGCTCGTACCGCATCTCATCCACTACGGCCCCGCTCGGTGCAGGGAATCCCCAGCCCTGGTCGCGCGGGCCGCGATACGAGAATGTCACAGAAAAGGGATCCCCGTAGCTGCACGTATCATCCAGCTCGTCCAAATCTCTCAAGGCACACCTGCACCTGCCGTTGGAGGCACATCCGTATGAGCAGCACGTGTGCAACGTGCGGTTGTGGGCGTGAGGTATGCAGTCCTCAGCGCAGGAGCTGTTGCATTGTGCGCCACACTCGCCGCGTGGCGCACTGGCGAGAGATGCGTTGAACGCCTCGAAGCTCACAAATCTCTGCCCGCCAGTTGCTGCTCCCGTGCAGGCATACGCACTGAGCGCACAGGGGCCGCTTGCGTCCCCGTTGGAAAATGGACACGGGGCCAGAGCCGCGGGCGTTTCAGGGATGTCGCGAATAAGGATGTATGCAGGCACGGCGCGAAGGCGAGGCGCAAGAATCTTGGTTGCCGCCTGCTGGTAAACGGCGCGCATGCGCGTGGCTACTCGCATCCCCCGCGTCAGCACCAGCGGCGGCGCGCCTTCCAGCGGGGCGAGTTCCAACAGCGGCAGGACGACGCTGGTCGTCGATGCATTCAGCGTGGCTTCGTACTGCCAGCCAACGCCCTCGGCCGAGACGTGCAGGAGATTCAGCACGAGGTGCGAGAGCCCGTCCAGGTCCAACGGCGGAGTCCACAGCACAAGCAGCTGAAGCGGATCGGGCACTGTAATGGTCAGGTTGCGGACGACGCGAGTCGTGGAGTGCTCTTCGACAACAACCGGCGCCGGGGCGGCTCCGCCTGCCACGGCGGCGAGCGCGGCCAGCACGAGCAGGACCCACGACGCCGCGCGCGCGCGGCAGCCCATGCCTCCACGCGACTCCCCGGCCAGCAGCCCACCACCGCCTCCGAACGGACGCGTACGGTTACAAATCGGAAATCACCATGGACGAGCTAGAGGAGGAGGTGGTCGAGATGGATGAGGCTGACGCGGAGCTTCGGCGGCTCCGTGCTGACGCGGAGCTTCGGCGGCTCCGTGAGGAGGACCTGGTAGAACAAGCTGCCACGCAGGCGAATCGCAGCAACGCGCTCGAGCTCATCTGGCAGCGGCAGCGAGACTGGCACGCGCAGGAGCAGCAGGAGAGGCGTGCACTGCAGACGCGTGCGCGACAGAGCATGGAATCGCTCCGTGCTCTCGTCTTGCGCGAGGTGGCTGGTCTCAGGCAGCAAGTGAGAGAGGCGGAGCAAAGTGCCACGGCGTTGCACGAGGAACTCCCTGCACTCCCGTCCCTCGTTGTGCACCCAGTCATCCGGCGGCTCGAGGCCAAGGTGCAGGAACAGGACGCCCAGTGGGGGCACGATGTGGATGTGCTGAGAAGAAAGCTCAAAGCGGCAGCTTTTGAGACGCATCAGTTACGTCGCTCACTGGTCGCGGCGCAGGCGGTGCTAGACGGCTGTATGGCAGAGGGGCTCGCATCAAAGCAATCCATCAACATCCTCGAATGCCGCATCGCGGACCTCGAGGGGCAACGAGAGGATCAGCGGGAGGCCTTGCGCAAGAGTGGCGTGCGGGTCCAGGCCCTGGATAATGACTGCTCTAGGCTCCGCGACGCGGTACTACAAACGGAGAGGAATCTTGCGGCAGCACATGCCGAGCGTGACGCGCTGCAGGCCCAACTGCGACAGCTGTCGGCCGCGCACCAGGAGCTTGGAGCGCAGGTGTTGAGGCACAAGGCGCAGGTGATGCAGGTCTCAACCGCCCTGTGCCAGCAGGAGGAGGCGGCGGCGGCTTCCAACATGCGCTGGCAACGTGAACGTCAGGGGTGCACAGCAGCACGGCGGGAGCATGCCGCGACAAAGGCCTTAATGGCGATGGCGAAGACTCGCCTCGCCGCCTTTGTGTGTGAGATGTCGCAGCTTCAAGCGGACATGCTGCAGCACGCACGTGACCAGCAGTGCGTGCATGCTCGAGGCGAGGACCTCCGGCGTCAGCTCGAGGCCGCTCATGTCGCGCAGATGGCGCGAGTGCGGCAAGAGAGTGCCGACAGGACGGTAGCATTTTATGTCCAGCAGTGCGCGCTGGATCACGAGCTTGATCTCAAACACGCAGAGATGAGCGTCATCACTTCGTACGTGCAACGGCTGCTGCTCGAGTGCAAGACACAGGTGAGATTGACGGCTGTCCGACAGAAACGGCCGCCGGCCAGCAGCCCACAACCGTCATCCCCGCAAGCTGTCGCGGCATTTAGCGTCACCTGGGCGCGCGAGGAGCACAGCAATGCTTGTGAGATACAGCAGCTGCACCAGCGCCTAGACAAAGTGCGGCGGCACGCCTTTGCGCGGCAAATCGCTCTTCGGCACCTCGCGCGCGCCTTGCGCTGTTTTGAGGACGTCCTGGCAGGGGTTTGGGAGCGCAGATCAAGAGCATGTGGATTGCTTGCCCGCTCGCAGCTGCCCTGCCGCCAGAGCATGTGGAGCAGGTTCTTTAGCCCGCATGTGCGCAGTGGCGTGCCTGCGCCAAAAACATGCGTTCATCACCTGCACCAAAACATGCGTTCATCACCCTCATCCTCTACGCCGAGCCTGGCATTCATACCTGGTAGAAATTTGAATGTTCTAAAATGTACTGCACCGAGATTGTGTGCACGTACTATGGCACTCTTGTGATCACGTCCGAACCGTGTAGGCGCATGCACAGACTCGGTCATCACTCAGAGACCTGTGGATGCATGATTCGCCTGACAATCAGTGCTGACAATCAGTGCTGACAGGTGGGTCCAGTGCGTGCACGACACGCGAGAGCGACAGGCAAAAGAGGAGACAGACATGGAGCACAAGCGCAGGTTGGCGCACGCGCAGCACCACGCCAAAGAGATGCTCGTGCGCGAGGCAGACCGACGCTTGGCAGCGTGTAAGCACCTGGTGGGGCGAATCATGAGACAGCAGCGAGCTGTTGCTTTTATCTTTTTCCTGGATGCCGTCAGCGTGACAAGGGCGGCTCGGCACAAGGTGGCCAGGGCGCTGGAAAGAGAGCGTCGCTGCTGCCTTGCCTGTGCCTTGGCCTCCTACGCTGGTGCGGTGGCAGGCTTGAGGGCGGCAAAGAGCTCTATTGCTGCACGTGCTGTCAAGACCAAGCTCCAACGTGCCTGGGTCGCCTGGGAAGAGCAAGTGAGAGCTGCGCAGGCTGCTCGCGCCAAGTCAGTCCGCACTATTCAGCACACCATGTGTCGCCTGAACAAGGCCTCCAGCGTCACAGCACACGCGTCCGGCAAGTCGTACCAGGGAACCCTAGTCTGAGTCTGAACCGCAGCATCCTCTTGCGCGTCTGCGCGCTGGTCTGCTGACACGGTCTGGTCCAGCAGCCGCCGTCAACGCAAGGCTCAATGCGCGCGAGAAAGCTGAATGGATGCGAGGATGATGAATGCACGGCAAGACACTGTGGCAAGACACTGTGCCAAGACATTGAGGCAAGACATTGTTCATTTACTCACCAACCACAAGCGCCCACAAAAATAAAGATCAACCCTATTTGGCCTGTAGTGTCTGACAGGCGAGGGCACATTGCTGTGCAGCCTAGCATTACATAGCCTGCCGAGTGCTGTGCAGCCTAGCCTGCCTCGCCTGCCTAGCCGACCACAACATGGTGCCGCGCCAACTGCGATAGACAAAACCCGGCGGGACAACAAGAGAGGCAAATGGATATTCAAGTCGATTTGTTCTAAGTCGATTTGGTGAGAGCAATGAGCCCAAAGAACAAGTTGAATCCTCATTCCTGCGCAGGCAGAGGGTGACAGAGGACTTGCTGTGCGAGGACTTGCTGTGCGAGGACTTGGGCAAAGTGCTGCACAGCCTCTTGGGTGCCGGCCGTCCAAACGTCAACGCCTGCCAGCGAGTCTGCAAAGTTAGTGCACAACGTGCATCCCTTCCTCAAAGTCACCTGTCTTTTGAAAATCTGTGCCTGCACATCCCCGGCGCATGCCCTCGCCTACACTGTCGCCTACTGACCCTGTGCCCCGCGGCCTACTGACCCTGTGCCCC
>Ga0115006_10002088_pt1 | contig 12928 bp, 2 predicted proteins | sample ArcOceMetagenome_3_FD_88943 | JGI IMG/M metagenome (GOLD analysis project Ga0115006, IMG submission 88943) | Marine eukaryotic phytoplankton communities from Arctic Ocean - Arctic Ocean- Svalbard ARC20M Metagenome | ecosystem: Environmental > Aquatic > Marine > Oceanic | place: Arctic Ocean...
ACGACGGCAAGCAAGCAGCAGGGCTTGTCAAGCGCGCGTGGTCGGAAAATGAAGACGCGCTCCTGCTCGCGGCCGTCGAGAAGTATGGCGCCTGCCGCTGGTCGATCATCGCGACGCACCTCTCGAGCGGTCGTGTCGGCAAGCAGTGCCGCGAGCGGTGGAACAACCACCTCTGCCCCGACGTCAAGAAGTCGGAGTGGGGCGACGACGAGGACCGCGCCATCCTGCACGGCGTGGCCGAGCTGGGCACGCGCTGGTGCGAGATCGTCAAGGCGCCGGCGCTGGCCGGTCGCACCGACAACGCCATCAAGAACCGATTCTACGCGCTGCAGCGGCGCATGAAGGCCGCGCACTCGGCCGCCGTGCGCACGGCTGCCGCGGCGCAGCGCAACAGCGGCGAGGGCAGCCCTCTCGGCAAGCGGCAGTGGAGCGCGGCCGACGGCGGCGGCGCGAAGAGCGAGACGGACACGTACCAGGAGACGCGCGACAAGGTCGTGTCGATCGCCACCGCGCTCGCCTTCTCGATCGAGGAGTGTGACCGCGATCGGCTGATTGCGATGCTCACTTCGACGCTGCACCCTCGCGCCGCCAAGCCGGGCGCCAAGGCCACGGCCACCGGAGGCGGCGGCGCGGCGCCGAACAACGAGCCCAAGGCGACGGACGGGAGCGAGCTCGACGCCGAGGGCGCGGCGCTCGCCGCCTCCCAGCGCTGCCACTCGCCGCTCTCGGCAGCGGAGATGACGGGAGACGCCGCGTCCGACATGGCGGCGTTCATGAACGTCGCCCACTCGATCTCGTCGCCGACGGCGTCGACGCCGCGCACGCTGAGCCCGGTCGGCTCGGAGCCCAACCGCGACGACAACCCTCTCGGCGCCGGCGCCGGCGGCGATGGCGACGCCGAAAAGGCGTCGCCAGATGCGGCGGAGGCGGAGCGCGGCCCGCGCGGCGCGGCGGACGACGTCGGCTGGGCCGAGGGAGTCGTCGACGAGTCGATGTCCGAGACGACGCCGCTCGAGCGGCAGGGCCCGACCGCGTCGCCGAGCCTCGACCGCGCCGGCTCGGTGGGCTCCGTGGGCTCTGTGGGTTCGGCGGGCTCGGTGACGGTGCCGTCGCTGCGCAGCGACGACGACGACGACGACGCGGCGCCGGCCGACGGGCAGCAGCGCCGCACGCTCGGCGAGGGCGGCGCCGTCGCCGCCGCGACCGACGACATGGACACGGGCGAAACGCCGCAGTCCGGGACCAAAGAGCCCGGTGCGGCCAAGAGCCCTCCGCCGCAACTCGCGCAGCCGCGCAGCCCGGCGCCAGCCGAGCGGCCCGCCGACAACGCGGCGCTCGGCAGCTGCCTCGGCGGCCGGCACAAGTACCGTGCGCTGCTCGCGCCGCTGGCCATCCCGGAGGTTGTCGAGCAGGCGACGATGGAGGCGACCCTGCTCGCGTCCGACTCTGCCAAGAGGCAGCGCACGCCGTCGGGGCACACGCCGGGTGGCCGCGCCGCCGCCGCGTGGTCTGCCTCGCCGCAGCGCGGTGGCGCGCTCGCGACCCCGCCCTCGGCGGCGACCGGGACCGAAGAGCCCGGCGCCGCCGAGCGCGCGTCGTTTGGCAGCAGCCCCCTCGTGGCCAAGGTCGCGGCCCTCGTGAGCCCGCTCAAGGGCGGCGGCGCCGCGGCGGCGGTGGCGGCGGCGGCTGCGGCGGGTCTCGAGGCGCTGCCGGAGCACCTGCAGCTCTCCTTCTTCACGGACCTCTTCGCCGAGCCCGCCAACGTCGCCAACGTCGAGGTGGCGCTCGCAACGCTCGCCGCCGTCGAGGCTTCCGCCGCCGCCGCCGCCGCCGCCGCCGCCGCCGCGCCCGCCGCGCCCGCCGCCGCCGCCGCCGCCGCCGCCACCGTGGCGCTCGCCAGCCCGTTCGCCGTGCCGCGGGGCCTCTCGCCCGCCGAGCGGATGCAGCCGCGCAGACCATCGCCACTCGTGCCGTCGCCGGTCGCGCCGTCGCCGCAGAAACCGCCGCCTCGCCGCGGCACCCGCCACACGCGCATGGCCGCGCCGATTGCCGCTGCGTGAAACGCCTCTCCTCTCGTCAAGTGCCGCATGTGTTCGTGTGCTGCAGCAGAGAGCGGTGTGCCCTCTGCTTGCCCGTCCTCTTCTGTCTCGTGGTGTGGTCATGCGATGTGCCAGGTTTGGAGTGAGAGTGAGATAATCGGTCGACTCCGTGTCGAGTTTGTTTGCTTTTACTCAACATCCGTCCGTGTGCGACGTGCGCATAGTGTGGCACATGCTTGCCGCGGTGGGGCGCGTGCGGGGGGGGCGGCGGGGGTGCAGCTGCTGCGCGCGTTGGCGCTAGGCTCGACTGCTGGAGCGCGAGCACCGCTGTCGCGAAAAGCAGCAGCAGCGAGAGTGAGCTCCACAGCTGGCAGGCAGAAGGCCGACCGTCGCTCGCCAGCTTGGGCTTGGAGAGCGAGTAGCCGACGCCGCCGAGCAGCGCGATCGCGGCGCCCGCCACGTACGACCACGGCAGCGCCTCGGCCATGAGCAGCGCGCCGAGGCCGATGACGACGGCGCGCTTGCCCGAGTTGAGCAGCGCGTGTGCGACGGGGTGGACGCCGGCGAGCACGACGATGGAGCCGAGCTGGTACAGCACGAAGGCGACCGGTGTCACCGCCAGCCACGCCGCGTCCTCCGTGCTATCCGGCCAGCGGATGCATCGCCGCGCGCTCGCGTCGCACTCGTCGCCCGGCGCGAGCAGGGACGTCGCCGCGTGCAGCGCGAGCTGCATCGGCAGCGCCAGGCTGCAGCTGAGCAGCATCAGCGCCACGGCCGACCGCCTCGAGGTGGCCTCGTCTGCTGAGTCGTCGGCGGCCGTCTCCAGGAGCTTCTTGTTGTGCACGTTTCGCGTCTGCAGGAAGAGGTTGGCGAGCATGCCGATGCCGAGCCCGACGCTGTCGAAGCGCATCTGGCGGTGGCCGAAGCTGGCGATGACCACGCCCAGCACGATGCACACCAGCGCGAGGACGGTGAGCGCGCGAGGCTTCTCGCCGAACATGCAGTAGCACACGGCGACAGTGAAGACTGGCTCGCACGTTTTGACGACGTGCGTGAACGAGATGCTCAGCAGCGTGAGCGAGAGGTTGGTGCACAGCGTGCCACCGAGAAAGAGCGCGGCCGAGACGCAGAGCTCGCCCCGGCCCATGCCAGCGGTGCTTCCGAGCAGCCCGCCCCGCGACCGGCACAGCAGCCAGGCCAGCGCGCCGGCAGAGAACTGCGCCGACGTGAGCAGCATCGGCGACGGCAGCAGCTGGAACGAGCGCTTCATGCCGAGGTTGAAGAGCAGGTTGCACAGGTACCAGAAGGCGCAGCTCACTACGAGGTTATTGCTGCGCGCCATTGTTCCGCCGGCATGTGCCTAACTCTGTACGTCTCTACCTAGGACTACGTCGCAGGTAGTTTGGCTTCTAGGCACGTAGGACGCATGAATTGGAGTTCAAGGACAGGCCGATTACATGTACGCCGCTACTCGTCTTCTTGGGTTCCTTTAGCTAGCGAAGTCTAGAGACTGGTAGACTGGTAGACTGGTAAATAAACGCCCTCCGGTGGCAATCGCGGAAGGATGGTGCTGCCTGGCATTGCGTGTGTTCCTCTAAGCTAGACTCAGGCTTTATTACCACATACTGTAGGGTAATTCTGGTGCACCTGCTTAAATTCTGCTTACTCGTCGACCTAAGTACGTACAGTCCAGCCTGAATATGTTTCATGGAGTGTTAATTTCGAGATCCTTCTTTACTATATATAGAGGTGTATATACAAGCAAATTTGCTCAGATATGATTACTCATCGTCCCCACGTGACGCCATCATGAGTTCGCTCCGACTCGCCTCCACCTGGGCCTCAATCGCTGCCGTCTTGCTGGCCACCTGCTTGGAGAGGTCGTTGACGCGCTCGAGCAGCACCTCGTTCGACACGTCCTCCACGATGATCGACGACGTCTTGAGCACCGGGAAGAAGGAGAAGTCGCCCTTGACCAGCATGTCCTTGACGTAGCTCTCGGGGCCGGTGTACTCGGTCTCGCCCTTGACGCGGAGGTGCACCATGAAGCTCACTGCCACGCACGGCGCGCAAAGGTCACGCTCACTGACATGGCGCTGCGAGCAGAAGAGTCGTGTGTGTGTGTGTGTGTGTGTGTGTGTGGATGTGTGTGTGTGTGTGTGTGTGTGTGTGTGTGTGTGTGTGTGTGTGTGTGTGTGTGCGCGCGCGCGCGCGCGCGCGCGCGTGTGCGAGACGCAAGGCGTGCAGTAGTGCCAGAGGTTGTGCTCGAAACGAATGTGGTGCTCGAAGCCAATCGGGTGCTTCCTGTCGAAGGTGTTCCGATCGATGCCGCAGACAAAGCAGACGTTGTCGATGTCATCCTTGATCTGCTTCTGCAGGTCGCGCTGCTGCGCAAACGTGTCAATGACGATACCAAAGATGATGTTGAGCAACATGACGATCACGACCACGTAGAAGAGCAGGTCGATTGTCCACCGAATGGTCGCGCCACTCGGGTCGTGGTCGATCTTATCGCGATAGTCTGCGAGCGACTGCGAGACGCCCTCGTAGTTGAGGCCAAGGTACACCGTGTTTCGGAAGCACATGAGCGTCGACTCGCACAGGTCGACGCGCACGTCGCGTCCCTCCGCCGTCTGCGCGGCGCGAGCGGGCGAGCGAGGTCAGGGCTAGGGTGGGCGTGCGCGTGGGTGTGAGTGTGCGTGCGTGGCGGGCGGCGGTGGCGGAAACACGATCGTGCGCGCACCTCATAGTGCCAGATGTAGTCCTCGTGGAAGAAGAGCTGCCCAACGATGGTGAACTGGTAGATGACGATCAGCACGAGCAGGAAGGTGAGGAAGAGCGACTGCGAGTTGATCGTGACCGCCTCGATGACCTTTTGCAGCAGACGGCTCTGCACGACAATGTCCAGCAGGAGCGGCACAAAGAAGAACGGGTGGACGAGCAGGCCAAGCGTGCAATTGAGGATGGAGAGCACGTAGTACAGCAGCCACTGATCCTTGAAGAGAAGCAGCAGCGGCGTGCGCAGCAAGACGTGCCTGATGAGCTCGTGGTGCTCCAATGCGGTCAGGTCGACTTGCGCGGTGAGGCGCTGGAGCACGGCTGACTTGACGAGAAGCGACGAGGCCAGCAGGCGCTTGGCGATCCGCGCCATCGCGCGGAGGCAGTCTTTGAGCGTGTCCTGGTCGGCGCGCGCCTCGAGCAGGCCCACCCGCACGCTCTCGTCCTGCACCTCGTCACGATGCGCGCGGACCACCGAGTCGTGCAGGCTCTCGTCGCCCGATGTCGACGTCGCCTTTGGGCGCAGCGCCGCCGCCTCGGCCTCGACGGCGGCCGCCTTCTCGGTCGAGGCGCGCAGCTCGTCCGACACCTGCACGTCGACCTGCAGTGGCCAGATCGAGACGATCGAGAGGTCGACGCCGTCGGCCGCCCACGCGGCGCGCAGCAGCAGCGGCATCGTCGCGGCGCAGTGCTCGAGCAGGCACGCCGACGAGACGAGGAACATCCCGACGCCGAGCAGCTGCGTGAGCCACTCCGCCCACGAGGGCGACCAGCGCAGCACGAGGTAGTCGGTCGGCATCGGCGAGGGCAGCGAGCAGAGGATGATGAGCAGGTTGATCGCGCAGCCGAGCGTGAGCATCGCCGTGTGCATCGCGCCCGAGTTGAGCGTGAGCATGTGCAGGAAGCCCACCTTGGCCATCTGCTCCTGGTGGTGCATCTCGTAGATGAGCCCCTCCGAGCGCGTCACAAAGTCCTCGATGCGCTTCTGCGGCGTCGAGCGGTCGACGTCCCACATGAACTTGAGCTTCGACTTGGAGGTGAGCCACTTGCACAGCACCGGCACCGGGAAGAGCACCTCGTCCAGCGTGCGGTCGGAGCGCACGATCTCGATGCAGCCCGTGTTGCCCGAGAAGAAGTCGAACGAGCGCGCCGTCTGGCAGATGGCCGAGACCGACGCCGAGTAGCGGCCGAGCGTGCGCATCAGCAGGAAGAAGTAGAAGCCGAGGTCGCGCTGCTGGATCTCCTCGGCCGAGACGCCGACGCCCTCGCTCGAGTTGCGGTACGCCGAGTCCATGTCGCGCACGAGCAGCATCAGGTCGAGCGACGCGGCGATGCGACGCGGGATCGTGTCCGTCTGCACGCCCTCGAGCAGCGAGAGCAGCAGCTTGAGGCAGAGCAGCTTGAGCTCGACGACCTCGCGCGTCGAGCAGTCGGGGTAGACGCCGTGTAGGAAGCGCACCACCACGTCGCACAGGTTGGTGCCGATCAGGAAGAGCTGGTTGCCGTGGCACGGCCCCTGCACCAGCTCGATGAGCGTCTCGTACAGCTGGCACGCCATGCCGATGGTGAGCGACGACAGCGTGCGCTCTATGACGAGCAGCGAGTTGACGAGCTCCATGACGACGTTGACGTTGGTGCGGTTGCCCTCCTGCGAGCGCAGGAAGTTCTGCATCGCGTTGTAGTGCCCCTCGCACAGCAGCTGCACGAAGTGGAGCACCTTGCACCCGACGCGCACGTCGAGCGGCGCGAGGCGGCGCAGCTCGGGCACGTCGCCGTCGGCGCGCGCGTCGGCCTCCGACTGGTTCATCACCTGCAGGTACCACTTGCGCTGCTTGACCTCGGTGTAGTACTGCTGGATCTTGCGGCACTCGTCGTCGAGGTACGCCGCCAGGTTGAGCAGCGCGCCGCCGTGCGAGCCGCCCGCGAGCGCCTCGTAGATGTCCACCTGCACGGCGTTGTTGCCGCCCTCGAGCAGCGAGCAGCCGAGGCCGAGCCCCGCCTCGAAGATGAGGCGGTCGGAGCCGCCGTCGACGAGCGCCTGCAGCATGACGGCGGTGGCGCCCATGTCGTTGAGCGAGTCCTGCATCGACGGGTCGGCCTCGAGCAGCGCCTGCAGGATGTTGAGGCCGCGCTCGCGCATCTCGACCGACGGGCTCGAGCGGTTGAGCTGCTGGATGATCGGCCGGATCGCCTCCTCGCCGCACTCCTTGTACGTCTGCACCGACGAGTTGAACTCCTCGAGCTGCCACTCCTCGAGCGCCGCCTCGGCGCTGTGGTACGCTTTGCGCAGCATCTGTTCGAGCGCGGCGCCGTCGGCCGCACCCGAGAGGCCCTTCTTGCTGTCGCCGCCGCTGCCGCCGTCCGTGCCGCCGTTCAAGCCGCCGGGCGGCTTGTGGTGGAGGTCGAGCGTGGGCGACGGCGGCAAGAGTACGGCGGGTGCGGGCGCGGGCGCGGGCGAGCGCGGCGCCTCCTTCTGCAGCTGCGCGAGCGAGCGCAGGTTGAGCCGATCGCCCGCGAGCTTCCACATCTTCTCGTGCCGCTGGATGCCCTTGATGTGCAGCGCGTGCAGCGCCGCCTTGAGCAGCGACACCTGCCGCCGCGTCAGCAGCAGCTCGCGCTTCGCGCCGAGGCCAACGCCGCCGCCGCGCGCGCCGCCGCTCTCGTGCTTGCCGCTGTCGCCGTTTGGCGTCGGGCTGCCGCGGCCGTCGTCGGAGCCGATCATGCGCGGGTTTGTCTCGAAGGGGCGCTTCTCGATGAGCTTGAGCAGCTTGGCGGTGACGCGCTCGAACGAGTTGAGCACCTCCCAGTTCTCGCGCGGCGTGTCGCTCAGCGAGAGGTGCTTGTGCAAAAAGTTGAGCGCAAAGTCGATGCCCGCCTCGAAGAAGCACGGGCCGCGGTGCGAGAACTCGAGCTGGCGCACCGCCTGCTCGGCGTCCTCCACGTCGCCGTAGCCGCCCATGCACTCGCACAGCGTGCGCAGCTCGGCGACGAGCAGCGTGATCACCTGCCAGACCGACGGGCTGATCGCGAGCGCCGCCACCTTGAGCTGCGTGATGGTGTACGTCTCCTTGAGCAGGACGAGGAAGGAGGCGCGCACCGCGTGCGGGCAGAAGTGGTCGCAGATGTGCTCGCACAGCTCGTCGAGCGGCATGATCGACTGGATGAGCATCTCGACTTCGTTGTGGAAGCCGAACGAGAGCTGCGCGAGCAGCTGCACGAGCGCATGGTGGAAGGCGACCATCGACGTCGGCGGGATCGTGCCGTGCACGCCGCTCTTGGTCGCGAGCTGCCGCGCGCGCCGCTCGCGCCCCGCCTTGCCGGGGAAGAGGATGAGCAGGTAGTTGGGCTTGGCGAGGAAGAGGCGCAGGATCGAGAGCGGCACCGTCGAGTTGCCGCGGTCGAGGCCGCGCGTCAGCTCGAGCAGTACGTCGAGGTACCACGCGTACCGCGCGCTCCCCTCCGACATGAGGCCGATCAGCTGGCTGAGGTGCGCGTCGGTGACGGCCGCGCAGTTTGCGGGGTTGTCCTGCAGCACGAGGCGCGCGCACGTGGTCGCCTTGCGCACAGTGCACATGTGCGCGAGCACCAGCGAGAACTCGCTGAAGACGGCGCCCTGGTTGCGCTCGTTGCGCTCGCAGAAGGCCGACAGGAGCTCGAAGCAGCCCTCGCGCACCGTGCGCGCCTGGTCGGGTGGCATGCGCGTGCCCTGCGTCTCGCCCTGCGTCTCGACGGCCGACATCACCTTGAGGAGCGCGAAGACGACCTCGTGTGTGCCGAGGCACCACAGCAGCGCCTGCCGGTGCGGCGCGTCGCACATCTTGATCAGCTGCGCCAGCGCGAGCTGCGCGTTCGAGAGCACGTCGGCCGCCTGGTCGGGGCGTGGCTGCGTCGAGGTGAGCGCGCGGATGCTCATCGTGAGGTGCTGCAGGAAGCGCGTCGCGCGCTGCATCGCGAGGAAGATGTGCCGCTCGCCGGAGGACGCCTTGGCGAGGCGCGACGGGCTCTCCTTGACAAACTCGATCGAGAGCATGCACTTGCACATCGAGTGCGACTGGCGGAAGAGGCGGAAGAGCACGTGCAGCGCGTCGGAGACCAGGCCGGGGTCGCTCGACGAGGCCTCGGTCGTGGTGCGCACGAGAGCGCGGATCATGTTGTCGGTCGTCTCGGGCCACGCCATCACGCCGACCGTCTCGCGCAGCCCCTCGACGATGTCGGGCCCGGAGCCCTTGAGCTGCGACGCCTTGGCGGCCGGTGAGGCGGTGCTGTTGCGCAGCAGCGGCGAGACGGCGGAGCCGATCGCCTGGTTGCGCTGCACCGACGTGTGCAGCGAGCCGATGATGCCGAAGGCGCGCTTCGAGACGGCGTCCTTGCGGCGGAGCGACTCGAGGAACTTCCACAGCCGCATCATCAGCCGCATGTCGAGGATCTGCTCGAGGATGTGGCAAACGAGCTTCTTGACGCGCAGCGCCTTGCTGAAGTTCTCGTCGTCCTTATCCTCCTTGCCCGACTTGTCGATGCGGCGGTGCTGCGGTACCGAGATGATGGCGACCGCCAGCTCGAAGAGCGACTCGACGGTCTCCTGGTCCTGGATGAAGCCGTACATGAAGAGGTGCAGGCACAGGTCGAGCACACCGGCGGTCAGGTCGAGGTCGCGCTGCTCGCGCATCGCCATCCGCGCCGAGCGCATCTCCTGCAGCACGAACGCGCGCAGCTGGTCGAGGTCGTGCTGCGAGACGGCGTCGGTCGGCAGCACGGCGTCGTTGAGCGAGAGGCACCCGCTGGCGCGCCCCTTGGGCAGCAGGTCCCAGTCCCACACCGACGAGACGGCGGGGCGGCCGAGGCGCGACGGCGAGACACCAATGTACAGGTTGCGCACGAGGACGCAGTAGCCGCCGCGCAGGTCCTGAGAGAGCTTGTCGTCGAGGATCACCTTCATGCACAGGTTGAACGGGTAGAGCGACCACACCGTCTGCAGCGTGAGGCCGTTGAAGCCCGAGCAGAGGCCGCCGAGCAGCTCCACCTCGTGCAGGTAGTACTTTTGCAGGTCGACGTTGTCCTCGAGCTCGCCCATCGTCAGCCACGCGCCCTGCACCTGGATCGCCACCTTGGAGCTCGCCGCGCCCGCCTTCTTGCCCTTGTAGCCGCGCGAGCGCGCCGCGGAGAGCGCCGCCGGCGAGTCGGAGACGACCGACACGAGCGACGGCGACTGGAGCATCTGGTCGCGCAGGCTCGTCTGTAGGTCGACGTGATCGAGCTCCTCGACGGGCACAAACTCCTCGTTCTCCCGGTCGGGCAGCTCCTGCAGCATCTCCTTGGAGCGGCTGAAGATGTCGAGCGCCGCGCGATCGCGCATCGACAGCGCCGCGTCGCTCGCGATCGCGGCCGCCGCCGGGCTCAGCGCGAGCGGGAAGGCCTTGGACGACGACGCGGCGGCGCCGGGCGTCGCCGCCGCCGCGAGGGCCGACGACGGCTCCGGCGCGACGCCGGCGTCCACCTCGGAGAACTCGACGGAGGCGGCGGCTGAGTCAGTGTGCAGCAGCTTCTGTGGACCGCCGGCGCCGTCCACGACGCCGCTGCCCTTGGCGACGTCCTCGGTGACGACGAGGTCGCCCCCGCGCGCGACCTGCACCGCCTCCATCATGTCCGACGCCGGCGAGATGATCAGCTTGAGCAGAATCATGTTCTGGTTGTGCGCGAGCGGCGCGCCGTGCCGCATGCAGAACGTGTGCAGCAGCGAGAGGATCATCCAGCCGCCGTGCCAGTGGCGGTCGCGCCGCTCCTTGGCGAGCAGGTCCACCCAGAAGTCTACCTGCTTCGGCTCGACCTGCACCTCGCTGAAGACCTCCTGCAGCACCTGCCCGATGCCGATCGACTTGCGCGCCGCCAGCTCGAAGGACGGCACGTGCGAGTAGATGTACTGGCAGTTGGTGCTGTTGCCGCGGATCGAGACCCAGAGCAGCTCGGCGACCATCCGCGAGATCTGGATGAGCGGCTTGTCGTCGTCGAGCTTGTGGAAGGCGACGGTGCCAAGCCGCTTGAACGGCGCCACCAGCATCGTGATCAGCGCGTCGAGCACGCCGAGCTCGCGCATCAGATCCTGCAGGTTGGCGCTCACCGCGTCGTCCGACGGCCCCGACGAGCCGCCGTCCTCGCCCGACGCCTCCTTGATGTCCGAGGTGAGGAAGCGCGTCAGGTACGCCAGCGCGCCCGTCACCTTCGGGTCGGCCTCGTTGCCCGTCTTGGTGCCGAACTGGAGCGACTCGGCGTGGCGCAGCAGGTGGCCCGTCACGCCGCTCACGCCGTAGAAGGTGCGGCAGACGCGCGTCGGCCGCTCGGCGAGCATGCCGTCGCGGATGTAGCAGCGCTGCGCCACGACGACCTTACCCGTCTCGGGCTCCGTGTGCACCCAGCCGCCGCTCGCGACGTGGCGCATCCGCACGATCGACGCGGCGGGCATGTGCTTTGCGGAGCCCTCGCTCTGGTAGTCGTGCAGCTCGAAGAGCGCCGCCTGCTCGAGCGTCGCCGCCATCAGCGGCAGAGGGAAGCCCGTCGACGCTGCGCTCGACATGTCGACTGCGAGGTACTTGCCCGACGGCAGGTGCTGCAGGCAGTAGCCGCACCCCATCGCGACGGGCTCCGTGTTGAGGCCGTTGGCCGCCTGCACCTGCCACAGCGCGTTGGCGCCCACCCACTCGAGCGACTCGTACCGGCGCATCCCCACCTCGGCGAGCGGCGTGCGCAGGTCCCACGACGCGACGAGGTTGCTCTCGGCCTCGCAGTGGTAGAGCGAGATCACGTCGCCACACCGCATCAGCTCGCGCTCGCCCGACCCCGCCTGCCCGCCGCTGCTGCTGCCGCCCTCGCCCTCCTCGGACGAGTTGAGCACGAGCAGCTGGAAGCCGGCGGCGTCGGTGCTCGCGTTCACCTCGAGCTCGTCGCTCGACTCCGACACGACCGACTCGCTGGTCGCCGCCGGGCCCGCTGCACCGTCCGCCTTGCCGCCAGCCGGTTCGCCGCCACCCGCCGCCGCCGCTCCAGCACCTGCCACTGCGCTGCCGCCGCCGCCAGCCGCGCTGTCCGCAGCCGCGCTGCCGCCAGCCGCGCTGCCGCCGCCAGTCGCGCTGCCAATGTTGGGTCCGAAGTGGAGCGAGAGCTGGCGGCGGTTGGAGTGGAGGCGCAGCATGTCGTGGTTCTTGATGGCGGCGCCCTCGATCTGGAACTTGAAGCGGGGCCGCAGCGAGAGCCACGAGTCCTCGGAGCCCTTTGGGTCGAGCACGACCTGGTAGCAGCCCATCGCCTGCGCGCGGTGCTTGGGCACCAGCTTGAGGAACTTGCCTGACTTGGCGTGCATCAGCTGGATTGTCTCGCCGTAGTTGATCGGCGTGCCACGCTTCTCGTGGTTGCGTGCCGCGTTGGCCGCCTGCTCCACCTCGACGCCGAGCGCCAGGTCGGCCTGCTGCTGCCGCGCCACCTCCGCCGCGTCCGCGGTGCCACCTCCGCCCTCCTCGAGCTTGGCGCGGCTCGCCTGCGCCAGGTCGACGATCGATTTCATGTCGAGCAGCCGCCGCTTGCCCATCGTTGGCACGATCGCGTGCTGCATCGTCTGCGTCTTGCCCTGTGCCGCCGCGCGCGCCTGCGCCTTGAGCGCCCGCCGCACGCGCTTGGCCGCATCGTATTGGCACTTGACGTACACGATCCACTGGCACTCAACGAACCCCCACGGTACGGTCGAGCCGAGCGCCACCTCACGCAGGCTGCACGACAGCTCGATGAAGCCCTCCGAGCCCACTGCGTACATCTTGCCGTTGCGCTGCACGCACAGAGCGATGCGGTCGCCGATGTGCAGCTGCTGCCCGTTGCGCGAGCTCAGCAGCATCTCACTGTAGTCATCGTCCGTCAGCTGCGGCGCACTAGTGGTAGTCGTCATGGTGCCGTCCCTGCGCCCGACGACACTCGTGGGCCGCCCTACCCCGAGCAAACTCAGCGTGGGACGCACGGCCGGGAGGTAAAAGCACACTGAATACCCGGTCGACAAACACATGCTCAAGCCCCCCCCCCCCCCCCCCCTCCCGTACCCGCCCCCGACCCCCAGGCCGCCCCCCCCCCCCCCC
>Ga0115006_10002089_pt1 | contig 12926 bp, 4 predicted proteins | sample ArcOceMetagenome_3_FD_88943 | JGI IMG/M metagenome (GOLD analysis project Ga0115006, IMG submission 88943) | Marine eukaryotic phytoplankton communities from Arctic Ocean - Arctic Ocean- Svalbard ARC20M Metagenome | ecosystem: Environmental > Aquatic > Marine > Oceanic | place: Arctic Ocean...
CGCGCGCGCGCAGCCCGAATACACACCTCTCGCCCAGCACGTTCTCAAGCGCAGCCAAGTCCTTGAGCGCAATGGTGTCCAGCAGCTTTTGGACGATTTCCTCTGTGAGCCCCAACGCCTCCATCTCCCCGCGGATGGCATCAATGGGCACCTTTTCGAGCTTGTCGACCAGCACGCACGTGGCGGCGAACTTGTCCTCCGGGACCCCCATCTTTGCCAGCACCTCGGCGAGCACCGCACGCGAGTTCACCTTGAGCCCCACGTCCTCCGCCGTGATGCCCACGCGCTTGAAAAAGGTGGTGATGGCGGAGAGGAGCTCGGCCTCGGCCTCGATGCCCTCGACACCCCAGATGTCCATGTTCCACTGAAAATGCTCGCGACGCCGCCCGCGCGTCATGCGCTCGTAGCGCCAGCACTGCGGGAGACTGAACCACTTGACCGGCAGCGCGAGCGACTTGCCCTTGGCGAGCACCATCCGCGCCAGCGAGGGCGTCATCTCCGGCCGCAGCGCCACGCGGCGCTCGCCCTTGTCCTCGAAGTTGTACAGCTGCTGCGTCACCTCCTCGCCCGCCTTGCGGACGTACAGCGCCTCGTTCTCGAGAACAGGGGCGTCGTACTCCTCGAACCCATACAGACGCGCAATGTCCTTCCATTGCCCGAAGAGCCAGTTGCGCAGGCGCATGTCCTCGGGGTAAAAGTCGCGCGTGCCCTTGGGCGGCTGCAGGTCGAGCTTCTCCGCCGCGCCGCCCTTGCCGCCCTGCTTTTCCTTGTCCTGTACCACCGCGGCACTTGCACGCCCGCCCCCCCCGCCCTCCGCCTTTGCGCTGATTGTCAGGCGCCGCGCTGCCAGCTGGCGCAGATCGCGCGGCTTGTCCTGCCCCGCCGCCAGCGCCGCGCGGCCCGCCTGCTCATGCGCGGTGGACAGTCAGGGCATGGGCGCACGCCGCGGGGCGCACAAGGCGCCGCGTCCCAGGGGGCGCAGCAGTCCCCAGCAGAGCACGCTGCGGCGATGCCGGCTGCCGCATGGCGTACCTCGAGCGCTCGCCCCCCGACCCCCGCCGCGGCAGCGCCGCTGCGTAGCAGCGGGACCCGGGCCGCTGTCAGCGAAAAGGCCGCGGCCCTGGACCACATTCCTGCTAGGCACGCGCGCCACCAGTTAGCACAGGGGCGGGGACGCGCACCGACGGGGCGTGCGCGGTCGGTCCGCGCGGGGACGCTCGCAGCGCACGGCGCATGTGCCCGGCGCGCGGCGCTCGCCGCACACCAGGCACGCGCGCAACGCGGAGGCGCCCGCCGCCCTAGCGCGCAGGCCGCAGCACGGCGCGGCTCACCGAGCACGAGCAGCAGGGGCAGAGCGCGCTGCGACCCGCGCCGCGCCGCCATAGGACCCTCCGCTGCGCCGGACACTCGGCCCCCTTATGTGGAAGGCTCCCCGTTTGGGTTCGTGGGCCGTCACGGAGGACAATGCCTTCCGCCGGCGCCGCGCACCTCGCGGCGGCGTTGGCGGCTCTGGCGGTGTGCGCGGAAGCGCGCCCGGCGACGACCTTCAGCGGGGGTGCCGCCGCCGCGCGCCCGCCGCCGCCGCGTGCACTGGACGTGCTATACAGGGGCGAGGTCTCTCCGCCGCACCTCTCGGGCGGCGGCCTCCTCGCCGGAAGCCGCGGGCAGGGCGGCTGGGAGCGCGCGATTGCCGCGATCGAGGCCCAGGCTGCGGCGCTGGAGGCGCGTGCCGATGAGGTGCGGGCCGCGGTGCACCCGGAGACGGGCGTGGGGCTCCAGCTGCGCCTCGAGGAGGGCGTTTTCGTTGTCGGAGAGCTCGAGCCCGCTGGGGCCGCCGCACTGTCGGGCCATATCGAGGCCGGCGACGAGCTGGTCGCAGTCGACCACACCCCCGTGCGGGGGCTGAACCTGTACGAGGCCACTGTCCTGCTGCGGGGCCCGCCGGCGTCCGACGTTGTCCTCACCCTCGCGCGCGGCGGCGGCACCACCGACGTGGCTCTGCAGCGCTCGGCGCCAGGCGACAGGGAGGCACGCACCCGGCTTTCAAGCGAAGACCGGCTGCGCCTGGCAGCGAGCGGCGAGCTGGTGGGCTCTGCAGGGACGTGGGGCCCGGGCATCGTGCTGGGCGACGCGCTCGCAGTGGAGAGAGTGCTCCCCGACAGCTCCGCCGCTGCTGCGGGCGTGCGCCGGGGCGACGTGCTGCTCTCGGTGGACGGCATGCGGGTAACCGGGGGGTCGCCCAGCAAAGTTGCCCCGCTGCTGACGTCGCGGCGCTGCGGTGTCGTCCTGCACCTGCTCCTCACGCGCCGCGGACACGGTGCAGCAGCGGACGCGGCAGCGCCCGTGGGCGCGCACCGCCCGCGGGCGGAGACGCTGGGAGGGGAGGCGGCGGAGGAGGAGCTGGTGGCCGTGAGAGTGTGCTGCTCAGAGGCCTGCAAGGGTCAAGGCGGGGACAGTGCGGGAGGCGGGGACGGGTCGTTTACCTCTACTGTCACATCTACTAAGAAAACAATCAAGGCTGTCACCGGCCTCTTCAAGGGTCTCTTCAAGTAGGAGAAGAGGAGAAGAGGAGAAGAGGGGGCAGTGGCGACGCAGAGAGATGCGGTGCGGCAGGCCGATAGGCTGATGCTGTACGCGAGACCCATGTACATATTGCGCTTTCTTGATTACAAAAACAAAATTCAATTTTAATACAAGTTTAGAGGCATTTCTTTTCATTCTGTAGCGTTTCCTTTTTGTGGGCATTAATCACGAGATGGGGCTCCAGGGCGCAGCCCGGTGACAGGCTTTGCATCGCTATACCCCAGGTCTGTGGCGTGGGGTTGCCCTTGCTTGGAATGGCAGGCTCAGCGGGTCCTAGGATGAATTGGACATCTTCAGATAGCTACCTCTGCGCCCCCACTCATGCTCTCTCAAACGAAGACTGGGCAAGGCGACAGTTACTTGAATTCTTTACTTGTGTACATGAATGAAAAATAGAGTATCTACATGTATCCTCCTCCTCTTTCCCTCCTCCTCGTCCTTCCCCCCTCTTCCTGCTCCACACTACGCTTGCGCCGTGCTACTCAACGGCTGCTCAGCGACAGCCTTGTTGTTCTTCTGGACCCAGACCAGCAACTGCGCGAACTTCTTCTCCGAGGCCAACAGGAGGTCAGTCTTCTCCACAAGCTGCTTTTGAAGCTCACAGAGCTGGCTCTGCGAGCTAGCCTTGGCACTCTCAACTTGGCTTTTGAGCATGGCGTAGCGCTCTTGCTCCTCCTCCCGCCGCAGCACGCTCCTGTGACAGCGCACGGTGAGGCGTGCCAGGTCGAGCTGCGCCTTGTGCTTGAGCTTCTGGTGGCACCCCTCGAGCTCCTGTTTGACAACAGCAAGCTCTTGACGCATGACCGCAAGCTGGTGCATGTCCTGCGCCGCGTTTTTCCCACCGTCCTGCTCACCGTTCGCTAGGCTCCCGTTGCACTCGACGCCGCGTGTTGGCGTGACGCGGGCGGTGGCAGCCTTTGAGAGGTCGTCGTCTTGGTCGGTTTTGGCAGCCATGGCTCGTTGTTCGAGGCGCGAAACTTTGCCATGCAGCCCATCCAGCTCCCCCTGCTTGGCTTCGATTTCCAGTTTGAGTGAAACGACTTGCAGTTCGGTATTCTGCAATCGCTCCTGGAGGTCGGCTGCCTCGCGCTTGGCAGCGCCGGCCTCCCGTTGCAGGGAGGCACACTCCTCCTGTGCCGTGCGGAAGCGCTCCTGCAGTTGCGTGTACTCTTTTTCCATGGTGGCAATCATGCTGCTGCCCTCAAGACTCTCGGTGGCACCGTCGGCAGAGACCAAGGAGCTGTCCAACAAGTTCTGCTGCAGACTCTTGAGCTGTTTATCCTTGGAAGCCAAGTCACGCTTCAGCTTCTCCTCCATCACCTTCATGCTCTGCACCCTCAATTCAGCTTCCTCGGCCAGTGACCGCGTTTCGGCAAGGCTGCCATGCATCTTGGCGAGTTCCTTGCCCTTTGTCTGCAAGATGGCATCATACTCACCCAACTTCGACGTAGTTCTAGCATTTTCCTCATCAAGCTCGCTGCATCGTGTCATCAACGCATCATACTGGATCTTGGTCTGGGCTTGTTTACTCTTAGCCTCCAGGACCTCGCCTTCTTTCTCTGAGAGTTTTGCAGCAAGGTCAACCGACTGTTGCTCAAGGGCAGCAACCATTTCTTGCGCAGCGGCTTCTTTCAGCCGCAACTCCTCGCGCAGAGACTCGACCTTTTCTTCTGCCTCCGTGACAAGCGCAGCCTGGTCGTTGAGCGCCTGTCGAACGTTCTCAAACTCCTCCATTTGCTTGCTATAGATGATTTTCTGACTCTCGACCTCCTTGTTGGCAGCTGCCAACTCTGCCCCAACCTGTGTCAGTTGGCACTGGAACTCCTCGATCTGCTCGTTTTTAGCAGTGCACTTTCGTTCCCAGTCTGCCAGCGCGTCCTTGTTGGAATCAAGCGCAGAATGGAGTTGCTGTAGGTTGCTCTCCAACTCCACATAGTCGGATTCCTTTTCAACCAGGTTGCTCTTGGCAGCATCGAGCTCGCGCTGCAGGTCCGTTGCCTTGAGCCTGAAGCGCTCCTTTTCCGCATGGAAGGCTTCCATGACACGACCTGCTTCAGACAGCTTCGACGAGCACGACTGAAGCTCCTTCTCGCGTGTTTCCCTCACCTGCTGTACTGCCGCCAACTTCTCCTCTAGCTGTGCACATGCTGTATTCTGCTCAACCAAGGCTTCCTGGAGTGTCGCGCGCTCGGCATGCTGTTTCTGAATCTCAGCTTGCAACTCTGCGCCCTTGGCCTCAGCGCTCTCCAACGCCCTTTCAAGCTCCTGCACCTTTGTGCGCGACATCTCGCATTCCTTGCGTTCGTCATCAACAGCCTGCTCCATCTCTTTGCGATCTTGGTTGTGCCTCTGCGTGAGCTGGTGTAGTTTACTTTCGAGATCTGCACATTTTTCTGAGGCCCTGTCAAGGTCCTGCGCCTTAGCGTCAATCTCTGCGCGGCAGTCGTCGAGGAGTTTCTGCCTCTTGTCGCATTCGCTTCGACTCCGAGCAAAAGCGTCCATGAGCGAAGTGAAACGCTGTTCCATACTTGAGAGCGTAGACTCGCGTGCCTTGATGCCATCCAAGCTCTCAAGAAGCTTCACTTGCAGAACAAATGCATCCTCTTGAATTTCTTCGATCATCACTTCACGCTCGCGCACATCCTCCTGCGCCGCTTCGATCTTAGCCTTCAACGTTTGCACTCGCTCCTGCAGATAAATCTTCTCCGACTCAAGCTTTGTCATTTCTTGCCGATCTTTCTCCATTTCACTCTGCAACGACTTGAGATTTTCTTGTGTGGCCCGCTGCGCGGTCTGCATAGACTGCTCTGTTTCTCTGCGTACTGAGTCAGCCTTGTCTGCAGCCTCTCGAATTCGCACAAGTTCGGCCTCTTTCAACGCACCGTTTCGCTCCAACTCTTGGGCTTTGGCAAGCCAGGCATGCGTCTGGTTGCTCTGCGACTCCAGCATGCCTTGAAGTTCGGTCTTCTCCGCAAGCACGCGAGACAATTCTTCTTTTGCGCCGCTCACTTCCGCACCTAACGACTCAATCTTTTCGCGGTGCATCTGGTTCTCACTCTTCACGCGATCAAGATCCTGAAGCGCGTTCGACAAGTCCTGCGCCTTCTGCTTCTGGATCTCGTTGGACTGCGATTCGTGAGAATCAAGCTCCATCTTATATTTCAGGTTCTCCTCACGGAGCTGCACGAGCTGCTGTGAGATCTGGGAATGGCTTGCGTTGACGCTTTCGAGCGTGTTCCTGGAGCCAGCCAAGTCTTCTTCGAGCTGGTGGGCAGTGCGCTGCGCAGTTGCGACGCGCTGCTTCTCCTCGGCCAGCTCTTTTTGTTGTGCCGTAAACTCTGTGGTCTGCGACTTCAGTTTGGCCCTAAACTCATCACACTCCTCTTCATGCTTTGCTGCAGAGGCGTCAAGGCGCTGTTTTAATTCCGCGATTTCGCTGCGCTGCGACTCACTCGTTTCATTCAACTTTTTTAGCTCCATCTCCATGTTCTCTTTGAGCGTCGTAAGCTTGCGTATCTCCTTTGTCAGCGAAATATTCTGGCCCGAAGCCTCGTGTAATTGATCCTGCAAGGTGTCCGTCTCGTTGCGCATCGCGATCATGTCCTGCTGTAGACGACCACCCTCATCTTGTGCACTCTGCAGCGCAGCCTCACATTCTTGCAGGCGTTTAGTTAAAGTCTCATTCGACGTGCTGGCGCCTTGTACCTGGATCTCGAGTATGTTCTGGCTGTGCTGCTGTTCTGCAACGAACGTTGCAAGCGACTGCAGTCCTTGCTGCATCTCAGAACACAACGAGCGCAGGCCTGCGGCCTGCGACCCTGAGACCTGATTCGCAACAGCAAGCGTGCTCCGCAAATTGACCACATCACGTTGAAATGATGCTGTGCTCTCAACAAGTTGCTTTTCAGCCTTCTCTCTGCTGCTGATTTCGTTGGTGTACTTATCGTTGATCGTTTGTACAGAAACTTGCAGCTCTGACAGGCTGCTCTGAAGAGCCGTCTTTGCCTCAAGACCTTCAGAAACTGCATGCTCCAAGCCTGCCACTTTCTCCTTGGACGCCTTGAGCAGGTCGTTCAAATGAGCAGTCTGACGAGCAGCCTCGTCCACCTTGACGCCCAGTGCCCTATTTTCCTCCTGCACTGTGTTGACCTGTGCTTTCAGGATGTCTGCAAGGGACCGGAGACCTTGCATCTCAGCATGGCTCTTTATCACTGCCTCATTAAGGTGGAAAACCTCGTTGGCGCTTGCTCGCCACAGTGCAGTCAACTCTTGCACTTCACAGGTCAGCGCGTTTGATGAGTCTATGCAGTGACTCATTTTTTCTCGCGCATTTTCTAGCTCCCTGTCGCGCTCTTGCAGTTGCATCTGCAGCTCCTGCTCTGCAGCACAGGTCGCCGCTTGGGAAACATCAAGACCGCCATTCTGAGAGCGCGAAAGATGACCTTTTGTGGATTCCAGAGCACGGCACTTGTCGATGTGCGAGCGAGTCAGCATGTTGAGCTGGCGTTCAAGACCTTGGCATTCAGCAACTTTCTTCGAATACTTCTTGTGGAGGGAGGACATGACGGTCTCCATACTCTTGACGCTACGCGTATAGACGTCGACCAACCCACTGCCGTCAGCGATTTCTTGAAGGTACTTGACCTCGTTCTTCGCCAACGTGAGTGACGACGATAGCATGGCGATCTCCTGCTGGCGAGCGTCGATCTGATGTTTGGCCTCTTCCTTGCACTTTTTTGTCTCTTCATCAGATTCTGACAAATGCGCCATCAGCTCCTGCACTTTGGCATGAAGTCTGCCTGTATCTGAGCCTGGAGGACCCTCCTCAGCAAAAGCTTGCATCATACTTTGAAAGTAGCTTCGAATGTCGCTAGCAAGCATGCGTGATCTAGTCACGGGATTTCCCTCTGAGCTCAAGTCTTGAGCGCGCTGCCTGGGCACCCCCTTGTGCGTGAACATGAGACCTTTAGACTGCAGCTCTTCAGCTAGTGCTTGCAACTCGTCGGACAGTTTTCTGGCGTCGGCCAGGGACTCTCGCATTGCAGATATCTCGAGGTCAGCCGAATCCAACTTGCTGGTCATGACACGGCAGCGATCGCGCAACAAAGAGACGTTCGCATCTGCTGCCGATCCATTCCCATCTCTATTAGCTTGGCGTTGCTGCACTCTAGCACGTTCCTCGAACCATGCATCACGTTCTGCCGTCAGGCGCGCCATGCTTTCCCGCAGCCCCTGGTTCTCAGAGACAGCGTACTGGTACATTGTCTGCAACATTTCCAATTCATCCTTGATCTTGCCGATGCCGCCTATTAGTTCCATCACCGTAGGGTGAAGTCTTTCTAGCTGTCTGCGGCTCGCGACACCTGAATTCAAATCCTGCGTGAGAGACTGCTGCTGGGCTTTCAGGTGTGAAATATGCTTAGAGAGCTGCTCGCATCGTGCCGATGCTTCCTTGTGGCTTGTGCTCAGACTAGATGCAGCCTCGCGCTCGGCGGCTAGCTTTGACTTGAGATACTCTATCTGCTCCTTTGAACATTCCTCCGCAGTGTCCAATTCTGCTTTGCTCATTAAGCACGCCTGCTCAAACCACAGCTGGAAGGTCTTCATCTTGACACATTTGTTTCGGGCACGGTTCGACTGGAAGATCATGCTCGCCACGTGCCTATCCAGGTGTGGCAACAATCGCCACACCTGAAACTTGTGCATCAAGCATGACCTGTCTTTGTCTCGGACGGCCTTTGCAGCGCCCATCTTCCGCATGACGGCCATTCGATTGTTCAGGTTCGTGCGGACTATTTTTAGCGACGCCACATCATCCTCGAGCGCATGCACCAGCGTTGCTTGATTCTGTGCCTCCTCACGCACACCGTGCTCGCCAGAGCTGAGCATTGCACTGGTCGAAGCCAGACGGCGCTGCGAAGAATCCAGCTCTTGCTCCAGTCTAAGGTTGTCCTCGCGGAGCTTGGCGATTTCCTTGTCCCTCTCCGCGGCAGTCTCCTCTGCACTCAGCAGGCGCTGAGCCATCATGCCACTCTGCGCCTGTTCGGTCTCCAACAAATTGGTGTGTCTCATCATCATGCTCTCCATCTCTTCCTTGAGATGAGCAATTTTCTGTTCGGCCTTCTTCAGCTGGAACTCGAGGCCCGTGCAGTGGTCGGCGCCGGCATTGTTTTTCTCCGACTGCGCCGCCGAAGCCTTCCACCGACAGAAGGAGCCGATGAGAGAGCCTAGCGCAGCGTTTCTATCGTGCAAGGAGCACATGAGAATCGACATGTTCTCGATCATGCTGTCAAGCTTTGCTGGGTTGCCTTGGGCATCTGAAGCGTCGCGCGACTGATGGTAGCCCAAGCTCTGGGCCTGCGCTGCCATACTCTGCGCGTGCATGCTCTTCAGTTGCGTTGTCTGCCTCTTCAGGTCTTTGTTCTCCTTTTTGAGCGCCTCCATCTTGGTCTCAAAGACCACCACGACCTGCTCAAGCTCCTTCAGGTCCTCTTGCTCCTTCTCGCGCTCTGCACGCAGAGTCTTGAGTTCTTGCTGCAACTGCTGCTCCCTTCCCGACGGTTTGCCCAAGCTCAGGCTCGACATGCCGAGAGACGACATGGTGCCGCCCCCGCTCGCCAGCTCCCTGCTAGGCTCCATGAGTGAGACACCCGTGCCGCCGCTACTGGCGAGATCCCGTGCAAGACTCTCCAGGTGCCGGATTTGGGCGTTTTTCTCCTCTATCAAGGCAGCCGCCGAGCCGGTCTTTTCGATAGCGGCGGCCACGTCAAATGTTTCCTTGATCGAGTCCCTTTCGTTCTGCAGCTCCTGCACGCGCACGTTGGCGCCCTCCAGTTCCTTTCTCAGCTTTTCATTGTCTGCTCTGTGGTCATCCAGCTGTCGCCGCAGCGACTGCTGCTCGCTCCAGCTGCGCTCGCGGAGCAGGTTGAGCTGCGTGTGCAGGTCCTCGTCCGTCCCAGGCCCCGGCAGCGCCGGGCCCTCGGCGCCCTTGAAAATGCTGCGGTGCGGAGCCTCGCCCGAGGCCCGCAGGGCCCCGTCGAGCCAGGGGGCCGCCGCAGTCGCTGCCCGGGCCGGCACCTCGTCCATGGCCCAGAGCACGCCCTTGCGCTTCCCGCCCTCCGTCCTCGACGGCCTGTCCTCGATCGACGAACGCACCGAAGCGTGCACGCTGTGGCTCAGCCCCGGCAGCTGCACGCCTGCGTTCATCGACAGGTTGCCCGAGTTCTCGCGCGGCAACAGCTGGTCCCTGCCGGTGAGCGAGTCGCGCAGGAAGGCGGCCTCGCGGTGCCCCATCTCCGACCGCGAGCGCGGCTTTGCGGTGAGGCCGGCGCCGCGGCTCGGCGGCGCGTCGTCCCCATCCGGCACGGGCACGCGCAGCGGGGGCGCCTCGTCGTCGTTGAGCCCCAACGGCATCCCAATGGAGAGTCCCATCAGGTCCGCGGGGTCGGGGCGCAGGAACGCCTTGGGCGCCTTGCTCGCGACGGCGCGCGAGCTCCCGGGCTCGCCCCGCACCTGGATGCCCTGCATCGCGGCGCGGTACGCAAACACCCACCCGCAACTGTCCTCAGCGCTGCAGCATCGTCCGCTGCGGGCCCTCCCTCCGGCGTGCCTGTCGCGCGCGCCTCCGTGTGTGCTTGGTTGCCGGCTTTGAAGTCCGTTGAACGACCTCTTATTTTTCTTTTTTATGTCATGGACCGTGCACGTCCATCGCGCACGAACTCACACACGTGAAGCCGCACTGAAGCGTGGACCAGTCTGCGTGGTTGCGCGGAGAGGGCACAAGCGCTTGCACGACGGTCGGACGCGTCCGACGGCGCGCCGCTGCAGCCGCCTGCATCGCCGTTGCGTGCGTTGTGTCGCTGGCTGCGGCTACGCGCCCCCGCTCGTCGCCGCGGGTGCGTTGATACCGACCCTCCAACTGATCGTCGCCGCGTCCGCGCTGTCGCTGACCGGCGCGTGCGAGCACACACATCACAGGCCTTTCTGCGGCCACAGCTGTCACCCGCGATGCCTCCGAAGGCGGGCGGTAACGGCATCGGCGTCGTCATGGCGGCGGTGCGCCCGCATCCCAGCCCCGCGCGCGCGCGTGCTGCGCGGGCCCCACCGACGGTGGCGTCCGTCAGTCCCCTCACTCTCCCTTCAACGCCTTCCCTTTCGAAGAATTTGCGACCGACGGGCGTCCGTCGGTCCCCTCGCTCCCCTCGACGGGCGCCCGTCGGTCTCCTCGCTCCCCTCAACGGAAGACGTCGGTCGCAAATTCCTCGAAAGGGAAGACGTTAGCTCGCGGCAGTCGCTGCACTGCCATGCCCTGACGTATGGGGCCCCGCAGGTGGCCGAGCTCGAGAAGATCCTGGAGGAGGTCCCGCCCGACTTTCTCGCGCAGTTTGAGGAGGCGGCCACAGAGATGATTGGCGCCTTCAAGGACCGGGCTGCAGGCACCAACAGCGACGAGGAGGAGGGTGCAGGAGGGTGCGCGGCCAGCTGCGCGCACACATCGTGTGGCCGGGCGAAAAAGCGGCGCAAGACAGCAGACAAGCACGATCCATTCCAGCAGATGAAGGCAAGTTTTGGCGGTAGAAGGGGGGGGCACCTAAACCCCGTGCACGACTGCGCGCGCGCATGGAACGAGCGGGAGTGCTGGATTGTACGTATGCATTTGCCTGCGCTCCATGCTCATACTCGGCCGTGTGGGTGGGTGCGTGGGTATGTGTGCGTGTATACATACGTACTACGTCTATGTCTATATCTATATCTATGTATCTGTATCTGTATCTATATCTGTATCTATACCCACATCAACATCTACATGCATATCAATATCAATCCGTACGCCTGCGACCGGACATCCAGCACTGGCTGCGGCTAAAAGTGCTGGCCCGCCCTTGTTTAGGCCTAAACCCTGTACCCTAAACCTGAAACCCTAAACAGGACATCCAGCACTGGCTGCGGCTAAAAGTGCCCCCAGAGGCCGTCGTGGAAAGCGAGCACATTGTCTACGGCCACCCTGGTTCAAGCCTAAACCCTAAACCCTATACGCTATTCCCTATACCCGATACCCTATACTGTATAGGGTATAGGGCACACTATACCCTATGCCGTATACCCTATACCCTATACCCTATATCCTATACCCTATGACCTATACCTTGTACCCTATACCCTATACCCTGTACCCTGAATGGATTTTCGTAAGTCACTGAATTCGACAGAGAAATATCTCTCATTTTCCACGCGTAAAAAAAAAAAAGGCACGGACTTCGCGGACTACACTGCGCAAAACACGCAGTCTGTGGATGGGTTTTTGTATGAGGAAGATGACGTTGATGACCTGTGTGAGCAAGGCAAGCTCGCCCGCAGCTTTTGTACCAAATGCGGGTTAGATGTTTGTGTGTGTGTGTGTGTGTGTGTGTGTGTGCGTGTGTGTGTGTGTGTGTGTGTGTGTGTGTGCGTGTGTTCATGCATACACACACACTCAAGTACGTATGTACGTACGTGCATACACACGTGCGTGCATGCGTACATACATACATGTGCATGCATGCATACATGTACATGCATGCATACATACATACATGCATCCATACATGCATGCATGCATGCACATACGCATTCATTCCATGCATACATACATTCAGGTCACGTGACGTCAAGGACCTCAACTTTACTACATAACTTTACTACATACATTCAGGTCACGTGACGTCAAGGACCTCAACTTTATCTCCCACTCGCTTTCAATCCGCGAACTCGAATTCATCTTTACCACCGCCCTGCCCACGGCAAAGTGCGCGCTGGACGAGGCAATTTTTTTTCCCCTTCCTTTTTTCTACGACTATCTCACCATTTGCTCACGACGTCGCACTTTGTTTTTTGACGAATTTCACTGATTTGGGGGGGGGGTGAGCAGGGTTTGATTGTGAATGGGGGTTCTTTATAGGCCAAATGACAGAAGATTACTCAACTTCTGTATAGAAAACTCAAAATTTTAACCTTGTAAATTGTTTGCTCATTTTTGGGGGGGGTGAGCAGGGTTTGATTGTGGATGTGGGTTCTCGACTGGGTGCCGTCTTGTATGGCGCGTGTATCTTCGGCAAGGCCAAAAACGTGTGTCAAAAAAACCACGAACCCTAAACCCTAAACCCTAAATCCTAAACCCTAAACCCTAAACCCTAAACCCTAAACCCTAAACCCTAAACCCGGCACTCTGAACCCTTGTATGGCGCGTGTATCTTCGGTAAAGGCTACCGTACTGGCGAAGTACAGGTGCATAAATCAGAGTGGCTAACCCCCCTGGCAGGGGGGTTAGTGAAAACATGTCTTTTGGCTTTTTACTACGATATTTA
>Ga0115006_10002090_pt1 | contig 12920 bp, 11 predicted proteins | sample ArcOceMetagenome_3_FD_88943 | JGI IMG/M metagenome (GOLD analysis project Ga0115006, IMG submission 88943) | Marine eukaryotic phytoplankton communities from Arctic Ocean - Arctic Ocean- Svalbard ARC20M Metagenome | ecosystem: Environmental > Aquatic > Marine > Oceanic | place: Arctic Ocean...
AACTCGGGTAACGTCAAGGTCACGTCAAGGCCCCCGCTGCAGCTCGCCGCCGCTGCGCCAAAGCACGGCATGATGCCGCTCACGATCCCCCTCTTGGTGCCCGAGCGCGTCGTCGACTGGGCTGTGCGCAAGGGCTACCTCGAGTTTGAGGTGCACGGCGCCGCGGGGGGCGACACGCCGGCGCAGGCGCCTGGATGCCCGCCCTTGGCCGCCGACGCTGCGGGCGCCGGCGACGCGGGACAGGAGGCTGACGCAGAGGCACTGGATCGCCGGCTCGTGGTAACGCCCGCAAGCACGCACCGCCCTGCTCGGAGCCCTTCCCGCGGGGCCTGCGTGACCCCGTCGCTTCTTCGCGCCCCGTGGCAGGAGGCCAAGACCGCTGGCGACAGCCGCGACAAGGCGCATCAGGAGCAGATTGGCGCGCTCTCGCGCGACCTGCAGCGGGCCTCGCGCCATTTGATCGAGAGCCAAGAGTACAGCACCTTTCTTGAAGGCAAACTGGAGGAAGGTAGCGCTGTGCTGACCACGCCGTGTGCTGCCATTTGCGACCTCTCTGCCCTGCTCCCTCTCACCCCGTCCGCTGTTGGCAGCCAACACGGCGATCGCGAACGCAGCAAGCGAAATCTGTTATCTGAAGGCCCTCGTCAAGTGGCACACCTCGCAGCCCACCGCTAGATCGTCCCGCTCCCCCTCACCGCCGCTGCCCTGCTTCTATTCCATCTCCCCCGCGCCCCCGTCTCCAGCCGATTGGCAGCTGGGGCAGGAGAGTGGCTGTACGGGGGCAGAGATGCGGCGCCGGGTCGAGGCTGGTGCCAAGCAGGACGATTGGCAACACCGTGACGAGTGTCCATCTCACCGTCGCAACGGGCAGGAGGAAGCCGTGCATGCAGGTTGGGTTGTCCAACCAGCGGCTCACCCGCGTGGCAAAGCACAGGGCTGGGCAGCAGAGGATCGTGGGGAGGAAGACGAAGGGAGACCACACGCCGCGAGGCTGGCGCTGATCCACGATCCTCCAGCCAATCAGTCGTCGCAGCCGCGTTACGCACAGATGAAACTGTCAGTCTCCTTCTCGTCCTGCCACCCTCTGTACTCGCACCTGCCGCCCTCTGCTGACACCACACTGCGCCCAAATGACTCCTCGCATTCTCCTTGGTGTTGCGCTGCAGCTGGATGCTAGCGGGCCACACAGACAAGCGCAATGCCGTGGCGGAGCATTCCCCGGCATCTTGCCCTTCGCCAACGACGTCGAGCCTTTGCAAGGGTGAGTTGCATGGTGTGTGTGTGTGTGTGTGTGTGTTGGTGCACAGAAATGTGCATCGCCCTCGCAGGAGCGCTCGCTTGGACATGCCAGCAGACGCTGCAATTCTCCCTCCACCCTCCCTCCCCGCTTTTTCACTCGACGCGGCTCCGCCAGGTCTTGGCGAAGAGGCAGGCAGCAAGATGGTGCTGGCAATCTCAGCAGTTCTTTCCAGCACGGCTGCTGTTGCCTTCCAGGTCAAGGACGAGGGGAGGCGCACCGCGTCGGGCGAGGGGCTCGAGGTCCCCGTCGCCTGCGGCCTGTCTGGGCCCGCCAGTCAAGACGTCAGCAAGGCCAATGAGACAGGCGCAGTCTCGCATGCTCAAGGTGTGCCGGCGCTCGCGGCAGCCTCCGACATGCAGGTTGGAGCCTGGATGTTGGTCCAGGTCCCGGGGGACGCGCGTGCGGCAGCGGATGCCGAGGTGGAAATGGCAGTCACGGCCAAGAGAGAGGTCACGGAGAAGGAGCTGGCGACTCTTGGTGCCTTTGCACATGCAGGGTGCGGCGGCGAGCAGTCGGCAGTTGTGCAGAGCCCACGAACCCCGCGAGACTGCGGCTCGCTGGGGTGCGAATCCTCCTCCCTTCCGCCCGCCCGCGCCGTGAACCCAGGAGGCGAGCAGGGCGCGACCGAAGGCGCAGTTGCAGGTGTCAGGCACGACAGGATTGAAATGCTGGCGCGGCGCTCATGTGCGCGGGGCATCAACCCTCCGCGTACACCCGATGGGCAACCCCTGCCCAAGGGCAGGACTCAAGCCATGGAGGCGGGGGCGAGGAGCAAAGGGAAGCGGGTAGCGCTACGGGCCCTGCAACTCGATTCCGTGTCGGGACTTTCCCCCGGACCCCGCCCGCTGATATCCTTGTGAACAGCCCCGCGCGCAATCTGCGCGCCCGCTTGACCTCAGGTCGCGCACGGTGCTGTGCGAGGCTCAGACTCGACAGCTGCGGCCGTCACGGGGCAGCGGTCGCGTTCGGCGTTGTGCGCACTGGCGTATGGTAACCGCGCCCGCAGGCGCTCTGGGCCCCTCTGAGAGAGAGCTGTATTAGAAACAATGTCCTTATCGGGGGTGGGGGGGGGGGACGTGGCCCGGTGACAGGCGTTGCGTGTCGCCATTCCCCTCGGCTCTCTACAGTACCCATTGTGTATACATTGAAACTCCCGGGCCTGTTCCAAAATCCTCCTCCGAGTCCTTCCTCCTTTCTCTTCCCGTGGCCAGGTCGGCTAGCCCGGGCCCGGCCGGCCCCCAGCGGCGCCCGGAGCCGGGCGGGGGCGGCCGTCGGCCGGGACTCACGCTGGAGGAGGGTGATGCAACGGCTACTGATGATCGACGCCTGAGCCTGAGTGGGTAGGAGGGTTCACTGTCACGGTTGAAGCCTTGAACCGTCGTCACGGTTGAAGGATTGTCACCGTGACCGGTCGGCCCGCCGCCGGCGCGCCACGGCCCGGGCCTTTGGCCTTTGGAGGGTATGCTTTCCCCCCTGTCTCGTTAGGCCCGGCAGGCGACCGTCACGGTCACTGCCCGTGCCGCGGCCCGGCGCAGGGGCCTTTGCCGGGCCCGGGCCGGCCAGCCTGAGCACCCCAGGGCCAGCACGAACTTCGGGGAAGGGCAACCGAATCAAAAACCAGCCAGAAAGCCTGGCCGGACCGGAGGGGTCCCCGGCAAACCAGCGCACGAGAGCGATGCAGCGGGACTGCAGCAGAGGGTGGGGCCGCCCGCGCTAAAAGGTCCTATATCATGGTGTGGGGCAACAAAAAAGCGCAGCTGCAGCTGAAGGACCACTTCAAGGGTGGCAAATATGTCCCGGTGCACCCGCGAGCCATCAGCGTGCCGCTCACGGACCGCGTGGAGGCCATCGAAACGCCAACGCCAGAGAGGCTGCCCTCCATCTCGAAGAGCCGCGGTAGCTCTCGCATGTCTGCAGCGCCGCACAAGCGCCCAGCCAGCACGGACCCGCTGCTCAAGGCTCCTGTGCCGCAATCGACTGCCAGCGAGGAGGACATGGCCGAGCAGGCTCGGCAGGCTGTGCAGAGGGAGATGGAGAAGAGCTGTGTGCTTGGGGACACTACTGAGCAATCTGGCCTCGTGGAGCAGCGTCGTTTGGTGATTGAGGTGAAGGAGGCTGCGAATCTTCCGATCATGGACGATGAGGCTGGCATGTCGTGCGACCCGTATGTGATTCTTGCGTGCTGTCAAAGTGAGGCCAAAACAAAACACATATTCAGGACCCTTGATCCTGTGTGGAAAGAAAAGCACACGCTTAAATTGGATCTCAATGCCGACGCGGGCGTGGATCTCAAAGTCACCGTGATGGATTGGGACCAGAGCGCACACGACACCGTAGGGTCTTTCCGAATTAAACTTGGGCCCAAGACTAATCCCTTTCCCACAGTCGATGACAAGTACGTGAACCATAAGATCACGATGGCCGGTGTGCTGAGCACGGCTACCTTCGAAGACTGGTATGAACTATACGACCACGACGGAAAAGTCGTATATGGGGACCGGAGGCAGAAGAGCTTGGTGAACCTCCACATACAGCATGTACACGAGGTTCGGGACGTGCGCTTCCGTCCGACAAGAGAGTTCCTGGATGCATGCGGCAAGTCGCCAAGTGTTCGATCGCGGAGGGAAATGCGGTACATGACGCGTGAGATTGTCACGCAGATGCCGTCATGCTCGCTGATAAGCTCCCGGCTTGTTGCCTTCATGTGCGCATTCGGCGAACTGAAGAAGTGGAAAAAGTGGGACGTTGTTCAGCTACAAAACAAGTCACCCAATGAAGACTCGGTGCATTTGGTGCTTTCAGGAACGTTCAATCTGTATGCCCAGTCGCAAGGGCCCAACGGCGCTATGTACCGTATGCTGAAAGGTCGGACGTTCGGGCCGGAGACTTGCTTTGGGGCCCAGATAGGATGGGTTGGGCCTGGCGAAGGCTTCGGAGAAGCAGCACTCCTCATGCACGAAGGTGTCGCAGCAACATCTGTCTGTGTTAGCGACGACGGCGGCATGACGCTGCAGATTGGGAGGAGGCACTGTGAACGCGTAATGGAGCAGTACTTTCGCAAGGAATCGGTCTACTCGCCAAAGCTGCACAGCTATCTTTTAGAGGAAAATCCAAAAACGCACTCGACAACGCACACGCTTGTGAATATATTCAAGCAATTTGATTGCAGACTCTTCTGGGGAGTGGGCGATAGCGTGTTGCAGCATGTTGCAGAATCAAGCGAGCTCGTCAAAATGAGGGCTGGCGACGTCCTCGAGCTCGATGAAGAATGCTCAGACGTATATGTTGTCTTGCACGGCACCCTATCAGCGCACACGCGCGCTCTCGCTGACGCCATCCAGCACTTGATGCCGATTTCGGGAGAATGTATTGATGTACTCGGACCAGGCAGTACCTACGGTGCATGTGCCTACGTCGGTGCTAACCTGCGCGCACGGGAGTACGTGGAGCTGCTCAAAATTCATCGCACCACGTTGATAGAGACATATAGTCCAGACGAGCCCTTCGTGAAGGAAATTTTGGCCACCGAAAAGAAGGCCACAAAAAGCAGGGACCCCGAAGGACTAGGCAAATTGCACGACACTAGAAACGAAGTGCAAAAAGATGCAGATGAGATTGATGCAACAGTGAAAGGGGATGCGGTAGAGAGCACCCTATCATCAGGTGCTCAACACCGCCGCCAACGCAAATCGAGAAAGGAGCTGCTGTACGCCATGCACCTCCACCATTGGCTTCGAAGCCTGGAGAGTATCAAGCATATGTCAACCGAAAGCCTCTGGATTCTTGTTCAGAAAACATCAGTGTGTTACCTGGACTGCACGCCTGGCCACTTCACACACGACTATGCAATCGTTCTGGAGGGCGTAGCAAAGATCAAAGAGGCAGTATCTTCAGAAAAACCAACATCGTCTAGTTTGTTCAGTGCGGGCAGGGGTTCTCTGATCCCACCAAACATGCAGATCGTAGGCTCAGAGAGCGGGGCACAGCACGTTACTGCATTGATTTGGTCTGCAAACTTCTGGGAATATGCGCGGACGGTGCATGCGGCAAGAGTTGGCGACAGGTATGCATTTTGTGTGACGAGGTGTATATTTGAGATGATTTGAACGTGTTGCTGTTGTTCGTAGGCATGCCGGTTGAACGTTTCGAAGGATAGGTCTGTGCAAATTCATTTTCAGGGACCTTAATGCGTGCATGCGTGCATGCATGTCTGAAAGTTTTCGCCAACAGTACTCAAAACCCCGTTGGCCGTGACGTGTTGATCGTTTACGCTTTAAACCTTGGCTTGTAATCCAGCCGGCAACTTGCAGCTGGAGAGGAGGACGACCCGCAGCAGACCGAGGAGGAGCTATGTCGGATTTTGCGGCAAACGCTGCTGCTGAATTCAATTCCGCAAAAGATTTTGAAGGTCTCGAAGGAACCCCCATCTGTGTTTGCGTGGCATTTCCGCGTGAGCGTGCGCGCATTTCTTTGAACGCTCACATGGCACATCATGACAATTGTGCAGAAGTGGATGTTACCGCACGTCCGTTGCATCAGATTTCCCGACAGCTCTGTATTTGCTACTGAGGGGGAGGACGATTTTTCCCTCTATATCCTAGTAGAGGGATCTGCGATGATCTACAAGGACCGCGAAGTGGACGACATTATTTTCACCTCTGAAACCACGGGACTGGATGTATTTCAATCGATGTTTGGGGTCGCAGCGCACGAACACTTCGCCGGCGAGTGTTTTGGGCAGGTAAAACTCTCCATGATGTTTCCTGCTGCCCTTAGCGAGAAATAATCGAACCTGAAGATGATATCCTGTGGGAAGTGGACTTCCCCATATGTGCTTACGCGATGCAAATGAAAGATGTGGGAAGATGAGTTTCTGAAAAGGTGGCATTTTGCAGGTGGAGTTGATGTTGCGCTCTGCGAATTGCTTCACGGCTGTCTGTAAAGGGCCTTGCGAGGTGCTGGTCCTGGACCGGGCTGTGCTCGACAATCCCGAAGTGGAGTCCATGATTTGGCTATCCATTGATCGTCTCAGAGAAAAGCATCTCGAGCATGGAAAGGGCGCACAAAAAAATCTGTTAGCAGCAGACGAGACACCAGAGGCGCTGAAGGAGGGGCATAATATGCAGCAAGAGATTCAAGCTCTGAGGGTCTACACCCGCGCCAAAACGCACAACATAACAAAAGGGCTGTCAGTGCGCTCTGCGATTTTTCTCTGTTCGCATCTTCAAACACGTCAAGCTGACAAGGAAGACATTGTGCATCTTAGAAGCTCAAACCAACCTGTAAGCGTGTTGGCATTGATCACTGGCCAAATGATCATACATGCCCTTGTCAACAATGCCGCCATTCCCACTTTCGGCAGCGCGATCTGCAGTCTTCGCGCCGGCGACATTTACGACCCCCACCATGCCAAAATCGACGATCCAGGTGCAGAGGACCGAAAGCTCGATCAGAGCGCGTTGACAAAAGAGCGATCCGAGTATTTCATCGTCGATGCTGCAAGATACCGAATGGCGGTCAAGAAGAATATTTTGGACTCTTCGTTGTTCGCGAGAACTGTTCTACAGAGAATACAACTTTTCGATGATCTGCCGTCATTCACGTTTGACAAGCTTTCGAGAATGGCGAAACTCACCCGCTGTCGCCGCGACGAAGTGGTCTTCTGCTCTACTGATACCTCAAGTGGCTCTGTCGTCTTGCTTGGTGACGGTGATTTCAAGGTGACAAGGAAAACTACAAGTCACAGGACCGTGACAAGGCTAGGCCCTGGCATGATCTTTGGCACGCTCAATGAATTTGCAGGACGGGCAAACATTCAGGCCTTTACGGTTTTTGCTACTACAGATTCTTTGACGGTGAACTTGCCTATCAAAGAGCTGGTCCACCAGTTGCCAGATTCCATTGTCAAAAAGCTGCGCAAGCAACTTGGTGACGACATGCAACACATTGCCTTCAAGACACGGGCAGACGCTGAATTGGAAACGTCCCAGGTGAAGTCGAATCAAGAACCGAAGATCACCGAGAGCAGTTTTGGCATCCCTGTACGCAGGCAGCAGAAAGGCATTGTGGGCATGCCTGAGTACCAGGCTACCTTGAACTCTGGAAATATGACAAATTTCTTTGAAAATGTTGCTCGTGGCAAGGTCCTGCCCTTCCCAGAAGACGAATCTAGGGATAAACTTGGGCGGCCTCCTGAGGAAGTACTTCCTTCGTTGCGGGCAGGCTTCGTGCAGCGAAAATTAGAAGAAATCCAAAGGAAGACCCAAGTGGATTTTCTAAAAGCTCGAGACACGTCTGAGATTATGTCCAAGGAAGAGCTGCAGGCCCGGGAGGCTAAAAAGTTGGGGGTCAGCAAGCTGAAGCTGCTGCAGGATAGGGTAGATCAGCTACGAGATAACGAGAAAATGCGTAAACAGTTGGCAGAACGCGTGGTAGGACACAAGCACGACATAGTTGCTGCGCGCTCGGCGCACGACTGGACGCTAATCAATAAGAAGGTTCTCGAGAACAAGGCATTTGAAGAACAGCTTAAAGATGAGAGGCGGAAAAAAGAAGAGGCTATTCGTGATGCCATGGCAGTGCAGGAGGAAGGGAATGAAAGGCGCTGGCAGGAAAAGATGGAGCGCACACATCATGTCATGAATCGCAAAGAGCTCAATGACGAACACAACTTGCAGCGTCTCGAAAACATACGTCTCCGCGCCGCAGAGAAGCGTCGCATCGCTGTGCTTCTAATGACATGCGCACTTGCCGCTCGCATGGAATCATGGGCCAACATTGTCCTAAAAATCCGCACCACGCGGGATCAGCTGCTGTTGTGGAGCGCAGCTGCAATCACCTTACAGCGCAAGTGGCGCGATCATGTACTGGCCATATTTGCTGTGCAGTGTGTTTCTGCTCCCCGTTGTCCTGCGGTGCTAATCTTTCATTCATCGCGTGATCTATGCCTGACTTTTCACATGTGCGCAGATGCAAGGCGTCGTCGTTGTGCGCAAGACCTATGCAGTGAATGTGATTATCAAGAGGTACCGTTTATACAGAATTCAGATGCGGGGGAGGAACAAACGAAATGCTGTTCCGGTGATTGCAACCTTCTTGAAGGAATTGATGGCCACGATGAAGGGCGCACAGTACCATCTGAAAATGTTCTTGAAGAAGACCATCCTTCTGCAGAACCAATGGCGCAATTACAGTGCACTGGCCCATGTTTACTACCAAACGCTTCTCGAGGCGTGGAACAAGGTATGTGCGTGCAAGTGTGCATATGCGCACACCCATCATGTGCTCAAACGAAAGAGTGTAAATGTGTGTAAAAGGACACGGTTGTATGAGGCAAATGCGCATTTGCCTGTACTGCAATAAGAGCGACAATGTTTTTCTAGCAACCCTTGGGTGGTCAAGACAAAACTACCCGTGGGTTGGCCTATCGAGCTCTGTGCCGCAGCTTGGGGTAGCCGGCAGCAGCACGAGAGTAGTCGGCACAAATCATCGATTGTGCTGCCGGGGAGCATCCCGGGGCCAACGTGGAGGGCAGTGCTGGGACGGGCGAATTTTGGCGGGCGGAGCTGCTTGGTCGCATGCAGAGATGTTTGCATATACGTGTATGTTTGCGTATGTCTGCATGTTAGTCATACATATGTAATGCTTGTGCCTGAATATGGATCGAGGATGTCGATGGATGAATACGGATCCAGGCCAGGGAAAAATGCCTGGCGTAGTTTCTTGAGATAAACTGACCACAGCGTTTTATTGCCATTTCCTGCACATTCTCAGCTCGAACCCAAAGTCCGTAAAGACGCTGCAGCCGCCGCCGACGCAGGTCTTCCGAGCGGAAATCGCAAGCCAGCGACGCCCGCCAAAAGCAAGAACAAGCACGCTCCCAAGGTGCCGGGGATTCCTCACGACATCAAAATGAAGAGCATTGCGGCTCACGTTCGCGAAGCAAAGCGTTTGCATCGCGACAAAAAGTCGGATTGGCAGCTCGAATTCGAGGTAATACTCTCGTGGCCTTGTCGCCAACAAAGACTGTCGGACCTTGAATAAGTGCCCAGAAAGCAGTCGAGCGTGTTTGATTTCTGCTTTTATGTACGAGTGCAGGAGTGGCACAAGCGCGAGCATAACCGCAGAATGATAGAAGAGCAAAAGGCGATGCTGCAGCTCAACATGGGCAACTCCGACGAATCTCCACGTACTCATGTGTTTCTGTTTGTGTGTATGTGCGTGCGTAAGGTTTCGTATGTATGTATGTAGGTGTGCGAGAGAGGGCAAGTGACCGAGAACGCAAGAAAACTCACATCTCTTCCCCTCCGCGTCATGTAATGCTTCCCCATCACCGTACTTCAGCAGAAATGGCACGGCGGTCGACCCCCTACACTCAGGACAACGAAATTCTCAAACAATTATTAGTAATGGACCCTCTCGATCCCGAGGATCCGCCGCCCCCTGCGCCGATTTTTAGTCCAGTGCCACTAGAGCCTGAGCTCTTCGACTTGATTCGAATGGTGAACCCTCCATTCTATGCGTTTTGAATTGCGTTTTGAATTGCGGTTGTTTGCTTTGTCTTTGACTGCCCTTCTGCGATCGCAAACAGGCCTACGAAGAATCAATCGAGGCCTCCAAAGCCGAAAGGGCTGCGGCTTCTGCGGCTGCACCCGCTCCCAAGAAAAAGAAGTGAGTGTGGAGCAGTAGACTAGACACCGCCTTCTCGTTGTACAGCAGTATCATAATCGTGACGGTAAGTTTCTTGAATAAATTAAGCTTTTGCAGCAGCGGGAAACACTCTCGAGCTTCTACGAGAGAAAAACATAATTTACTTGCAACAAGCGAGTACAGTGCAGCCAAATGCGCTCAGTGTCGCCTGCGAACGGAATCTCTCTCAAGAGCAGCAAGTATGCTGTCCGTGCGCTAGAAACGGAGCGTCGTTGTCCCCAGCGCACACTGGATAGTCTGGTTTGATGCAACTTGAACATGCATGCACACATTTATGCACACGTCTACCAAGGCGATCATGCGCACGATTTGAGCAGTTAAATTCAGATAATCGCCCTTCTCACTGCCCAAGCTCGCTGGCGAACTTGCATCAGATCCTGCATGACCCGCCCAAGGCTGCTGCCGGATCTGCTTGTGTTGAACTACTGAAGCATATTTTGTACACCTCCAAATTGCGCATCCAACGCGAACGCTGCGAGCACACGAGCGCAGACGACAAAATGTCAGATGTCACTTTTATAGAGAAGATTGCGCGTGCCGTTACAACATTGCGTAGCGCTCCGGTCAAATGAAAACACGCAGCGGAGTGCAGAGAAAAATTACGATATTGTGTAGCGCTCCGGTGAAACCAAAACACACAAATGGGTGGAGAAAAAAGTAGCACTGCACGCACCTGATGGGACTTGATAGAGACTGACGAAGGTTGTAGGTTGGGCATGACTGATGGTTCCAGGCGCCATACCAAGGGGGGCCGACAAGTGCGGTGTTCTATCAGGTGTCTGGGCATGTAACCAAGTGTTCTGGAGAGTCATGGCAGAGGGTCGGAGAAGGAATGGGTTGCCAGCTGCGAACATAAGGTTTTGTTGCCCTGACGCTTGCACGAAGTTTTGATCGTTGGGGGCCAGACTCAAGGTGTTCGTATTAGACATGGCGGACGCCTGCATCAATCGCATCTTCTGGAATTCATTTATCTGCGACCCCGCGCCCATCGTAGCCCTGGAACCGCCTAGAGGGTCCACTTGGCCATCGTGCATCGTGCTTTGCACAAGCCCAGCGTTTGCACCCGAAGTATTATTGATAGGCGCCTGCTGGTCTGGCAGGTACGTATTCCCGCAATATCCCTGGTTTGTGCCTGCATAGCCGCCCACTTGGGTCGGAGGCACAAAGTTGGCATAGAGTGGCGATGCACCCTGAATCATGCTTCCGTCCGTTGGCGGCACGAACGACGGGTGGGTTCGCATGGCCGGGTGCACCAGATACGGCAGCTGCGAGGTGTACGGCACCTCTCCAGGCATGACCGAGGCAGGCAGTCCGAACGGCGGCTTGATCCCTGCAGAAAAGAAAGGAACGTGAGGCACTACCTTACTGCGCGTGTGCCGGAGACAAGGGTTTGCTCGCTCGCCAAAGTGGCAAGGCGACACGCTGCCGGCTCGCACTCGGCCGCAGCTCCACAGGTCAACAGGTTATGCTAGGCGCTGTGCTCACCCAAATAATCATTGTAGGTATCGGTGTTCTGGTTGAGCATGGATGCAGTGGGCAGGCTCTCCGGGATTTCCACCGTTACCTCCCCGCTGCAGCAGGCAGGTGCACGACCCGCGCGGGAGCAGACAGTGCAGAGAAACACGGGCGCCAGAGACACCGTCAGAACAGGGCCGCGCTTTCTGCGTCGCCCAGGCGCCGCAGGGCGTCGGCCGTCGGCACGACACCACAGCACCGCTCAGCTCCGCCCCCATGGGACAGTGCAAGGGCAAGAGTTTGTAGCACGCACCACCCGCACACACGCAGTTTCACCCTGGGCGTGAACACGGTTGAGCCTGCATGCGCGTGGAGCCTCGCACGCGGGCGCGTTTGCGCGGGTCGGTCGCGGATCGGGACCTGCCATTGTCGACGACCACAGACATCTCGGCGGCTGTGGCACAGGCAGTCCCTCAGGGACGCGAGCCGTGTGGGACGATGTGTCACACCCGCTCGTCCGCTGGTGCTCCGCGCAACCCGCGGATTGCGAGCAGTGCACCCGCCTGCGCGCTGCTGCCAGTGCACCAGCGGTCGACCGCGCCCTGTTTCCAGAGGAAGTCGGTGCGGGGCCTTTTTTTTGATATTAGTACCACAGCACGCTTGGACACATTTGTTGCGGGTACCAGCTGGTAGTGCGTTTTTGTCGTTGGCTGTAATGGTCCGCCCGCGGAGAATTTTGTAGAATTCTGCTTTCCCAAATTTCCGCCGGGCACTGGCCGCAGCCTGTGGCGGCCCGGCGTCCTCGGACAGTGACCCGGGCCCGGCCGGGCCGCCGCGGCGGAGGCAGCCTGGCACTGGCAGCGCCGCCGGGCGGGCCCGGGGCGGCGGCGGCCGCGGCCGCCGGACCCTTGGCGGCGGCGCGGCGGCTCCGATGCACTGGCAGTGCCGCCGACGGTGCGCGGCGGCCGCGGCTGCGGCCCTAGTTCCCTCCGTGGGGAGAAATACGGCCCAGTCCGAGTCATACATACCCCCGGCTGGGCCAGCGTGCGGCACCCATTTTGAACACCTGGTCCACCACTGATACTATAGACATCCCGCGGTAGTTCGTTCTGTCTCACGAATCACGTTCCTTCAAGTTACTGTACTGTACATCTACAATAGATAGCCTGTTACATTTCCGTTCTTGTGTAGGTCCTAGCGCTCCGGGTCGGGGACGGTCCCCCGGCGAGGGTTCCCCAGGCATTCGGGGCCATTCCCCGGCGTTGGGGGCCAAAACAAGCCCCAAAACCCCCGGCGCTGCGGGGTCCCCGGCGTTCTGGGCGGGGCGCCCACGTGCGCTTGCGCCGGGCCCTCCCCGTTGCTCCACCGGACATGGCGGCGAGCCCGCCGGCGCGAGAGCGCCCAGCCCGAGAGATCGCTTGTCAATGTTGTGTTGACTGCTGCTGGCCCCCTCCAC
>Ga0115006_10002091_pt1 | contig 12916 bp, 11 predicted proteins | sample ArcOceMetagenome_3_FD_88943 | JGI IMG/M metagenome (GOLD analysis project Ga0115006, IMG submission 88943) | Marine eukaryotic phytoplankton communities from Arctic Ocean - Arctic Ocean- Svalbard ARC20M Metagenome | ecosystem: Environmental > Aquatic > Marine > Oceanic | place: Arctic Ocean...
TAGAATTATTTTTATTTTCTAACGGCAAAGTAACTTTAGAGGGTATTACTACGGCTGCTGCAATTTCCTTTTTAACAATGTTTCCTGCATCAACTGCTGCACTTATTGTATTATTAGGAACAACTGTATTGTTCTTATCTTCGTTCTTTATTGGTGTATATAAATATGTTATATCAGCCATCTATGCATACGCTCTTCTGATAGATTCATGATATCCTTTTTTGTAATCTTTTATTTTACTTTTTGCAATTTCAGATCTATAAACCTCCTTATTGTAACAATCTTTAAGGAGAATGTAAGTTTTAACAGTTAACATACTAGATTTATCAATAACATCAGCAGTAAGTGCTAAACATCTATTCTTTGATAACTCTTCTGGTAAATTTTCATCACTTTTAAAGACTACAAAACCTTTCTTTTTTAGTAAAAATTTTGTCAAGGAACTCGTTTGATATTCATCATTACTTTTAGCAAGATCTAATTTTTCTTTTACAATTACATACTTATAATCGTTGACATTCTTTTCTTGAGAATTGGCAGTTATTGTTATTAATAAAGTTAATCCTACTATTATTTTTTTTATCATTTTAATTAAAAATTAGATTAATGCCAAGTTGCATTGAAATACTATTTGCAGATGCAATATCGCTAAATTGTATAATATTATCAACCATTCCATAAAAATTAATTTTTCCTATTTGAGCAGAAAATCCAGCTCCAATATTATAAAGAGAGTAGGGATCTAAGGTATAGGTAACTTTAGCTTGTAGTTTATCGGTAAAAGACTTTTCATAAAAACCCGTCAATTCTACTTGCGGACTCAAAGCTCTAAAAACTGTATGTATATGTATACCAAAAGCATTGGTATACAATTCTTTATACGTGTTATCGTAACAATATGTACTCCTTCTTTCTCCAAAACTATATTTTAAAGCAGCATTCACTTTAGCCGGTCGCCAAGAGATATAAGAATCTTGATTGTCTCCTCTTGGAACTTTCTCTAAAAAATCTGCATCTAAATCTGCCCAATAATTAGGGGGATTTGAGGGGTCATATAAGAATTCAATTCCTTCAAAAACATAGCTTCCTTTTGCAAATGAGTTTTTGATATTGCTTTTATGATGAATAAAACCAACATCTAAAAGACTTCCTGTAAATTCTAATTGCTTAGAAATCTTGTAAGTCATTCCAACATCGAAACCGATTCCTAAATTACCTCCTAAGAAAGAGTTTTTTATCACTGTAGAAGGATCGTCTATATATTTATTGTCTGAATCGACCAGACCAGAAGTTCTTAAATCTATATCTACATTATCTAAATAATGTGTAAGAATATTATTACTACCATTTACTGTTGTAAAAGTTCCAGAATTATTACTGGTTTCTACATTTAAGCTCGAAGAATAAATTTTAAACCGTCCTCCAAGTGTTAATTTCTCATTAATTTCTCTTGTTATTCCAGCATGTAAAACTCCAATAACATCAACTTTATAAAGCAATTGAGACAAATCGAAACTTCTATTAATATAAGCTGCATTACCTTCATTTAATAACCTAATTACATCTTTTGGAATATATGCAAGAGCATCAATTTCATCATAAAAACCAAAGCTTAGATATGTTTTATTGTCATATCTATACCCTCCACTTAAAACCTCTATTTGTGCATTAATCTTTATATAATCTCGAGTTTCTAAGGTATTTAAAACTTCTGAAACTTTGTCATTAATTGCCCTACCGTCTGATAGAAATAAATCTGACAAGACAGCTTCAGAGGAAGCAAATTCAGTAGAAAAACCGGATAGTAAAGGCACCCCAAAATGGAACTTATAATTTGTTTCTGCTCCTGGATTTAGCAATAAGGTTTGTGGCAATTCTGCGAAACCATATAAAACTTGTTTGTTTTGAGAAAAATTCAAGAAAAATGAAAACAAAAATAAAAAGCTACTTATTTTTTTTATCATCTTAATTCGTTTCTATAAATAGGATCACAGACGATTTAAATTCAAATTCACTCGTATCACTAGGCTCTAGAGGAGTTACAGATGGACTTAAATTTATTTTTATACGCACTCTAGTAGCATTTAAAATGTTTTCATTTGTACTAACCTCTAAGGTTTCTTCGTACGTAAAGTTTAAAGTATTGGCACTAATATTTATTTGGTCAAATTGATAAACAGGATTGTTTGCATCATCTAAAAAATTAAATTGTAAAATAACATCCCTATCCAACTCATTTTTTATTTCTACGTTAAAAACAGCCTTTACTAAGTTTTTTCTAATAAATTCATTTTCAAATACTTTAAAATCTGACACATCAGCTGGTAAATCTATTTCATTCCCTGTGACAGCATCTATAAAATTACTTGGAGTTACTTTAAAATAGGTTAACGAAAAGGTATAAATCGGTGAAGCTACATAGTCATCAATTTGGCTAAAATCTAAATTTTTAGAGCAAGAAATAATACAAAGTGAGCAAAGAAAAAAACATATTACTTTTATAGAATTCATATTAAAATATTGTGAGACAAATCTTAAACGTATTTCTTTATTTCTAGAAGTGATCTTACAGAAACTATATTTTTATCCTTTATTATTTCATTATCAAAATTACAATGAATTGCTTTTAATCCAATATTCAAAGCTCCATGTATATCTGCTTCAAGACTATCACCAATCATAATTGATTCTTCTTTTTTTGCTTTAGCAACCTCTAAAGCATACAGAAAAACTTTAGGATTTGGTTTTTTTACACCTACAGATTCAGAGGTAATTACCTCTTTAAAATAGTGATGTATGTTAGAGCTGATCATCTTTTTACTTTGAATTTCTTCGAAACCGTTGGTTATGATATGCAATTGATATTTCTCTTTTAAATAGTCTAACAACTCAAAAGTTCCTTCAAAAAGATGATTGAAATCTGGTAAAAATACTATGTATTTTATAGCAATAAGGTCTATTAATTTATCTGAAATAGAATATTCTATCGCATCAAAGGTATCTTTTAACCTAGCATATCTTAAAACTTCTTTGGTTACCTCTTCTTCTCTATACAATTTCCAATACTTAAAATTAATAGGTTTATACGTTTCTAAAAAAAGATTAAAATCTACAGTTATATTGTATTCTAAAAAGACTTTTTGAAAAGCTGAATTAGAATTTTTCTCAAAATCCCATAAAGTATGATCTAAATCAAAAAAAATGTGTTTAATTTTCATTTGCTAAAAATATAAATTATAAAATAAAAAACTCTTTAAGTAGTTATATTTGTTATAAAATTCTAATTCTTATTTTTTTGGATAAAAAACTAAATATTCTTTTTTTATGTGGTTGGTACCCTTCTAGGGTTTTGCCAAATAATGGAGATTTTATTCAAAGGCACGCAAAAGCAGTTTCTTTATTACATAATGTAGAAGTTATTCATATAATTTCTGATGAAAAAAGCACTAAAAATATTGAGATAGAAACAAAAGAAATTAATAATATTAAAACACATATAGGGTATATAAAGCAAACAAACAATCCAATCCTAAAATGTATAAGATATTGGAAAACTTATATAATTTTACTTAAAAAAATCAAAAGTTTTGATGTTGTTCACTTAAACGAATTATATCCTTTCGGTGTATTTGCTTTACATTTAAAATGGTTTAAAAAGAAACCTTTTATAATATCTGAACACTGGACAATTTATCATAAACCACAGTGTGAAAATATTTCATTTACTCAAAAAATAATGTCTAGATTAATCGTAAAAAAAGCAGCATTTGTATGCCCTGTTTCCAACAATCTTAAAGAATCTATGCAATCTTTAAAATTTGATGGTAATTACAAAAGAGTTCCTAATGTTGTTGATACTCGTTTATTTTATCCAGAAGAAAATAATGAGGGTATTTTTACAATTACTCATATTTCAAATATGAGTAATTCACATAAAAACATAGAAGGTATTTTACGTGTTATTTCTAAAATTGAATCTAAAATTGACAATTTTAAATTTAACTTAGTAGGAGAAAACTCTAAAAAGTATCGTTCCTACTCAAAAAAAATAAATTTAAATACCGTTTTTTTCAAGGATCACATCGAACATCGAGAGGTTGCAAATGAACTTCAGAAAAGTAATTTATTTATTCTATTTAGTAATTATGAAAACCTACCTTGTGTAATTCTAGAAGCTTTTTCTTGTGGCGTTCCTGTAATTTCTTCCAAAGTTGGTGGTATAAGTGAGTTTTTTCGAAATGATTTTGGATTTTTAATTCAACCTAATGATGAAATTGATTTAGAAAAAAAAATTATTGAAATCTATACCAACTTTAACACAAAAAAAACAAAAATGCATAAGTATGCAGAAGAAAATTTTTCTGAATTAAAAATAGCTAAAGAATTCTCAAAGTTATATAAATTATCTAAAAAATTAAAGAACTGAAATTAATAGCATCATATTTATTAGATTTTAAAGAAAGAGCAGGTAATTACATCTTAATTGCAACCATTATAGCTCGTGTTTTATCTTTCTTAGCTTCTTTAGTTGCTTTATACTTTATTTCTAATAAAGAACTTGGTATTGTTCTTTTTGCATATAATATAATTATTTTCATGATTCCTCTTGGTGGTTTTGGTTTGCATCAAAGCCTAATAAGATATGGTGCTTTCGTAAAAACCAAAGAAGAAAAAAATAGTCTTTTTGTATATGTTTTTAAAAACGGAATTATAGCTTCTAGTATCTTAGTTTTATGTATCATTTGTATTAGTTGCTTTATCAACTTTAAATTTGAGAACACACTAACCTATGTTATACTAATGTCATTTATTATTTTTCCATCTTTTGTATTTGAAATAATTAGAGCTCAATTTAGGCTACAACACAAAAATAAATCTTTCGCACAAACAGAATTTGTTCACAGTATAATATTATTGATTAGTGTTTTTGTTTTAAGTTATTTTTTTAGAGAAATTGGTTATGCAATTGCATTAATAATTACCCCATTGCTTGCATCACTCCTATTTATAAAAAAATTAAAAATCGATTTTAAATCAAAAATAAAGTCATCTATTACAAATTTTTCTTTTTGGAAATATGGTTTTTTTGCAAGTTTATCTAATGTAGTTACACAATTACTTTTTGCAATAGATATTTTACTAATAGGTTACATATTAGAAAACACAGAAATGATTACGAACTATAAGTATATTTCTTTAATCCCTTTTAGTCTTTTATTTTTACCTAGAGTATTTATTGCAACTGACTTTGTAACATTCACCGAAAAAATATTTGATAGATATTATATTAAAAATTATATAAAAAGCTATCTACTTTTTTTCTCTATTATAAGTGTGTCCTTAATTATCTTTTCATGGATTTTTTCTAAAGAAATTCTATCAATTTTCGATGCCAGTTTTACTCAGTTTTCAGATACTTTCTTAATTCTAATAATAGGTATTTCTGGAGTTTATATTTTTAAAGGGTTATTTGGCAATCTATTATCATCTATTGGAAAGGCTCACATAAACTACTATATTGGCAGTTTATCACTCGTTATAAATGTAATAAGTAATTATTATTTAATTCCAAAATACGGAATTAAAGGGGCTGCTATTACTTCTGCAATTTTAATGTGGGCTGCAGGAATCATGTCTCTTTTTAGTTTTTGGTTTTCTTATAAAAAACTACTTCTTGAACAGTCTAAGTAAAAAAGACAAATTATTATATTCTATCTGTTGGTATTCTTTTGTCTCTGCTCCAAATGATTTGTAATATTTCCCTATGGATTTCATTGATGATCCTCCAAAATTATAAATATCAAAATTGGGTTGAAATTTAAATATCGCTCTGTCATTAAAAAAAGTATGGGCTCCATTTTTCCTATTATTTATGTCAGATGCACAAACTAACTGTATAACTTCATTTTTATATTTTAAAAAGAAAGCTGCAGAAACTAAGTTGTTTTTAGTGTCGTAAATGGTAAGCAACTCTCCTGTTTTTTTTTCTAACAAGATCTTCATCAACTGAAGTAAATTAAAAAAATCTTTTTCATCAATTCCTTTAACACGTTTGGCTATATTATCTTTAAATATTTTAATTAAATTTTCTGGATTGTCATTCCAATTCTCTATTAAATCACTTTTTTGGGCTTTTATGAGTTCTCGTTTTCTATTTCTATTATAACCCTTAAAAATAGATTCGTAATCATTATTTAAGGATATGTATTGCAGTTTTTTGCCTATAATCCCTTTGGACTTCTCAACTATATTTTCTGTGTTTAAACGCAATCTCACATACTTAAACCTCTTTAATATTATCTCTAAAAATTTATGGATTACCATCTCTTTGTGCATCGAAAAAACGCCTAATTCTAGCAACCATAAAGGAGGATAAACATATTTAATAAAACCCTTTTTACGCCAAGGAATTGGCATTACAGCTTGGTAATCATTTAAAACCAAGACATCCCAATTATCTGCTACAATATCTAAATACCAAGAAAATGCATAAATTTTAGATTGCACAGAGTTTTCTATGCAATAATCATATTTTAATACATCTAAATTTTTTCTTTTAATGTATTTTATCATATTAAGAGTTTCCAATTTTCACCATTAAGTCATACAACCTACTCCAACCTTTCCAACGTAAATAATTACTTAACGCTTCATTGTGAAATAACGTGATAAAAGTTCCGTTTACTGCCTTTACTTCATTTTTTAAATCTCTAATTTTTCCTAAAGATTGTTTCGGAGTAAGTTTCATATAGTCATTTAACGTAGTATCCATTAAAGCAAAAGAAAATATTTTTAATGGAGTTTGAATTTCAAAATCTAAATCGTAAAAATAAAAAGGAGTACAGGTGCCTGCTCTAAAACCAACATTACTTGCATATCCCATAGAATAATCTTCAGTAATTTCTAAATCTATTAAATGCTGATAGGTTTCTGGCAAGCTAAAACGTAAATAATGTTGTCTAGATCGCATAATTGGCATATTTGTAATATTCTCTAAACGCTTTTTTTCTTTCTTTAAAAGTGCTGGGTTTTGCATAGAAAAATATGAAGGATGTAAACCTACTCTTGCATAATCTACCATAGATTTTATGAGCAATCTAAACTTATTTTTAGATGCTGAAACATTGGTATCAAACGTTGTATAATCTGCAATTAAAAAGAAAAAGATCGTTCTAATATTGTATTGCTTTTTAATCTCAATTATTTTATTAAAAGTATCAAAAGGATCTTTCTTTATTCTAAATACAACAGCAAAACGATCCCAAACATTAAAAATTTTAAATTGAAATAAATCTTTAAAAAAACCACCTAAACCTCTAATTAGACTCTTGTGTTTATATGCAAAAGCATTGTCTATATCTATTGTTGAAATATATGAATACTCTCTTGAGGTGAAATTATAATTAGGAAACTTTTCTTTGATAAGGTTTAAAAGTTTGTATGCCCAGATATCAACAACTGGTTTTTCTAAAAAATTATTTTTAAATGCCAAACTTTCTTCAGCAGTATATCTTTGGTGAATATCCTTTACATGAGGTAAATACTCTTCATACCTGGAAATAAGATAAAAACTAGCTGCAAAAATATCAAAGGGTATTGATGATTTTGCTCCGGCGTTAAAAAAACAAGGAACCGTATCCCATTGTTGAATGTTTATTTCTAAATCGTTAACACCTTGTTGAAATAGCAACTCATTGCTTCTAATAAAAAACTCATTACCCAAAGCAGTTTTTGCATATGACATTTTTGGCCCATTATGCGCTACAAACTCTTCTACTTTCGTGGTAAAATCTAAAGGAATTAATAAAACTCTTGTAAAAATATGCTTAAAAATATAACGAACTCTTGGAGTAATTTTGTGTGAGTAAACAAGTATCATATTTTTAGTTGGCAGTTTTTAGTTGGCAGTTTTAGTGAAGAAATATTTCACTGTACCTTACTACTGTTTTACTGAAGACTATAAAATTCCTTCATCAGCAAAGCTAAAATACGCTTTTTCGGTAATAATTAAATGATCTAATAATTTTATATCTAAAGTAGTTCCTGCCTCTTTAATTTTGTGGGTAAGTTGAATATCTGAATTACTTGGGTTTAATTTTCCTGAAGGATGGTTGTGACAAACAATAACACCAACAGAAGTTAACTCTAAAGCGCGCTTGAATAATAAACGAACATCTACAACTGTTGCTGTTACCCCTCCTTTACTAATTTGATGTTTTGCTAATACTTTATTGGAGTTATTTAAGAAAAGTACCCAAAACTCTTCGTGTTCTAAATCTCCAATTATGGGTTGCATCAAATTAAACCCATCTTTGCTACTTGTTATTTTTAGCTTTTCTAAAACAATTTCTAATTGCCTTCTTTTCCCTAGTTCTAAAGCTGTAATAATACTTATTGCTTTTGCCTCTCCAATTCCATTAAATTTAATTAGCTTTTCTACAGGTAGTTTGGCAAGCTCATGTAAGTTTCCATTTACAGACTGTAATATCCTTTTAGATAATGCAACAGCAGACTCTTGTCTATTTCCAGAACCTATAAGAATTGCTATTAATTCTGCATCAGAGAGAATGTTTCTACCTTTTACTAGTAGTTTTTCTCTTGGTCTATCATCTAAAGCCCATGTTTTTATTGTCATCTTTTTCACCATCATTTTTTATTTAAAAATACAAAAAAGACACTAAAACCTTTAAAAAACATACTTTTTTTATTGTTGCAGCTTAAGTCTTTATATATTTGTTTTGCATTTCTATATATTTTTAAATATGAAGATTATCATAGCTGGGGCGGGAGACGTAGGTTTTCATTTAGCTAAATTACTTTCTTACGAATCACAAGACACGTATATTATAGATTTTGATGGTGAAAAGTTAGAGTACCTCAACAATCATTTAGATGTAATTACTAAAAAGGGTGACGCTACTTCCATACAATTATTGAAAGATATTGGAATAGATTCCGCAGATTTATTGCTAGCCGTTACAGACAGTCAGAATACAAATTTTACCATATCTGTTATTGGTAAATCTTTGGGAGTTAAAAAAACAATTGCTAGAATAGACAACCCAGAGTTTTTAAAAAATGATGAAATAGATTTTAAAAACTTCGGTGTAGATTTTATGATATCGCCAGAAGAATTGGCTGCTGACGAAATAAAAATGTTATTAAATCAATCTTCTTTTAATGATACTGTTGCTTTTGAAAACGGGTTATTTAATGTAATGGGGACTTCATTAACCTACAAATCTCCTCTAGTAAATCTTACTGTTAAAGAAGCAAAAGATAAATTCTCTATGATAGATTTTATCACTATTGCAATAAAAAGAGATGGTACAGCGCAAACAATAATACCACGTGGAGATACTGTTTATAACTTAAAAGATCAAGTATATTTTTCTGTACCTAATTATAGTTTAGATAAATTATACCCTATTATTGGTGAAGAAAAAATAAACATTAAAAATGTAATGATTCTTGGCGGAAGTAGTATCGGTCAAAAAACATCCCGGAATCTTTGTAAAGAGAATTATAAAGTAAAGTTAATAGAAAAAAATAGAGACAAAGCAATTACCATTGCAGAAGATTTAAATGATACACTCGTTATAAATGGTGATGGAAGAGATATTGAACTTTTAGAGGAAGAAAATATTAGAGATATGGATGCTTTTATTGCTGTTACAGGAGACTCTGAGACCAATATAATGTCTTGTCTAGTAGCAAAATCTAAAGGGGTAAAAAAGACCGTAGCTTTGGTAGAGAATATGGATTATATAAACATCTCTCAAACTATTGGTATAGATACACTTATTAATAAAAAACTAATAGCAGCCAGTAGTATTTTTAGACATATTAGAAAAGGAGAAATTCTTGCTTTGGCGAACTTACATAATATTGATGCTGAAGTTTTTGAATTTGAGGTTCAACCCAATGCAAAAGTCACTAAAAAACCCATTAAAGATCTACGTTTCCCCAGAGATGCTGTTTTTGGAGGAATTATTAGAGATGAAAAAGCATATATGTCTTTTGGAGATTTTCAAATTAAAAATGGAGACAAAGCCATTGTTTTTTGTCTTCCCGAAGCAATTTCAATCGTAGAAGAATTATTTAATTAAGATGAACAATCTTAACCTTAAAATTATTTATCGTTTTTTAGGATTAACAGCCGTTTTAAACGGTGTATTCATGTTTATTGCATTTCCCTTTAGTGTATATTATCAAGAAGCAGAAAAATGGGGAATTTTAAATGCCGGAATCATTACTGTTTTTATTGGGCTCCTACTCTATTTTTTTAACAAACCAAAAAATACCAATATCCATAAAAAAGATGGGTACTTAATTGTAACTTTAGGTTGGTTAACACTCTCTATAACCGGAATGCTACCATATTTATTATCGGGTGCAATACCCAATTTAACCAATGCCTTTTTTGAAACAATTTCTGGCTATTCTACTACAGGCTCCTCTATCTTAACAGATATAGAAGCCATGCCAAAAGGAATTTTATTTTGGAGAAGTGCCACCCATTGGATTGGCGGAATGGGAATTATTGTTTTAACAATAGCCATTTTACCTTTGCTAGGTATTGGAGGAATGCAACTATTTGCTGCAGAAGCGCCTGGACCCTCTGCAGATAAATTACACCCTAGAATTACAGATACCGCAAAACGATTGTATTTAATTTATTTAATTTTAACTTTTGTTGAATTCCTATTGCTAAAAGTAGCTGGCATGACATGGTTTGACGCCATAAACCATGCAATGGCAACAGTAAGTACGGGTGGATTTTCAACCAAAAATAATAGTATTGCTTTCTACAACAACATGCCCTTAGTACAATATATTATCATCTTTTTTATGTTGATTGCTGGCACCAACTTTGTGCTCACCTATTTTGCCTTAAAAGGAAAAGTTCAAAAAATGTTTCAGAGTGAAGAATTTAAATATTATCTTTTCGGAATCCTTGGAGTTTCTAGTATCGTAATTATTACAATATACTTTTTTCAGGATCCAAACCTACAAACTACCATTGCGCATCCACAAGTATTAGGAGCATTAGAAAGCGCTATTAGACATGGTTTGTTTCAAGTGACTTCTATAGTAACAACAACAGGTTTTGTAAGTGCAGATTTTACCATGTGGACTTTCTTTACGACCGGAATTTTCTTTGCCTTATTTTTTACAGGTGGTTCTGCAGGTTCTACCTCTGGAGGCATAAAAGTAGTTCGACATATTGTAATGTTAAAAAATAGTTTTTTAGAATTTAAAAAAGCTCTGCACCCAAATGCTATAATTCCTGTCCGATATGATGGTAAAGCAGTAAGTCAAACTATTGTATTTAATATTCTCTCTTTCTTTGTTATTTACATGCTTATTTTTATAATTTCATCAGTAATTTTAACTTTTTTTGGTTTAGATTTTATCTCTGCCTTGGGAGCAGCGGCATCCTCTTTAGGGAATATTGGACCAGCAATTGGCGGGGTAAGCCCAGTAGATAATTTCAATCATTTAACTCTAAATGCCAAATGGTTCTGTTCTTTTTTAATGTTAATTGGACGTTTGGAATTGTTTACTGTCTTAATTCTTTTTACGCCATTTTTCTGGCAAAAAAATTAAACTTGATTTTTGTTAATTTTTTGTTAATTTTTTAGTATATTAAGTACCAAAAGTCATTTAACATGAAACAAAAATGCTTTTTTTACTTTTTACTACTTACTGCGACTCTATACTACTCACAAACTGTAATTGATGATTTTACTGATGGAAATTTTACATCAAATCAAATTTGGACTGGAAGTAGTTCTGAATTCTCTATAATCACAGATTCAACTTTACCAAATGGTAATGCTTCTACTGATGGATCTTTCTTAGCAAGTAATATCTCTGAGGGTGATATTAGTTTAGCTTTTTCTAGCAATGAAGTGTCAGAATGGCGGTTTTCATTGGGTTCTCCTAACTTTAATACCTCAAGCCAAAATTATATAGGAGTTGTATTAATGGCGAATGCCTCGTTTTCTGGAGATATGAGAAGTAATAATTTTCAAGGATATTATGTAAGAATTGGAAATAATGCTAGTGATCTAATAGAATTATGGCGTAAAAGAGGCTCTACGGATGTTAAAATTGATGATTTCCCATCAAGTCCGAGTTATGGAACTGGTGCCTTACGTGATGGATTAAATATAAGAGTGACTAGAAGTTCATCTGGTGTATTTGAATTATTTTACAGTATTGGTTTTCAGAATAATTCAGTACCGACTAAATCTGCAGGAACAATAACAAACAATGTATATTCCACATCAAGTTATTTTGGGGTATATCAGAATATAAATAATCCAAGCTCTGACAGAAGAGTATATATTGATAATATTGAATTGGGTGCAGTAACCTGGGATGGAAGTACAAGTAATAATTGGGATATAGCTACTAATTGGGATATAGACTTAATTCCATCACCTTCAGACAATGTAATTATTCCCTCAGGTTTGTCGAATTACCCAACGACTTCAGGAGCAGTTTCTGTAAATTCGTTAACAATTAATTACGGAGCTACATTAATTTCAACCAATTCATTTTCAGCAAATTCAGTAACATATACAAGAAATCTTGCCAATGGCTCACAATGGTATATGATGTCTTCGCCAGTTGTTGGTGAAACTTATGATGATGTCTGGAATACAAGTAATTCTATTGGAAGTGGAGCAAATACTAATATGGGAGTAGCCTGGTATGATAACACAACATCAGATACTGATACTGATGGTAACGGTACAGATACAGCAACTGGAAACTGGAGGTATTTTCAAAATGGGACGACTACAGGTACCTTCTCGGTTGGAAAAGGATATGGAATCTATCGCAATTCAGCAGGTAGAATTAATTTTTCTGGGACGAACATTCATACCTCAGATCAAACGTTTGA
>Ga0115006_10002093_pt1 | contig 12913 bp, 1 predicted proteins | sample ArcOceMetagenome_3_FD_88943 | JGI IMG/M metagenome (GOLD analysis project Ga0115006, IMG submission 88943) | Marine eukaryotic phytoplankton communities from Arctic Ocean - Arctic Ocean- Svalbard ARC20M Metagenome | ecosystem: Environmental > Aquatic > Marine > Oceanic | place: Arctic Ocean...
GCCGGCCGGCCGGCCGGAGGAAAGGATTAGAGAGGGAGGTAGGCGGCCGGTGAGCGGGCGCTTGTTTATCCGGTAAGCTAAGAGGCGCGTCTGAGCCTCAAGCAGCTGCAAGTGCCAACTACCTTCTATCCTGCCCGCCCGGAGGGGAAAAAGGGAGGAAAGGGAAGCCACTGTAACGACTCCCCCCGCGGAGATTCGCGCAAGGCGGAAAACTTGCAGTATGAGAGTTTTCTCTCAACGCATGGAGCGTATCGACGTCCACAGTTATAGTGGCATCGGGCTGCCGAAAGGAATGCACAGAAGCATTTCACAGGCTCGCGTCAGACTCCCGGCATGGAGACGACATTGGCCCAACTTTCGGAAGTCACGTGTGGTCTAGAATAAACGTGATCTGAATTCAGATTGCTTAACTGAGTCAAGGCAACTCTGAGCTATCAGTTGAAAAGGGAAACAAAGAAACAGCAGCCGTGACAACTGAGTCGACACTAGCTGTGTTGTGAATGCGGAGTGATCACACAGAAGCAACCTGCTGCCTTACTCGCCTGCGGCGTGCGCTGCGGACCACCTGCTGCCGTACTCGTCTGCTGTTCGCGAAGCGGACACAGCGTGCGATTATTGGCACCCTCCTTCGCCCCCCCTGAGGAGGGTACGAAGTGGAGGGCTGCAGGGATGCCGAGGCTTCGCTTACGATTATCGGCGCTCTCGATTGCCTCTCCTGAGGAGGGACAAAGGATGAGAGTGCGCAGGAGCCTGAGGTGCGACCGGTGCGACTCGAGACGGCCGCGGCACTCAGGGGTAGTTCGCATCTGTTCACTCCTCCCATGTGCCGTAGATCCAGTTCTGGTATTGGGAGCTCCAGTACTGGCGGCATCTGGTTTGTGAGTTATAAGCCCAGTCACCTTCGTCATTCCAGGGAATGAGCTCGACTCCGTTCTGTACCAGCGTACGTTGCCTGCGGTCGTATGGTTCAGCCTTGTAGGATTGCTTGCCCATGCCAATGGGGCTCTTGCCGTATCCATCAGACTTCTGCGTGTCTCCCTTGTTCCTGCCCTTGTCCTTGCCAGTGCCTTTGCTCTTGCCCTTGTCGAAGCTCTTGTCCGTGTTCTTGTCCTTGCCCTGGTTCTTGCCGTTACCCTTGTCGGGCGCTTGGTCAAGTCGTGGGGCTTTAGCCGGACGCTCTTGGGGTCCAGCGACTGGTGCAGGTAGAACTTCTTCGGCAGCCCGGGGCGCGGGCGGCGGCGGCGGCAGCCTTGGCGGCGCGGCCAGAGCAGGGCGCCATTGCGGCGCGGGGGGCAAGGGAGGAAAGAGGAGAGGAGCGGGGGAGCGAGGGCGGGGTGATTCTCCGTGAGTCGCACCCTCACCAGCAACCTCGTCGACATCCGCAGGAGAAGGAGCTGCTTTTGCAGCAGCAGCTGAGTACCTATTTCGAATGACAGCCAGTTCCTGCATGGCTGGGGGAGTGGTGGGGTTGGGAGGAGCGGCGGGTTGCTGAGCAGCCTGCTCGTCCTCGTGCGCCGGTGAAGCAGCGGCTGGTTGCTGAGCAACCTGCACGCTACCGTGCGGCTGTGGGTAAGCGGCTGGTTGCTGAGCAACCTGCACGCTCTCGTGCGCCAGTGGGGCAGCGGCTGGTTGCTGAGCAACCTGCACGTTCTCGTGCGCCTGTGGAGCAGCGGCTGGTTGCTGAGCAACCTGCACGCCATCGTGAGGCAGGGCGACGAGAGGGTGTTCTCTGCGGGCGCGGGAGATGACGGCACAAGCGACCTTGGTCCATGCCTCGGTAGTAGCCTCACAGCAAGCCCGGTATCGTCTAGCGTCAACGGGGAATTGCAGTGAGAAGGTCGGGCCGAGGATACAGACGCAACGGGCGATGGGGTCCGCATCACGGCGGATCTCATGGCGAAGCGTCTCGGGTATGTCAGAAATGGCCAGTTCCAGCATCTGCATGCTCCAGATCCCGTCCTGGACAGAAACTGTAAGTAGGTCTTTGCCGATGAAATGTGTTGGGTCTGTGAGGGTACGAATGCTGTCCACTACGTGATTGAGGTCTAGCGCCAGCCATCGGAGGACGCATTTAAGCACAACGTGGGCCAGTCTGCTGAGCTCGGAGACTTGGGACTTCCGTCGGGGGTCCTCAATCGCGTACAGAGCCCGGACGACCCATCGTTTGGGATATTGGAAATTCGCTTGTGAGAACCAGGGATCAATAATGCGAACACAGGCGTCGATAAGAGATGCCTTGAAAGCTGCAGCATTGTGATCCGGTCGGTTGGAAGGTGTCTGCGGGAGATGCTGTAGGCACCAAGACTGCAGAGTCCAACCTGGTGGTGTCGTAACATAGTCGAGGTATCGACCGTTGAAGTCTGGAACTCGAAAATGAGCATCAGCGACTCGAAGATGCAGAGCCTGAAGCTCGCGGATGTTGGGAAGCACGGCATCGTTTGAAACGTCCATCAGGAAGCGAGGGCTGCCAGTGAGCTGCAACTGAGTCGCAGGGCGAATAGCAGTCTGCTCGCGCAGTCGATTGAGAACGGCTGTGTCGATTTCTTCATCCGGAAATGCCCTCTCTAATTCCTCTGGTCCAATGTCGCCGAATACAAGTGGCGGTGGGTCTGGAGGAGTTAGTTGTGGTGCGGAAACGAGGGAGCCTGGGAGAACAATGTCGTATGATAGGGCGAGCCAACCTGCGGCTGGTTCTGTCCGGTCCTCATTCGTGGCAATCTTGTGAGCTTCGAAGTTGAAGCATTGGAGCGCCCCATAGTCTCGCGGCTGAGCCGCGAGATCTATGGTGCGAAACCAAGCGGGGTACCACTCCTCCATACCGAACCCTTCCTGAAAGAGAAGACGGTCATTTATCTGGTCCAAAATGTATCGTGGCACGAAGTGCTGTTGCCTGAGGCGATCCTTGTAAAAGTGCCAGCAACTTGTCGCGCGCTTGCTGATAAGCTGGAACGCGCGGAAATAAGGAACATCTGGCGTGGGGGAAAGCTGTGTCGCAAAATCCCACGGCGGTCCATGGCCTGGGCGATGCAGGAGAGATGTGCACCCCTTCTTGGCAAGGCGCACACACCAGTCCCAATCCTCAGGGTTGTGATCTGGTGTGCGAATCGTCCATCGAGCTGCGAACCTGCTGCGAATTTGGACCTGTCTGCGTTTCTTCTCCATGTCGCTGCTGTCGCCTTTTGGGCCAATCAGTTCCTGTGGAAGACGCGGCTGGAGGCGCAAAGCGCGCTGACCCCAGACCATGCGTCCCTTCTCAGCCGCACTGTTGGGCTGGTGCCTATTCAACTGCAACGGCCGTGTGTAATGGAAAGCACGTGTGCCAGAACACTCGAGGCAGATCAACGTGCACGGGCGGCAGTGGTGTAGCTGGGCACAAATGAGCGTGGCACCGTGGGGCCAGCTAGGAAATCGCTGTGCCAGGGAGGCGTTCTCCTCAGGGGAGCGCTCAACCGCAATCATGGAATGAGGGTCAGCTTCGAGGCGCACACTCTGCTCAAGCTGGCCGAGAACTGTCAGCACGTTGTAATCGATCATAACGTTCTGGAAAGCACAGTCAAAGAACTTAGTCCAGTGAACTGCGTCGGTCGGATTATGTTGCCACAGCAGCCAGAGCCCGACCTGGATTTCCATCCAAGGGATGACCATCTCTGTGATGAGGGTACCGTCCCGAGCCAGAAACCACTCTCGTGTCTTGATCGCCATTGGCGAGAGGACCAGGACGTGCGTCCAGTCAGACTGAGAATGAGAATGTTGGGGCCATAATTTATGAATGTCAACATATGTGAAATTACCTGTAGTTTGTATAGCGTTCAATTGCGCCTGTCTGGTGGCGGGGTCGACCTCTGCCTCGTCCTGTGTGACAAGCCAAGATGGAAGATCTTGGGGCCGACCGTCGGAGGAGGGGCCAAGATCGGGGCTGTGGTTAACCGGGAGCACGCGTTTGACGCGGATATCTCTGGCCTTGTTGATCCCGTCCTTTGGCGGATGGAGTTCTCCGCGCTGAGCGTCGATGAAGCAGCGTGCGTCACAAGGAAAGAGCAAAGGGCCGTGAAAGAACCGCATGACGGAATAGTCGTATCTGGGATAGACGCGTGACAAACGAACGACAGCGATCGAATGGCCGTCTGAGGCACGTATGAAAAAGGGGATATCATGAGGCAATGTGAACTGCCAAGCGTCACGCCACCATATCTTGAGGTGGGTGTCGATAAATGTGGCATCCACAGTGGTGCCCGCAGGCACTCCGAGCATGTCGTACTCTTGGGAAGAGAGCGTTGCAATGGCCGCCATGGTCAAGGCCAAAGGGTCAGTGTAGTGAGCACATGAAACATGGAAGGCCAACGCGGAAAGGGGGAGCCAACCGCCTGAGTTAGTGATGAGGTCTGCCGAGTGCCTAAGCAACCATTTTATCAGCGCAGCCACGCGGAGCACGGTTTGCTGGGTGTGCCGAGACTTGGCAGACCAGTCAATGGGGTCAGACACGGTGCAAGGCATCGGCGTCTTCAAAGTAAGCGCGCAAAGCCCCACCGGAATGTTGACAGGTTCAAGGGAACCGTGGACCATCATTAGGTACGAGCGAGCAGCGTCTTGGTCTCCGTTGCTGAGCGACGAGAGTACCTTGAAGACGGGGTCATGGTCAATGAGCTGATCAGAAACCAAAGCCCGGTCAAGCGTTGCACGAATTGCCAAGGTGGTTGGGGTCAAGCAGCCGCCATGCAGAGCATCTTCCAGCTGTTCTTGGATCCAACACGGTGTTGTAGTATATGCAGCAGGGACACTTTGAAGGCCTCTGTAGTCTTTTGACTGGGCATGAAAGGGTCCGAAGAATGCAATGTTGCCAAAGATGCGCTGGTGATCGGGGAGATGGACACCGAGGAGCGATTGTTCCTGGCGACTGCGCTCTGGCGTGTCAGGCTCCTCGGGGGGAGCATGGCGTTGGAAGTATAGCACCTCTGTCTGAAGTGTAGGACTGAGCAGGGCATCAGTGGCCTTGTCAGCTTCCACTATTGGCGCCAAAACGGGAATGACAGGAGGTGCCTCCGCAGGAGGGGCAGCTGCAGCAACGGGTGGCTGCGTAGACGTCGTGTCCTGTGGGGACTCCAAAAGCAGACCAGTTCCTGAAGGAACCAGTTCAGCCGCAGATGACCCGGCGGGGTCGGATGCAGGATCCCAATCGCGGGCATTCAGTTCGTTCAATGCTTGTTTGTCCTGCGCCCTGCGAGTCTGTTCAGACTCTGGCGATGGGGAAGCAGCGGCACCCGGGGCAATCAAAGGAGAGGCCTCCTTGGGTCCTGGTCCATCGGGCGAATCAGCACGTGGTGGTACACCTGGACCTGTTGGACCTGCCGAGGACGATGCGGCGCCTGAAAGGGCGGGGGCAGAAGCGGGATATTCAGCCATATTCACAAGAATGACATGGCGCAGCTGCTTCTTCATGTCGCGTTGAGACGCTTTGTCAGCAAACTTGTAGTTATTTGCAAACTGTTGAAACTCGGTCAGAATTTTCTCCAGGAGCTCTCTGTCCTCTACTTGTTGAATCCAGATGGTCAAGCCCGGAATGTTCTTCTTTGAACTGTCGAGCTTGTCAGGCAGAAATGCAAGCACCTGTCTGCGCAAAGCGTGTAAGCTCGCCTGAGGGTCATCGTCCGAGCTCGAAGAAGAGGTCGTGTCAGAACTTGAGTCTGAACTCGATTTGCCCCAGCCACGATCAGTTGCCCCAGCTGGAGCGGTCGTTCCAGCCGGGATTGGTCCTGAACGAATGCCCGCAGGAGGAGCCTTGGGAATCCCGTGGGGCGGAGGGTGTGTGGGAGGTGGAGTGCCTGAGGCACCACCAACCTTCGGAAGGGGGACGGCTGGAACGTCAGCGCCTGGATTTGGTGGGACCATGGGCTGGAAGGGATCAACCTCCATGGGTGCAGAGGCTGCGGGCAGTGGATCAGTCCCTGGAGGAACCAATTCCGCTGCGGGCGCGGCCGGATCTGCAGGGGCAGCTTGCTGCGTGGAGGTTTCGGTCAAAGGAGACCCTGAGGTGCCGGTCCCAGTCGTTCCAGTGTCTGTGGTGCCCACGTCGGGAGCTGAGCTCCCAACTGTGGGTGGACCTTGCAAACTTGTCGAAATGATATCTTCAAATGAAATAAGATCCTCCAGTTCCAGGTTCGTAATGCTATATTGCGTCTGAGGGAACAGGAGGTGGCGTTTGAGTCCTTGAACTCTGAGCGTCTGATGGGCATATTGGTACACATCAGCGGGCGGGGCCATGACAGCGGGCCCAGGGGTGAGAGGGAACTCTGGCGACATAACTCCGCGGAGGTAACGTTCCGATTGAAATCGACGGGCCTCCTGGAGATCGTCTCGCGTGGAGTAAGCCAAAGAAGCCCGAGGCTCCCATTGTTGCCAGTTGCGACGATCGCGAGAATCAAGAATGTGAACACTTGCGGAATGCAACTGAGCAGGAGTCCAGGCATATAAATCAACGTGGGAGATAATGCATTGACCCGCATTGGCAGCAACGTGTTGTTGGAGAGTGTTCCGTCCTCTGACTGAATGTACGGTGCCTGCATTCTGTGGATTCCACGCGTCGTCAGGTGGGGCAATGAAAACAATGTCGGTTGTCCAGAAGATGCCATCATTAAACACCTCAACAGCAACAGTGTATTCTTTGTGGTCTCGGGGGCCGGTGACGACATGGCAATAGACGCCAGAGCCACCGGCAGTCTTGATCCCGCCACCGTGTTTGGGGTCCGAAGGGATGAGCATACCGCTCTCCAGGATAGATTCGAGACAAATTGTGGGGGTTCCGTGAGAAAAGGAGAGAAAGCCTTTGGTCAGCAGGTCGCGAATGATTGGACCTCTGCCCTTCAGAGGCATGCGAAAGCGAGCGACGCCGTGATATTCTGGGTGGTACGTGACTGAGACTGAGTCCCATTCCACAGTACTGGCCAGACTGATCATGGGATCAGCGCAGCTCGGGCGCAGCATGAGTTTGTGGATCCAGCACAAAGCACAGTAGCTGAGCGTGGGCCCTGGATATTGGGATCCGTAAATAGTATCACGAAACCAAGCAGTATTGGAAGCTGTTCGCATAGCTCCCCCCGAATTCGGGGTCTTGTCGAGGTTGATGTGTTGCTCCGACTGCTTGTTGCCGTTGGCAATGGCCATGGCGGTGTCGAGATCGAGACCGGGGCGACGATTAGTATCAGAATAGGGCTGACACAGCCACGCGGAGGTAAGATCAGGACAAAGAAAAGAGACGCCGTTTGAGACAAAAGTTTTCTGCCATTCCATAGCAGGGCGCCACTGTACGGAGTGTACGTTGTTTGTAATGACCCACATCGCTCCAGCGGCACTGTGCCAAAACTTTTCACCTTTAAGAATCCTCGCCATCGCTTCTCGGAACGCGGTCCGATGCGGCAGCTCATCTGTGGCGTTAGTTGGGCGGTCCGTCGAGGAGGCGGGTGTGTCGTCAACTGGGGCAGCGGCCGCTGCGCCAGAACGGGGATATGTGCGTTGTGCCTGGCCTGGTACAAAACGCATCGTCGTTGAGGTGCCCTGAAGAACTGCGCGAAGGTCCTCGAGAATGGGTGTTTGAAACGAGTCGATCGGATGATGGCCATTGGGAGGCTCGGGGAAGCCGATCTGAGTCATACCCGGCATCCAGGGGAGAGCTGCTCCCATCTGGTCCTGGGTGCTTCGAGGGATGGTAGGGAGTCGGTGTCGACTGAAACCTGTCAACTCAGCCGTGACTGCTTCATCGGCGTGGGCAGACGACCATCGCTTGTAGTCTTCGTGAGTCGCCACTTTGAAAGCGGAGATCTCCTTTGGGAATCCGTCCACTGCAGCATGTGGCAATGGGCAGGGGCTCAAGGCGCTGGACGGCTCTCGTCCGCCAGCAGGAAAGAGGTGCCTGTACCATGGTCGCCAGGTGCGGAAATTTGCACAATACTCAGAAAGATCAGGAGCGTGGGTGACGGTGATGGCAGTGTTGCCCACGCCAGGAGCTGAGCTCCCAGCTGCGGGTTCGCTGCCTGGTACGGGTCTGGCAGATGGGGGCCGGAATTTGGCACCACCAGCGGGTTGTGAAAAGACTGTGCATGCAAAACGACTCATGGCAAGAAAGTGATCCCGAAGGTGGTGTTGGAAAGGCTTGAGCTCCGGTGCCTCAGCCTCGGGGAGCCTGGCATGCCATGGATCTCGTTTGACAAACTTTGCAAGAAGAGCGACACCGTCGAGGACAAGAACTCGTGGAAAGATTCCGTGTTTCTGCCACTCCGATGTCCGGGCACGCATGATCTCGCGCATTTTGTGTGCCTCGATGCTCCAAAATTCGTGAGCACCCTGCAGGTCTTTGCACCATGATGTGTGGTTGCCACCAACAATTGCAATGTGGATCCATCCCTTGGGCAAGTTTCGGACGCAGTCGTCGATAAACGCCTCAGCCTGGTTGCGAGCGGCACGAAGCAAATTCAGCGTGGTGCGAGGGTTATTTTCGGTCGGGTGTCCCGCCATGCCCCATACGCCATGCTTGTTGCTAGCCGTGTCATTGAAATTCCAAACCACGAAAACAACCTTGAAGTCCTGCTTGGTGTCGTGATACTGGAAAGGGTCCTCCTTTGTGAAGACATGATCAATGAGCATGCCACGCAGGTCGGCCAAGGTCGCGCCCGAGCTGGTGATCTCTTTGACCCCGTGCACTTCCTCATACAAAGCCTGCTGCACCTGTGTTTTATATGACTTCTTGTTCATGCGATCAAAATTCAAAGTGCTATCAGAAGCAATGAGCACGCTGACATTCCAGAACGAGTTGAGTTTCCCTGACCTAGCCCTGTGGGTAAACTGCGCAGGTGGGGCAAAGAAGTCCGTCGGGAGGCGTCCTGTGCGAGCAGCATGCCAGAAGTCATGTCCGCGAAGCGGTGTGTCAGTCGAAGTATCTTCAGTAATTTGGCCAAAAACCTGACACAATTGCAGAAAGTTTAACTCTTCGACCCGTGCCATCCTCTCTGGGAATGTGAATTGCACGAGGTCCTTGATGATTTGCTGCATGAAACTTGTCCATTCATGAGCAGGGGAAAATTGAGTGTCCTCCACCGTCAGTCCCTTAGCGCGCCAATAGTTTTCAACTAACCAAAGGCCCTGAGAAAAGTCGGTGGGGCCCTGATGCGGCGTCCAATGGGTATCCGCATCTGGGGGAGGGCTGTCGCCTCCGTCTGGATCGCCGTCGCCATCGTCCCCGCCGTCGCCACCTCCACCCTGATGAGCGGGGGGGTGGGGATCGGGGGCGTCTCCCTGCCCTCCTGAAGGAGGTTTGGGAGGGGGTGGGCCAGATCCTGGGGACCCAGCTCCGCCCGAGGACGGTTGTTGAGGAACGACAGGTTCCCCTCGGCCGAGGCCGACAGCAGATGGAGGTGGTAACGGAAACGTTGCACAATTGAAGGCAACCCCGGCAGCTGAGCTGCCAGGTGGAGCGGAGGGCCCACATGGCCGCTTGGACTGGCCCGATCCTTGGGACCGTGCGCAGTCTGCGGGCGATAGTGGGCGTTTGCGCTGTGGCTGATGAGGGACGGAGGGCTGTGATATCGGGGGCGGAAGACGCGGAAATGGGCCAACCTCGAAGAGACTGTCTGCCGTTCCTGGGGAATCGGTCAGACGCAGCAGGCGAGAGGCTTCAGTCTTCGAGCGCTCCCAGAGCCTCCAGGTCGGTGCCTGTGGCATCGTTCCCAAAGTAGCCGGGGCCGAAGGATTCGTGAGAACTGCGAGATCTTCCAAGGTAACACGGGAAACGGAATTGCATTGATGGAGGCCGTCCTGACCCGCAATGGAGGGCAAGAGAGGGGCACGCAATTGCACGATTTGTTCCTGAGAATGATCAAGCAAGGACACGGGAAATAAATCCAACGGGTGGGTGATCGAATGTGGCACCAGTGACCAGTAGTGCTTCAAAGCATGAAAGTAGTACGGGTACTCAAAGTGCATGTCATCCGGTGTCGGAACGTAGTCAGTAAGACGTCTGTCTCTTTCGACAGGGCGTCCCCAAGGGAGCTGATGCATCGGGGGCCACGGTTCAGTTGTGGGGGGAAGCCCGAGGCGAACGCTGTAGTTGCGAACGCCAGCGACTGGCGCTGGAAAGGGCTGATCCGCCGCCATGCAGGCTTTAATGGCCTGCCGTGTAACCGAGGCAACCGTACGCAGGAATGGATCCCTACTCCTTCGTGCAAACTCTCTGTCAGGCTCTGCCCGGACATATGCTTGCAAGATTTGTCGAGCTTCGTGGAAGCGCGCGGGGTTCTCGGGAAACAAAACCAGGAGGTTGCGAATGTCGTGAGCGACAGGGTCGGTGGCAAGAAGCGCATGTCCCTCGAAGAATAACGCAAACTGTGGCAGAGACGAAAGCGATCGGGTCGAGTTGTCCGCCTCCACGGTGCTAGTCTGCTTGCTGGTCTGTTGTCTGGATCGCAGCTGAGCTGCGTTCACAGGCTGTAACGTGCGGGGAAGACAAGTCATTTCCCGGATGCGATCAAACCAGTATGAACCGGGGGCGGTGCTGAGCGGGAGGTCGGCGACAGTCGGAGGCCACCGCCTATACTGCTCGCGAAGGGTCAGCGATTGAATCGCCGGCACTTTCGCGTCTCGCAAGCAATCGGCCACGTGGTCGTAATTGTCTGGGACCAGTGTTGGATGGTCAACAGGGGGAGGGGAACCAGCGTTTCGAAGAAGGGGCGGGCTGTGGCAAGAAACTGCGTGTGCAGACCGCCGCACCACCTCCATGTAAGGAGGGCTCCCGACACCGTTGACTTCGTTGAACTCGGGGGCGACGAGGATGTCGCCAAGCGCTGGCTCATCGGCCTTGTCGAGTTGATCCAATCCGAGGAAGAATCGAAGGGGATGATGCCGAATAACGTAGGAACTCACAAAGAGCCACTCGGGGTGAGCACAGTGGTCCTCGAACGCAGGTTCGACAACAACTTCGACAGGGCGAAATTGTCCGCAGTCAACGATAAACTGTGCGTATGACCGAGGAGGGAAGGAGCCCAACTGGCGGCCTCCGTACCAAAATGCCTGAATGAGCGGAAAGTGCATGGGGTCTACGCCCGACACGCCGAACATTATGCTTGGGAAGTTACGCATGTCTAAAATTTGGAAATGCATGTTCGCGTTAGTGACAGCCCGAATCGAGAACTGATATCTTTGAATGTCAATGCGCACTTGGTCACTGCTCAGAGGCAAGTGGGAGTACTGGGTTCGAAGCTGATCTGAGATCAGTTTTCCGTGGGGTTCCCAGGGGAGGTATTCGAGGACGTCCCAAGAGTCCTGATGCATATGAAAGAAGCATGTGAGACGGCTCAGCGCATCAGCCTGTTGGAAGTGCTCAAAGCGTCGGGGGCCTCGAATCCAGGAGAGCGGGGCCCAGACCCGATTTTGTATGGGAATGAGCCATCGGCGAATGGAGCTCACCATTTCTGCCCGACTGACTCCCCGTTGAACGAGGAGTACAGTCTTCAGCTTAGAGTGGACGTCCTTAGGAATGCCGAGAGGATTGACGTGACGTAACTCAATGACGTCGGGGAAGGACATGCCAACTCCCCCAGCAATTTCCCAGCCGGGGATGTAGGTGGGACCTTTGATGGTCAACCATACCAGGGCGCTACGCAGAAGATGCTGTGAAGGGCCCCCCGCGGAAACGTCTGGGCAGTGAAGCGTGGGGGGAAAGAAAATCTTCTGAAGGCTTTTCGGATTGGCGAGGCCGATCAAGAATTCGTCTTGAAGACGATTTCCCAAACCAAGCTCAGCAAGAAGGGTGTTCTGAAGTTCTTCGAGGAAGTCTTCGCATTTCTGGCGTATGCAATCACATGACATGTCGGGAGCGACCTCGGGAACAATATGATAGAGATTGGGGCACTGTTTCCAGAGCAGACTGCCGTCTCCGACTTCGATCGTCGTGCCATCATGGGTGTACGTCAGACGAGAGCCTAGGGGGGCAGCTGTACTGCCCCGATCGTGGGCAGGGTGGAGCCGATGTCCCCGTTCGTAGAGGGCGCGAGCTCCGTTCACACCTGGGTCACCGAGAATGCGCATGACGTGGCGCACCATTGTGCGTGTTTCCTGAATCAGAGCCGTAACTGTCTGCACCTCGCGTCCGATTTGGTGTCGAGCGAGGATGCTGATGATGGGTAGGTATCCCCAAGGCCAGGCGGGGTAGTCTGCTCCGTCGAGGAACATTTCTCCGTGATGGCCCAGGCAAGCGAATTGGAGCAAACACGAAATCATGTGAGCTGTCCGCGCAGGTTGCTCGCACTTGAAGTGCGTGCTAACCTGGGGCCTGTCGAATTGAGAATCTGAAAGGAAACGACAATGAGATGCCGAAGAGATGGAGTAGGGGAGGCTGGCGGGGCCGCACCGAGGGCGGGGCCGCGTCGCGCCGGGAGCCGCTAGGACCAAAATGGCAGCGGCGGCGGGTGCATGAGAACGACGAGGGATGTGAGTGGGGGCAGGGGAAGACACGGAAGAGACAAAAGCATTAGCAAGGGCCAAATGAACCTCCTGAGCAAGCATGTCTGTGTATCCCTCTGACAATTTACAATCAATACCTCGCGCCTCCTCGTGCTTGTGTGTACCATCACATTTCCATGTGAGACGCTTCGCGACACTGTGTGAGTTAGTACAAATGGACCAGGGTTTCTTCATGGGAATTCTCCTGCGATTTTGAAGTCCGTAAGCACACCCGTGAAGCTGTGTTTTAACAAAGTTATGCTTCCTAGTGAAAGCGAGGACCTGGGGATCCCGCCAATACTTGCAGGGAGTGGGCCATTCAATACAAACAACACCCCCCCTGCCAATGACGATATCCGCAAGGATTTCAAAGTTAGTGAAAAGAGAACGAAAGAGAGTGCGATGTTGTTGAAGCTTCTGCAGTTTGACA
>Ga0115006_10002094_pt1 | contig 12911 bp, 10 predicted proteins | sample ArcOceMetagenome_3_FD_88943 | JGI IMG/M metagenome (GOLD analysis project Ga0115006, IMG submission 88943) | Marine eukaryotic phytoplankton communities from Arctic Ocean - Arctic Ocean- Svalbard ARC20M Metagenome | ecosystem: Environmental > Aquatic > Marine > Oceanic | place: Arctic Ocean...
TGGGCTATGGGCTATGGGCTATGGGCTATGGGCGGATCTGTGTATACTTGAAAATGAATCGATACTTTTAAAAAAGCTTATAACAGGAAGTCGCCTATGTTGTTTGAAACCGTAAAGAGCGCCACTCGAGATTTTAGTGCGGGCGCCATGGCACTGGGTAGCCTATTGCTTGCGGTCGAGGTCACTGCTCACGAAGTCGCACCCGGCACGGATGTATCGACCATGCAGTCTATCGGCATGTTGGCACAGGAGCTGATCAATCCGATCTTGGGCTTTGTCACCACCGAGCACGTTGCTCCGGCTCTGGCGCTGATCATCTTTGTTATCGGTATGCTGTGCACCGCGCAGGTGGTCTATATTAATTATCGAGATACTCAGGTTATTACTCAGATGGGTCGCTTGTTTCCCGAGTCGGAACGCGAATTCGCGGGTAAGTATCCGGATTTTGAAGAGCAGATGTTGAAGCTTCCATCGATGACGCGAGCGTGGACCGAGTTCTGTGAAACGCTGGTATTACCGGTTGATAAATCGACCAATCCGATTTTTAGAAATACCGTGCGGCCGCACGTATTTTTCAATCTGGATCGTTTGGAACTCGGTGTTGAGGACAAAAAATCTTGGCCCAGTGTGTTCGTCGGTGTGGGTTTGTTTTTTACCTTTCTTGGTCTGATCGCTGCGCTGGGTGCGGCGGTCGACGTGATTTCCAGCGCTAATGCGGCGGTCGAAAACGTTGCCAATGAAGAGTCGTTAAAGCGCCTATTTGGTGCGATGTCGGCGAGCCTCTATGCCTTGATGTCGGCGATGTTTGTGTCGTTACTGTTGACTCTGACGATCACCCATGCAGAAAAGTCGATCAACATGAAGCTTGGACGTCTGAATGACAAGATCGAACGCGGCGTGCATTTCTCCACTCAGGAAGGGTTAGCCCAGCAGTCGCTGGTGGTGATGGAGCAACAGTTGGAATACCTGCGTCGACTGACGGCAGACGACAAGCCGTAGTGCTTCGTCGCAGCTAGGCAGGAGCTGCTCGTCTGGCTCGGCCTCGCGGCGATCACCAATCGATTACGGGCGCTTTTTTTCGCGCCATAAAGCATGCGTCTAGTTGCTGATGGGTAGCCCTTGGCGACTATTATGCTTGGTGGAACCTTCGCGTTAATCTTAGGTTTTCTGTGGATGCATCGATTTGGCGTCGATCAATAACCCAAATTACCGCCACCGCGATGACATCGCCCATCTCGTTCGATCCGAGCGAGATTTAGAACTGGATTTAGAACTAGATTTAGAGCTAGATTTAGAACTAGATTTAGAACTAGATTTAGAACTAGATAAAGAATGCGTTGCACATCGAGATGAACAGCTAAACCAAAAGCCAGACAAACAGCGACCCAAACAGCGACACAAACAGCGATGTACGCGACGCTTCAGTCAGTTGCGTAATTCCGTCTATACTGGAATGCGTGATCGTCACGCTTTAACAGAGCCTAAATGACAAGGAGTTCCAGGTGAAAAAATCAGTTTTTATTGGCATTGTTTTAACCATAGCACTCTTGCTCGGTGCGCCCTACCTGAGCGGTAAAATAGCCGAAACCCAGACCTTAAAATGGGTCGACGCGATCAATCGAGAGTCCAAGTTATACGGCGATCTTGACGTGCTTTCATACCATCGTGAGTTTGCTAGTAGCCGCGCTAAATACGCCTACACGCCACCGTTATTGTTGGCAAAAATACTGCAAAGTAACGACGCTATCGAATATTCTTGCGACAGCCAGCACGGCGTATGGGGCGTTGATTTCGCGTGTCAATTGGAGCGCGCCGGCGCTTACACAGAATTTGTCGAGCAACAATTGGCCGGTGTAGATCCGTTATCTATGCACGGTTCGCTGTCGGCATTCGGGAAAATCACCCAAACGCTCGAATTTGACGCGATTGCCAACTTGGACGTTGATGGCCAATCGGTGTCGACGCCAAGGGCCATTATGACTATTGAAACCAATCAATCGATGAGCGCTTTGGCCTTTGACGGGCAGGTCGACGCCTTTGAAGTTGAAAATGAAAACCGCCGTTTTAGTCTTGGGGAAATCAGTTTTACAGGCGATGTAGAAGCGATTGCCGACGTGTTTATCGTCGGCAACTTTGCCATGAGCTTGGATACATTCAGTCTAAAAAACGCTGGCAACGAGGTCGTATTGGTCGATCTTTCGGTGTATTCAAAAAGTCTCGAAAATGGTGACAATATCGATAGCTATAGCATCGTCAAAATAGCCTCACTGGAAACCAGTGATGCCGCTGTGGCTGACGTTGAGGATTTTAGTTTAACCACAGAGCTCAATGGCTTGGACACCGCAGCATTGATTGAGTATCAAGCGCTTTCGATGCAACTGCAACGAGAATGGTTGGCGACTCTAGAGTCTTCTAATGTGGCCAACAGCGATCAAAACACGCTGCTGCAAATGCTGCCGATTATTGAAAGTATGCTCAAACCTGGGCTCGAAATTAAAATCGCCGCGCAAGCCAAACTTGACGGTACGGACAATAGCGTAGCATTGAGTTCACGGTTGCTCGAGCCATTGACCCTTGCGCAAATGCCCCTGTTTTTGGCCGATCCAGAATCTGCGTTGCAAAAACTGGATAGTCATATTGACGCGTCTTTATCCAAGTCGTTTGTCGACTTGCAGCCAATTGTGGCTGGCATAATTGCCCACAGCCCACTGATAGAAGTCAGCGCTGATCACTACCAACTGACATTAACCATTGGTAATGAGATTGAGCTAAATGGACAGGTCATTAGTTTGGAGGTACTCCAATCTTTGGTGCTCGGTAACGCATCGATGTAATCGTTGCCGGCCATAACCTCGCCGCGCTCCTTGAAACTGTCGATAGCAATGTCTCGAGTGACCTCTGTTGTAGATTTTGTGCGCTGGCGGGTGGCTAGGCGCGTTGCTTGATAAGCGCTAAGATTTTAACTTGGGGTCTACCGCGATGGTCGTTTGTCGACAGTGGATACTTCGGCACTGCGTGGCGCAATGTTACGCTGGTGTGGTATCGCCCGACAGCGATCGATGACGGGTTAGTGGTTGTCTATCGGTTCTTATCGGTTCTGCATGGCGTCTGTGATAATTCTGTCTTTCTGTCTTTCTGTCTTTCTGTCTGTCTGTCTTTCTGTCTTTCTGTCTTTCTGTCTTTCTGTCTTTCTGTCTTTCTGTCTGTCTGTGCTGGGGGTTCGTGGTTCTAGGCGTTCAAAGGCGAGCTAATGCGCGCACTGTGGGACAAAATTGCGGACTGGCGGCTAGTACAGCCGCGATGCATCGCCCGACTGTTTCTGGTTTTCACAGCGCCATTTCCGGTTTTCAAAGCGCTATTGGCGGTTATTTAAAAGGTTAGCTGGGCGTGTTGCACCAAACGCTGAGGCTGCGCGAATAATCACTATTTCATATTTTTATGATAATGCTAATGATATCTGTTATCATTAGCATTATCGAATGCCTGTGAAGTGTTTCACCCGCATCGTTATAAGCCTTGCTATAAATACGGAAATGTCGCGTCTAAAACAGTTTCACTACGCTGAAATTGTGACGTGATTGGCAAAAGTTTATCAATCACATAGTTTAAAAGGATTTATTTATGTCGTTACGCGTCTTTAAAATAGCGCCTGTCTGTGCGCTGCTTATCAGTCAATTTTCATTCGCCGGAGAATCTCTATGGGTGTATACCCAAGGAGTGGATACCTTGCCCAAAGGCGAAGTTGAATTCAAGTTAAACACCGTGTCGCGGGTCGGCAAAAAGTCTGGCTCTTACAGGTTTCACGATATTCGCCCAGAGATCGAGTACGGCGTCACTGATAAGCTGACGTTGTCGGCAGAAGTGATGTACTTTCAACACAGCTATGATATTCCCGAAGATGGCCCCGGGCCCATGAGCGATACCGGAAAATTGAGTGGTGGCAAATATAGCGGTTATGAACTATCCGCTAAATACAACGTTTATAGCGTTTACAAAGACGGCTTTGGGCTGTCGTTTGGCATCGGTTGGGAGGATCGGGATCGCTATCGGTTGGATGGCGCAGACATCGATCAGACCGCGCTGGTTACTACGATTTATTTGCAAAAGAATTTTATGGACGATCTGCTGTCGACCGCGGTCACGCTAAAAAATGAGTTTGAACGACGCAAGAGCGGTGCTGGAGATGATTTTGTCTTGGAAGAGGAGTTCGCGATCGATTTCGCCGCGGGTATTTCTTACCGCATCGCGCCAAAATGGAATGTCGGGGTTGAATTCAGACACCAATCTGACTACCTAAGTCCACTGGTGGCGGGCTCGAATGGAACCCTCATCGAAGACGATCCGTCGCTGGATCAATCCAACTTTGATTTGGGCAATTTTAAAATTGGTAGCCAGCATCAGAATGGCAACTATTTTGGTCCTACTGTTCACTACGCTGAAAAGGACTGGTGGGTCACTGCCGGGGTGCTTTGGCAGGTGTTTGGTGGTGGCTCTGTGCACGCCGATGTGAGAGATAATAAAAACTGGGATGAACACGAAAAAGTGCATTACGGTTTGAGCTTCGCGTACGAGCTATAAGTCTTATTTAGTCGGTTAAATAGATGAAAAGACGCGCCTTTATACGCTCGATTGCGGCTTCGTTGGTAGGTTTCTTAGCGCCTGTTAGACGATCTTACGCAAAAACCTATGTCACCCCAGAGCAGGCTAAAAACCTCATTTGGGGTGCCTTGGACATGGTCCCCAAGGCAATTCAACTCAGCGACGATCAGCAGTCGATCATTGAGAACAGTTCTGGTGTCTGGGTGCGCTCAAAAAACATCAAAGCGCTGGTATCGGCCGAAAACCACTGGCTTATCTATGACACCGTGATTGGCAAGCATGAAAACATTGACCTGGCGGTTGGCATCACTAATCAAGGCAAGGTGAGTGGCGTTGAAATTATGGTCTATCGAGAATCCTATGGCTATCAGATCATGAACCGGCGCTGGCTCGCGCAGTTTTTCAACAAGAGCCATGCTGACAATCTAAAGATAGATCGCAATGTGGTGAATATCTCGGGCGCAACGCTCTCCTGTGTCCACGTGACCGACGGCGTTAACCGGCTTACTCAGACCTGGCAACAGGTGCTTAGATGGCTCTAATGAAGCTCAATTCAATACTCAGATGCAAGCCGTTGCTCGGCACCTATGTCGAGATCAGTATGACTGCCAGACGCTCGGATGCCGACCTCGTCGCGCTGAGTAATCGAGCCTTTGCGGCGATTCAGTCGATCGATCAGGCGATGAGCTTTCACCGTCCGACGAGCGAATTGACCTATATCAATCGACATGCCTATCGGTATGCTTGCGTGCTGTCTCCAGCAATGGAAGAGGTGCTTGTTCAGGCGGCTGAGATCAGTCGGCAAAGTGATGGGCTTTTTGATATTACCGTTGCGCCAGATTTAATCGCGCAGGGCCTGCTGCCCGATCTCGGCATACGCCCAGACCACCGAGCCGCTTGGGATGATGTGGTGGTCACCAAGGGCCGCGTAAGATTTCGCAAGCCACTGATGATCGATCTTGGCGGCATCGCCAAAGGCTACGCTGTGGATCGGGCATTTTCCCTCTGCGAGGGCGAGTGTGTTGATCTAACCGTCAACGCCGGCGGCGATTTACGCACCAAATTATGGCAAAAAAAACCGGTTTTAATTCGCCAAAATCGGCGGCATACGCGCCTGTTCCAGGTCGACATGCGCGATACAGCGCTGGCCACCAGCGCCAGCTATTATGAGAGTGGAAAAAACCCAATCATCTACCCGAAAACCCGCCAATCCATGAAGCATGGTCGAGTGGTGTCGATGTTTGCCGCCAATTGCATGATGGCAGATGCGCTGACCAAAATTTTATCCATCGATAGCGAATCTCAGGGGACCAATCATCGGGCTCTCTATCAACGATTCAATGCTAAACCCATGGTTTTTAATAGCCATGCACTGATGGCGTGAGTGGGCGTGGCAGTTATGAAAGCGATCAATGTCAAAATTCCTCGCGCCTATCGAATCTTTTTGTACATTTTTCTTAGCTCGTCGTGGCTGACCGGCATGCTGTTTTTTGTCCTCAACCGCTGGTTCGCGGTGGAGGGTCTGTTTGGCGTTGAACAGCACCCCTGGCAATTTTCGATCCTAAAACTCCAAGGTTTTGCCGCCTTTGGCATGCTCATGGCCTACGGAGCGCTAATTGCCAATCATGTGCCGATGAGTTGGAAAACCGGTCGCTTGCGGGGTATAGGGCTGGCGCTTGTAAGTGCGTTAACCCTGCAAGTGTTGACCGCTTACGGGTTGTACTACGTTGCCGACCATCAGATGCGAACGGTGACCAGCGCTATGCACACCCTAGTGGGTGGACTACTGCCGTTTATTTTGGCCTTACATATTTGGCGAGGCATAAACGCTAAGCGGCGCAATCGACGAACCACTGACGCCAACAATACCACGAGAGATCTTTTATGATCACTGTACCAAAACCAATGGGCCTGATGATTGCCACCATTTTAAGTATACCCATGACCCATGCACAGGAGGTTGAGGGGGCTGAGAGCTTGCAAGAAATTGTCGTTACCGCAAAACAAACCCAGCATCGGTCGCTTCATCCGAGCCAACAGCTAGACGCATCGGCCATCGCCATGAAAGCCCCAGTCGCGGCCACTGAGTTATTTTTTGGCATGCCATCGCTGGGCACGAGAACCAATTCTCGAGGAGAAACGGTGGTCAGGGTGCGCGGGTCTGAAGAACGACAAACCTCGGTTTTTCTCGATGGCGCACCCCTCACTGTGCCATGGGATGGTCGGGTGGATTTGGCTATTTTACCGGCCGGAATTATCGACCATGTTGCCGTTATAACGAGCGCAGCACCAGTGGAGTACGGGGTCAATTCAATCCTTGGGGTGGTCGATTTAACCAGTAAAACCTCTTGTTTACGCCCCTTATGCAAACTCTCGTTGGATCTGGGTGAAGACGGATTGCAGTCTTACAATGCTATCGGCGGATGGGAAAACAGCGCTTGGTCGATGATGGGTGCGGTCAACTATCGCCGTCAAGATGACCAAACGGCGGTATCGGCAGCGCCTATTCCCTTTGCACCGATCGAACATCAAAAAAGGCTGAATACCGATCTTAAAAGTGCCACAGTATGGACTTCGATCGGCCATCGCTCAGACCGATCGATCACTCGGTTATCATACTTGAGCGTCGACGCCAGCAGAGGTATCGCACCGGCGGGCCACCTCGACCCCAGCATCAAAGCCCCTCGCTATTGGCGCTATCCAGTTTGGCGTTTAAACACCACCACCTTGAACAACCACTACGATATCAATGATCGGTGGCAACTTCGCAACACCGCATGGCACCAGAGCTTTGTTCAGCGCATCGATGCTTATTCAGATGACAGCTATCAGTCGGTCGAAAAACAGGCCAGCAGCAACGATTCGACCACAGGTGTTCGACTGGTCGCCGAATATGGCGGTCAGCGTTACGGTTATCGCTGGGTCGCCAACTGGCAAAAATCAGTCCATTTACAGCGCGACCACGCGCTTGATACGGGGCTGATAAGCCCTAGGGAGCGCTATCAGCAGAACGTTTTTAGTCTCGCTAGCGAATGGGATATAGACGCCACTGACGCGCTAAATTTGTCCCTCGGTGTTTCATATGATCGCAGCGCAACGCCGTTTTCTGGTGGTCGGCCAACGCAAAAGGCGCTGTCGGATTGGGCTGCCAATCTGGCCATGGTATGGAGCCCAAGCGACACTCTGTCGGTTGCCGGTACGGTCGGCCATAGAACCCGATTTCCGACGCTGAGAGAACTGTACGGCGTGGCCCTAGGTAAGTTCTTAATCAATCCAGATTTGCAGCCAGAGAGTGCGCTGTTGGGCGATATCACGGTCGATTGGCGGCCGGATAAAATGCCCTTCGTGCTATCGGTTACGCCTTGGTTTAGGCGCATCGACAATACCTTGTCGAAGCGAAAAGTGGTGGTCGATGGCGATCGCTATGACCAGCGTTATAACCTGCAAGGGTCTTCGGGTCATGGTCTGGAAATGCAAATTATCGGTGAGGTAACGTCCAAGCTCAGCGTAGAGATTAACGGCAACAAGCAATGGCTAACGGCCGATCGAGACGTTGACGGGCATCGACCAGCGATTCTCCAAAGGCCAGGCACGCAGTACGCGGTTATTGCTGATTACCGTCTATCGGCGATAGCCCAACTGCGCTTGATGGCGGTTTACACTGGCGCTGCATTGGATGAAGATTTCGACGCTAAACTGCACCGACTTCCATCGTCAACGCAGCTTAACGCCAAATTATTTTATCATTTCAACAATGCTTGGCGCGCAAGCATTAGTATCGACAACTGGAACAATGACATCGTTTTGCCGCAGTTGGGGTTGCCCGGCCAAGGTAGAACGCTGCGCGTGGGTCTCGCATATTCGGGTCTTTAATGCATGCTAGAAAATCCAGCCTATTGGTGCGGGCAGGTTACAGGTGCCCATAGAGTAGAGTGGGCGTTGCCGAGATTATCGGTCGAGTTAACCGCGCGGGGGTGGTCTATACTTGTTAAAATCACCTAAAGGTTGAACCGATGCATTTAACCCACGCAAGCTTTATTTTAATCTCGGTAAGCGCAGCTTTGACGCTGGCTGGCTGCTCGCAAAATGGCGATCCCTCTATGCCCGAAGCAGAATTCTCTCGATTGACACAATTGCAGGTCGCCGCGCCGGTCGCCAAACAGATACCGTTCAAACAAGCACATCATGGCCGGACCTTGAGCGATCCTTACCATTGGTTAAAAGATCAAGGTTATCCAACGGTCGACGACCAGCCGATTATTGCCTATCTCGAACAAGAAAACGCCTACTACCAACGCTTTTTGAAGCCCAATGCTGATTTGGTTGAGACGGTATTTCAAGAATTCAAAGGCCGCACAGACCAACAGGAAACGTCGGTACCCTATATCTCCAATGGCTATGAGTATCGATGGTTTTATCGGCAGGGTGAGGAGTATCGAACCCGCAGTCGCAAAAATCTTAAGACCGGAGAAGAGGCGGTTTTTCTGGATGAAACAGCGCTGGCAATGGGTAACGACTATTTTGTCATTGGCGACTGGGTGATTAGTCCAGACAATCGGTATTTAGCCTATTCCTATGATACAGCGGGCGATGAGCGATATCAGGTAACAATAGTGAACCTACAAACTGGTAAAGACCTTGATGATGTTCTGAATGATGTTGAAGGCGCGCTAGAGTTTAGTTCCGACGGCACCAAGCTTATGTACGCGTTGTTGGAACCCGAGCGCTGGCAGTCGAAAAACCTGCAAATACATATCTTAGGCAGCGATCAAAGTGACGATCAAACGATTTATCACGAGCAGGATGATGGCTTCTTTATTCGGTTTTTTAAGACCAGCAACGAAGAATTTTTGGTGATTGCATCGGCACAGGGTGAAGTGCAAGAAAGTTATGTCATGCCGACAGATTTCAGCGGTGAACCCCTGCAGATAGTTAGCCGGAACGATGGCTTTACGCAACAAATTGACCACGCCCATGGCGAGTTCTACATTTTGGCCAACGATACCCATAAAAACTTTCGCCTGGTTAAAGTCGACGAAGAAGACGCAAGTCAGAAAAATTGGCAAACCCTGATCGAAGGGTCGGATCAATCTTACTTATTGAGCATGCAAACGTTTGATGACTTTTTAGTGATCAAGTCGCGAGATGCTGGTTTAGAGAAAATTCATATTCGCGGTTACGACGGTGCCAGCCATGAAGTGGCTTTTCCAGAGCCGCTGTTCACCGCGGGTCTCGGTGTCAATGCAGATTTTAGTCAATCTTTTGTGCGTCTGGCTTACGAATCGATGATTACCCCGAGCACGATTTATGACTACGACCCGGTGGGTCAGCAACTGGTGACGCGCAAAGTGCAAAACATCCCGTCGGGTTACGACCCGTCTCAGTACCAAACCCAACGGTTGATGGCGACCGCACGCGATGGTGCTAAAGTGCCGATCTCCTTGGTGTATAAAAAAGGCCTGCAGCAAGACGCCAGCCGACCGCTGTGGCTGTACGGCTATGGAGCCTATTCAGCGACCATAGCGCCGGGGTTTTCTAGCGGCCGGTTAAGCGCGTTAGACCGCGGGTTTATCTATGCTATCGCCCATGTTCGCGGCGGTTCGATGATGGGATATAACTGGTATCTCGATGGCAAGTTGGAAAAACGAACCAACACTTTTAACGACTTTGTCGACGTGGCCCGTTACTTGGTCGATGAGAAATACGTCGCCGCGGGCAATATTTCAATTTCGGGCCGCAGTGCCGGCGGTGAATTAATGGGGGCGGCAGTTATACAGGCCCCCGAATTATGGCGTTCGGTCAATTTGGGTGTACCGTTCGTCGATGTATTAAACACCATGCTCGACGCCAGCTTGCCATTGACGCCGCCGGAGTGGAAAGAGTGGGGCAATCCCATCGAAAGCGCTCGAGATTACGCGTTGATTAAAAGTTACTCGCCCTACGACAACATAGAAAAGCGCGACTATCCGCCGATGTTTGTCAGCGGCGGTCTCAATGATCCCCGGGTAACCTATTGGGAACCGGCCAAGTGGACAGCACGAATGCGCGAGATGAAAACCGACAATAACTTGTTGGTGATGCGCATCAATATGGGTGCCGGGCACTTTGCCAACAGCGGTCGATACGGTCGCTTAAAGGATTATGCCGAGGAATACGCGTTTATGTTTAGAGCGCACGGTATGACTGAGTAGTTTAGGGGGACGGCTTACCGGCAAGCGCGCTCGATCGGTTGCCGTTAAGCCGTTGTCGAGTGTCTGACCCCGTTGCGCTGGGTTAAAGCGCATCGCCCCGCAGTGTTTGAACCCGTTCAAATAGCAGCGACGCGGTGACGTCTTGGGCGGCCACAGTGTCGCCAGCGACAATGCCAATTTTAGAAAAAAAGCGCACCGGCAGGGAGCTCATAGCGTGACCGTCTTTGCGGCTAAAGAAACTACCCCACAGGCCTTTTAAAGCGAGTGGCGTGACCGGTACTGGGTTGCGCTGAATGATCTTTACTATGCCGTCCTTAAATTCGTTCATTTCGCCGCTGTAGGTAATTTTTCCCTCGGGAAAGATGCATACCAGTTGGTTGTTGTCCAATGCGTCCGAAATAGCATCGAAGGCGGCGTAATAGATGGCTGCGTCGACGTGTTTGGGCGCGATGGGGATAGCATCAATTGTTTTAAAAAACCAACTTAAAAACGGATTTTTGAAAATGTTGTGGTCCATAATAAAGCGCGCAGGTCGGGGGCTACAGGCGGCGATAATTAAAGGATCGACGAAGCTAACGTGGTTGCACACGACGACCGCGGCGCCGCTGTGGGGAATGTTTGCAAGGTTCTTTTCTTTGATGCGATACATAGTATTGATCAGCATCCAGACGATAAATCGAATAAGAAATAAAGGCACCAAGCTGTAGATATAAGCGGCGGCGACTATATTGAGTAGCGCAATACACAAAAATAAATGCGGGATTGAATCTGAAAATTGAAAAAATAGAATGGAAAATAGCGCCGACGACACCATAAACAATGAATTTAAAATATTGTTGCCGGCGATGATCCGCGAGCGATACCGCGGGTTACTTTGGTGCTGGATAATCGCTTGTAAGGGCACCACGTATAGACCGGCGAAGACGCCAATTAGTATGAGGTCTATCATCACCCGTAAATAGCTGCCGTTGGCGAGTAGGTTGGCAAAAAAATCGCCGGCGCTTTGCAATTCGCCGGTAAACGTTGCCGAGCCGGCAAAAAACAAATCGATTCCAAAGGCACACATACCGATCGAACCGAAAGGGACCAAACCCAGTTCGACGCGATCGGCGGATAATTTGCTGCACAGCAATGAGCCAATACTGATGCCGATCGTGAACATCGCCAGCAGCACGCTAACCACGGATTCGTCGCCGCCGATCACGTTTTTGGCGTAGCTGGGGAATTGTGTTAGATAGACTGCGCCGAGCGCCCAAAACCAAGAAATACCCAATATCGACAAAAACACCACGCGTTGCTCGCTGGCTATTTTTAAGGTTCTCCAAGTTTGCGTAAATAAGTTGTAGTTAAGTTTAAGGTCTTTGTCTGAAGCCTTGGCCTCGGGGATAAATTGACTGCTAAACCAGCCCAGAATAGCCAGCACGATGACGATGACCGAAATCACCTTGGTGCTATTTTCCAACTGAACCAGCGGTCCCGCGATGATGGTGCCGAGCAGTATGGCGATAAAAGTACCGCCTTCGACAATACCGTTGCCGGCAACCAGTTCATGCTCCTTGAGATGTTGCGGGATAATGGCAAATTTCACCGGCCCAAAAAAACTCGATTGCGTGCCCATCAAAAACAGCACGCCTAAAAGGTATTGGGTATTGTCGAAATAAAACGCACATGCGGCAAAGCACATGACGAATATCTCAAAGGCTTTTATCTTGCGCATCAGCGCCGATTTTTCATATTTGTCGGCCAGCTGACCGGCAAACGCAGAGAATAAGAAAAACGGGAAAATAAACAGCGCGGCGGCCAAATTAGTCAGGGTATTGGCGTTGGCGAGTTGGAACGCAATGATGATGAGCAAAGTGTTTTTGTAGATATTGTCGTTAAACGCGCCAAGAAATTGGGTGATAAAAAAGGGCAGGAAGCGCTTTTCTTTTAACAGGGAGATATTGCTGTTAGCCATGATTTTTCCAAATGGTTTCTAAACCGCGATACGAACTTGTGGCAGATTTTAGGGACGCGTATTGAGCCTTAGTCGGGCAGGGGTTATGTTGATAGGCCGGTTCATTTCGACGCACAGTCACCGAGCGAGTCACTGCCAATTGTGCATCATCAAGTTGCGGGTAA
>Ga0115006_10002095_pt1 | contig 12910 bp, 6 predicted proteins | sample ArcOceMetagenome_3_FD_88943 | JGI IMG/M metagenome (GOLD analysis project Ga0115006, IMG submission 88943) | Marine eukaryotic phytoplankton communities from Arctic Ocean - Arctic Ocean- Svalbard ARC20M Metagenome | ecosystem: Environmental > Aquatic > Marine > Oceanic | place: Arctic Ocean...
CCCCCCCCCCCCCCCCCCCCCCCCCTCTCTCTCTCTCTCTCTGAATACTGAAAAGCAATAGACACCCATGCTCGACGGCTGACTTTGCCGTGTGGCCACCCGTATTTTCTGCCTCCCTCTTCTTTCCCTATCCTTCTCGCAGACACAGACAGGACAGGCAGGCAGAACACACACACACACACACACACACACACACACGACTGCACATACCGAGAGTGAAAACTTGGGCAACAGCCCGCTCGGGCGAGTGACAGTAGGCGGGGGCTCCATGTTACGGTTACGTTGAGACGAGGAGCCCCCCTGACACACAAACATATGAGGCAGACACAGACAGGGACAAGCACCGGGTCAGCGACTGTGACAGGAACAGAGCCAGGGGCAAAGTGTGTGACAACCGAGCCCACGGCGCGTACGGCAGCTAGTCGCACCACACACACAATTCTCTCACACATTATTTGGCGCAGCTCGCCTAGCAAAAGGGCGCAGCGCGCCTGATGCATTCCCTGCATTCCCTGCAGAGCAGGAACACCTCCGCGCGCGAACCGGCAGAAACATGCGGATGAAAACAAAAAATGCACCTCAGGCTGGGTGCCAGTCTGGGGCGAGTCGAGTTTAGACAGATCCACCACAGCATCGACGTGTACATGGGCGGACGCGCCGCCATCGGCAGACTTGTCTCTGCTGCCATCTCCTCCCGCCCCACCCCCTCCTCCTTCTGCGCTCGGCCACACCGCCCAATGGATCGGAACATCCCCCTGCACCTGTTTGCGTGCATGTGCATGTTCATATGCAGTCACATGTGTGTGTGTACGTGTGTGTGTACGTGTGTGTATGTGTATGTGCACGTGCTTTCTTGTGTGTGTTCATGAGTGCACGCACCTGTGCGCGCGCACGTGCGCGTGCGCAATGGTGCACAGGACAAGGGACACACCTCGCGCACATAGCAGTGCAATAACTCCTTTCCGGCCCAAACATTCCAAATCGTCCCTGTTTCGGTGATCCTCTCGACACGAAGGTCGATCGGGTTATTGTCGTCCGGTTGCGCAAGCTTACTCTCCACCTTGTGCACCCAGACACTCATTTTTTGCTCATCCACGCTGACTTCTTGCACAGTGAAGAGGAACTTATGGAAAATGTCGTTGCGGGTTTCATCATAACTGCCACCAGCTGCACCCGCCTCGCATCCGTTCATCTGGTTCCCGCCTTCCACAATCTCGATCACGTCCCCGTCCATGCGCAAAGGCCCGTCACGCGCTGTATACGGTTCCAGCAGACAATTTTCTCGGAACGATAGTCTCTGGTGCAGATGCATTTGATGCGCATCCACGACGAGGTCTCCTGTGTACAGGATCTCCCGCACCCCCTTCTTGCACACGCCTGTTGCAGCATTCGACATTAGCCTGCCACACAGCAACCCGCAGCACTCGAGCTCGCGTGCATCCATGCCCGCACGCATGCACATGCATGAAATGCGTGCAGGCGCACGAGCAATGCCGTCACGATGCAACGCACCATCTACTGCGCCTCTGCCCGTGGCAAACGCTGCTGCGAAAAACACCGCATCTTGCATGACGCAGAGCCCGCCTTCCACCAGATCATCGTCGCTGGCTACCTGACGGCCGTAGGTGCACTCCGCCAGCAGCCATCGCTGTGGTGTGGTGTGAGGTGTCCTCAGTCAACAGCATGCTCGCGCGCGGCACCCGCAAGAACACTGTCACCAGTGGACAAGGTGTGGAAATAGGAGACACCGACACAAGAGTAGATCGGGCAGCGACTCAAGCACCCACACTGACATAGGGCGCAAAGGAAGATCAGACACATGTAGACCTGGCTGTAGTGCTTCACGACATGGCCTTCCGCAATAGACTCTTCCCCAACCGGCATCAGCAGAAAGACGCGCGTGCCAAATACCCTCACGTACACCGCGCGGTTATACTTGAGCACGTGGCCCAAGTAGAGATAACAACCGTTGGCAGCCTCGTATCCTGCGCGCTCCACGTCTAGCCTCATGTTCCGATGGCGAATTGGCTCGAAGTTGGCCCGCTCTGCCGGGTCACGATTGGCCATGCAGCGATCAACATGGTAATCGACGCCCTCGCACGGACCCTTCCCGTTGAGCAGCCCGCGCCGCAAGAGAAAAAGGGCGTAGTAGGCGTCGGCCGCCTCGGCCCCCGGCAGCGACTCACCATAGACCTTGCACGGGGCGAAATCTTCATTCGTACCACACCTGTGCAACCACTCCACCAGCCACGTCCACCTCGACAGCGACAGCGGATCGCCCTGGATGAAGGCTGCTTCCACCACCATGTCACGCAGCGGCGAACCACTCTCAGCCACCATCAGGACCCAGGCCTCGGCAAAGACTTTGGTCAGCTCGGGCTGTTCCTCAGCCTTGTCAATGGCCAACTGCAAGATGACTTGACCGATCTGTCGCACCAGCTCCCGAGACAAGCAACCACTCACCACCAGATGTTCGAGCAGCAGCAGATACTGGTGCAGCTGGCTCTTGTGCCTATCCCGCGGATTCAGCGCGTTCACCAGCGCCGAGTGCATGGTGCTTTCGGACCACTTGCTAAGCGCCGCTTTTGCCACCTCAAGCAGGCGGACACCCAGCCGCTCCACAACGTCCGTACCAGCCTTTGCCTTTCCCTGCTCACGGGCATCCTTTAGGAACGTTACGTTCCCTTGTTTATCGGTGTCTGTGACTGCAGTGGTCTACTGCGGGGCAGCCAGCGTGCTTGGGGGCTGTGACTTTAGTGTCCACCACGTGGAAACTTTGTAAGTTGTAACTGCAAAAAATCTTACCAAAACTTTACCTGTAAACACTATCGTCCAAGGAATAGTAACACTCAACACTCTAACAGGATTCGCTCGCAGGCGCACACTACACACGCAGACAATGTACCTTCAGGGCTGCAACTGCCGCGCAGGCGCCTTGGTTGGCAGACATCGGAGTTGCCTTTCGTCGGCTGGTCGGCCGCGGGCCTCCGGCGCCTTGCTTGCCCGCAGCGGAGGGGGCAGGGGCAGGGCCCGCATCCGCTGACGCTCTATATGCACCGACCGCTGTCTTCAGGAGCCGCTGGAAGCCTTCTCGCACCTTCTCCTCTGGATGTTTCAGGAGCAGCGTCTCTATCCACGACCGCCACTCACCAACACCACCGCTGCCTTCCTTGATGTTGTCCCCCGCCTCCTCGGTAGGCGCCGCCGCATCCTCGCCCTGCAGCGCTGCACAGCGCGTGCATACCCGATGGAGGAGCAGGCTCGATCCCTGCGGACTAGCTTTGAGGAGGCACTGCGTCTTCTCAACGAGTGTGAGCACCAAGCGCCAGCGAGGCTGGTTGTGCTGATTGCTGTCGGTGCGCGCCGCAACATGCGCCAGCGTCAGCACTGCCATATCGCAGATTTGTGCAACGAGCTCCGCAGGAATGCGAATGCCAGCGGCGAGAGCAAGTTGGATGTTGGCCAGCTCCTGCTCTCGCCGTCTGATGTTGCTGCGCCGGGGAGAAGGACTTCCATTCATGTGTGCGAGGAGTGCCTTGTTGGTGCTGCTATTGTTGTTCTTATTGCTGCTGCTGCCGCCGCCGCCGCTGCTGCTGATCGCGTTAGGAGGAGTCTCGGGTGCGGAAACCCTGCCGTTGTCTTGCAACAGTGCGCCCGCTTCCGGCAGGCGTCCACTGGGTGCATCCGAGCTGTGCAGCAAGTCCGTTGGCATGAACGCGTTCGCAAAGCAGACGAGGTCTTCTACCCACTTGATAAAGTGCTGGTCGAAAGCAAGCACATGCAGCGCTGCTGACAGCGAGGCTGCTTGCACTGAGGCAGGGCACGCATGCTCCACCGCCACGCGGCTCCTGGCTTCATCCTTACTCATTGCACCCGCGCCAGCGCCATGGTCCGCAGAATGATGCGCACCCACGTGGTCGTGAGAATTCGCCGACGTCGCCTTTTGAGCCTTGCTGACCCGTTGCCTCTTGCTGCTTCCAACGCCATTCGGCTGCCCGTTCTCGCTCTGCCCGGAGTGCGTGGGTTCAGCGGTGCGGCACAGAGCAGAAGTCCGAGCAGATTGCGCCGCCGCACCGGGGCGCTTTCGGTAGAAGAGGACGTAGGCCGAACGCGAATGAGCTTGGCGCTTCACGTCGCCGAATTGATCCTTGGACTCGAGCGTGCCGCCGAAGCTCTCCTGCTTGATCGTCTCCTCGCTGGCCTTTGTTACCGTCTGATCATCTAGCTTGTACCAAATGCCCCCGCGGGTCCATGCCGCGTGCGTGGACCCTTGCGCGGTCGCCTCCTGCGGCGCCTGCACGGCGGGTTCCACGTTCGCTTGCGCGGGCAGATGCGCACAGTCGCCTACCTGCTGGACAATTTCGCTGTTGATAAAACTATAGTAGTGACCGGAGTTGACAGACTGCCCACTGTGCACGACGATTCCCTGCAGCTCATACACATGCGCGCCTTTCGTGACTTCGACAGCATCAAACTCATCCTTCTGATGTCGCACATAGTCACTGAGGTCCAGCGTGTCGCCAAACTCGACCTTGGTGTTGAGCTTGAGCGTTTCCACGCGCCCATCCCACGTCATGTTAATCTTGAAGCGCTTCAGCTGCACCACGAGCACCTCGGGCAGCGACGTCTCCTCAATAAAGGGAGCCTTCCACACAGTCTCTTTTGCCTGGGTCTGCTCATTCCAGATGCGATTGTCGCCGGTCATGAGTTCCCTGCTGAAGTGCTTGCGGAGGGCAGACTCAATGTCGCTGATGCCGTCCTCTATCTCAAGCATCAGGTACTCCTTCTCATGATTGGTAATGGACCGGTTCTCCAGACTGCGGTCCACCCAGCGTCTGCTCTTCTCCACCACCTTAAACAAATCCAGTCGCGATGCCCCATGTATGCTCGCCAACGCGTCCAGCAGCGATTGCAGAAATGTCATGGTGTCGTCCTGCGTATGGGCCTTGTCCAAAAGCGGCGGCTGGCGGCTCAGGCTCTTGCATTCCTTGATAAACTCGGCAGGGTCGAAGAATTTCTGCCTACTGTGGCGAAGGTACCCGAACAGCTCGTGCAGCCTGTCCGAGAGTTCCTTGTTATCTTCCAGCGGCTTTGCATTCCGCGCTTCCACACCCGGCGCTCCAGAGTCTGAGGAGCTGACCGCCGGAGCCTCTGCCGGCCCCGTTGCCCTGCCAGCGAGCCACTCGTGAAATTCTGGGATGAAAAAGAGCTGCTGCAACATCGCATTGATGTAGCACGTATTGCGGCGGTTTTTGAGCCCGACGAGCGCTTGCTCCTGGTGGCGCAGCCCGTTCTGCTCTGGGTCAAAGACCAACAATTCTTCAGGCCCTCCCTCCTCTCGTCTCGTCGGTGGGGGCAGGCACTCGACGAATTGATGCGTGCGAGTGACCAGCACCTGTAGCGACGCAAGGCAGCCGCCTCCCACCCCATCCTGCGCAGGACCAACTGCCTTGCCAGGACGATGTTGACTGCTGTGCGACACAGGGCTGCCATCTTGCGGCGGTTCCAGCGCCCTGTGCGGCCCGTTGCCCGCTTCGGCGCCCGCAGCAGCGTCTACGTGAGAGAGCATCTCACGCATCGGCGCAGGCAAATCAATGCACGAGGCAACTTGGAAGAGCAGCAGCCAACCGGCCTTCCGCGCCTCCCTGCTCTCCTTTTGATCTGGCCATCCCAGCAGAGGCGAACTGCTCGGGTCGGCGGCCATGAGGTACTCTCCGAACAGCATGTTGCCAATGGCGAACTTCGACACCAACGGAAGCCAGACCGCACAGGGCAGGCGAGTAAGCAGCGTATCGACGAGACCCATCAGCCCCGCTGCGGTGTCGTTGCGGGGCTTCCTCATTTCCTTTCCCGCCGCAGCATGCGCCGCCACCTTGTCCTCCGGCACCTTCCTTTTGGACGAGCTCGCAGAAGCCGCGGCAGTAGTCTGCGAAGAGTTGGCGTGATGGTGTGTGGACGCCTCCGATCGTCCGACAAGGAGAGCGAGAATGAGCTCAAGCAGCGACACTCGCGCTTCTACTGTGAGAAGGCAATCAGCGGCTTTAGTCGAATGGTCCTGCTGGTGCTGGATGATGCGCAGCATCCAGTCGAAGACTTCGCGACCTCTCAGACTTGCTGAGCACTCTTCGATCACCGTTCTGCCTGTGCCTGCCACCGCCGCCGCATCTCCCCCAGGAGGTGCAGGTACCTCGCCCGCGCCTGTCGGCAAAGTGACCAGCCACCTCAAGGAGGACGCTACCAGCTGCAGAGAAACTCCGTCCATTTGAATAGACACATTCTTGTCCGGCTGCTTCCTCTGCGCGCAAACAAATTGAGGAGAAGATGCTGTGAGCTGCAGCACACACAAAAACGCTTTGAGCACGCGAGCAGAAACAGCACAGAAATATCTGAACAAGGCGGAAAGACAGGCAACAGAACAGAAGCCAGGCAGGCGGACGCGCAACCTGCAAGTCCCAGCCGAGGAGAATGGCCTGAAAAAGCATTTCAGAAGTCTGTTCCCGCACGGTTTGGTCCGAACCCGCAATCAGAAGCTGCCGAATCACTGCCTCAACGTTGCTCGTTTTCGCACGGGGATCTTGAGCTGGCATCGCCGGCATCTCCCTCACCTCCCTCGGCTTCCCTCTTACACCCTCGTTGTCAGCGTGTACCGGCTGGAAAATGCAGTTCACGATATCAGAACGGTGGCGAACAGTGAGGCAGCTGCGCACGTCCTTCATGATCATGAGAATCAACTGTAGCATGCTCGGAATGATGTTGGCAACTTGTGCGCCGACTACTGCCGATCTGCCGAGGCTGCTGCTGCGACTGCCGCCTGCACTGGTGTCACTTTGTGCGGGCATCGCCGCACTCCTGCGTGTGGAGGCTTGCGGGGACCGTGCACTCAACATGATTAGCGACTCCAGCAAGATGCGCACAATCTTCGCGAGGCTGTCGCGTAAGTCCGGTGTGTGTTGATGGCTCTTTGCTGCACTGCTACCCGCAAGACCATTCAGAGCTGCCCCTGCCTGCTCGCCATGGTAATCCTGCTTCTCATGACCATTCTCTCGCGAGGCAGTTGTGGGGCCACCAACAATCGCTACACGCCTTCCCGTCCCAGCCAGCGTGGCAGGCGATCCAGCTTTCACACCATCTTTGAGCTTGTTGACGTGCATGAGACTTGCAGGAGCGTGCACGCCGTCCGCCCGCAGATTACTGCACGTCAGTCCACCAGAGTCTAGTTCCATGGGGTCTTCCCCACTCATTGGAGCCGTCAAGCTGGGAAGGTGCAGCAGAATCAATCGCAGAACCCGCAGAAATACCGGCGTGCAGATCTGCCATGATATTCGCTCAGGGTGACACCAGGCGCCATCCCCCCCGCACACTTCGGCCGCCAGCTTCAGCACTCGCTCGGCGCCACCCTGCGACACGAATTTCCTGCGCATGCAGTCGCGCCACGGCTCTTCTGGAACTTGTTTCAGCGGATTCTGCGTCTCGGCGGGATGGAGATACTTGTCCGACGCCTGCAACATGGACTCGACCACCTGCAGCACATAGGCAGAGCGCCAAATGCCATGATCTTTGCTCAAGATCTGTTCCCACTGCACGCTCCCGTCCAGCGCGTCTGCCACCCGCTTTTTGATGTAGCCCGCAGTAGGCAGAGACGCAAGCAGCAGCCAAAGCTGCTGTTGCAAGTGAGCACGCTCTTGCTCCCCCAGCCCGTCATCAAGCTCGCGGGCCTCGAGTTGCTCGAGGCTCGCGAGAAGATGCGTGAAACGGCCTGTCACCTTGTCCCCTGCACACTCACCATTGCTCTCGTCCGACATCAAGTGAAGGATACTTGGCGTCTCCTTGAGATCGGTTAGCGCCTGCGGGGGAAGGGCACCCTGAACGAGCGGCTCAGCCGCATCCACTTTGTAGGATATGGTGATGCGCGCGCAGTCCAAACATCCAATTTCTTGCAGCGTCTTGCCCGGCTCCCGCATCATCACGACGGCCTCGGGCGAATCGCCCACCTTGAGTTCCAGCGATTGTGGCACGGCATCGTTGAGGACGGGGAGGAGCGTCTTGGCCATCTCCAGCACGCGAGACACAGTCACGTTGCCGTGCAGCGCATCGAGTTTGATGGGCTCCGACGGCTGCTGCCCTTGTGTCACAGCTGCAAAGGCACCGCTCTTGCCAAGATGGGTCATGGCAGTGCTCGCCACATTCCCCGCGGGGCGACGGTGCGGAGATTGAAGATTCAGATGGTGCTGATCTGAGAGCACGTTGTTCTGCAGAGGCGAGTTCAAGAGCCCGACTGCCTTGCGTCCTTTTCGTTGGTTGAATTTGAGTGTCACGTCCCTGAGCGCCGCGCCGCGAACACAGCAGCGATGCGGCAGCAGTGTGTGATGGCCGCACTGCACCATGTGCACATTCAATAAGCACTGCATCAGCCCCAGTGCCCGCGAGAAGCGTAGCCCCTGGCGGGGGGCCTCGACCCCTGAACAGTTTCCAGGTGGTGCTGGTCGAGTTGTTGCCCCTGCACGGGCAGGCACAGCTGGAGACGTCCCAGCGTCTATCTGCATTACATGCGCTGATGCATCACTACCGTTGCCAGCGTCGCCTGACGCCCCCGGCGCGCGCAGGACTGCACCTCTGTAGGGAGACATGGGCGGAGGTTTGGATAGGGGATAGCTGGTTTCCAGCTCGTCAAAGATGCGGGAGAGAAAGTCGATCATGAACTTGGCGGGCAACTTGCGGCTGAGCGCTAGCATGAGCTCGCTGGCGCGAGCAGCTACGCCTTCGTCGTGCGCTTCGAGCGCCACGCGCCATAGCTCGTCCATGCCAATGAGATCGCACGCAAATTGCCGCGATTCGTCCTGGTACACCTGTTGAATTTCAAAGGCGCGCAGATCTTGCGGGCTGCGCGCATCTTCCACCACGTGGCAGTCAAAAAGCTCTTTCAGGGGCACAAGCTGGTTGATCTTGCTGCGCCCGTCAAAGAGGTCGTCATTTTCGAAGTCGAAAGGTTCTTTCTCGCGGACGAGAGAGTCATCGAAGCCGGTGATGGTGCCGACATTGCGGCGCAGCGCATTGACGCAGAACCACGACACACGCCGTTTAACCAGGTTCTGCCCACTAATCTTGATACCCTTGTGCACGACCTGCCGCCCCTTGATTTGCATGCGCCCGGACGCATAGCTCTGCGTGTGCCGGCTATTGATTTCGCCAAAGAGGGCCTCGAAGCAGTTGAACCCGTGTTTGCCAAGTTTCGGCAGATCAACACCGCACACCAGCTCCTTGAAGGCCCTCTCTGTCACTTCCTCGCTCAGGGCGTCGCCACTGTCAGCAAGCACGCGAAACCACTTGCAGCACAGCTCCGACGGCAGCTTTTGCCACAGGCGCTCCATCACCTGAAAAGACACCTTTTGCGACTGATTGTTGTCCTGTTCCACATGCAGGAAGCGTAACACCTGCAACCGCAGCCACAACTCCTCCTCATGCTCACTGCTGCTTGCCCGGCCTTCGCAAATAGCCTCCTCTTGCAGCTTCAAGGCATCTGCAACTAGGAGCGAACTGAGCTTGTGGTCACGCTCGCAGGCCTCCAGATACGCTCCACGAGTCATGTTCAACATAGGCACTCTGCCCTCCTTTGCCCAGTCCATGTTCCTCGGATGGTCCAAGCTCCCTTCATCCCTCTTCCACTTCTCTTGCTGAGCAACCGAGTCGTTGCGCAGATGAAAAAACAGCACATCCATCAAGAGTCGCACCACGATCGTCCGACAGCTTCGCACTTGCGCAGGAGAGGCGTCTACTGCCATCCTGTCGCCTTGCAGGCGCCCAGTGCAAAAGGTCACAAAGTGCAAAATGTCGTCTTTGAGCTGATTCTCGGTGCCGGGACGCCCTGTACAGGCACCGTGGTGAAAGCACACAGCCAGCGCTTGCAGCAGCAGCGTGTAGTTGGCCGCCAGCGAGGGCTGTACAAATGACTCGAACAGCAGGTCGAAGGTAGCGCGTGAGAGCTGCATCTCGAGCTTGGACTCAGTCTCCGTGCATGCGCTGACGAGATGCCTGGGCGAGATTTGGCACGAGGATATCTGGTCATAAGTGGCGTGAGCTGGCACAGTGAAAATGAGCAGGGACAGTTCAGCAGCACCCTCCTTTTCACTCCGCAGTTCCTGCAGCAGCTTTGTCACCAAATAGTATGCAACACGCAGCCGACCCTGTCTGCTGCCCTTGCCCACGCGGCGGTCGTGGTGCACATGCGGCAGGGTCACAGTTAGTTTGGCCAGGGCTGCGCGAAAAGCGTCGCGCACGTCCTTGGTGGGGTGCTGATCGCTTCCGACGCATGTTGCCACCATGCTGTCGATTATGTGCGTTGTCAAGTCGCTGCCTCTGTGGCCTTCATCATCATCAGGCTGAGGGCGATGGCGCGCGAGCGCGTAGACGCAATTCCGCAGGGCGTCAACGAGCTTTTCGTGTGCTCGCTCGCCAGTCAAGCAGTCGAGAACACTTTCGCCCGCCATGGCGCTGTCCCCAGCGCTGTCTTTGGCCACCAACCACTCGCTGGTCTTCTGGGGCGCAAATTCAGCCAGCTTTGCGAAAATGTCGAGGCCGGCACGGCGCAGCATGAGCTTTTCAGACAACTGGATGCATTCGACTGCTAGTTGCTTCCACTTCAATCGAATCGTGTCCGCAGCGTCGCCACCCGCCCACTGCAGGATCCGGTCCACACCCTCCAATCCGTCCGTGTTCATCTGCTTGCCCGCCTCGGTGAGTTCAGCAGGCACACTCTGAAATTCGAGTGCTCTGAGGTGGTCGAGCAAGCGCTCGGCCATTTCTTTCAGCGTAGAGCCCGGCGTGTCCAGATGCCTGGTCTCATTCAAATTGCACGTGCGGAGGACCGCCTCCAGCTCGTCGAACCGGTCTTCCTCTCTGCACCAGGTGAAGAGCAGTTCGCGGAAGTTTAGCCTTTGCAGCATGCCCTTGACCCTGACCGCTATGATCTCAGCGCACCGCAGCAGCAGCTCGTTCGCCTGGCTCGCATCGTCAGGATGGCGGAAGACCACGGGCAGACTGTCACCGCGCGGGGGCAGCAGAGACACCAGACTCTTTGCCGCCCACGGCGAGAAATCTGCTTCGAGGGCAGCGCCGATGTGCGCGCTGGCCAGCTTCAGCGTAGTTTCAAGCAGCGGCGTGTTCTGGGCTTGTTCCACGCATGCGGCGACGATCTTCACAAGGCTCTTCTCGAGGAATGAACGCACGCGCCGATCGGCGAGGCCCCCATTCTTGCAGACAAGGAGGGCGTCTGCCCATTCTTGGCGGGGCGGCGGCGCCCTCTTGCTCACGTCATGCTCCACCTCTTCCAGCAGCTTCATCTCGCTTTCGCCTGCACGAGAAGGCAGTGGTTAGGGCGCCAGTATTTGCATCCAAAGGAGCCCTGACCAGACACTCTCGTCGGTACGGCACAGTGCTGTTTCACACGCAAGCACCTTGCGCTGCACCCCCCTCGAATTTGCAGGGCCCGGCGCCGTCCGCAGCCGCGACCAGCGCTCTTGCCGCAGCGCTCGAGGCTGCGCGGGCGCTGGGCGCGGGCGTCCTGCCGATCACGCCAACGTTACCTGGCGGTACCGCATTGCCTGCGGCAGGCTGCCGGTCGCCTATGTCGCACGTCTGCTTCATCGGCGCCGCGGCCTGCTTCCCGCGTCCCTCTAGCCGCGAACGAAGTTGGTCGACGCCCGGCGCTCAGGCCGCGGGAAGAAGGCCCTCGAGCATGCTCGCATCACGCCGCCGGAGTGAGTGCCTCGATCAGCGGCTCACAACGTCCGAACGTTGTTGCGCGGCCGTCGCTCTTCACCTTTCACTCATGCATGCAGACACAGCGCGGCAGAGATTGGCGCTTTTTTGTTTTTTAGATTGAAAAAAATGACACGAACTTGCCCAAGTTCGTGTCCGGGGCAGGTGCCCCGGAGATGCTCAAGCTTGTCGGCGCGACGGGCTTCCGCACCTTCCGGAACGTCTGGATGCTCGAGGAGCTTGGCGTCAGTTACGAGCACGTGCTTGCAGGACCGCGCTCACCTGAGGCCAATGCGGGCAGCCCCTTCGGCAAGATTCCCTCGCTGTGCGACGGCGAGTTTGTGATGTACGAGAGCGCCGCCATCAACACGTACCTGGGAGACAAGTACCACAGCGCTGCACCTTCGGGTGTCACAGACCTCGTGCCGACTGCTGGCACGCAGGCGCGTGGACGTTACGAGCAAGCCACCATGTGCATCATGTCTGAACTTGACGCACAAGGGCTTTGGATCCATAGAAAACACGAAGCGCTGGCGCACATTTTTGGTGCTTGTCCCACCGCCGTGGAACACGCTAAGACCCATACCGCGCGCACGATTTCGATCCTCGCTGGAGATCTGCGCCGGCAAGGTCCTTACTTGCTGGGGCCCGGCTTCACGGCGGCCGACATCTTGTTCGTACACTGCTGTAACTGGGCGGAGACCATCGGGTGGGGCGAAGCGTGGACAACGGCACTGCGAGAGGACGATGCTGACATGCAGGCTCTGGCGCGATACCTTGGGCTGTGTCGAGCCCGAGCGGCATACGAACGCACAAAGGCCAAGAAGATCGCCGAGAGCGGAAACAGTTGAAGAGCGCCTGCTCAGGGGACGCCCGGTCGTCTTCGCGCGCTTGCCTCACCGACTCTGTCCTCTCTCACAGTTTGCCCATGCCACACGTTCCGAATCCTCCAAAATATTAAATCATACAGACTGTCACGTTGCGAGACTCCCGGCGGCAAGCCCCGGCGGCGACGCCGGCTCCGCCGGCGGCGGCGCCGGGGCGCTTGCCGCGAATCCTGCAAAATCCCACGCTGGGAGAGCCCCGGCGGCAAGCCCCGGCGGCGACGCCGGCTCCGCCGGCGTCGCCGCCGGGGCGCTTGCCGCGAATCCTCCAA
>Ga0115006_10002099_pt1 | contig 12904 bp, 8 predicted proteins | sample ArcOceMetagenome_3_FD_88943 | JGI IMG/M metagenome (GOLD analysis project Ga0115006, IMG submission 88943) | Marine eukaryotic phytoplankton communities from Arctic Ocean - Arctic Ocean- Svalbard ARC20M Metagenome | ecosystem: Environmental > Aquatic > Marine > Oceanic | place: Arctic Ocean...
GCACTATTCTTACGGGCGTCCGACGCTCGGCACGTGCAGGCAAGACCGTCACCCTCGAGGTCGAGCCCTCGGACTCGATTGAGAACGTCAAGGCCAAGATCCAGGACAAGGAGGGCATCCCGCCGGACCAGCAGCGCCTGATCTTCGCGGGCAAGCAGCTCGAGGACGGCCGCACGCTGTCCGACTACAACATTCAGAAGGAGTCGACGCTCCACCTGGTGCTGCGCCTGCGCGGCGGCCACTGCCAGGTGCCGTGCGGCATCTTCGACGACCCGAAGCTCGTGGCGGAGCTCAAGGAGGCGTGCGCCACGATCACCAAGGCGGTCGTGCAGGTGAACGAGCTCTTCGCCGCCGGCATGAACCCGCTGACGTTCAACCAGGCGACGCGTTGGACCAACACCAAGGAGGAGCACTGCGGCAAGATCATCACGCTCGTCGCCGAGTACTGCCTCGCCCAGCGCGTCAAGCCGCTCAGCGACCCGAAGACGCCGTTCAAGGCAGAGGAGGAGTACATCGAGGCGCTCAAGGCGCACCACGCGGTGATGCAGACGGCGATGAAGTGCAAGCAGACGGTCGACCCGGCGATCTGCACGAAGCTCTCGGCCGACATCGACCTGATCGCCAAGATGTACATCAAGTGAACCGCCGCCACGCCTGCAGCCACCACGCCACGCGCCGCGCTCTGAGATCGTCGGAGTTTCCGCAGGCTGTACGGTCGTAGGTCGAGGTCGTAGGGGGCTGCAGTCGCTTGCGTGATGAGACTCTGAAACCCCCGTAGAAAAGACGCACGATACGATGAGCACACAATCACGCGAAACGCGTGGTACACGGCTCGGCGGAGCCCACGGCGGAGCCGTCCCGGCAGCCGCCGCCGCCGCCGTTGAGGCGGGTGCGGGTGAGGTTGCGCAGTGAGATCTTGGGCAGCGCGAGCTTGACGGCGGGGCAGGCGCTCTTGTTGTAGACGGCGAGGCAGCGCCGCCACTCGCGGCCGCTGCAGCTCGTGAAGGCGGCGCAGCGGTGCAGCAGCAGCGGCGACGGCGTGTCGCAGTGCGCGGCCGACGCCAGCGCGTGGACGACGCGGATGCGCGCCGGCACGAGCGCCGCCGCCTTGGTGTACGGCCCGCTGTGCCAGATCAGCGTCTGGCTCGTCAGCGATCCGCTCTGCCAGCCCTCGCCGTAGATCGCCGCGCCCGCATGCACCGCCGCCAGCCCTGCCGTCTCCACAAACCTCGTGAGTGCGTAGCCGGTGTACACGTCCTCCCAGGCCTTGCCCGACTTGACGAATGCGCCCGCCGCCGCCGCCGCCGCCGCCGCCGCGTTGGTGCCGTTGCTCTTTGGGGCCGCGAGCTTCGTCGACGCGAGCGTGGCCTCAAAGTCGTCGGCCAGCCGTGCACTCGTCGCGAGCTGCGCCGCGGCCGCCGCGGGCACAAAGTACAGAGGGCCCCTCGCAAAGGCAAACGGGCCCACGTACGAGGCGACACCCGACTCGACGGCCTTGCGGCGAGCGCGCGCGCCGGCGACTGTGCGGTTGTACGCTCTGTGGAACTGGTTGCAACGCTGGCCAGCGAACTTGAAGGCGAAGCCTTGCGGTCGATGGCTCGAGAGCTCCCAGTGGTACGACTCCATCAGGCCCCAGTAGAGCTGCTGGTGCTGCGGTGGCAGCGCTGCGTGTGCCGCGACGAGGTGCGACGCGACGCCGCGCAGATGCAGCCACACGTCGTCGTCCGCCTTGCCAATGTGCTGCGCGCGCGGCCACGCTCTCGTCGCGCAGCGCAGCCACAACAGCAGCGAGAGCAGCGGGCCATCGCTGCGCCGCATCTGGGCCTCGCCACGCACCAGCACCACGTCGCCGTGCGTGCGCGCCTCCTCGAGCGTCGCGGACGCCGCGTTGATGCCTCGCAGTACGAAGCGAGCGAGCAGCTCCTCGCCGCCACTGTTGAGCCAGGTCGCTCTGATGGCCGCTCTGTGGTCAGCGTGGGAGTCGGCAGAGATGATGCCGATCACGCCAAGGCGCGGCGTGTCGTCTAGCTTGGCGTCGCAAAACTCCATCCTTGGGAAATTCAGGCAAGGTCAAGGTGTGGGTACGCAAACCACGCGGCGGCCACGCTGCCGCCCGTCAGACCCGAACCGACCGACACCGAAGGCAGAGAAAGAAACGCACAATCGTCACATACATATTCCTGACGAAGGAATCGTGATTGTGAGGAAAACAATCGTGATTGTGAGGAAAACGCTGTGGCATGCACACAGAGGGGTGCAAGCACCCCGAGCGTCTGCCACGCGGCAGCGCGGCCGCCACATACCTTCGCCCCCCCACACCTTGACCGTCCCCTGCGCACACCCAGCCAAGCCAGGGACTCCTGAAAACAACTTTATCGCCGACAACCCTACAGCGAAGCCATCGAATGGATGGGAGGAATTCAAAAGAAGGAGTTGTGCCTTCTTAAGTCCTGAGTCTGATTGATCTTGCGCGAGACGAGCAGAAGCAACGACAAGGCGATGGGTGTTCTCAAAGATACACGCACTCGCACGCGAAGAGACCCTAGTGTTCAGGGTCTAGAGAACGCTCGGGACGATTTCTTGCGTCTCCTGAGCGAGCCATCGAGATCGAACTCATCCCGAGTCGCGAACGACTGGGCCCCGAGTGAGATCCCGTTGCGATTCGCGCTCACTCGTAGGCAAACGAGTTGAAGATGCTCTCGTAGGCCTCCTGCTTGCCGGCGGAGCGGTTCTCGGGCTCGCCGTGCTCGGCGGCAAAGGCGGCCATCTCCTCGAGGGTGGCGGTGCCGTCGCTGATCTTCTGACCGAGCGCCGTCGCCGACATGTCGGCGTAGCGCGCGTCGACCATGCCGTCGATCTGGCCCTCCTCGTTCCTCTTGGCCGCCGAGAGCAGGCCGCGCGCGTAGTTGTCCATGCCGTTGATGTGGCCGATGAAGAGGTCCTCGACGTCGACCGACTCGCGGCGCACCTTGGCGTCGAAGTTGAGGCCGCCCGGCTGCAGACCGCCCTGCTCGATGACGCGCTTCATAGTGTACGTGGCGAGGACCGGGTCAGTCGGGAACATGTCCGTGTCCCAGCCGAGCAGCATCTCGTTGCGGTTGGCGTCGATCGAGCCGAGCTTGCCGCGCGACGCGGCGACCTCGACCTCGTGCTCGCCCGAGTGGCCGGCGAGCGTGCCGTGGTTGGCCTCGAGGTTGAGCGCAAAGTCGTCGATGAGGTCGAAGCGCTCGAGGAAGCCGAGCGTCGTCTCGGCGTCGAAGTTGTACTACTTCGTAGACTCGCGCGGCTTCGGCTCGCGAGCTTCGGCTCGGCTTCGGCTCGAGCAGAAGCTGGCCGTTGAAACCGATCGAGCGCGCATAGTCGCGCAGGGCGCGCAGGAAAGTGGCGTACTGCTCCTGCTCGAGCTCCATGTCCGTGTTGAGGAGGCACTGGTAGCCGTCGCGGCCGCCCCACATGACGAAGTTCTGGCCGCCCAGGCGGTGCGTCACCTCGAGGCACTTCTTGACCTGCGCCGCCGCCATCGCCACCACCGCCGGGTCGGGGTTGGTCGGGCCGCCGTGCATGTAGCGACGGTGCGAGAAGAGGTTGACGGTGCCCCACAGCAGCTTGACGCCCGTCTCCTTCTGGCCGGCCTCGAGCTTGTCGGCCACCTTGTCCATCCACTCGTTGGTCTCCTCGACCGAGCCGGCCTCCGGGCAGATGTCGCGGTCATGAAAGCAGTAATACTCGAGGCCGAGACGCTTGCAGAACTCAAAGTGCGTGTCGACGCGCTCAAGAGCGCCATCGAGCGTGTTGGCCATGCCCCAGGGGCGGTCGTACGAGCCGTCGAGTCCGAAGATGTCGGCACCGTTGCCACGCCACGTGTGCCAGTAGGCGACAGCGAAGCGAAGCCACTCCTTCATTGGCTTGCCCGCCACGACCTGAGCCGGGTCGTAGTACTTGAAGGCCATCGGGTTGCGAGACTTCGGGCCCTCGAACGGGATGGACTCCGGGATGCCCGCGAATTGGTCGTGGACCTGCGTCGACAGGCGGGGCTCGTGTGAGTCATCGTTTTGTGCAGGGGGTGTGACAGCGACTCACCATGTTCTTGACGGCCTCCACGGTCTGCGGCGCCACAGTCGGCCCCGCAGAGGACTTTGCAGCGGCATCCATGCGTGGCACGGGCGTGCGCATGAGAGCGAGAGCGGCGACGGTGAAGATCATATGGTCAGAGGGGGAAGGGTACGACGCCGGCGTCACCGAGCCAGGTTGGTCGTGCCTTGATGATGTGGGTTGACGTATATAACACCGTAGGGTGCGGTACTTTTCGCGGGAAAAAGGAATTCCTAAAGCTGAAGCGGCACGCCATGGAGTTTTGCTATTCGCCGGTGGCAGCAGTGCAGCGGTGGACCGACCTACAGAAACACGGACGTAAAACACAAGCGTTTCTCTGTTTAAGCTTTGATGGTTTAACGGTGAATATGCAAAACTTCGGTTTATGCGCTGCCTACCCAGTCGCGCGTGGATGGCAAAGCCCGGACACACAATGGCCGCGCAGTCAGACTGTGTGCTTCACGATCCGCGCACGCTCTCTCCGTCTTCCTGCGACCATCCGTACGGCAGCTCGAACGAGACGACGTTCAAGGTGCGCGTCCCGCTGCCATCGGAGGGCACGGCCGAGTACCGAATCCGGGCCTCGGGCCCGGCGCTGGTGGTGGGCCGCATTGGTGCCGCACAAGGCCCAGTCTCGTTGCCGCCGACGCTCTTCGTGCTCCACGCCGAGTTTAGCGACTCAAGCAGCACGCGCTTTGCGCAGGTCGAGCTGCCGTTGTCCGGCGAGTATCTGGTTGAGGTGATCCGCATCTTCCGCGAGTTCAACGTGTCGGCGCCAATGAGCATCTGCGCACATCCAAACGACGTGCGCGCGCCCTTCTTTCTGGGCCGCGTCACTGTGCGCCCGCAGGACGTCAGTGCTCGCCGGGAGACGGCACGCTCGCTCTGGGTGGCATCCGGTGTGCGTCACCAATGGGAAAGCGGCGCGACATGGGCGTATCCAGCAACCTTTGTGTTGACTCGCGCCCAAACGTGCCACGAGACACGTCCCGGCCTGCAGAGAAACGCCAGCTCTTCCCTCTCGAAGAAGTGGCGCATGCATGAGTGGCCCGCTTCGGCGCCCGTCGACTCTGGCACAGTTGCGCTTCCGACATCGCCGCACCTGGCATACCAGTGGGTCGACGGCCACGGGCGACGGCCGACTGATCACGCCGGGCCGCCTCCGCATGTGCCCGGGCTGTGCATCGTCGGTGGCTCGCATGTCGGACATATGTGCCAGCACTTTCGCCAATGTCGTCAGATCGCCGCGCGGTTCCCGGAGCTCGACCTCGCGACGTCATCCGAGGTCAACTACGAGGTGTACAATTTCCGCCACATGTCGCACCACGCCAGCGCCGCCGTGCTCGACGAGTGCCGCCTATTCATCCTGCAGTACGGGCAGTGGGATCTTGGCTACCCGCGTGGTTATCCGACGCCGCTCAAGCATTTTGAGCCGCGACTGCGCGGCGCGGTTGAGTGGGTGCGTCAGCACCACCCGGGCAAGCCCATCTGGATGCTGCCGACCAACTACGTGCCTCTCAACTGCCTCAACACGGCGTGTCCCGGCCGTGACTGGCGCACGCCGCCGATGGTCTCCGCATACATCCAGGTGGAATGGCGCCTGTGTGACGAGCTTGGCGTGCCGTGCATTGACACAGTCGATGTGCAGGAGCCTCTGTGGGACGCCTCGCCCGATTGGAACCATCCACACGAGGTGGTTCTCGCGGCGATGGCCGCGAGGGTCGCCGAGGTGGTCAATGGTGCACTTGGGAAGGTACATGAATAGCAGAACAACAGTCTCTAACGCCGGGGAAGACAACGAACTCTAGTACAGGCTTCAGTCGGCACCCTGCCCCTCCTCGCCCGTTCGCTCGGGCTCGCGCCGCTCCCGCTTCTCCTTTTTGCGCTTGTGGCGCCGCTCGCGCTCCTCCTCGTCCTCGTCGTCGTGGTGGCTGCGGTGGCGCTTCTCCTTCTTGCGCTTCTTGTTGCCGTCCTTGCCGTCGTCCTCCTCGCCCGCCTGCTCCGCGCCGCCGCCCTTGTCCTTGCCGTCGGGCAGCGCGCCCTCGTCGTCGTCGCCGAGCGACGCGACCAGCTCGGCAAAGGCGCTCTTGCGCTCGGCCTCGTCGAGCGCCTGCGCAAACGGCTTGCCCTCCATCACCTTGGCCGCGTCGTCCCACGTCGTGCTCGCCGAGAGCGTCGCGCCCATCAGCCCGCGCAGCGTGTTGGTGAACGTCTCGCGCACCGCCTGCCGCTTGCGCGCGGCGCGCTTCTCCTCCTCCCGCCGCTTGTCCGCCAGCTCCATCTGCAGCTCCTCGAGCACCATCGCCACCGCGCTCGCCGGCACCGCCGCCAGGCCCTGCGCGTCCGCCGCGCGCACGACCGCCTCGAACTCGGCCGTCGTCGTCTGCTCCGTCGGCGCCGCGCCGTCGGGCGCCGCGCCGAGCGCTGCGCGCACCGCCTTGCGCTGCGCGCCGTACGTCTCGCTGAGCTGCTCGACAAAGTCCTCGAAGAGCTCGGCCGGCGTCGAGCCCTGCTGCTCGCAGCAGCCGCGGTACGCGTCGGTCGCCATCAGCCCGCCCATCACGTCGCGCCACTCGGAGCGCAGCGACAGCGCGCCGCCGTCGTTCAGCCGCTGCAGCTCGGCGCGGAAGGCGTCGCGCTTGCGCCGGTCGTGCCGCCGCTGCGCCTCCTTGTCGCGCTGCTTCTCCTGCTCGGCCTTGGCCTCGAGCTCGCGGATGTGCTCCTCGAAGACCGACAGCCGGTCGATCTTCTCGAGCGCGCGGAAGGCCGGCTCGTCCTCGAGCTGCTGCTGCACCTTGCGCCACTGCGCGCGCACGCCGACGTGGCGCTCGTCGAGCAGCGCCTTGAACGCGCCCATCCGCTCCTTGCGGCGCGCGGCGCGCTCGACCTTCTCCTTGCGCTCGAGCGAGAGCGAGTACTCCTCGAAGAGCTCCTCGCGCTCGAGCTCGTCGTCGAGCGCCTGCCAGCGCGCGTCGCGCTCGAAGAGCTGCGCGACGCGGCCGTACCGCGTGCGCGACGTCAGCTCGTCGCACTCCTTGAGCATCGAGAGGAAGCCCACCTTGACCTGGCGCAGCTTCTTCCGCTCCTCCTCGTCCACCCGCTCGCGCCGCGCCTCCTGCCACTGCACGAAAGCCGCCTTGCGCTCCGCCAGCGTCGCGAGCACGCGGTACGTCGGGTTGTTGATCACCTTCTTCATCGCGTCGTCCCAGCTCATCGTCTCCGTCACGCCGCCGTCGTCGAGCATCTTCATGAACTGCATCACCTTCTCCTCGTCGGTCGCGCCGTCCGCTGCGCCCGCCGCGGACGACGGTGCCGCGGCCGACGGCGCCGCGGCGGCTGGAGTGGCGATCGTCGGCTCCAGCCAAGGCCCCTTGGCTGGAGCCGCGATCGTCGGGGCCTTGGCTGCCGCCGCCTCGGCCGCCTGCTTCAGCTCCTCGGGCATCTCCCAGGTGGTGACCCGCGTCTCGGTGTTGAAGAAGTACTTCTTGCCGTTGGAATGGGTGTACTCCTTCCACTTGCTCGAGGTCGCCGCCGTCGCGGCCTGCTCCTCCTCCGTCTTGAGCTCCTCAGGCTTGGCCCACGCGCTGACGCCCTTGGCCTTGTGGTAGTAGTATTTCCTGCCGTCCGGCGCCGTGTGCTCGGTCCAGCCCGAGGCGCTGGGCGCAGCAGCGGGTGGCGGCGCCGCCGCTCGAGGCGGCGGGCCAGGCATGCCGTGGAGCGGCTGCAGCATATATGTACAATGCTGCTGCGTGACGCGACGAAAGGTGCGCGCGCCCGCGCGCGCGCGCCGCGGTCGGGAGGCGCACACCACCCAGGCGCCGCGCCGCACTCCTAGATCTGTGCGTTTGTCCTAGTCATTCGTGCGGTATTCAGGCTTGGGCCCGACGCCCACTAACCAGGTGGGTCGAACACATCCGTGACTGCCAGCTGATCTCCCTCACGACGACGTCGGTGGAGGGTGCGGGCGCGCAGTGCTTTGTTTGCGACGTGCAAGGACTCGGGCGTCGGCGAGCACGCGCGCAACACGTCGTCGCCGTGCTGGATCAGCTGCCTGTACGCGACGGTGCTCGGGCCGGACGCCGGGCACACGGGCGGCGCCATCACCGGCATGTCGCTGGAGACGCTGCGTTCTGCGTGGGACCGCCCCTTCCTCGCGGCCGAGGACGGCGGCTGCCCGGCGCTGCCCGTGCCAGCCGAGGCGGCGGGCTCCATGCGCCAGCAGCGCGCGCCGCTCAGCAACGGCGCGCGCTGGCACGGCTTCCCGGGCTTTTCCGTCGGAGCCACGAGCGTCGCCGCGGTGCCCACCACCCGCTCGGCGCGTGGTGTGCACTCGCTGCACCTGAAGAGCCGCACGGCCCACTCGCCGCCCCGCTCGCGCATCCACTCCCTCCTCACCAACGGCAGCAGCATCCCCGCCGGTGGTGCCGTCTGGCCGACGGCCATCTATTGGTCGTTCGTCGAGGTCGGCACCCCGCCAGTGTCCTTCCCGGAGGGTCGCCATCGACTCGGGCTCGGGCGATCTCGACATCTCGGGCGCCGGCTGCGACGGCTCGTGCGTCACCACGCCGCCGAACAAGGCCTACTCCGCCGACGCCTCGTCGACCTCCTCGGCGACCTTCCCGTACAAGTTCTCCAACTCGTACCAGACGTGCGACCTCAAGGACCCGACGGCGCCGTGCACCATCTCCGGCAAGCTGTACGAGGACCAGGTGAGCCTCGCCGGCGCCGGCCCGTCACGGTCAAGTTTGGCTCGATCACCGAGCAGACGACCAACTTCGACCAGTTCAAGGAGATCGACGGCGTGATGGGCTTCACGATGGGCGGCGAGGAGGACGTCTTCTCGCAGCTCGTCGCGGCGGGCAAGGTCGAGAACGTGTGGGCCATCTGCATGAAGGCGGGCAGCAAGAGCAACGGCACGCTCACCATCGGCGGCGTCGACCCTCGGCTGGTCGACGGCGCGGTGCGGTACGTGCCCGATGCCGGCCGCGGCTTCCACTCCGTGTCGGTCAAGTCGTCTCGCTCGGCGGCGGCGCCAACTCATCGGCGGCGTCGATCGAGGTGGGCGAGGCGGCGATCCTCGACACGGGCACCAACGTGCTGCTGCTGCCGTCCAAGCTGATGAAGGCGCTGCAGGCGGCGATGTGCGCCGACGCCTCGCTCGCCCAGTGCAGGGCGCTGTGGGCCAACGAGTGCGTCACGCTCACCGGCGCCGAGGTGGCGGCGTACCCGCCCCTCTCGCTGCAGCTCGACGCGGGCGTCTCGCTGCGCATGAGCTCCGCCGACTACCTCCTCCTCGGCTCGCCCCTCGCCACCCAGGCCGACCAGTACTGCCTCGGCATTCGCGACGGCGGCCACGCGGGCGGCAGCGGCTTCATCATCGGCGACACGACGATGCGCAACTACTACCTCGTCTTCGACCTCGCCGAGCAGCGCATCGGCTGGGGCAACGTGAGCGCGACGGGCTGCGGCTCCGTCGGCGAGGGCAAGATCGAGGCGCCGCTCGTTGAGGTGAGCTGAGCCCTTGAGCCGAAGGCACTCTTGATAGGTGCGCTCGGTTTCTGTGTGATGTGACCCCTTCGACACAGGACTTGCTTTAGATACTTTAGATCATTGCTTTGCCTAAACTGCTGGCCAGGAGGGCCCACGTGCGGATAAGGGCTTCCCTTGGCAAAGCGCACGCCCCGTGCCGCGTCCGCAGGTGCGCTATGAGTGGCGATGCCTTGCATGCAAGTTTAGATTTATGCTTGGCGCCTAAGAGTTCAGGGACGAACTCGCTGGTACTCAGCCCATGGAAGCCGGCAAGGCACGCGTCCCGCCGCCGCCCCGGCCGAAGAATAGCCTGCTTGGCAACGCGCTCGGGGGCGGCAGCAGCGGCTCCGCACCCGGCGGTGGCAACCGTGGCAGTGCGATGGTTTCGGGCGTGCGTGGCAAGCTTGCGGCAAGCTCCGATCTGCTCAACGAGGCCGTTGCGCTGAGCAGCAGTACCCAGCCACGGCCCGTGGCGCAGTGGCGCGACACTCCAGCAAACACAGCCATTCCGTGCGGCGACCCTCGCATTGGTGGCGCGTGGCGACCATGCTGCACACTTCCCTGCTGCTCGACGTTGTCGTCGGCCATCAAGCGCAACGCGCACGGCTCGCCGGCGCAGTCGGACGACGAGGAGCCAGATGACACACCACAAGCGTGGACGGCACACACGAACAAGACGGCGCGAGCCGGCACCCTCGACTTCCTCCACAACACCTCGCAGGGCCAGGACCTCGCTCGGGCAATGGGCCGCGGTGCTGGTGCGGGTGGTGGAACCGAGAGCGCTGGAAGTGGACGTGGTGGCGGCAGATGTGCTGGGATGGGCGGTGGTCGGGGTGCTAGCAGCCGCAGCGGTGGCGACGCCGGCGGCATCAGTCGCTTCTTTGAGCCCCGCGGCAAAGGCGGCGGCAGCAGCGGCGGCGGCGACCGCGGCGGCGGCAGGGGTAGCGGCGGTGGTGGCGGCGGTGGTGGCGGCGGTGGTGGCGGCAGTGCGGGCGGCGGCAGCGCGGCCGCCACCGCGCCACCGCCGCGGCCCGAGCACCGGCACCGCTACGTGTGGGCAGCGGAGCTGGCGCACGAGCTGCAGGCGGACGCGGCGCAGCTGTCCTTCCGCGAGAACCACGAGCTCGCCAAGATTGCGCAGGACAACCACACGCTGATCAAGCGCGGCAGCTTCGAGGTCGGGCGGCAGGGCTTCCGCCTCGACACGAACGGCCTTCCCAACCGCACGCACCGCCTCAGCGCGCCGGTGGGCGGGCGGCCGCTCGTGCCTGCCGCGGGCGAGACGGCGCTCTGCGTCGCCAACATCGACACCGCGTCGTGCCTGCGCGCCCTCATAGCGCGTGGCGCCAATCCGTGCGCGCTCAATTTCGCCAACGCGTTCCATGCGGGCGGCGGCTACCTGCGTGGCGCGCGCGCGCAGGAGGAGGACCTCTGCCGGCTGATGCCACCGCTCTTTGGCCAGCTGAAGCGGCTGCGCTACCCGCTCGGCGAGAACGAGACGCACTACACCCACACGTTGCTGGCGCGGCAGGCGGGCACGTACCAGCTGCTTGCGCCGCCGCTGCGCGTCGCGATTGTCTCGGGCGCGATGCCAAACCTCGGCTCGGCCAAGGGGGCACGCCGCGGCGAGAGGCAGCTGCAGCCAGGCACCGAGCAGTGGCGCCGCACCGTCGAGCTGCGCTGTCGCGTCGTCGTCGACGCCGCCGTCGCAAACGGGCACGACGCGATCATCCTCGGCGCCTTTGGCTGTGGCGCCTTTGGCAACCCGCCAGCCGACGTGGCAGCCGTCTTTGCGCGCGTGCTGCACAGTGCCGAGTTCCGCGGCAAGCTGCAGCTCGTCGTCTTTGCGATTGTCGACCCCAAGGCTGCCGACGCGGGCAACCTCGTCACCTTCCGCGACGTGCTCAAGCGTGAGCTGTGCGAGGAGTGATCCCGCACGACGACAGAGGCTCCACTGCACAGTTGGATCTCGGGCACGCGTTTCGGGCGTGTGTACGGTACGTTTCATGAGCGCGCGCAAAACGTATAAAAAGACCGAGTCTGATGCGCACCCAGACCTGGCCCTGGGGCCTGGGGCGCGGCTGGCCACCCACAGCGCAAGTGCGGCGCGCAACGCAGCAGCTGGCATTAGCGGCATGCCGATCACGATCAGCGCGAGGCCTCAGCAGCCCCACCAGTGGATTGCAGCTCGCGCCTGCTAGTGCGCGGCCCGGCGATCTGCTGCTGTCGGCGCAGCGCGGCGGCAGCGTCGGCGCGCGAGGCGAGCAGCGTGCGGCGCGTGGCCTCGTAGGTGTGGAAGGTGATCCCAGCGGACGGCGCCACCTTGACGATGTTGATGCCGTACCCCTTATAAAGCCCCTGCCGCACGCCCTCCTGCCTGGCGATGCGCGCCATCGCCACGAACGGGTTGCGCTCACCGCTGCCCACCATCGCGCGCCGCCGCACGACCTCCATCGGGAACGTGGTCGCCGACGCGATGAGCCCCGCCAGCATGCCGCACGCCGCCGTCGCCCCCGCGCTCGGCGGGCCCTCTGAGCGTCTCTCCTGCTGCCGCTTGAGGATGTCGTAGATGCCAAAGCGCATCGCAAAGTACGGCATCACCGAGACGAGCGACGGCGTGATGCCACGGAAGAGCGACGGCACGCCCTCTGTCCGTACGATGCGCACCGTGTACCCCACGAGCCCAGCGGTGTCACGGTCACTCAGCTGCGCCATCCGCGTGCGCACAGACTCGAGTGGGAAGCACACGGTCATCGCGCACATGCCAGCGAACCCGCCAGAGAGCAGGCTGATGGCGACTGGCGTGGCGAGCGCAATCGGCAGCAGCGTCGGCAGGTTGGCCTTGGCGAGCGCAAATGAGTAGAAGCGGATGGCCGATGCGGGCATCGCACGCGCCACGTCCGCCGAGTTACCGCGCCATAAGCCCGGAACACCATTCTCCGCGAAGATCCGGCGTGCCATGGTCATCGCTGAGACTTGAGTCTTGGCGACCATCATGTTGAGTCGTATCAGGTCGAGCGGCGCGACGATGCTGTTTGAGACAGCGGCCGCTGTAGCGCCCGAGAGCAGATGCACGCGCCCTTCAGAGGCGAGGAGGCCGTGCCAGGCTCTAGTGACCGGCGCCGGCAGGCTTGCATAAGCCGCCACCCAACGCTCTGCGGGCGCCGAGGCTGCACTGCCCGCAGTCGGCTCCAAATTGGCAACGAGCCTCGCACTGCGGTGATTTCTGTGAACAGCGCCGCATGCCACGAGCGAAAGCAGTGGCCACGCCATGGGACAGAGC
>Ga0115006_10002101_pt1 | contig 12903 bp, 13 predicted proteins | sample ArcOceMetagenome_3_FD_88943 | JGI IMG/M metagenome (GOLD analysis project Ga0115006, IMG submission 88943) | Marine eukaryotic phytoplankton communities from Arctic Ocean - Arctic Ocean- Svalbard ARC20M Metagenome | ecosystem: Environmental > Aquatic > Marine > Oceanic | place: Arctic Ocean...
GCCGCTTCAGCGACGAGAGCCACATCATCACCTCCTCCGGAGACTCCACCTGCATCTACTGGGATGTCGAGCAGGGTGAGGCTATCGCCACCTTCGGGGACCACAACGGTGATGTCATGTCCCTTGCCATCTCCCCCACCGACAAGCACATGTTCGTTTCGGGATCCTGCGACTCCACCGCCAAGGTTTGGGATATCAGGTCCGGAAAGTGCACCCAGACTCACCTGGGCCATGAGTCCGATATTAACTCCGTCTCCTTCTTCCCCGACGGAAACGCCTTCGGTACCGGATCCGACGACTCCTCCTGCCGCCTGTTCGACCTCCGCTGCTACAACGAGGTCAACATTTTCGGTAACGACAAGATCCTCTGCGGAATCACATCCGTCGCCTTCTCCCGCTCGGGACGCCTCCTATTCGCCGGATACGACGACTACAACACGTTCGGATGGGACTGCCTTACCAACGGAAGGAACCACGCTTTCCAGCTCAGCGGACACGAGAACAGGGTCTCCTGCCTTGGCATCAACGGAAGGGGAGAGGCGCTATGCACCGGAAGTTGGGACACCCTACTCAAGGTCTGGGCGTAAGCGGAAATGGGGGTTCATGCAAAAAGCGGGGGTATTGGGTATTGGTCACAACAAAACAAAGGAGGAAGCAGGATTGAGGAGGAGGGTTTGGGCGGAGTTTAATAGATAGAACAAAAGGGATGGGTGGATGAAGGAAGGGCGAGACGGGGGAGGGGGTGGGGGGGAAGGAGCTGTAGCAGTAGAGAGAGACGGGAAAACAGGGCGTCAACACATCTATCAAAAAACGTTCTATAAAAAATGTATCTTGGTTGATATTAGCGAGGAACGAAGCGACGAGCTCATAACAATAATTTTAACAACAAGAACCGTGGTCATTCCCCCGTCCGCTTCCCGCTCAGTGGGAGTAGAAATCCCCCTTGATTGTCCCCAGTTCCCCACGCCCAGTATACTGTCCCTACAGCCGCGTTAACCAACAGTCCCATCCAACCCCATAAGCCGTGCATACCCGGTGCCGTCAGCTGCGCTCGCCCCAGCACGAGAGTCTGGAGGAAATGTAGGATCACAAGGGAACGAGTTATGTGGAAACGGGGGAGGGGATCCTTGAGGGTTGAGAGGGTAAGGAGGAGGTAGGATGACATTAACAGGGAACAAGAGTAAAGACGGAGGTACTCGAGGGCGGTGTGGTTCTCGCCTATTGAGCCCCACCACAGACGGTGAGGTGTAAGGAGGATTATGGAACCGAGGACAAGGTTCAGACAACCATGATACTTTAGGATGGTGTGTATAGGAACTTTTGATGTAATTAGGTGACGAAGCTTTGGGATCTGGGCATCATTCGACATTTTAGAGGAATGGTCGAGGTAGGAGCGTGATTATGGAGTGGGGAGGGGTGGGGGGGTCGAGGCAGGTTCGATGAGAGGTCGTTATCTCACTACTTTGTTAGAAATATATGAATTTTATGTATGTAATGGGTGAATATAGTCGGTTATGGGGTAGGAATGTCGGTAGATTGTTGGGTACGTCGTATGTTGTTCACAATTTTTGGTGTGCCTGGTGGCATTTCATCCATTATTCACCCTGTTATATTGTTAAGATTGTCTTTTGCTAATTTTAGACATTAATTCTGAACAATGATATTCAATATATTATCGATAATATTGACATTTCTAATATTATTACAAGCAATACAATCAGAAAGGACAGTCTTTACCATTGGCAGTCGTCATAGTCAAGTAGGGAGTGGTTTTCAAAATGGCCCTACCTTGGGTTACGGTAGATGGAGGAGGAATGAAGGTTTGGCGGGGGTGGGGGGGGTTACGTCCTCTGTGACGTTGTTTGAGATTAGGGGAGGGGAAGGGGATAAGGGAGGGAATGGGAAGGACACAGGTACAACGAAAAAGAAGGCGTCGACAAAGAGCAAGAAGAACGAGAAGAATAAGACGGCGAAGAAGAAAACAACCAAGAGCAAGAGCAAGAGCATCTCAAGCTCTCCCCCTGACACATCCCTCCTTACCTCCCTAACCTCATCATCCCGTTCCAAGAAGCTCCTATCATCGAACCTGAAGTCTGGGAACCCCTACCTATCCCTCCTTACCCAGCCTCGCCCTTCCTACAAACCCGGTCCTGTGGTGACGGCTGGTGTTTGGGCTGAGAACAAAGGGGTGGGGATAGGGTGCGCCAGACCTGACTGGAACACAGTGAAGAAACTCACAAGGGAGAAAGAGGAGGACGAGGACGAGGATGAGGACGAGGACGAGGATGGGAACGGGGAGGTAAAGGTTAAGGGAGATGAGGTGTCAAAGGTTAGGAGGGTCCTGATAACCCCTGTACCCAAGAGCTTAGTGTTCTCTGCTTACTTCACCCCCAGCGTGCTCCTGGGACTTGCTATGAGCTTGAGGAGCGTGTATCTCGTACTCCTTGGAAAGGACGAACTCATGAAGTACCTCCTTCCCACCATGGTGCGTTCGGTGGTGGGAATTATGGACGCTGGGAGTCTCCTGGCTGGGGAGGTTGGGAGCCTTAACTGGGATTATCTTGACCTCGTGGTCACAGTTTTCAGGGGTAGGACGGACGTGCAGAGCGGAATTTGGGGTGGTTTGGTTTGGAGGTGGTTGGCCATTGCAGGGGGTACAGGGGGGACTGGTGTGGGAAGGTGAGATTAGACGAGGAGCGAATATTCATAACCCTAGGCAACTCGCCGCTGCTTGCCGCCTAATACTGTTCTATACCATAAATCTAACCCCCCCCCCTACTCGTCGCTTCACTCGTGGCAGGATTGTCAAGGCTGTGGTTTGTTTCAGGGAGGTTGGTAATGTCGTCTGCACTCTGGTCGACGGACTGTACCTCGCCGCTGTCGTTGGAGGGGGGGGGGACGACGAAGTCAGCGTCTGGGAGAAGGTTCACAGTTACGTGGTCAACAGGAGGATCCCCAAGATTGTGGAGGGATTCGGGGCTGCTGGGGAATTGCTTGTTCTGGGTTTGATCGCTAAGGACTTTCTCGGGAAGGGCGCGTGGGGGTGGGGGGTAGTTGCCATTAATGGGGCTGTAGAGAGGGCGGAAAGGTTTGCCCGTTGGAAGGAGGGCAGAGGGAATGGTGTTGAAGATGAGGACGAGGATGAGGACGAGCAGTAGCCGCGTTTGTTGGTTCTAAAATAATAGTTTGCTTTTGTTATTTGTTGCGGTCCTGCCATATAATCGAGTCCCACCTTGTAATGGTCCTGGCAAAGAGGAAAATTATTTTAACCATTTCATGATAAACGTCTCAAGTTGCGCTCTAAAACGCCTCTTTGTTTTCGTCTTCGTAATGATCCTCAGATTTGTAGCTCCAGTGTCCTCGTTTTCAGCCCGTCTGCACAATAGAGGCAACCCTGTCAGTCGTCGACGAGCTATGCAATGGCAAACCCATTCATTTCTTTCACGATCCTTTCAGAACACCCGACTTTATGGCACTGATGATGGCTTGACGGTGTCGGGCAAGGTCAAACTAATAGAGGCCGGGGTTGAGAAGGTCACATCCACTGCATTGGAGCTGGTGAATTCTAGGCAAAAAACATTCACGTCTTCGTCTGGTTCCTCTGGTTCTCCTTCTGCCCAGTCGATCGCTGACGTAAATTTGGACGACCTGGTAGATATCATTCGTAACGAGGAGCGGAGTCTCGAGTGTGAGATTGGCAGCATGAATGAAATGGGTGAGCAGGGTGACAAGGCCACGCTTCAGGCCTTGAGCAGGGTCCAAGAGTTCAGGTACACGCTGGAGAGCTGGGAGGGCTGCGTGGAGGATTGCCTAACGGCGGTGGAGATGTGCGGTGAGGATGGTGCGGAGGCTATGCTTGATGAGTGCCTGGAGAGGCTCCAAGAGCAAGAGGAGGAGGGGAGGCAACTGAAGATCCTGGCTAGCTTTACCGGGGCATACGACGACAGTCCGTCTTGTAGGTTTTCGATAACGGCAGGGGCTGGGGGGACTGAGGCCTGTGACTGGGTTGAGGTGAGGGCGAAGGAGGGAAGCGAAGAGGGAACCGTGAAGGGAACCGTGGAGGGAGGCGAGCCGCATACCTACAAGTCACCGCAACATGAGCTCACCCTATTTCCTGTCGCTTCATACCTCGCAGATGCTGGCGAGAATGTACACCAACTACTTCAACTCGAAGAACTGGAGGGTGGCTGAAGAGAGCTTCGCAAAGGGTGACGTCACGGGATACAAGAACTTCGAACTCGTTGTGACCGGCTCGCCTGGGGACTACGTGTACGGGAGGATGAAAGGGGAGAAGGGTGCCCACAGGCTGGTGAGGATAAGCCCCTTCAACAGTCAGGGAAAGAGAATGACAACGTTCGCGGCAGTGGAAGTCACGCCTGATCTCGAGGGGGTCGACCTCCCCAGCAAATTGAAGGACATTGAGAAGGAGTGCGAGATCACGACAATGAGGAGCGGGGGGAAGGGTGGGCAGAACGTAAACAAGGTGAGGAGGGGCAACGGCTGGAGGGAAGCGGCGGCTGGAGAGAAGCAACAGCTGGAGAGAAGCGACAGCAAAAGCATTATATCGCCTTCCTACATAACTAACAACTGTTCACTCTTTGCTTTGCTCATCGCAGGTCGAGACGGGGGTCAGAGTCGTTCACAACCCAACAGGTTTGAGCGTCAAGTGCACGAAGGAGAGGAGCCAGGGCGGAAACAAGAAAATCGCCTTGGAAATGATCAAGGGGAAGCTCCTAGTACTGTTGGAGGAGGCAGAGAAGGAAAGGGTTGAGGAGATCAACGGGGACACAGTGGAAGGAACGTGGGGTAAACAAGTCAGAAACTACGTCCTCGACCCACAAGAGAGAGTGAAAGATCTAAGAAGCGGATATGAGACGGGAGACGCAAAGGGGATACTTGATGGAAAACTCGAAGAAGTCGTTTCAAGCAATGTTGGGGTTGTTTTGCGGAAATTGTAAGAAAAGTTGCCAGTAATTGGCCCTGTGTTTATTGTATAAAAATATTAAAATGCGATTTGTTATTCGAAGGTAGTGACGATCTTTTATGGAAGGCAAATGAAGTTGGACGAGGTTCTGTTGGGTTGATTCCAACAGATAATCTTCAAATAACATGCCTCGTAAGTATCCATTTGGTTTTTGTTTGTCGCGTCTATTTTTAGGCAAGAGAGATTACTTCGTAGTGCGTACTCCGCCTAAAACTTCTCACTGGATTCCCTCGACCCTCGATGCTCGGATTCCCTCCCCAATTAATCTACAATCCTAACTCCGTCCCCCCCTTAAAGTTACTAAGAACGAGTGTGAGTATCTTCATGATGCCCTCGGAGATTCCAAAGCGATTCCAAAGCAGTGTCTTTATCAGGTGAGGGAAGATTGCAATTTTTTCGTTTGAGATCTTATTACATCTGACACCTTTACTGTTCAATCCCTGGTTTTGCGCTTCAATCCCCTCAGTTGATCCACAAGGGCGACAAGGTCGACACTGATAAGGCCCACGGAGGTAGTTGGTTGTGGCCAAAGCTTGCCCGTCGTGCTACCCGTGGTTCTCACGGAGGTGAGGTGGAGTGAGGAGCGAGGATCGAAGCGAAGGCAGCGAGAGTAGTGAGCTGTCTAATACTGCTCTATCTACGACAAGCCAACCCACTTTAATTGTCGCTTCGCTCATCGCAGGACTTCACGAAAAGCACCCTCAGAATTGGCTCCAGACCCACATCTCCACCAAGGAATGCGCTGAGGTGAAGGATGCCATGAAGGCTGCGGGTTTGTCCATGGACAAGTTGCCTGCTGACTGCAAGTAAGGGGAAGGCATTAGACCCAAGAGCAACGCGTGTGCATCCCGTTGCCCTCTCGCTACGTTTCTTTACGTTCCTAAGTACTAATGATATATAATGGTAGCGTTTTCAGATAACAATACAACCTACTACTTTTCCTACTCCTCCTTCTCCTCCAACTCCTCCACCTCCCCCACCTCAACCTTGTCCTTCACTTTCTCAAACTTGAACATATCGTTCCACGTGTCTGGTCCCTTTATCTTTGCAACGTCGTTGCCGTGCTCCTCCATGTTGGCCCTCCATCTGGGCACGTCGACAGGCTCAGCCTGGTCCGTGATCACACCAAACGTCTCCATACTCTTGCTCGTGATGAGGTTGTTGGTGATGCTGAACTTGCTGCTTCCGTCGTCCAGGTCGAAGGCCTCCCCAGCTGCGTCGCTGAAGCTGGGTCTCCTCACGAAGTTGTTGTTCTCCTTCTTCTTGCTCCACATGGTCCTGTCCAAGTTATCCTCGCTCTTGTGATCCCAGGTGATCTTGCTCCTGGCAAGCTTCGGCGGAACGACGACCTGGCTATTCTCGACCTCGTCTTTCATCTTGCTGTACTGGTTTCCTGTCAACTTCACGTCCAGGCCCAGCGATTTCGTTCGGCCCTCCCTCGTGGATGCGAGCACATCCATCATGGAGGCAATTCCAATCGCTGAGATGTAGTTGAATGAGAGGTCCAGCATTCTAAGCACGTTGTTCTCCCCCAGCATTTCGCTGAGCTTCTTGCATCCATGGTTTCGAATCTGGTTGCTGCTCATGTTCAAGACCTCGAGAACTTTATTGACGATCAACGCGTCTGCCAGCCTCTCGCTCGCCTTGACTCCGACTCCCGTGTTTGTCAAGTTCAGCTCCCTCACCCCCTTGTTCTCCTTGATTCCTTCAGCTAATGCAACGAGCCCGTCCGTCAGAAGGTTGTTGTCGGCAAGATCGAGCTTGACAAGCGTCTTATTGATCTTGAGCGCCTCGGCCAACCCCTTGCAGCCCTCCGCATCGATCCCGCAGCAGTCCAAAATCAGCTCTCTTAGACAATTATTGGCCTTGAGCGCCTCGGACAAATGTAACAAGCCCTTGCTTCCCATAGGGTTCCTGCTCAAATCCATGGACACCAGAACCTTGTTTTCCTTCATGGCTCCCGCCAGTCTGCTGACTCCCGTGCTCCGAAGACAGTTGTGCGCCATGCTTACCCTCGTGACAGTGCTTGTGGAGTCCCCGATTGCCCTCGCAAAGGCTCCTGCGACGTCATTTCCAACGTTGTTCTCGGAGAAAGAAAGCCTCTCGATGCTAGGTCCGTGCGTCCGGATGGCGGCCACTATCTCTCTCACCTCTGCGTTCCCAAGGTTGGGGTTGTAGTCGAGGTTAAGAACCGTCAAAACGAGGTTGACCTGAAGGACACCCACGAGCCTCTTGGCGCTTTCCTGTCCCAGTCCGTTGCAACTGACATCCAAACTGGTCAGGCAGCAATTAAAAGCCTCCCCAATGTCGTCCACAACTCCTCCCTCCTCGTAGACCTTGGCCTTTTTCATCATAACCTCCTCCGACTCGTACAGTGGGGTTGTCAGGCTATCGAAGAGGTCGTGGCCGCCAACATCGCCTATTTTGTTGTTTCCAAAACCCAAGGTCGTCAGGTGCTCGTTGTGCCTCAGCATTTTGCCGAAATCTGTCCCCCCGCCGGGCCCTATTACGTTGTAGCTGATGTCCAAGACACTCAGGGTGTGCAGCTTGAGGGCAGCAGCTATTTCTTTCGCCCCAGCATCCCCGATCTTATTGTAGCTCAGGTTCAGAACGTTCAGGCCGTCGTTTGTTAGCAACGCGCTGCCCACACTTACGCAGTCCCTGTCGTTGATCTCATTTCCGCTCAAGTTCAACTCGAGTAGCCAGTAGCTGTCCCTCAAAGCTTCGCAGAGGAGCGTGAAGCCCTCGCCGCCCTTTCCTTCGTTGGCGTCTTTCTCGCCCTCCTCGTCCTTCTCCAACCCACCTCCCAAGATCTCGTCTCTCAAGTCAAGCTGCTGTAGACTCTTGTCGTTGGCCTTGAGCCTCTCCACTACCTTTTCCACCTCCTCACTAAACACCCTATCGTCCCCCTTGCCCTCAACAAAGTTCTCCAAAAAGCAGTCGTCGCAAATCAGCATCCCGATGCTGTAGCGAGAACTATAGATTTTCAACGCATCCTCCCATACAGTTTCCACGATCTGGATCCTCTCAATTCCATGTTTGGTGCGAATGTGTGAGAGAACCTCGTTGTACGTTAGTCCTTGCGTCCTGATTGTGTATGCCGCGACCACTGCGGCTGCGGAACACATGCCGCTCTTACTGTGGACGAGACATCGCACCTTCCTCCCAAGGTTCTCCCTCGACAACCACTCGAAGACTGCCTCAAAGCTGTTGATAATCTGGTCCACCACCTGCTTCTTGATGAAGTCCAGCTTTTTCTTGGCCTCTTCAATTGCCTCGAGTTGCTCTTTGCTCATGGGGATGGCAGCGGGAATGGGAGGCGGCTCAGACGTGCCCGGCCTGCTGCTCTCCCTACTCTTGCTTCCCCTGTAAGAGGACTGAATCGTAATTGCGGCAGCGCTGTAGCCCAACGCGTACGTCTCCTCGTCCTCTGTGTGCTCAAACTCGGGGATCACCTCGATCTCCGCAGCCGTAAGAGGCCTAGATCCTCCACCAGTCATGGGCCTGCTGGAACCCTTGCTCCCGGGGCGAATTCTCACATCGCGCGAACCAGGGCGAGACGCAAACAGGGGGTCTGTCAAAGCCGTGAGGGGGCGCGAAGAGAACTCTGATTCCTTCCACGACTCGGCAGTGTAACGAGACGCAGCTGTGTCGGGCCTTCCAAAGGGGTCGTCGTCCAATTTTACCCTAAAATACTTGACACCTAGCTTCCTCAGGCGCCTCAACTTTAGAATGGCCCTGTCGTCCCCTATTTCTTTCCCGTCAGCGCCCTCTTTAACGTTGTTCCTGAGCCAAGAGTTCACTTCGTCGTCAAGGTCCCAGTAGCAAGGCAGAGCAACGCTGCAGTTGATGATGTGCGTGTACTCCATGATTTCGACATTTCGTTCCCTGCTCGCAGCTGCGTTACCAAGGAAAATAAAGTCGTTCAAAATTTCCGTCTTCTCCATATCATCAGTAGCCACTGCAATACCATCCTTCAGCCCCTGCTGAAGCGGCCTGTAACTCTGAACAGCATCGATATGGGATGTCGCGATACCGCCACACCAATGGCAAGGCTTCGAAAGGTCAATAACATCCAACTTGGTTGGCTTGGGGTCAACTATTTTCTTGGCCTTCTTCTGGAATCCAGAGATGGCCCCGGGAGCCGTTGCGGGACGAAGATTGGAGTGAAGCTCAGGGAGGAGTAGCTGAGCCTTCAGGTCGGCAACGTCTTCGATGGGAAGCCAGTCTTGGAGCCCCTCTTTCCAGACCAAAGTGTGAGAGTCTATGATTTCGTCGTCCCAGTAGTCGAGGAGACTCTTTATTCCCATGGGTCCCTCCATCCCTAGTTCTTCGCGAGGAGATAGAACGACAAACCACTGGGGTCCATCTATGTAAGGAGTAGCGAGGGAAACTTCTGTTCCTCTCTCGGGAATTGGAGGTGGGCCCTCTTCCGCCAGTTGCTCGTATATCCTCTCCTCGTCAATCCAGCCTAAATCTTCTACGGCCTCGCCGTCGTAGCCCAAGGCCGGGGATGGTTCTTGGTCATCCTTGGTGGTGTCTATCATCGCCTCCATGGTTACTACCATGTCGTGCATCATTCGATCAGCGTCCATTTCACCGCTTCTCCAGATGTCAGCCTGGTCTGCAGTAAAATCTTTTATGCCCTCTGATATTCTATGACGATTGTTGCCAGCCATATTATCCTTGATTGCCTCTTGGTCACCATCTTCTTCCATTGGGATGAAAAAGGTGCGGAACATTTCCCAGTCAATATTGGCGCTCATGACATGGATGTCTAGCTTCCTAACCACGGTCTCTATGTCTTCGAAAGAGATATCAAGGAGAGCACGTAGCTCTTCGTCCCTGATGCATTGCTCCTCAAGTTCGTCAGAGGAGAGCATTCCATCCTGGTTGAGGTCAAGCTTGTCAAAGGCACGCCTGATGTTGACGTACTTTTCTGCCATCTCCACGTTGAGCACGGGGACTATCTGTTTCTTTACCACGACGCCGGCATTTTCCTTGCTATTCCTCCTTGAAAGCGAACCTGAGATGCGAAGGGATGCAAAGCGACGAGTAGAACGATTGGTTATGTGTGTGGATAGGCGGCATGTTATTTTTGCTGTCTCTTCGATCCTCGTTTAATCTCACCTCTTCTCTTTCTCTCCTCCAACTTTTTCTCCTCCAAGTCAATGTCTTCCTGAACGTCCTCGAAGAGATTGATGAATTCAGGTGGGCCGACTTCCTCGAACTTGCCGCTATTCAACTTTGCCATCATTTTCTTCCAGCGGAGATTGTGGGCATGCTTCTTGGTGGGGAGCATGAGAAGCCTTTGAACGAGTTTGTTGTCTCGAAGGGCTGTTATGACCTCCTTGCGGTCCAAGGCGCGCTTACGCGTCGGGTTGATGAGTTGAAATGCCGCTTCGACCGAGGATTTTGTAATACTTTTTGGGTTAGGATTAGTATCGCCAGCGGTGGCGTCATCTGAAGCTAAATTATGGGCGTTTAGGTCATCTTCCCTGTCGTCCTCGTCCTCTTCGTCCCTGTCTCTGTACTGCTTGGGGCGAAGCAGAATCTTTGTGAGCTTTGGATAGAGCAGCATGACAAAGTGTCGCCTAGTGATGTTTTCCTCCGGAAGGTTCTCCAAGACACTGGAAATAGAACGGCCGCTGGTATTTGAGAGGTGATGGGCCGCAAAAATGTCCTTGTCATAAAATTCGGTCAGTCCTTCTCGGTCCATTGAGGAAGCTTCGTCGGTGGAGATGAAGGAAAGGGGGAGGCACTTTGATAGATTACAGTAAGCCTTATAGGCGTTGTAATTTTGGACGAAAAATGAGGTGAAATCGTCAATGTTAATGGGCGATGTTACAGGTTTGGATGAGAGGAACGAGTACACCCTGTCAAAGGTTGGTGATCCTGAAGGGAGCGAAGCGACGAGTGGAAGGGTGTTAGTTTTGGCACTGGAAAGCCCTCCGCCCAGCCTTTTTTTGCTCCTCGCTCCCCCTCACCTGGAGTAACGTTGAGATAGTCTTGACACATTTTTTCTGGGTTGGAAAGTAGTGCTGACTTGAGCTCCGATGCTTCGATAGTTTTGTTGGGTGGTGGAGGCGTATTTGGCGACCCGCACGCAAGGAGAGAGAAAGCTGAATGGACTTTTCCAATTTCGGGTGCAAAGGTGATGCGGAAGTGGTGATCCGTGATCTCAATGGTACGGAATGATTGGAGCATTTTTATTAAAGCATCCGCGTCATCAAGCTTCTCGGCAGCAGTCGTAAGAAAAGATGAGAATGTGGCTGGAGGGGGAGTTGCTGGAGTGGTTAAATTAGCCGCAGCAAAGAGGGCATCCGCAAGGGGGGAGCCGCTGCTCTTTTTTTCCTCTTCTTCGTCAGCGGCGGAGAAGAGGGCGTCCGCGAGAGGAGAACCGCTGGTCTTCTCGAACTCGCGGTTGGAGGACGTGATCCCCAGCATGCTACACATCTCACTAGTTGGGTCCGAAATCTGGTTGATGATGTCCTCTAACGGGGCAGTCTCCCTACCCTCGCCTGCAATTTTCTTGAACGCATCGTCAACCACCTTCCACCGGGCAAATATGGAGTGTCTAGAGTTGAAGGAGTTCAGCTTTTCGTCGTACTTGGGGTCAAGGTTGGTGGGGGCTGAGGAGGAACTTCCTGCTAGCGAGGAAGGAGGAGCGAGAAGGGAGGAGGGGGGAGGGAGGAGAGAGAGGCGAAGTGACGAAAAAAGGAGTTAGAATATGATGAACATTGAGTATGACCTTGTTGCGCCTCGCTTCTCACCTCCCTCTTCTTGGATTTTTAGGAGCCTCTTGCTGAGAGTGCGACGAGCGAGGGGCGAGGGGCGAAACAAAGAGCATAGTGTGTCAGCCTGTGTTTCGCGACAACGATGCATTATACGGGGTCACTGTTGTGCCTTACCTCTCGCTCAACTCGAACCAAAGTTCGGCCAATTCCAACTCAAAAGGTTTCTCGCTCACTAAGAACTTTGTTGGATCCTCCTTGACCATTGCTAATATAGATTCCACCTCGGTCTCTCCCAACGCTCTGATGAACTTCATGCGACCAAGGTCGAAATCCTCCTGCGCCGAGAACACTTTGTCCCTGGCCTTCTTGAGGCCCAACTTCTTCTCCAGCCTGAGGTGCTCCTGTGGTGAATAAGATGGGCGAGGCGAGGAACGGAGCGGAGCGACGGGCAAGGAGGTCAGTATTCGATAAGCTTTGAGGCTCGCTTTCCTCGTCTTACCTCCTCCTCTTCATCCTTCCTCTTAGCCTCAGCAACTTTTCGTTCCCGCTCCTCCCGGTATATCGTGTCGACGAATACCTCAAACTCGGAGTAAGAAACACCGGCGGAAGAATCAACGTCAATCCTTGAGAAAAGGTCACTGTATTCGGAAGCAGAAAGCTCGGAATCATCGGATAGAAGGAGAATCGAACGGACATCGCCATTCTTATGGATAGCCTTAATGATCTCGTGAGCAGAAAGCTCCCCGTCCTTGTTTATATCAATTAACTGGAAGGCAGACTTTACCCTCTCCTGCAGGTCGAGGAGGCGAGGGAGTGAGAGAATTGAGGGAATGAAGGGGAAATGAAAGAAACTTGACTCACCTGGTGGACCTTTGACATTGATTCCTCATCGGCCTGCCTTGCAAGGACAGAACGTCTATCTATTGAGTGCTTTAAGAGGTCTGTCTCCTGGGCGGTTGTGTCATGGAGATGGTTTGATAAAAGAATTTGGCCAACATCGTCGTTTGCAAGAAGGTTATCTAATAATAAGAAGTCAGCGGGAGGTGGACTCGAACTCATTATCGAAGGACCGGGGGGTGGGGAGGGGGATGTATCAAATTCAATTTTGAAGGTTGGTTGGAGGAAAGAGGGGGGAGAGCGCGAGGGAGAGGAGCGGGTGGGGGCGGGGATGGATGTGGGAGC
>Ga0115006_10002102_pt1 | contig 12902 bp, 4 predicted proteins | sample ArcOceMetagenome_3_FD_88943 | JGI IMG/M metagenome (GOLD analysis project Ga0115006, IMG submission 88943) | Marine eukaryotic phytoplankton communities from Arctic Ocean - Arctic Ocean- Svalbard ARC20M Metagenome | ecosystem: Environmental > Aquatic > Marine > Oceanic | place: Arctic Ocean...
CACCTGAGTTGCTGGAAAAAGTGTTGTGGAGGAACGCGCATAACCGCATGTGCTGCCCGTGCGGCCCTCTCTCTGAGGCCCTCCACCACAAACGGGAGAGAGCGTGCGCTCCCTTCCTCACTCCCCCCCTCCCTTCCTTCCCTCTCTCCCTTTCTCCCACCTCTGGCATACACAGGGCGTGGCATCATTTCCAGACCACGGCAAGCTGCTAGTGCGGCATGGACAGGCCCTCGCCGCTGCAGACAGGTCAGTTCGCTTGAGAATTTGCTGTGAATGATGATGTGATGATGACCAGACATGCGCCCACCAAACGTCACGTCCCGTTGTCACGTCACCTGGCGACGCTGTCGTGCGCGGCAGCTGGGCTGGGCGCCGCGCATGGCACCAGACTGTGGCGCGGGTGCTGGATGCAAACGACACTCTTGTAAAGACTCTGGGGGTACTGTGCGCAGATTGACGGAAGCGGCGTCGGTACTTTCGCGGGCGCGGCAGCACGACGACGTCTCGTCGCTCGCCGCCAAGGCTCTCATTCAGGTTGTGATTACACCCCGAGAGGCCCCCGGCCTCTGCCCCTGTCTGTCGATTCTTGGAATCTTTCTTCTTGCTGCAGTTGTGCTGCAGTCCTTGTGTGACACCTTGGAATGTGCTGCATGGCCGTGAGTGACTTTGGCTCAGCCTGCCATGGCGCACAAGTGCGATGCCGTGCTGATTCTGCTGGCTCATTTGCTTCCAGTCACTGCGCTGTCAGAATCCGCGCCCCGCTTTCGCTGTCCTGGTGCGCCATGGTTCCGAACGCGTGCAATGACTCCTTGGGGCGGAGGCGTGTGCAGGTTAAGAGCAGCTTGCGGCAAAACGATGCGGCGGTCAAGCACGTCTACGCCAAGATGGTGGACCCGGGAAAGCGACCAAACAAATCAAATCCGCCAGCCACAACGTCTCCCTTCACCTTTTAAGCAGAGTTTGACCATTTTGACATTAAATGCTCATCAAGTTGCTTGTCAGGCCGCTCGCTCCCAACGAAGCTAAGAGCGTAGCGCTTTAGAATTCTGCCTCAAGTTTCCCCGGCTAGCGCCTGCCTGTTTCAGGAATGACGGTTCAGCCAAAACGCCAGGAGAGAGGGCGGGGGGAGGGGCGGAGGGAGCGAGACTGTATTAGGAAGCAATGTGATGGGGGGTCCTGGGCGCGGTCATTGGCATTACTACGAAATACATTTCTCAAGTCGATCTGTCCCAATACTTGTCCACCCCGTTGCGCTGCAGTTGCTTTCGAAAATGTTTCCTCCTCCTCCTCCTTCTCTCAATTCACTGTGTTAGCTTTGAATAAACCTTCCTCCTCTGCCGCCGCCGCCGCCACGAGCTAAAACTAGCTTCTGCGATGCGCGTGTATGTGCTGCTCGATAATGTGCTCAGACATGTCTCGTCTCCGCTGCTCCTCCTCGTAGCGTCTGCGCCCCTCCGCATGCGCCTGCATTTTCTGAAGTTTCACAAAGCGCTGAAAGTCTTTGGCGAGGAGCCCGACGGGCGTGGGCCTGGAAGCGCCGACCGCTACGAAGCGCCCACTGCCACGGTCATGCCCTGTCGCCTTTTTTATCGCTCCGTTTTTGTCCCGCTCCTCGTCGCTCGCCCGGCCATGCGCAATCGCTTGGGTCAGTTGCAGGGGCGGCGTGACCCTGCGCACCGGCCGGCGGTTGACTTGCGGGAGGTGCGGGCGCGCGGCGTCGTGCGATGGCTTCAGGTCGTACAGTGCGGCGCTCGCGCGCGCGGCCGCCTCCTGCCGCGCCCTGGCGGCGGCTCTGGCGGCCTCGCGGCGGCGGCGCTCGCTGCGCTGGTGCTGCGAGGTGTTGTAGGCCTTTTGCCGCTCTGCCACACACACACACACACACACACACGCGCACGCACGCACGCACACACACACGTTACACCTCTGCCACACGTGCACTTGCTGCACCCCGTGATCAAGGCAGGAGTTGCAGACACACACACACACACACATGCATGCATATACACCTTCGACCATGCTCGGCAGGTTGTGGCGCAGAGGCGGCCTCTCCCGCGGCTGAGCCTCGGGCGGGCCCGGCCTCTCCGCTCTCCGTCTTGCCTGCTGGAGCATTGCCTGCCCGCACGCGACGTGGACACGTGAGAGCGCGCAGCGCGCGGGCGCCCCGCCGCGACCGTACCTCACCTTCAACAACTGTAGCTCGTTGTCCGCCGTCCGGCTCGGCGTGGCGAGATACACCATTGAGACCTGGTGTATGGAGTATGCCTGCGGAACAGGTCTCTTTTACTCCCATAATAGGTCTCTTTTACTCGGCCGCGGCCGATCAAGTCACGAACCAGCATGAATTTCCAACTGCTGGCAACTGAAATCTAGAGGGCATGGCGGCCTGAGGCGGCACGTCCGGCTGCTGCTGACGAGAGGGCCCCGCGCAGACAGCGCCCGCCGCGATGCCCGCCGCGGCAGACGGCAACCCGCAGATGAGCCTCACGGTCCTGAAGATGGCGGGCGAGTACGACGCAAAGATCAAGGAGATCTCCGACCTGATCAAGCGCCAGAACGGGCTCGCGCCCGGGCTCGCGCCCTCGACGTCGCGCGAGCACACGCAGAGCGTGCTCTACCTGCGGGCCGTGCAGGTGATCGAGCAATTCCTGCCGCCGCGGTTGCCGCCCACGGTCTACTACCCGCGGCTGGTGTACTACGGTGACGAGTTCGCCAAGGTCAAGGAGTACCGCCTGGCGGCGCGCGAGTGCTACTCCCGCTTCATGAACACCGACGTGCAGCGGCGCACGGGGGGCGGGCTGAATGTCGACCTGGAAGAGCAGCTGGCGCTCGAGACGCGCAGCACGTTTGGGCTGATCTCGTGCGACTTTTTCCTGGCCATGGAGGTCGACCCGGAAATGCGCAAGCCGCACACGGTGGAGACGGTTGTCAAGCTCCTGTGCCAGACGCGCTCCGCGATGCAGGTCGTGGCCGCCAAGAAGGAGCTGTACTGGCTCGTCTACAACGGCACGGTGACCATTTTCACGCTGTGCACCCCGCTGCTTGCGTTCGGGTACCCGTCGCTCGTCATCGAGTTCCTGCTGTTTGCCTGCCAGTCCATGGAGGCGCAGGTGCCGCTCTGCCAGGTCAAGTACATCAGCTGGCGCGCCCGGCTCTACGGTGCGGTGTGCCTGGCATACGAGGACGCAAAAATGAAGGCCGAGGCGCAGAGCTTTGCGGAGCGCGGGCTGAAGGCCGTGAAGAAGCTGCAGGCCGTCGAGAGCCTCGATCCCGTTCCGCCGCCTGCCGCCATGAAGCGCCTCGTCGCCGCCGCAGAGCTGGAAATGCTGGTCAACGTGATTCGGTACACCGAGGGCATGTCGGGGAGTGAGGCCATGGAAAAGCTGCAGGAGCTGCCGCAAATCAAGGACCAGCTGGAAAAGAAGGGTGTCCTGCTCACGCTCACGCGCGCAATCATCAAGTGCATCGAAGAATCGCAGCGCCGCGCTATCCGCCACATCCCAGCCGCAGAACACGAGACATACAAGGCTGAGCTGCTGACCTCGCTGAGCGAATTGATCGCCCCGAAGCTCGAGATATTAATCCAGTATGACAAGCCACCCCCACCCGAACCCGATCCCGCGGCTGACGACGCAGAAGAGGCGGAGGCTGCGGAGGAAGGCGAGGGCGAGCCAAAGCCCCCACCCTTGACAGCACAAGACTATGAACGCGTGGTGAAGGAGCTGCCGTTCCGAGAAACTGTGGAGCTGGTCAAGTTTGCATACAATCTGGAGCTGCATGACGTGTTCAAAAAGCTGCGCGACTCGTGCCTCCTGCGCCTCAAGTACGAGGATGTGGACGAGAAACTAAAGGCGCAAGTACGCGTGTTGGACGCGCTCTACTCCCTGGAAAACCCAGATGAGATGCGCGAGGATAAGACTGTGGATCCCAAGGCTGGCGAGCCGGTGGTGGAGGGCGAGATGGAGCACGAGGCGCGCGTGCGCCGAAAGCTCCACAGTCTGTCCCGAGTCGCGCGCGAGCTCTCCGCCCTGACGGATCAAAATGTGGAATGGGAACCAGATAGTGCGAGCGGTCCGGACCTGTTTGCAGACGCAGCGCTGCTGGTGTGGAATCACGCAGAGCCGCTGCTAGACACGGTGGACGCCTCGGCGCCAGAAGCGCCCGAGGTGCCCCCGCCGCTGCCCGACCCGCCTGAAGCGCCTCCAAAGCCGCAGCCTCCTGTCGAGGAGGCCCCGGTGGAGGAAGATCAGCCTGCGCCGGGCCCCGAGGGTGGGGAAGAGGGTGGCGGCGAGGAGCAGCCGGACGCGCAGGGCGAGGGAGAGGAAGCGGAGGAGCCGGCCGCTGAGCGAGAGGGTGGCGAGGGTGAGGGTGCGGCAGAGGCTGTTGCGAAAGAACCATCAGAGGACAAGCCGACGAAGGCTGCGTGGAAGCGGCCGCCGCCGACGTTGCGGCAGCTGGCGACGTTGGTGCTGCAAGGCGTGCATTCCACCTTCATGTGGGTGCAGTTGGACGACGCGCTGCTGTGCGGCACCGTGGCGACACGCCTTTCGTTTATCCTTGAGAAGCGCAACCGCAAGGAGGATGCACTGCTGGTGGTGGAGCAGGGCATTGAGACGCTGAACCGGGCGCGGAGCCAGCAGATCCTCAAGGAGATTTCGCCTTCGGACGACTGGCAGGAGCGCTTTGCCTTGTCGTCTGTCAGCACCAACACTGCCAATATCAACGTGCCCCGGCGTCCCAATGAGGAGGTGGACCAGGCGCTGGCGTGCATTCAGGTGGATTTGCTGCACGCCAAATTTCGGATTATTCTGCAGCTGGGTGTCGACGACGCGCGCCGGGCAGCTGCCGCGATCGAGGCCAAAAACGCGCGCCAGCGTCTGCAGCGCACCAAAGACCAGACGCTCTACGGAACCAAAAGCCGCAAGATGCTGCGCGAAGAGTGTGAGCAGGCAGATCGCGACCAGCAGCGCCCGGTGGTTCCAAGGCCGGCGCTGGAGCGCGAGCTGATAGCTGGCTGCAATCGCAACCTATATGAGAAGGCCATTGTCCTCATTGAGCTGGCGCGCTTGCCGCGAAAGCGGGAGGAGCGCGAGGCGCTGCTTGCCCAGGCTGTGGCGGCACTCGAGGAAGGTGAGCGGGCCGAAAAATTGGTCGAGATGCAGGTGAACGAGCCGCCCTCGACAGCGCGTACTTCTGTGCCGTCAGCGCCGCGTCTTGTCATGCGCGGCGCGACGGAGATGATCATGATGGCAGACCCCTGGCTTCAACCCAAGCACACCGCGGCAGGCGCCAAGGGTACAAAGGTGCCCCCTGTGCCAGAAGTTGCTGGGCTGGCCCTCTTCTGCAAGGAAGAGGGCAGTGGGGTGGCAGCGTCGCTCAACAACGTCGCCTTTCGCGGCAGCGGCGTGCCGCGGCCAGCAGGCGAGAAGATCCTCATCACCGGCCTCACTCCCAACGAAAGCTATGTGTTTGCCCTCGCCGCATTTGATCGGAACGGGCACGTGATTGAGGGGATTGGGCAGACGAGCGTGCCCGTCGTGGCGCAACTCCCGCTGCCGCTGCTGCAGATCTGGGCGCACCTTGCTCTTTCGGCGCATGTCATGGGGTGCAGCGAGATCGCGAGGGAGGCCTCTCTGAAATTGTACAACACGCTGGTGGTTGAGGGGGCAGGGCGGAGGCTGTGGGAGCAGGTCCCGGTGAGCCGAGACGTGCTCAACCTGGCCGCGGTGGCCCGCGCGCCGCCGCCGGTGCTGCGGCTCTTTGTGCTGGTGCTCATGCAAATGGCGGAGGCCGCTGACGTGCCTCCACCGGAGAAGGACTACCGCGGCATCATAGTGACACCGAGCCATTTGTCGCGGCACAAGGCGCGGCTGCGCGGCAGCAAGAAGCTCGTCATGGCCGTGTACGTGGCCGTCGGGATCGACGATGAGGAGCTGGCGTGCAAGGCAGCGATTCAGCTCTATCATCTGCTATTGCCGCTCCTCCGCATGAAGGTGTGGCACTCGTCCTTGGTGCAGGCGGTGACAGTGGTACGGCTGAGCATTCGCGTGCTGTTTGATGCGAAAAGGCAGACACGACAGGACGCGCCGCAAGCTCCGGGCAAAGGATCGACCATGACAGCGCAGGTGCGGCGCGTCCTGTCGTGTCTCAGCAGCGCCTTGTTGCGCACCGTAGAGCAGCTGGAGGAGCCGCAGTTGCTCAAAGCGATGCAGGAGAAGGACTTGGATGAAGAGCTCTACATGACGACTGTTGAAGGGTACTCGCCCACCGGCGAGGAGCGATCCCTGATAGAGAAGTTGCTGTGCATTGACAATCTGCGCGAAAAGACGAGCGCCATAGAGGAGAATCCGCACATTAAATCCGAGGCGCCTGTGCTGGCGCTGCTGCGCGGCTCGCCGGAGGAGGCTCAGGGCAAGATCGACCAGGAGAGTGCTCGCGCTCTGGAGCTCACGTGCCGCGTGGTTGCAGAGGCGATTGCGGAAAACAAGGTGGAAGACGCCAAGACGTGGATTGAGCAGACGAGGGAAGCAGCCAAGGCCAAGCGCGCCGAGCTGCTCACTACCGAGCTTCCGGATCCAGCAAAGCAGCCTCTGCCTTCGCTGGATATGCCGGAGGAGGAAGTCGAAGAGCAACGCAAGGACGAGGAGCAGGCGGAGGCAGACATTGCGGAGCTCAAGGATCTCGAAATCCAGTTTTTGACGCCGTCCGAGGAACAAGTCGAGAAATGGGAGAACAACAAAGTTGAGCGGGCAGAACGCGCCGAGGCGCGCAAGGCGACGGCAGCAGAGCGCCTGGAAGCGCGCAGGGAGGAGGCGTGCAACCGAATTGCCAAGTTGCTGTTGCCCAAGGTCAGACGTCTCAGGGAGCGGCGTTTGCAGCGGGCACTGGTGAACCAGCAGCAGCGCTGGATTGCAGCGCTTCAGGTGAGCGGGGCACTGGTGCAGTACGACGAGGTCTTGCGCACCAACCTCAATGATCCGGAAAAGTGGCCCGAACCCGAGCCGGTCAAGGAAGACGACCCGCCTCCGCCTGTAATCCCCGAGCCGCAGGAGGGCGAGGAGCCGCCGGAGCCGCCTGAGAGGATCCTGCCAAAGCGGGCGATGCAATCGACTGACCCGGCGTTCGTGCCGCTGCCGCACGTGCCGGGCAACTTGCGCGCGCCCAAGTATGCTGTCAAAGCCATGGTGCGCGCGGCTGTGCTGTCGTGTCGTGCGCGCGAGTGGGCAGCGGTGCTCAACTCGTGCCTCTATCTCTCCAACATGGTGCGCGACTTGTTCCCTAGCGCGGAGGAGTCCGCAGTGGTGGCGCCGTACATGCGTGCTGTGGGCGACTGCATCGTCGAATTCCTCGTGCACCAGACGGCGCTAGTGTCCGGAGCGCCTCCTCCTGGATCCCTGCCGGGCGAGGTAACAGATTACAAGCCTCCTCCGAACTTGACGACGCTCGAGTATTCCAAGGGGATCCTGCACCGGCTGGAGCAAGGGAACCGGACAGAGCATGACACAGTGGATACGAATCTGATCTCTTCCGTCGTTCTGCAGTGCCTCCAGTGCCTGGGCAGCGCCAAGCGGTGGGTGGCCATGTTGTCGCTCGGCTGCAAGATACACGCCTTCCTCGATGAGGGTTGCCCCTTGGAGGAGCAGCTGATCCCGCACATGCAGCAGGCGCTTATTGCGCTGGAGCAGGCCGACAAGGACAAGGCAGTGGCGACGGCTAGATTGGCAGAGCTCGAGACAGAGCTTGCACACCACACCAAGGAGACGAGCCCCGGCGGTCGTCTCATGGAGGGCCTGCGCGCGCGGAAAAAGGAGCGCGATCAAGTGCTGGAGCGTATGGGTGTACTCGTCACTGAGATCGCCAAGGAGAAGAATATCCTGCTGAAGGTGCGCTTCACGGCCATGGCAAAGCTGCCGGGCTCCGACATCGAGGTGCAGGAAGTGCGGACCAAGTGGCAGTACCTGGAAAAAGTGTACGACCGCGACAAGAGCAGGTCGCTTCTCGAGCTCCAGCGCTGTCGTGCGATGCTGGCTACCTTCCTTAAGAAGCGCGATGAGCACAACGCCGCCGCCGCCGCCGCCGCCGCAGAGGCCGCAAAGCCGCCAGAGCCACCAGCCGAGGGCGACGCTGAACCCGCGGCAGAGGATGGTGCAGAGCTGACAGAGGAGGAGAAGGAGGCAAAGGAGAAGGAGCGCAAGGCGCTTGAGGCAGCCGAGAAGCTGGCAAAGGAGCGGGAAATGAAAGAAAAGGAGGCGAAACGGCACAAGCAAGCTCGGGCGCAGGCGGAGAAGATAGCGCAAGAGTACAGCAAGTGCGTGATGCTGCTGCGCGAGAAGCGCGAGAAGGAATTGCTGCCGTGGGCGTTGCACGAATACGGCGAGGTCCTGTGGTTTCTGGGCAACGTGCAGGGCGCGGGCCAGGCGTGGAACGATTCCCTCGACTCCATCTTCACCGTGATGAACGTCGGGCGGCACTGGCGCGACCAAGTCTCGACCAAGCAGATCCTCAACGTCCCTGTCCAGCGCCAGGGCCCAAGCGTCCTCGAGCGAGTGGGCCTGCGGTCCGTGCTGGCCGCGGCCTCCATCGCCGCTAAACTGTCCAAGTGCATCTACACCCGGGACCTGCACTTGCAGCTCGAGTATGCACTCTTTGCCGCGCATCTCCTGGCGATGCCCTTCACCTGTGGGCTACCGCATCCTCAGCGTGCCCGGGACTTCGCAACGTACGTGCCGCAGGAGCTGGTGCCGGACGAGAATCCCTTCGAGGACGCGTACGCCGTGGATGCAGCAGCGCTGATGGACGGGTGCGAATTTTGCGGCAAGGTCTTGTTCCGCAATGGCTATGGCCTGGAGATGCTGCCCATGACATCGCTCTACCAGTGGTGTGCCAAGACGCAGGTCAAGGACAGCGTGGCATACGTCAATGCCAGCGCATGGAAGGCCCGTGCCTGTGCGCAGCAGGGGCTTTTGAGCGAGGCGGTCGCTTTGCTGTTTGATCTGCACACGGGGTGCGGCCTGCCCGACCTGCTCCCGTTTGAGCGCCCCCCGCAGGGCGCGCAAGGATTGCCTGTCAAGGAGACCCGGCAGTTCAACGCGCTCGAGGCTGGGGACAGCGAGAATAACCAGGCCATCCTCAAAGCCCTTGTGGAGATCACGCTGCCCGACGGGCTCCTGGCGATGTACTCCCCGAGCCTCAAGCATCTCCTGAGCATGTGTCGGATTGAAGTGCTGCTGCAAGTGACAAACGTGTACCCAACATGGCCGCACCCCAACGAAAAGCTTCAGGAACTGTGCGGCGACGTCGAAAACATGCTGCAGACGCTGCGGCAGTCGCTGGCAGACACCGCGACTGCTCCAGTCCCTGTGCCGGAAGGCGAGGAACCCCCCCCCGCGCCGGAGGGAGACGCACCGACGCCACCGCCCAAGCTCAATGGCTACACCCGCCTTGCTCTGTCGGTGGTGACAGAGTGCGACTTGTACAGCGTGCGTCTGCTGCAGAAACGCGGCCAGTACACTGAGGCGCTGGACAAGCTCGATCAAGTCATGAATCTGCTCTACGAGCAGGATAGCATGGACCTTACTGCGCCTGATGCGCTCAGGGCCTTTGGCGAGAAGCCCAGCGATCTTCGCCACCACACAGACGCCATGCTCTGGCTCGAGTGCCGGCGGTTTCGGACCGAGCTGCTCTTCCTGCAGGCGCGCTGGGGGCAGTTGAAGCAAGAGACTGCACGGGCCCTGCAGGACATGGCAGAGCTGAACGAGCAGCTGCTGGCGCGCGACGTCATGGCGCGCGACGTCATGCAGGACATTCACATGGGCAAGCAGGACCTCAGCGTCTCCACTCTGCAGGAGATGATCGGCAAAGCGATGATGCTGCATCAGGAAGACATCCGCCTTGCGGCTATCCTGGCAATGCTGGCCGATCTGTACCGTGCGCAGGGGGCGTTGGCGGACGCCGACGGCGCCTTGAGCCAAGCAGAGGCCATCGTTGAAGAGCATTTGGTTGTGCGTGGCCTCCCGCAGTCCGACTCCAAGTTTGTGCATGCAGTGGGCACGCTCATCAGGATCAAGGTTCGGCGTGCCGACGTGGCCCTACAGCAGGCCTCTTCTGACCGGGCCCTGCACGATTGTTTGCAGTTGTGCCACGAGGTGGACCTGCTCATTCCCTATGCTCCCTACGTGGGCTTGCATACACGGGCACGCTTTCACTTTTTCCGCGCGCGAGCACGGCGGCAACTCCTGGTGCTCCGCTCCCCCCACGTGGCGTGGGGTGGAACCTTTGTGCCAGGCAAAGAGGAGGACCCAGCAGCAGCCGCCGAGGGCGAAGACGCGCCGCCCATGTCGCAAGAGGAGCAGGACTATGCGCAGGTGGTGCAGGACCTGCAGGCGACGCTGACGCTCACCGTGGAAGCAGGGGGCTATGACGCCCAGCTTGCGCGATGTGTGATGCTCGAAGCTGCCTGTCTGCACGGTGCAACGCTGGTGCCGAAACAGGAGGCGACACACCTGAAGCGCGCAATGCACAACCTCAAGCTAGCGTGCGAGATCGTAGCCAAGCGGAGGGCTCTGTTGCAGGCAGCGGTGGATGAAAACACGGCACCAGTTGGCGACCTGCCGCCGTTTGTGGTTGCCGAGCTCGGCGAAGCGGCTTCCGAGCGTGCGCGCACTGGGAATTATGGCGCGAACAACGACGGCAGCGGCGGAGACGAGCCAACTGCGCAGCGCGGCCTCGTGAGCTACCTGCTCGCCAACTTGCGCGAGCAGAGGCTGATGCTCTTTGACGACGATCACTGCATTGCCCGCATCGGCAAGCTGCAAAAGGCCATGGTCGATGGCCTGCCCGCCTATGCTGACGCGTGCAAGGTGAGCTTGGGGCCAGAGGAGGTGACGGGCTCGCTGGATCCGGAAGCTGGGCTGGTCATGGCACAGTGGTACAGCCCAATGGATGTCGAGCGTGGCAACGTATCCGGCGGAGATTACAGCGCCAACCTCGTGCTGGTCCTGGCACCTGAATGTCTGGCCGACGAAGGAGGTCAGAAGGCGGCGCTCTTGTGCGTGCGCGTCCATGCGCGGTCAATTGGCGAGGTGGCGCGCGAGGCAGCTGCAGTCAAAATGCGCCGCGAGGAGTCCGCGCTGGGCGCAGAGGGCAAGGCAGCGAGCAGCGAGTGGAGTGCGGATGTCTTCCCTTACCTGGGCCCGCTCCAACTGCAAGGCGAGGCGGCTGTGGCTGCGCAAGAAGACATGCTCAAGGAGCTGGCCTACAACGCAAATATAGCGGCAATGGGCTTGATTGGCGTCGAGCCTCCTCCTCCAGAAGATCCTGCCGCAGCCAATGTCACTTCCGCTTCTGAGGGGGAGGAGACGGCGGCGGCTGCTGAGGGCGAAGACGCCGACGGAGACCTAGGAGCTCAAGGCGAACAAGCTCCCGCAGTACCGCACGGCCCGAAAATGCTGCAACTGGAGAATATTCATCTCTTGGTAGATACGCTGTCTGAGCAGGGCATCAGTGCGACAGAGCCGGATCTCTCTGACGTTCTCTACAGCTGGGTGAAGAGTCGCACGATGTGATGAATGATCGTCCATGTCACGCCGTAGTCTGGAGTCTGTTACAGAGTCTAGCACACACTTGCGCGTCCTAGCCCCTTGCCTTAAGAATAAAATATCAACGCATTTTATTCACAACTGTGAGACTGGTGCCACCTGATACTCTCCCGGCGTCCTCCTGGCCTCCTGCACGCACTTGCAATTCTGAAGAGACCCCCGTCTCCCGCCTGTATACGTTCACCGAGCCCACGCACGCACGCTCATCACACAACCTCCTGCTGATCGTCAACAACCTCCTGCTCATCGCCAATCGTCGTTTTCGTCGTCCAAGATGTTCTTTTTGTCGAGCGCAGCAAGAGAAATAAACGCACGCAGTACGCGCGCTCCGACTGCGCACGAGCGGCCTGAGGCGACAGGCAGGGGTCGAAGGATGCTCTTCAACGGCCGCACGCTGGGATGCCGGCCGCCAAATTTCACCGTAGCCATCCGCAGCTCCCACAGCAGTTCCTGCCAGGCGCACACACTGCTGCCATGCGGCAGGCAGCCCATTGCTCCTAGGCATGGAGGTGTCGGCGCACAGCGAGCGGGGTTGGGCGTGCGCCTGCTCACAGAGCTGCATGCGCCCGGAGAGTAGATCTCTGCGTTCATGGCGAGGCCGCCGCGTGCGAGCTGCTGCTGGACGGGCACTGGGGCCCTTTGCAAAACGGCGTGGCAGCTCGTCGGAGAGACACGCACGCGTTTGCCCGACATGATCCTGATTAAATACCATGCGCACAAACACCGTGCCTTGCTGTTGCGCGCATCCCACTCATGCGCCGCTTTCAACTTTAGCGGCCATGTGCACCAGTGCCACTGCAAAAGAGCATGGCGCACTCGCCATGTTGCACAAACGTGTCGTGCATGCTCGTCCATGTGATGCCGGGTCTGGAGCTCGTGCAGGCAGGCCTCCTTGGCTTCTTGGGCATCATGCACGACTTGATTGTGGCGCGCTACCCAGTTTCCCCACGCCAAAACGCTCGAAGAAAGCGTCCTGAGCTGCCGTTGCCAGATAAACTCGTGGCAGGCGATGGAGATTGCTGCGTGCATAGAAAGCTTGCACAGGCAGAGACGAAGCATATTGGAGCGATATTGCTCATCACACATTTCTGACTCTATGACATGCTCGTGCCATGCTGCAAAGTGTGTTTGCATTCTCCTGGCAGCAGCCACCGACGTGCAAGTTGTCACCTTGAAGCGCTGCACCACTATGGCCACCCACGATGCCAAGCCGCACCTGAACATTCTCTTTCGATTATGCTGCACCGCCGCCGTCACATTAGCCTGTTTCCTCAGGCCCACGACGATCATGCTGACCCAGCACCTCAA